>Ga0172371_10000094_pt1 | contig 115962 bp, 126 predicted proteins | sample Lak12m_FD_114543 | JGI IMG/M metagenome (GOLD analysis project Ga0172371, IMG submission 114543) | Freshwater microbial communities from Kabuno Bay, South-Kivu, Congo - kab_022012_12m | ecosystem: Environmental > Aquatic > Freshwater > Lake | place: Democratic Republic of the Congo...
AACGGGGTGACGAGGGAGCGCCAGATCCCCGCTTTCGCGGGGAGAATTCTGGATTCCCGTTTGCACGGGAATGACGCTGGTTAACCAACGTCCACACCTCCACTGAGCTAAGTCAACAATCCAGTTCGAAAAGAGAGAAACAGGTTTGTGCACCATGACCAAGCCGATCATCCAGGCCCGACAATTCGCGGAAGACATACGCTCAGGCATGAGCGATTCCGAACTAATGGAAAAATACAAGCTTTCCGCCAAGGGACTCCAAAGCGCCTTCAGCAAGCTCCTGGACAACGGAATAGTCACCGTCGAGGAACTTTACGGCGGACGGCCACGATCCGGCGCGGACACTGTAATAATTAACGATCCAAGACGTCTGCCCCGGCATTATCTTTCAGTGAGCGTTTCGATCTATGATCCGAATTTCCCCACCCAAAAAGGTAAACTGCATGACATCACAGAAAGAGGCATAGGTGTTAGGGGGCTTCAGGTAAGAATCGGAGAAACCAAAGCGTTTGTTATTCCCTGCAGGGATTTCCTCGGTGTCGACAACATCTGGTTCGAAGCTAAATGCCTGTGGGTAAAACCCGTCGCAAAGGCTTCAGATTGGCGGGCCGGTTTCCAAATAACCAAAATCACCCCGGAATATTTAACTCATTTGAGAGAGTTAATTAATTTATTGACGCTCGGCTGACGAACAATAACAGAATATTTAGGTCGCTACCGAATTGCTGTTGCGTCCTCCAGGTGTCCCGCTACGCGCGGGCGGCGCCGGCGCGCAAAAGGGTAAATCCAACAGTAGATGTGGGTGGTGAAACTCGCTGCTAACGGCCGGGCGCCAGCCCTGAATGGACTCCGACCCCTTTACACTCTTCAAACTCGGGTCTTCTTCCCCTCGTTGACGGGGGGATCGAGGAAGGCTTCCGTTAGCTCCTTGTCACGCTTCACTCTCCCGGTCCTCTTCATCTTCCATGCCTTGTTTGCCGCCGTACTGCCTGGCAAGCTTGGCGCCTAGACTGAGCGCTTTCTTGTTTAGTTCCTCGGTTCCGGTCGGGACACGCGTCAGCAGAGACTTTTCCAGCGCCCTTCGGGTGACCACGCCCGTCAACTCCGAGATAGCCCCTAGAGCGACCACATTCGCGACCATGATTCTTTTTAGCTTGTCCCGCGCCACAGCGGTAAATGGGAGGGCAATGGCCTTGCTACTTGGCGGGTGAAGCACAAGGTCCTTGTCGATAAGGACCCAGGCCCCGGGCTTCAGGTCCCAACAATAGGTGTCCGCAGCCTCCTGATTAAGGGCCAACAGCACATCGACTTGAGCGCACAGAGGATAATCTATCGGAATATCACTAATGATGACTTCAGCCTTGCTCGCGCCACCCCTGGCTTCCGGTCCGTAGGATTGGACCATGGCAACCTCGCGGCCGTCAAATACCCCCGCCGCCTCAGCTAATACCAAACCTGCCAGAATCAGCCCCTGCCCTCCCGAACCGGCCAAGCGGACCTCGATCCGCGTGAAAGGCAGCGGAACATGGCTTCTTTGGCTCATATCTTGCCCTCTGCTCGTAGTCTCGCCGCTGCGTCGCAGACTTGTCTATAAGAATCCATATATCTCGGAAGTTCTTTGTCCACTAACACGCCGACAGGGAAACGCCCTGCGCGCTCCTCTTCGGTCATCTTTTCCCAGCGGTCCGCCGCCACTCCCATTTGTCTGAACTGTCTCATCATCTCTATCTGAGAGCCCTGTCGGTTCAACCTCCCGAAATTGATGTAGCAGGGAGACAAGATTTCAACCACGCTGAAATCCGGCTTGGCCATTGCCTTTACCAGCAGCCTATCCATTTGATCCGCATGAAAAACAGTGGACTTGGCGACAAATGCCGCTCCGGCCGCTGCGCACAAGGCGCCGACGTCAAACGGTGGTTCGATCTGACCAAAAAGCGCAGTGGTCGCTTTGGCTCCCAAAGGCGTGGTGGGACTATATTGGCCTCCGGTCATGCCATAAGTCTGGTTATTAACAATGATGGCCACGATGTCCAAGTTGCGGCGAGCGGCATGAATAAGGTGATTGCCGCCGATGGCCATAGCGTCGCCATCACCCATTATGGCGATTACCTTCAATTCAGGTTTGGCCAATTTAATCCCTGTCGCAAATGTCAGGGCACGACCGTGAGTAGTATGCACGCTGCTTACATCCACGTAAACCGGCAATCTACCCGAGCAGCCGATGCCAGAAACCAGGACAACCTCATCTTTGTCCAGACCGCTTTTCACAAAAACTCTGACCAGCGAGCCTAACAATATCCCCAAGCCGCAGCCGGGGCACCAGACGTGCGGAAACTTCTTGTCGTGGCGCAGCCATTCGTACACCACGCTTCGGCTTACGTGCGACATTATTTCATCTCTCGAAGGCGATCGAGGATCTCCGCGGGGGTTATCATTGTTCCGTCCATTTTGCTCAACCCCAGAACACTGGTTCGACCATTGTTCACACGCACAACCTCACGTCTGAGCTGGCCAAGGTTCAATTCGGGAACAACCGCCGCAATCTTGCCGGTGAGCGCTTCCGAAACCGGCCTTCGCGGGAACGGCCATAAAGATATGATCTGCAAGAGACCGATCTTCATCCCGCGCTCACGACCGATACGGACCGCTGCCCTAGCCGAGCGGGCTGTGCATCCGTAGGCGATTATTAACAGCTCCGCGTCATCCATCTGAAATCTTTTGACGTTTTCTAAGTAAGGGAATTGACGAGTAATCTTGCCGAACAGCCTGGCATAGAACGGCGCAACTTCATCTGGTCGGCGAGTGGGAAACCCTCGTTCATCGTGCGTTAGGCCGGTGACATGATAACGGTAGCCTTCGCCGAAATCAGCCAATCGCGGAATGAGGCTTCCGTCCGCCTTGTACGGTATGTACCAATCGGGTGGCACGGTCGGGTGCCGGCGATTCACCACTTCGATTTCTTCAGCGCCTGGCAAAATGACCTTTTCCCGGGTATGAGCCACCATTTCGTCGGCCAAAATGATCACCGGGGTGCGGAACCGTTCCGCATGGTTGAATGCCGCAACCGTGACCTCGAAGCATTCCGCGACCGTGGCCGCGCACAATACTATCGCAGGATGGTCCCCGTGCGTTCCCCACCGGGCTTGCTGGATATCACCCTGAGCTGCGGTGGTCGGCATGCCTGTCGAAGGTCCGGCACGCATCACGTTCACCACCACCACCGGGACCTCGGCCATACAGGCGTAGCCAAGGTTTTCCTGCATCAGCGAGAAACCAGGGCCGCTGGTGGCTGTCAATGCCTTGCGGCCTGCCAGACTCGCTCCGATACAAGCCCCCATGGAAGCTATTTCATCCTCCATCTGAATAAAGATGTCTCCGCGTGTAGGGAGTTCGCGGCTCATCAGTTCCATGATTTCGCTGGACGGGGTAATGGGATATCCCGCATAGAAATCGCACCCCGCGGCAAGGGCCCCTTCTGCTATGGCTTCATTTCCTTGCAGCAATCGCGATCTATTCTTTGGCATCTTCATCCTCTTCGGGGGATGGTTTCGGGGCTATGCGTTCGGGGCTATGGTGTTGACTCACGGTGGAACCGGGCGTCCCCGGAGAAGGACCGGCGGACGCGCGTTTGGCAACCGACGCGGGGGCTTCTTCAGTAACGGTAATGGCGAAGTCCGGGCAGAGCTTTTCACACATACGGCAAGATATGCACTTCTCGGGGTTAGCTAGATACGGATAGCCCCATTCGTCAGTTTTCAGCGCCTCGCTCGGACAAAAGGCCACACAGTTGCCGCATCGCTTGCACCACGCGGGATAGAAGCTTACCTTGGGTGATTGTTTTTCGGATTCGGTCTTTTTGGCTTTCTTTGACTTCATGGTTCGTTACTTTACAAGAGAAATTCTGCCTATGGCACAAATTATTGGAAGGCAAGCTCGCCAGCCTCATTGCTCTTTCATGGAGATCAAAATAAGCATCCGCATGCTCCCCTGAAAGGGGAGCACCAATAATAGCCGTGGGCGAAGACCACTTCATCATGCTTCGCGTGGCGTTCCCTTTAACCCCTCCTTTGCTAAAGGGGGGTACGGGGGGATTTCGACCCAGTATTGAAAATCCCCCTAAATCCTCCTTTAGAAAAGGGGGACTTTGAAGCTATGCGCCGTCACGGTCCACTTTGTCCCACGATTCTTACCGTGGGTTGCATCCCGCTGGACGCGGGACTACTGCTGTTTCGTCGCTTCAGGAGGACGAGTTGATTTGAAACCAACTGCCTCACATTGACCTTGCCCTGCTCTGATCCGCATTCGGCGCTTCTAAAGGATACGGCGCTATGAGGACATCGCCCGGCAGCCCGAGTTTCTCACTCAGTTTCCTTATCATAGGTAAAGTGAGCGGCCTTTTTCTATTGAGTATATCCGACACACGTCCCCTGGAACCTATGTAAGGTTCCAAATCTTTTCGGTTCAGACCCAGTTCCTCCATCCGAACCTTAATGGCTTCAATGGGATCGGGAGGATCTATGTGGTAATGCGCCTCTTCATAGTCCTCGATGAGTGGGAGCAGCGACTCCACCTCATCAGCCTCCGGTGTGCCCGGCTCAGCGTCCCAGATTTCTCCGGCCTTTTTCAGAGCTTTCCTGTACTCTTCTTCGGTTTGTATGGATTTGATTTCCATGATGAAAATCTCCCAAAGCTAGTTTCGTCAGACAGTCTCCGCGTCTATCCTGTCGTACTCCTTATGAGTTCCCACGAATCGAATAAAGATCCTCTGCTTGACGTAATCGACGGAGGCTATCAGCCGATAGGCATTACCTTTGATATTGAAAACCACCCTGTTCTTTCTAAAAATGCTGGCATCAGGATGTCGCTGCTTCAACTCAGCAGGAGAAACCCATTTGGCTGCTTTTGCCATCGTGTGCCAAGTCTTCAGAGGCTGTTCCGCGTCAGCATGTTTTTCCCAAAAGTCTCTCAACGTGCTCTTGGAGTAGACCCTCATACCAGTATTATACGCCGCTCCCCCCACGGGAGCAAGGGATTAATCTTCAATATAAAAATGAACTAAAGGATAGGATGACAATTCTCAGCCTAAAGATCGAAACCGCAAATACAGGGTAAGGGGGCAGATGAGTCACGAAGAATGGTGACTGAAATCATTCATTCCTAAGAATTCACATCGTCAACAAGATCGGGATATTCTGCCTCCTCAATTTGTCGAAGACTTGGATTCTGGAATATGCCTAATTCCTGTTTCAGTTTTTCCACTTTTCTTTCGTCTTCACTTGTCCATGAAGGAAGATACAGCAACACAAAATCATAAGACGAGATCGGGGAAATTTCTTTCTCGGTTGCTATGCCAATTACTTTTTGATTTTCGCGAAAGATCCCTCGGGCAACATAACACATGGCCTGCAACATGAGTCTCCTGCCTCTCCTCGGGATGTGCTCAGCACAGAACAGAAAACAATACGTGACGGTTGGTGCGCGAAACATGCTCCTGTAAATGTCATGGGTTTTGTTCCGATGGGCAGCGAACTTATGATGAACAATGGTTTTGGCCAAAACGCGTCTTTCGAATCTGTTCGGACGAGCAAGTTCCCTAGCTATTATCTCGTATCTCTTTGATTCCTCATGTGCTCGGTTGATTATGTGATCCCATCCATAACTTCGATCAAACACCACCAATAGATCGCAAAGTTCTTTACCGTTCGGCAAAATTGGATTCGGAAAACACCAATCCGTTAGGAAGGTTTTCACAGCCAATTCATGGACAAACTGTTCTGCATTTTTTCCCTTAAGATCGAAATAATGTCCGGAATTATCCAAGTTTTTTCTGGCCATTGTGCTGAAGAACACATTTCTTTAGCAATGTCATCGTCTTGTCGTGGCGACGCTATTTTTGCTTCTCACCGAACAGTTCCATCCGGCAGTGCTCCAAAGCCGGCAGTTTAGCTCGCACCTCTTTGATTCGCTCAAGATCAATCCTTCCAATCACTAATGCGGGGCTTTCGCCGCGTGCGGCGATTTCAACGCCGAATGGATCGAAGATAGCGCTGCGGCCGCTAAAAGGACCGCCCGTAAGATTGGCCCCGGCTATATACACTGTATTTTCAATGGCCCTGGCCTTGAGCAGCGTCAGCCAATGCTCTTCTTTGAGAGGTCCCGCATACCAGGCGGATGGCAGAACAATGAGATCAGCCCCTCGGAGCGCAAGATTTCGGAACAGCTCCGGGAACCTTAAATCGTAACAAATTGCTGTTCCTATACGAACGCCCTTGATCGTGAAAAGCGGTGGCAAAGCGCTCCCCGGAATCATGCGATCCGATTCCTTGATGCTCAGTGCGTCAAACAGGTGGACCTTACGATAACAATCCAGAAGTTTTCCTTGCGGCGAGAGGATAACAGCGGCGTTGTGAACACGATGATCAGCGGGCACGGTCTCCCAAAACCCGGAAACAATGTGAAGCCCATATTTGCTTGCCAATTCTGCCAGAGAACCCACAAACGGCCCGTCAAGCGCTTCGGCCACCTTGTCCAGAGAGCGACTCTTCTCAGGTAACGCCATGAACATTTCAGGAAACACAATTAGATCGGCCTTCTCGGCAGAGGCTTGTGCAACCAGTTCCTTCGCCAGCGCGAGGTTCTGCTCAGCAACGGCGTTTCCTTCAACCTGGGCCAACGCAATCATGAATGGCATATTAGTCATCGGATAGTTTCTTCTTACACCTAATAATCCATCTTCCTCTCGCTGCGGGTAAGCGAACCCGTCCCTAAACCAGGGCTTCGCCGCAATCATTTGGGAGTTTTCGGAAAGAGGGTCCAGGGAGAAAATCCTTTTGCAAAAGGGTTTTCTCCCTGGCGGTCCGCTTTCCGAAAGTCGCTTCTCCTTCCACAAACTGAGCTAATGCAATAATCCGTTTGCAAAAGACTTTTCCCCCTGGATATCCGTTTTAGGAAAGATCATCAGCCCCATTCATCAGTAGTCCTCAATAGCGCCTGAAAGGACCTCGCAATCATATTTATGCCATATTGTCCGGTTCAGGACCGGGTCAGTCATTTGAAATTCGTACGAATCGCCCACCACTAGGCCTGCTACTGTGCCTATGGTCCCGGAGAAGAGGACCATTCCCTCATCGAAACCTCCGATTCTGGCTTCCATATCGTTAAGCCAGTATTCAGGAGGCAGGAGAGCCGAGCACAGGTCCTTCTGATACAGCGACCTATTTCCGTCTTGCAAAACCCAACACGCCAGTTCCAGTTCGGCAAAGTGATCTTTAACTTCTTCATAAGGCCACACGTCCCGCGCCATTACATTTAGACACATGTTCTTGGCTTTCGGAATGGAATGCGCCTCGAGGCGCCGATCCGTGTGGTCCGACCCCACACTGACAAAGAGTTCATTATTATGCCTAAGCAGGACGTATTCCACCTCGCCCGAAGTCTTGGCGCCATGAACCTGTATCGCATCGCTGGTAGTAAGCAAATGATTGCCCAGAGCAAAGAGTGTCGGGATGAACTGTGGCGCGGGAACACCCATTTCGGCCAGCTCATCAATGTGATGCTGGATCGCAGCTCTGTCGCTGCCGGCCCAACCCGCGTTGAAGATGCGCCTGACCGAGAATCGGATTTCTGAGATAGGAGAATCCAGCCTGTGGACTCTAAGATTCAGGGTGTTTTCCATCGAAAATTCCAATTGGAAATTGTAATAGCACCGGCACGGAGGCCGGCGCCTACCGTTGTCGAGGGACGCTTCTTCACAGCCGGACGTTTTGGCTATCATCAAATAGAATAATCAGCATCAAACATCGCGTGCGGTCGTGTGCGGAGAACCAATTCTCTTATTTCTTTCGTGCGTGTCGCAACCATATGGGAGTTTTCTGAAAGGAGGTTTCAGGAGGAAACTCTTTCGCAAAAGAGTTTTCCTCCTGACGATCTGCTTTCTGAAATCGTTTCCCAAACCCTACATCCCCAGAAAAGCCTTTCTTATCTCATCCGATTCCAGCAACTCACCCGCCGGGCCATGCTTGGTTATCCGGCCCGTTTGCAATATATAAGCCCGATCCGATATCTCCAGCGCCTCTCGGACATTTTGCTCGACTAGCAGTATTGTAAGCCCTTGCTCTTTAAGCCTCCGGACCGTATCCAGCACTTCATCCACGAGAAACGGCGCGAGCCCCAGGGACGGTTCATCCAGCATTAATATCTTGGGATTGCTCATTAATCCGCGACCGATCGCCACCATTTGCTGTTCCCCACCTGACATGGTAGCCGTGGCCTGGTCTCGACGGCGCCTTAAGGCCGGGAAAAGGTTGTAAACTAATTCGAGATTAGCTTGTTTACGTACTTCATCATCTAGAGTGTAGGCGCCGAGCAATAGGTTTTCTTCGACGGACAACGGCTTGAACAATCTCCGATCTTCCGGCACGTAGATAATACCCATTCGGACAATCTCTTCTGTGCGCCGTGTTCGTATATTCCGGCCGCCAAAAATGATTTTGCCGGAGTGGGCGGGCTGAGCGGCCATGATGGCCTTCAGCAGAGTCGATTTGCCCGCGCCGTTGGCTCCCACCACGGAGACTGTCTCCCGGGGAAACACTTCCAGACTGACGCCCTGCACCACTGTCGCAACCCCATACCGGACCTGGATGTCCTCCAGTCTGAGCAATGGTTGGGAATTCGGCTGAGGCAATCCGCTCTCCTTTCTTCCAGGTTCAGGCACGTTCCCCGCCTCGACCGGAGTGTTGCGCCACGTACCGTTCCCCCAAATATGCCTTAATTACTTCCGGATTTAGCACAATTTTAGCAGGTTCTCCTTCGGCGATAAGCAATCCGCTGTCCAGCGCCAAAACTCGATGCGACAACTTCATGACCAATTCCATGACGTGTTCGATGAGGAATACCGTTATCTTAAGCTCACTGTGCACCCAGCGGATGACGTTTATCATCTGGTCGATTTCCGAGGGATTGAGCCCGGCGGCCACTTCATCCAGGAGTAGCAGCTCGGGATCAGTAGCCAGGGCCGCGGCCATCACCACCCTCTTCTGGGCGGCGACCGGCAAATTTGCCACTCGTTCCTGAGCCAAACCCGTAAGATTCATGTTTTCCAGGAGCCCCTCGGCTTTGGCTTTGGCCTTGAGCCGAGAACTTGTTTTCATGAAGCTTCCGACCATGACGTATTCAAGAACATTTAGATCGCCGGTAGCCACATAAACCTGAAACGTGCGAGCCAATCCCAAGCGGGCCATTTCGAATGGCCTGAAGCCGGTCACGTCCCGGCCTCGGAAATATATTTTACCGGCAGTCGGGGCGTAGAATCCCGAAATACAATTAAACAGGGTCGATTTGCCGGCGCCATTGGGGCCGATGAGACCCAGCAGCTCGCCTTCGGCAACTTCGAAGGAAATGTCCCAATTCGCTCGCAACCCGCCGAAAGTTATACCGAGTTCGTTAACTTTGAGCAGGGACATCAATTCCTCCGACCAGTTCGCAACCGTGTGATCATTCCCCAAATCCCGCGGGGTTCCAGCGCCGCGATTAACATGATGATAAATGAATAGATAATTAGATCGAGCCCCACCAGTCCGGCCGTGGCCCCGAACCAAGCTCCCAAGTAATTCTTCATGGGCACCAGAATAGCGGCCCCGATGATCGGACCGAACAGGCTGCCCGCTCCACCCAACATGGCCATCAGAGCGATGAGTATGGAAAGATCCAGCCCCATCACATCTTCAGGCTCGATATTGAAATTGTAGCAGGCATGGAAAGATCCCACCGCGGCTACAAACGCGGTGGCTACGGCATAGGTTCTGATCTTGGCCCAATGAGCGTCGATACCTAAGCTGCGCGCGATGTCCTCGTTGTCCTTGATGGAACGGAGCTGATAACCAATGCGGCTGTGTCGAAACCAGTTAATATAGAAAAGCCCGATAAAGAAAAACGCCAAAATTATGTAATAGTAATAATAGTCCTGCCGAAACTGGAGGTACAAGAAATTCGGCATCTCGCCTTTGATGGGAATTTTCAGGCCCCTGGCCGCGCCGATGAACGACCAGGATTCGAACACGTCCTTGAGAACCAAAGAAGTCGCTATTGTGGCTATCGCGAAATAGTGGCCTTTGAGCCTGAATAAAGGATAGCCGATGACAAAGCTCCATCCGACTGCAAGGGCCATCCCTATGGGCAAAGAAACCCAGAACGGGACGTCCCATCGGACCATCATCACAGCCGTGGTATAGGCGCCGATGCCGACATACTGGGCCTTGCCCAAATCCACCTGGCCGCCGTAACCGCCGATCGTGTTCCACCCCATGCCGTAGACGGAAAACATGAGGAATTGGATCATAGTGGCCATAGTGAAGCCGGAATGAGGCAGGGCCGGAAAGACGAGCAGAAACACCCCGACCGCTGCGGCCACATATAGGTCGATTTTTGGAAAGTCCGAGAAGTCAACGGCTCTGTTCAGTATTTCCAACCGAAGAGTCCCCGTGGCCTGAAGACCATGATGAGAAAATAAGCCAAATACACAAAAGAGTATTTGAACTGATGCATTTGAAAGCTTCTCAGCGCTTCGCTGCCTGTGAAGGCGCCTACAGCGTCCCAGATCGGAGCAAGATTGATGAGCATTCCGACTATCAAGCCGGCAAAAGCGGCTCCCGGGACTGATCCGAAACCGCCGAGCGCCACAGTGGTGAATGCGATCATTGTGAATAGAAGGCCGACATTGGGGTCCACCGGCCAGAAATTGACAAGCAGAGCGCCTGCAACGCAAACGGTAGATCCGCCCAAACCCCAGGCCAGAGCGTTCATCTTTTCCGTGGGAACACCCATGTAACGTGCGGCTTGGGCATCCAATGCGGTGGCTGTAAGCGCCCTCCCTATCCTGGTCCGATTCAACATCCACCACATGGCTACAAAGGCCGCCAAGGACAGAACGCCCGCGGCCAGCTTCGTCAACTCGATAACAATCCCCGGTCCGAAAACAAAGGACTTGCCGACTAGGATCCCTTGATGCACGCTCAAAGGCTCAGCGCCCATAATCATAAGGGCGAGATTGCGCAGGAACAGCATCAAGCCGAAGGTTCCAAAAAGCTGCGCTACCATAGGCCCGCGGAGGAGCAATCTGACAAGACCGTAATAACATACGATCCCCAGAGCGTAACCCACGACAGCCGCCACGGGCAAACCGAATAGCGGGTCGACCTTGAAGACGGTAGCAGTGAGAAAGCCTGCGTACATGCCGACCATCAAAAATTCCCCGTGGGCGAAGTTCACGATGTCCATCACCCCGAAGATGACGGTCAGGCCGAGGGCCACCAAGCCGAACACCAGCCCCATAAGGAGCCCGGCCACGACTGCCTTGGTTATTTCTGTGAGTAATGCTTCCAAGGTATCACATAATTAGACAGCAAGTTCCCCCCTTTGCTAAAGGGGGGCATGGGGGGATTTGGCGCAATGCTTTGAAAATCCCCCTGAATCCCCCTTTAGAAAAGGGGGACTTTTATGTCGGACCGGCGCCTTGCCGGTCGTTCAATGGGATCGCCCTTGACCGATCCGCCAAGAATGGCGAGACGACCAATGTAGGGGCGGGTTTGAAACCCGCCCCTACATAAATATCCACGACCGCCCGGAGATGACGGTGTCTTGCCGATAGTCCTATTACCAGCCTTTGAGCGGAAAAATCATATTCGCGGTCGAAACGTCAAATGGATACACGATCTCCCGCGTGATCTCCGAGCCTTTCTTCTGATATTGGACGATCAGGCCGGTGCCCAGTTCGTTCTGGCCGATGTCTACGCCGCTTGTGGCGAATTTGATGCCTGCCCAAGGCACTATAAGCTCTTTTCCGTCGATTTTGATCTCATTCGCCGCCTTTTGTATGGCCTCAGGCTTGGTTGAACCGGCCTTCTCCAGGATAGCCACCCAGGCCTGAGTAGCGGTAAACGATCTTGCCGAAGCTCCACTGAGGTCACGCCCCGTTTTGGCCTTGTACATATCGTTGACCTGTTTGGCCACTTTCTTGACCTCACCTATACGCGGGCTAAAGACTGTCCTGGTGCAGATGCCCACAACATCATCCGCAAGGGTCGACACAAACTCGGGGCTCTCAAATCCCGCGTCCTGACCCCAGATCAGTTTTGGCTTGGCTTTCTGAGCTTTGAGTGTCTTAATCATCAAGATGGCGTCCGCGCCATACCCTGCGAAGAGCATTGTGCCCGGCTTCGGGGCCAAAAGGCTCTGCACCTCGGATGTCAGATCGGGTGCTTTCGCGGCGTAAAGCAAGTGGACTTTTGGGACCATGCCTTTAGCCTTGCCTGTATCTTCTATTGCTTTGTCCACATTGGAGCCCCATTCGGTCTTCTCGCAAGCGGACACAATGGGTAATAATTCTTTCTTGTCAAAAGCCTTAACGCCTTTCGCCTTGCCCTCGGTGAGCCCTTGCAGAAAGACAAACAGGTCATTCGTGAAGGTAATGTCGTGTGGTGTGGTGCGCCAGAACCACTTCAGGCCTTCCCTGGTCAGGGCCGGACTGGTGGAGGATTCGTTAATTATGGGAACGCCGAATCGCTCGGCCACGGCGGCTACGGTCTTGGTGACCGCGGAATGATAAGCCCCCATTAGTCCTACGACCTTGTCATCCTGTATCAGCTTCTTAGCGAGATCCGCGCCCAGCTGCGGGTTGCCCTGGTGATCTTGAATTATGAGCTTGATTTTTGCGCCACCCATCGACTTTATGCCGCCATTCTTGGCCATTGTCATGTCAAGATCGGGCTTCACGTTGTTGGTTATTTCTACGGCGAGTTCGGCCCCGTCCCGAAGCTCTTTGCCTTCGGCGGCTGCTCCGCCTGTCAGCGGATAGAGCACGCCGATTTTGATTTCTTCGACCGCGGCAGCCGGGAGCGCCCAGCCTACGGCCAACACCAAAGCTAGAATCAGGAAGATGGATTTGCGCGGCATGATTATTCCTCCCTCCAAAATTGGTATAATTGTGATGACAACCTAGCCCAACAATGCTTCTGGACTGACTTTACGTGAGGCGAGCTCAAGGTGTCAAGATTTTTCCATTTTGGGCATGACGGGATAACGCGCACACCACTTGGCATCGTGAGGAGTGGATGATGGGACAGACCTCCAGTCTGTTTATCGACGGATTCCTCGACAGTCCCCAGGAAACGCTGGACGGTGTTCTGGACTGGAGAGGATCAGAGCGCCGAACGGGAGCCTGACGATCCCGGTCGGTATCGGTCGTCCGCCGCGATTTCAACCCCCTGTGCCCACTAATTATGAGACAGTTTCCCAGAGCCTGCCCCCCAAGATTGGATGGTTACCGTAAAGTGGATTCCGTGATATAGTGCCTGCCCATTAAAAACGAGGCGCCATTTCAATCGGGCAAGGACAGGGCAGCTCTCCGTGAGGACTGATATATGGAACAGGAACGTATAATCACAGGCCATCGCGTTTCGGAAGACGACGAGGTTGACAGGACCCTACGACCCAAGCGACTGGTAGACTATGTGGGCCAGGAGAGAGTGAAGGAGAATCTGTCCGTTTTCATCGAAGCCGCTCGGGGTCGAGGTGAGGCGATGGATCACATCCTATTTCACGGGCCTCCCGGCCTTGGCAAGACCACGCTTGCGCATATTATAGCCAATGAGATGGATGTCCAAATACGAACCACTTCCGGACCGGTAATCGAGAGGGCCGGCGATCTGGCTGCGATCCTGACCAATCTTGAAAAATTTGACGTATTATTTATAGATGAAATTCATAGACTTAGCCCTATAGTAGAAGAAATACTTTATCCAGCTATGGAGGATTTCAAGCTCGATTTGCTGGTGGGCCAAGGGCCGAGCGCCAGAACCATCAAGCTCGAACTGATGCCCTTCACGCTGATCGGAGCGACCACCAGAAGCGGCTTGCTCACCAATCCTCTGCGGGACCGCTTCGGCATAATGTTTCATCTCGATTTCTACTCAGTCGATGAACTAAAGATTATTGTGAAAAGGTCCGCCTCGCTCCTCAACGTCGAAATAGACGAACCCGGCGCCACGGAAATAGCGAGCCGGGCGCGGGCTACTCCTCGCGTCGCAAATCGACTGACCCGAAGGGTCCGGGATTTCGCGCAGGTCAGAGGCCAAGGGCGGATCGACAAACAAACCGCGATGGGCGCGCTGGAAATGCTGGACGTGGACGACTTGGGTCTGGATAATATGGACCGGAAATTCCTCGAAACTCTGATATATAAATTCGGTGGTGGACCCGTGGGGATCGAGACCCTGTCCGCGGCCATAGGGGAAGAACGAGACACTCTGGAAGATGTTTACGAACCGTATCTCGTGAAGGAAGGCTTCGTAGACAGGACCCCGCGCGGGCGTGTAGCCACTCAAAGAGCTTTTCAGCACTTTAAGGCCAAACGCGCCCGGGACGGACAACCCCAACTGTTCGATCAGTGATTTTCGGAAAGAGATGGCGTCCGGGGGAAAACTCTTATACGATGCGGAGAAGCCATGTGATAACGAGAAATTGGCTTACCCGCACACGAATATGAGAAATGTAGGATGTGTCGCCCCCGCGCTTGATGCGGGGGAACCGCATCCTACGGGATTAAACTGTTAGAGTTTTTTGGGAAGGGTCCGGGGAACCCTTTTTTGCACAAAAAAGGGTTCTCCGGAAATTCTCTTAATATGTCCGGACGTATCAAAATTCTTGATGAAGCCGTCATAAACCGGATCGCGGCCGGTGAGGTGGTGGAGCGCCCCGTTTCCGTGGTCAAGGAGCTGGTAGAGAATTCCATCGACGCGGGCGCCACGTCGATTCAGGTAGAGATAGAGAACGGAGGCAAGAAACTTATCAGGGTCAAAGACAACGGCCTCGGCATGAGTCACGACGACTCTTTCCTGGCCCTGGAAAGACACGCGACCTCGAAGCTCAGCTCGGAAAAAGACTTGCAGAACGTGGCGACTATGGGTTTCCGAGGCGAAGCGCTGGCGAGCATCGCTTCGGTCTCCAGGCTCAGGCTCAGGACCAATGACGAGTCCGATGTGGCGGGCACGGAAATAATCATAGAAGGAGGCGTGCTCCGAAAGTCCGTCCAGGTGGGGATGCCGAGAGGCACGGTAATCGAGGTCGCCAACCTGTTCTATAATGTGCCTGTCCGCCGCAAGTTTCTGAAGACCGTTGGGGTTGAAGCCGCGTACATCCAGGAACTGGTCACTAAAATCGCTTTAGCCTCTACGTCCGTCGGATTCATATATTCCGAAGACGGCCGTGTAAAACTGGATACTCCGCCGGTCAAAACCACATTCGAGCGAATCCACACTCTCTATTCCAGAGATGTGCGGGAGAACCTGGCCGAGGTGGACTACTCCGTGGAAGAGGCTCGGCTCCGCGGTTACGTGGCCAAGCCTCCGTACGCCCGCTCCAGTATGCGTTCGGTCCTCACCTTCGTAAATGGACGGCCCGTGAGGGACAGGCTTGTTAACGCCGCGGTTAACCGTGCGTTCTCCAGCCTTGTCGAGCGCGGCCGTTATCCTCTCGCCATTCTGTTCATAGAACTGCCGCCCGAGGAATTGGACGTAAATGTGCACCCTCAAAAGGCTGAGGTTCGTTTTCTGAAACCCAGGCAGATTTCGGACCTTATTCTTGATGGAGTATATAAAGCGATTATGGGCGCTCCTTTTAACCCGCCGCCCGGAGGATGGGAATCTATCTTCCCGAGATCTCCCGCCGCGCCCGTGTCTCGCCATGTCCAGGAGGAAGCAAGAGAGCCGGAGACCGCCTCACGGTTTTCGACCCCTGCCTCTCCCAGCGCTGAGGAGCTAGAGACTCCCCGTCCGGAATCGCCGACTCCGCTGACCGAGGCGCCCGGCAGGTTCTCTTCCCTCGGAATCCTGGGGTCCCTCCCCGGTTCGTTCCTGGTGCTGCACAGTGATGATGAACTCATAGTAATGGATCATCATGCGGCTCATGAGCGTGTGCTGTTCGACGATCTCGTCAGGTCGGACCGTCAAGGCGACAGGCTCCCATCTCAAGACCTATTGATGCCCACGCTGCTAGAATATCCACCTGTTGAAGCCCGCGCTCTGGCCGCGCATTTGGATATCCTGCAAAGCGCGGGGTTTCGCATCGAAGAGTTCGGAGAAAACGACTTCCTGGTTAAGGGTGTGCCCACTTGGCTGGGAAGCTCGGATGTGAACGAGCTGGTCAATGAACTGATTGACGTCATACTGGATACCGGCCTTCGAACCGACCCCGCCAAGTTCCGGGAAGAAATGTTCAAGACAATGGCCTGCAAGGCCGCTGTCAAAGAGACTCAGCCCATGCGCCCCGAGGAAATACGAAACCTTCTGGCCCAACTGGACCAGTACGGCTCGCCGGGAGTATGCCCACACGGCCGCCCACTGATGGTCAAGTTTCCGTTCAGCGAGATCAGAAGACGCATTGGAAGGAAGTGAGAAAAGGGTTGAAATAAGATATGCCGGGAGGGACTGTTTGCAAATGGATTATGGTCTTAGCGCAGCAATGGTAGGGTAACTGATCTTTCTTAAAGCGGATGACCCGGGAGAAAACTCTTTTGCAAAATCCCGCGTTTCGCGGGACTGGAACCCCCTTTCAGAAAACTCCCATTCGGTTGCGGCGGGACTCTCAACTCGTGAGACACATGCATATCCACACACGAGCGCCGCGGGTGACTCACAAGAGGATTTGCATCAGGCTGTGCTCGCGGGATAGAAGCTCACTCCACAGCATGCGGTAATTACAGTGAACCCACGTCGCTCGCCTGGCTCTGGACACTTCCGCAGCGAATGAACGCCAGATTGCCCTTGATTCGGAGCGTGCAGGGCACGCCAACTTCATCAAAGATCGACCTGAGCTGATCCGCGGTTCTTGGCACGAGCGCGCCTACGTTTCCCAACATGTTGAGATATTTGTCCGAAAGTCGGTTATTTTTTATCAGCGTGGTGAATGAGATCGTCCCTTTGTGAGCCAGAGAGTTCTTCAGTTCCAGCAACAGCTCTCCAGCGTCGTCGAAAACGTGAAGCAAGTTCATCGAAATAATTGTGCTGAAGCATCTTGGGAGGAACGGCAATCTAAGGGCGTCCCCGTGGAGAAAAACCATGTTGCCCGGCATACGGCCGGTTAGTTTGATGAGCCGCGCCTTGGCCATTCGCAGTAATCGTATTGATTGGTCCAGCAGGATGATTGGGCGGTCCGAATGGCTTCCTGCATAATCGACATACGTTCGCGCCGTGAAAGCCGAGGAACCGCACCCAGCGTCCAATACCCATCCATCGTCCGAAGACCCAAGGGCATCGAGGCAGAAAGAATGGTACTCAGCAGGCCAATATCCCCAGACAACGCGATTGTAAAGGCTGTTGCAAGCCACTACGTCGTAGATTCCGCCCGTCTTATCGTAAGACCCTATGTTCTCAACTCGTGAATAGACAGAGTAAATACCCGGTTCGACGAGCCTCAGATTCACATCGTCTTGAACGATCTCGGACAGTCTTTTTTGATCCAAGGCTTCAGCAGGCTCATTATGCATCGTTTCCGCCAGGGTATGTTCCGTCATTTCTTAACATTTTCTTGGGATGCCGAATGACCCGAAATTACCGGTCTGTCTCGCCATGTCGGGCTCTTCAGACCGACAACGCAAGCTGTCGGAGGGTATTGACAGGAGCCACTTATCCCCAATATCCCTTGAAAGTCAAAAAGATCCCAACAGCGCAAGATATTCCCAGAGAAACGATCAAAGCTGTAGGACTTTCCGTCAGAGGATGCCACAGATTAGTCAATGACCCCGGGAAAAGTATCAGAAGCAATCCTTTAATGAGAGTGATCCATCCCAGAATCGTTATAACAACCGGCCAACCGGCCTCCCATTTATTGTGAAACTGCAATATGACAAGTCCCATAAGAAGCGCCATAAATCCGCCCAAATAACATAGGGACGGACTCTTGCTGAATTCACCAATCATGCCTTGATAGGTATTAAAGTTCAGAAATATCCCGATCGCCGGGATGATCATGCCCGGACCGACAATCCTGGCTAAAATCTTGGACGTTTCCATTTTTTGCTTCCCCCTCACTTTTCTTTCAATAGATTATAGTAATCGAAAAAGTTTTCGACTGATACTAAAAGATTTTCGTAGTAGATACACGTCGCTCTGAAACGCAACATTCGTGGGGTAGGGGCGGACCTATGTGTCCGCCCAGGGCGCACACGCAGGTGCGCCCCTACAGATCCCTTCTCGACCGGCAGGGACGCCGGTCGCTACCGGAACCATGAGAGCGCACTGCCATGCCTCCCTATCGCAACGTGACCCACAATAATACAAGTTTAGAGTTTTTGGGGAAGGGTTCGGGGAACCCTTTCTTGCACAAAAAAGGGTTCCCCGGAATGCCTTTCTAAAAGAGCGTTACCTTTACCGGGCGGGCAAGGTTAACGTAGGAGCCGTTCGGGCTTCGGTCTCTGCTTGCGACACCAACGTACATTTTTAGCGCCTCGCTAAGCGCCTTGGCAGTGTCGCTCCGCATCCGAACACATCCGTGGGATTGACCTGACCCGATGCTCCAGGGGTTGTCCGTTCCGTGAAGACGGTATCCTCCGCTATCGACGATCTTTGCTTTTGAGGCGATGTCATCCAACTCGAACAGCGTCTCTTCAGCTTTGGATTTATCAGCCAGTACTTTCCTGAACAAGGGGATCATGTACCCGCCGTACGTCGCTTGACTCGGAGACATCCCATAAGCCCAATCACTGGGCGGAGGAATCCATAATGGTTTGTCATCATAGATTCTGAGCGCATAATATGAGCCTCGGGGCGTCGGGTATTCAGCAGATCCGAGCCCAACTCTGCACGAATACAGAAGTTTTCTTTCCTCTCCACGGGCGCCGTACAAGCTCAGAGTATAATTCGAACGATCCACCAGAATGTAGAGGCTTGAAAACAGGCCGGACGGGTCTGCCACGAGCCTGCCTGCGGATGCCGCAGCGTCTCTTGTGTCCAAAATGGTGTCCCTGCCTCGAACAGCAGCGGGAATCCTTGTCTCAAGCGAGGCAAGCCTGGGCCACGAGCCACGAAGAGATCTCGTGGCGCCACGGCCCGGAAGAATCTCATTGTCTCTTGGAACTAGTAAGGGGGCCGTGTCGCTTCGGGTGTTTCGCAGATAATCTTCAGTTACCGGCCTTTGAAGGGCAGCAGCGAAGGGATCTCCTTTCGGGCCCGTCAAAGTCACGGATAGGATCTTGTCTATGACTCCATCCTCTTTGATGTAGGGTTCCGCTACCTCCATCGGGTGGACGAGACTGAGCAGAAGCTCCTTGACAGCCGGGTCTTTGGCAGCCACATTGCCGGTGATTATCACCTGGGCCGCCAAAAGAAACACGAATAGCGTCAACCACCTCTCAATGAAACCATCCCGAACTTTTCTCAATGCAGACCCTCTAATTACAACGAAATTGAATTGAACGCGGTTGCAGCCTTTACCCCCTATGAGGGATCACAAAATTCACACTGCTATATCTAATCTCTCAGAATTGCTCCGGAGTCAAGCCAAAAATTGAAATAAATCTAAATTCCATTGAGAAAATAACATTTAATTATACTATACTTTAACATTAAGATTTCACATGTTTGCATTTTGGTTCGGTTCCTGGTATTAACTATGTGTAATAAATTAAGGAATATCTCACCGCCGGTCGCCGAGATCGCTGGCTTTATAATTGTGGGAATGCGTCGGCTTTTCATGGGGAAATCTCCCAACTTACAAGGAATGCGGATGACTCAACCATGCCTGCCGCTCTCAGGTATTTAAGAAAGCGCCAAGCGACGAGAAAGCTGCCAAGAAAAGTTTTGTTGAAAATATGATCGACCGGCGCGGAGGCCGGTCACCGAAAGCAGGAAAAATGGTGACCGTTCAGGTCCGCGCCGTACATTCCGCCAGCGATATAGGAGTTTTTGCCGGAGGGGTGCGGGGGAACCGGCTTTTTGCAAAAAGCGGGTTCCCCCGCATTCTTTCCGGAGCCGTTTTCGCCTGCTTGCAGAACGAACCTGTTTGCGGTAAAGTTTCGGGTTACAACCACGAGTTGTGCAAGAATCGTCGCCGTAAATTCCAGGCTATAGAATACTTAATCAATTAGAATTATAATCATTTTCTGAGCTTGATCAGGAGAAGATGATGGACCATAAATTTGTGCGAACCACTTGTCCCTACTGCGGATGCGGATGCGAGCTGTTGCTGGAAGTCCTTGACGGAAAGCTACTGGGGACTCTCCCTTCCAAGACCAATCCAATGAATCAAGGCAAACTCTGTATCAAGGGTTGGAATTGCCACGAATTCATTCACAGCCCTAACAGACTCACGGCGCCTATGATCCGTAAGGACGGTCGACTCCAGGAGTGCTCTTGGGACGAGGCCCTGGACTATACTGCTTCCCGATTGAAAGAGATCAAGGACGCTCACGGTGGAAACAGCCTGGCCTTTTTGACTTCAGCCAAATGCACTAACGAGGAAAACTACCTGTTTCAGAAATTTGCGCGAGTGGGGTTTGGAACCAACAACATTGATCACTGCGCTCGTCTTTGACACTCCGCAACGGTGGCAGGTCTTGCCGCCGCTTTCGGAAGTGGGGCGATGACGAACTCGATCCCGGAGATTGAGGATTCCGACTGCATTTTGATCATCGGGTCCAATACCACCGTTGCTCATCCTTTAATTGCGTACCGTGTTTATCGGGCCAAGGCCAAAGGCGCAAAAGTGATCGTCCTGGACCCGCGCAAGATCCATATCGGTTGCATAGCGGATATTGAAGTCCATCATAACCTGGGTTCGGATGTGGCTCTAATCAATGGAATCATGAGCGTGATCGTCTCTAAAGGTTTGCACGACAAGAAATTCATTGAAGAACGCACCGAAGGCTTTGATAAGCTCGAGACCGTGCTCAAGGATTATCCGCCGGAAAAAGTTTCCGAGATTTGTGGCGTCCCCGCGGACGACATAGTCAAGATCGCGGAAGCCTATGCGACATCGAATAATGCTTCGATACTGTATACTATGGGCATCACGCAACATACGCACGGTGTGGATAATGTCAAATCCCTTGCGAACCTCGCGATGATGACCGGCAATTTAGGGCGCCGCGGGACCGGCGTCAACCCGCTCAGAGGTCAGAACAACGTGCAGGGAGCGTGTGACATGGGTGGTCTGCCAAATGTCTACCCTGCATACCAGGTCGTAACGGACGCCGGAGTCAAGAAGAAATTCGAAGACGCCTGGCAGGCGAAAAATCTCTCCGACAAAGTCGGATACACCATCATGGAGATGATGCACGGTCTGGAAGACGGTTCCGTCAAGGGTATGGTGGTCCTGGGCGAAAACCCGGTCGGAAGCGATCCTGATGTGGCTCATGTGAAGCACGCGTTGGAATCCGCAGAATTTCTGGCCGTAATAGATATCTTTCTGACGGACACCGCGAAGCTGGCCCACGTCGTGCTGCCGGGAGCCGCCTTTGCTGAGAAGGACGGCACTTTCAGCAATACTGAGCGCAGCGTGCTAATGGTGCGTAAGGCAGTGGACCCGCCTGGACAGGCGCGGCCCGATTGGCAGGTCATATGCGATCTATCCACGCGGTTCGGGCTTCCCATGAGCTATGAGGCGCCTCGCCGGATATTCGACGAGATCGCAGCCGTAACCCCTAGCTATGCCGGCCTGGACTATGACCGGCTGGATAAAGGACCCATCGCGTGGCCCTGCCCTTCCAAGGACCATCCGGGCACACCGGTGCTTCATACGGAACGTTTCACCCGAGGCAAAGGGCTCTTTCATGCTATTGAATTCAGGCCGCCAGCGGAAGGGATTGACGATGAATTCCCACTGCAACTCACGACGGGCCGATACTTCCCCCATTATCATACCGGCACAATGACGAGGAACTCACCTTCATTGGAACACGAGATGCCTGAAGGGCACGTGGAAATGAACCCCGCGGACGCGTCCGCACTTGGAATCAGGAATTACGATGAAGCGAAAATCACCTCGCGTCGAGGCGAGGTTGTCACGAAGGTCCAAGTCACGGACTGGGTCAAGCCCGGAACCATATTCATGAGCTTCCACTTCATGGAAGCCAATGCCAACGCGCTGACCAACCCGGCGCTGGATCCCATCTGCAAGATCCCGGAATACAAGGTCTGCGCCGTGCGCGTGGAAAAAATCGGAGAGCCCGAGACCAAAGCCGCTGCGGGCGAGTAGGGAAGAAGTAAGGCATTCCGGGGGACCCTTTTTTGTGCAAAAAAAGGTCCCCCGAACCCCTCCCAAAAAACTCTAAACTTATTTTGATTCAAGCAAAGGCCCAGATTTCCGTCCAGATCGGATGGTCGTTGCCGCTTATCCTGGTAACCTGCTGGAAGCCCTTCGCGCCAACATGATTCGCTTGGGCCTGCTCCCGACTCTGCGCCAAACATATAGAAGTTTTTGGGGAGGGGTCTGGGGAGGGCGTTTTTGCAAAAACGTTCTCCCCAGAAACTCTTGCCCCTGGACCATCGATAATTCAAGCTAATCTTCGACAAGCTCCGCGCCCCCGTGATCGAAATAATTGAACCTGCCTCCACGCACATACGTCACGACATCTATATGGCTCTGCTTTGCCATACCAACGGCCATCGCGCTGGCGCTGGATCGGGAAATGACTATTGGGAAGCGGCTCCTGGAGGCCTTCACGAGCACCTCCGACGTTATGCGTCCGGTGGACAGCAGCAGCTTGTCCCGCGTATCTATCTCATTCAGAAAACAGTGACCCACAATTTTGTCCACCGCATTATGACGCCCCAAGTCTTCCAGGATCGCAATCGTGCGGGAAGAATCCGCCAGGGAAGCCGCGTGGACACCCCGTGTGATGGCGTAAGTGCCGGGAAATGTGTCTAATTCCCGCATTCTCTCGATGATTGTGGAGCACAGGACCTTCAGGCGGTCGTCTTTTTGCTCCGCTGGCGCCAGAGCGGTTACCACTGAGAAGACCATCCCACCCGCGCAGCCCGATGTGAGCATCCCTTTTCGCTCGAGGACTCTGGCGACACGTTCGGGTGGGGCATCCAATTCCATCCTCACGATCCTCGCGGCGTGATCTACGGCGCATTCGAGGATTTCTCTCGGGTTGATCAGGACCCCCTCTGAGACCAAAAATCCCACGAAAAGTTCTTTCAAGTTACTCGGTAGTGTCGAGATGGAGAGGATTTCACTATCGTTGACAAAGAGGGTGTAAGGCGCTTCTCTGGCGAGGGAGATGGTCTTGCTCTCCAGAATTCCCTTTGAGTAACGTCGAGCCGGGATTTCGACAGTCAGCGTTATCTCACTATTATCGTTGCTTGCCACCATAGCCTCCTCCACTGGTCGGTCACCACAGAGCGCAAGAAGCAAAGCATTCAGGAGGTTTGTGAAGGGGGCCTTTTGCAACCGGCCCATCGTCAAGAAATGTCACGCCTTCTCTTTCCCGGCGACGCTCTCCACGGGCAATCCTTTGAACAGTTCGTTGAACTGTTGGTCGGCATAATTCTGACAACGCCTCCTAAGTCTGCCGTAGGTATCCAACAATTCCAGACCTTCTTTCGTGATTCTGGAACCTTCGCTTGTCCTTTCCACGATTTTGAAGCCGCATCGTTGCTCGGTGGCCTTGATTTTGCCCCAGACAGCTCGGAAAGGTTGTTTAAGCTTATGGGCGGCCTTGTTCATTGAGCCCAATTCCATGATCGCTTCCAGAATGCGCAGTCTACCAGTTCCGATGACTAATTTTCCATCATCGTTTTCGATCCAAACCTTATACCGAACCCGAAGAGCCATCAACCACCGTCCTTTCCGTTAGAAAGAATCACTGCGGACCGATCGAATGTGTGTTCGTGTTCTTCCCGCTCCATTATAGGTTGAAGCGGCTCTCGCTTGCAACTTACTCCGTGGGCCGGTCGCTGGCCGTGTTTTTGGCGTAAATGACCGCGCCGCACTTGAACATCCCCCGATCATTGTGCTATTGACCGTCATCGGTTAGCTTTTCCGGAGGCAATATGCAACCCGATAAGTTGAAAATAGCGCTGCTCTTTGGAGGACGTTCCGCAGAGCACGAAGTTTCCTTGCGGTCCGGTCGATCCGTTTTTGAGGCATTGGACAGAGACAAATATCATGTCATTCCGTTGCTCATCACAACGGAAGGGGGCTGGTATCTCCGACCGGAGGAGCTATCCTCCTTCGACTCCGCGGCAAATCTCGACGAAAAGGACCGTATCGTATTTTCGCCCGATCCCGGGCGCCAAGGATTGTTGCGTTTGAATGGCTCAGGCCGCATCGACCCTATGACGGTTGACGTAGTATTCCCTGTCTTGCACGGGACTTTCGGAGAGGACGGGACAGTGCAGGGTCTGCTCGAACTGGCAAACCTGCCCTATGTCGGCTGCGGTGTGATGGCTTCTGCGGTGGGTATGGATAAAATAGTCATGAAGGCGGCTTTCCGTGATATCGGCCTGGCTGTCGGACCTTTTTTCTGGTTCCTACGCTCAGAATGGAAGCAAGACCCGGAGCGAGTTCTGAAAAACCTTCGTTTCAGCCGTTTTCCGGTTTTTGTCAAGCCCGCAAATTTGGGCTCATCAGTTGGAATCAGCCGCGTCACCGGGCTGCCCGATTTCAAGGCTGCTGTGGACCTTGCCGCATCATATGACAGAAAGGTCCTCGTTGAAGATGGCATCAACGGCCGGGAACTGGAGGTCAGTGTGCTCGGCAACGACGATCCCGTGGCCAGCCTGCCCGGTGAGGTCATTTCTCATGCCGATTTCTATGATTACGAAGAGAAATACGTCCAGGACACGGCAGAACTTAAGATACCGGCCGATTTGCCCCCCCATGTAGTCGAAGAGGCTCGCAAAGTCGCAGTTAAGGCTTTTCGAGCTGTGGATGGTTCAGGGCTCGCCAGAGTGGATCTGTTCCTCACTGAGGAAAATGAAATAATAGTTAATGAGATAAACACCATACCCGGATTCACTTCTATCAGCATGTATCCCAAATTGTGGGAAGCAACCGGTTTGAGTTACCCGAAACTGCTCGACCGTCTCGTGGAATTGGCTCTGGAAAAGCACCGGGATAAGCAAAAAATTCGAATCGCCAGGGATTAATGGCGATGCGCAATCAAAAAAGTTGCACGGAGCACCGATACCCACCTGAAAGCAAGCGCCTATGAATGCAATCGTTCCCGCATGGGATAGGCGGGCATGGCCCGCCCTACAGGAACATGAGAACCGATGACCATGAAGGCCATGATTCTCACCGCGGGCCTTGGGACTCGGTTGCGTCCACTTACCCTGGAGCGCGCCAAACCGGCTATTCCTCTTTTGGAAAAACCGCTTGTTGTCCGATTGATAACCAAATTATTGAGGGACGATGTAACCGCTTTTCGGCTGAACCTTCATCATCTTCCCGACACAATCGAGACAATTTTCCGTTCCCCCCAGTGGGCTGACCTGCCGGTATCGTTTTCATATGAATCGCAAATTCTGGGCACAGCGGGCGGACTCAAGGCGAATGAATCGTATTTTCATCGTGAGACTTTCCTGATGGTGAACGGTGACATTGTCATGGATTTTCCTCTAAAGGAGGCGATCGCGTTTCATAAGAAAAATAAGCCCCTTGCCACGCTCATTTTGTATCCGCAGTCGGCGCCCTATCGCTATTCCCCCATAAGGGTTGACGAAGATGGGCGGCTCAGAAACTTCAAAGGCGCGTGCCCCGGGGGCAAGCTCAGGCCGGAAACGTACGTTTTCACAGGCGTTCATATACTCGAACCGGAGATTTTCAGCCTCATTCCACCCGGCATCCCATGGGAAATCAACGATCAGGTTTACCCGAAAGCTTTGAATGCGGGCGGAAAGGTCTTGGGCTTCCCCGTTGAAGGCTATTGGAGCGACCTCGGCAATCCTTCACGGTACTTGGGCACGCAAAAGGAACTGCTGATGAGAGAAGAAACGACGCCTTCGTCGTGCATTGCCGCCGGGGCAGAGGTATCTGCTGACAGCTTCATCGGGCCGTTTGTCTCTATCGGGGATGCTTGTGTTGTGGAAGCAGGCGCCGGAATTGAGAATTCCATCCTATGGGAAGACGTTCGAGTGAAGAAGAATTGCTTTGTTCGGAACTGTATCATCGGATCTGGGGTAATCATAGATCGCGACTGTTCCGACACCGTTATAACCCGCAACGGAGAAACTCCTATTGTCTGAAGCGACATCCGATTTTGAACAGCGAATCATTAAGTTGCTGTCCAAAGACGAGGCCCCGAATGCGATTATCCGGCTGGCGGGGGATGCGTCCAATCGCGCATTCTTTCGCGTGTCTTACCGAAACAGCCCTTCCGTCGTTGTTATGGCCTACCAAGACTCCGTGCCCGGTGATGACGAAATCTTCTTGGAAGCGCAGCGATTTCTGAGAAACCTTGAGCTTCCCGTCCCCGCGGTCTATGCGCATCACGCTCAAGAAGGGATCGTCGTGTTGGAAGACCTGGGGGATGATCTCCTCGAAACAGTAGTGGGACGCTCGGACGAGACCCAAGTAGCGAGGCTTTACAAGAAGGCGGTGGATCTGCTTCTAACCATGCGTCAGGCCACGATGAAGCTGAATTCGGGTTGCCGGGCCTTCCAATTGGCTTTTGACCAAGAAAAACTGATTCAGGAAATGGATTTTTTCATGGTTCATTTCGTCCGAGGACTTTGCCGAAATGAGCCGCCAAGGTCCGCATTGGTGGACCTGAACCGGTTTTTTACCAAGATCTGCGCGACGCTGGCTTCAGAGCCGAGGATCTTCGCTCACCGCGATTACCATGCCAGAAACCTGATGCTTCAGGGGGATCGGCTCGTGATGATAGACTTCCAGGACGCCAGGATGGGACCTGCCCAGTACGATCTGGCGTCATTGCTCAGGGATTCTTACGTCACTCTTCCGGAAGAGGTCGTGGATGAGCTTGTAGATTATTACGCTGAAGCGACCGGGAATACGTCGCAGAAATCAAGGCAATGGTTTCGTTACATATTTGATGTCATGTCCCTCCAGCGCAACATCAAGGCCCTGGGAACGTTTGGTTACCAGGCGTCGGAGCGTGGGGAGCGACGGTACTTCAAATCGATCCCGCGCACGGGCGAATACATAGCCCGAAATATTTCAAAGTATGAAGAATTTGCTTCGTTCCGCCCCGTAATTGAGGACGTTATATGTTCTCCGGCAGCCGACTGTTAGTTGGAACAGTTTTCGAGAAAAATATCCGATTGACTTATTGGGCGTCACTGCTGGCTCGCCCGGCAGCGCAGACATAAAGACACGCTGCTGGGCGTCAATCCGTCATACTGCGCGTATTATACATTTTAATATCAAGCTATTATCATCATACTTTCATTTTAAATATACTCAATTGTTGTAATTTCTTGCTATTTATGGTATAGACAAGCACGGAGACTTAATTCATGCGCCGTCCGGTTTTTCCGGGAGTTGAACAAATGAAAAAATTGCTGGCTGCCTGCCTGACATTCATTGCTTTCATGATAATTGGTTCGAGTGTTTCGGCAGCGGATTTCACCGCCGCAGACCTGAAGATTGACGCTATTAAGCAAACCTTGGAACTTCAGTTGGAGCGCATAAGAAATGCAACGGAAAAGGCAGATACCCAGATGAGCCTTGCGAGAATGCGAATTGCGGAGCGGCTGAGATTGTCGTCGGAAGAACTGACAAGGCAACTCGAGGTATTGGAACGCCTTCGGGAACAACTGAGCGCTGGAGCGGGAGATTCTCAGCAGACAATCGACCAATTCAGAAACGATTGGACCCAACTCCTGGCGACCGCATTCACTGAAATCAATTCCCAGGTCAGCCAAACCAATAGCCTTATCAGTCAGATGGAAACACTCAGGAACAGCTTTGGAGACTCACCCGGATCGGATCCGACGGTAATTTCCCAGGGGCCGCAGGCGCCAGGCACGCCTGCGCCAACCACAACTGAGCCCACCATTGTATCGCCTGCGCCAACCACGACTGCGCCAACTGTCGTATCGCCTGCGCCCACGGCGCCAACCACCGGTTCAACTTGACCGTTTGCCAAGAGCGCCTCCAGGTAGGAGGCCGAACAAAAAGCTGAGGGATTCGCCGTAGGGCCGGCCGCGCTAAAAAGGTTCCATCCGTCTGTTATTTTGGTGTATAATTAAGTATTGTTAAAAAAATGTTACCGATTGGTTCAGGTCCGAAAGTTGAACGTAACTTGCGCCAAGTGTGAAGCGGTCTGCAAATTGCCCGACGAGAAAATACCTTTGGGCAAATCGTATATTCTCTGCCCTGTGTGCAATGCCCGGATAAACATATTCAAAGGTGTGCGGGCCGGGTCCGTCTTGATGAATCTCACGGGATTGCGGTTTTCCGGTTCCTCTGAAGAGCTGATGGAGCGCTTCTGCGACCGGGGTGAGCTGTGGCGCGTGATCAATGTCCTGCAGCCCTGCCCGGAAAAAGGAAAAGGAAAGACTTGTGAACTCGAAAATATGGGCCGATGCCCCAATCAACGGCTCATTGTGCGACTTCGATTCGAGAAGAGTCTTTATAAGACCTGTCTATATCGAGGAGGTCGGCGAATTTTCGAAAAGAGCGAAGATTCCCCAGTCGGCCGTGTGCCCATTTCGACCGGATTGACATTACAGCCATCATCAACCACCACAGCGTCATAGATTACTATTCATTCAGAAGTATTGACCACGGTGATCCGGACCGGGTTCGAGGTGAAGGAGTCCGCCGCCATCAGCGCGGATGTAGGGGCGACTGGCGAGTCGCCCTTCCGCTTCCGGCAGGCGCCGGCGTCCGTGCCAGCGTCAGGAATAATCGACCGGCATCCAGCGTTCTGCGCCGGACTACCGGAAATTGCGTCGCTGCTTGCCACCTTAGCTCGTCAGTTTAGGTAGGCCGGGCCGTGCTCGCCATCCCCGATCGGCGGCCATGGGCCGCCACACCTACCGCCTCTTCCGAAATGCAGATTATGGCCGGCCGGAAGCCTGCCCCACAAAGAAGGGTGACTCGCCAGTCGCCCCTACCCCGCTTTCCGCTGGACCTTCGACCGCATTTGAGGTTCCGTGAGCCATATAGAAGTTTTTGGGGAGGGGTCTGGGGAGGGCGTTTTTGCAAAAACGTCCTCCCCAGAAACTTTTGTCACTGCGGTCTCTGCGGTGAATCCTCTATTTATTCTTCCATTCGGGTTTGCGCTTCTCTAGAAACGCATTGATACCCTCATTGGCGTCATGGCTTTCCATAAGCTCTTTCAGGTAGAGGTCCTGCATCTGCGGGAGGTCCTCCATTATCCTGTGGAAAAACTGTTTGCGAACGGCCCTGTTGGCAATACGCAGGCTGGAGGCGCTCTTCGGTAATATGTGTTTCTCTATCCACCAGCTGGCGGCTTCCCAAGCGTCTTGCCCTTCACTGGCCAGCAGATGAACCAGCCCTATTCTTTGCGCCTCCATTGCGTCTATAGTTCGCCCGGTAAGCGCTATATCGTCCGCGTAGGACTGACCCACTTTCATGGGAAGAATCACCGACGCGGGAGGAGGAAACACAGCCAGGACTATTTCGGGTTGGCCGAATGCCGCGGTGCGGTCAGCCACGATGAAATTGCAGAACAGGGCGACTTCCATGCCTCCTCCAAGGCATTGCCCGCGCACAACGGCCATAGTGGGGACTGCCAGTTTGACCAGTTGATAGAACACCGCATGAAACGCATCCAGCATCATCCCTGCATTTTCTTTGGTATGCTCCGGAACGCTCGCGCCAAAGGAAAAATGCTTGCCTTCACCCTCAAAGACCAGAAGTTTTATATCGTTGTTATTTTTCAAGCCGTCGAGGGCTGAAGAAACCTCCTTGAGCATTGCGGCTTCCAGCACATTCGCTTTTGGAGCATTAAGGACGATCTTGAAAACTGCTTTGTCGAAATGACTCTCACACTTGATCAACCGGTATTCCATCGAATCCTCCTCTCCTCAACGGCCGCTTTCGCTGACTCATAAGGCGACAAGCCGGCGTGCGAGCCAGGAAAGTTGAGCCCTCACGTCAATAACGGAGGGCTCGATAACAGTGTCTCGACCGCGAACTTAGTTGATGATTGTCAGCCGAAAATCCGGCCTATCTACTTTTTAGGTTTCCCAAGGACCTCTGCAAAGGCCTCCTCAGTCATAGGCTTGCTATCTGCGACCAGCTGTCGGAATTTTATGAAGTCGATGACGTCCACGTCGGTGATCTTCTTGGTGTTGAAAGCATTGAAGCCCAAGAACGCTTCGTAGCCCATGTTCGCCATCAGCCAGTGTCTGTTGGGGAGTTTCATCGTATCCCAGAAGAACTTCTTCTTCGCTCGGACGCCGTCAATGGACTTGATCAAGCAGCCGGGGAACAGATTCGCGAACGTCCACACGATCTTGTTCACTTCCTTATCCAGAAGCTCGAAATCCGTCGTCAGAGTCTTCGCGAGCTCCCTGGCCTCCTTGGCCGCTGCGCCGCTCTTGAATTCGCCGTACACAATTTCACCGTCCTGGACGTAGGTGTCGGTGATAATCTGTGGATTGCGCACCCACTTGTCACCCTGCTTGAGTACGGGGACAATCTTGGATATCAGGTTCTTGGCCTTCATTTTGTACGCGCTCCACATTTCGCAGCTCACGCAGTTCCACATGGCGTCTTCCATGGAAAGGTACCATGGAAGGAAGTCCGAAGAACCGCCGTCCGGGGCGGAACCGTGCCGCGGGCCTGCCTGGCCGTAAATCGCCGTGTCAGCCGAGATGGTGATGTCACACGCCAGACCGATCTCCTGACCACCAGCGACTCGCATGCCGTTCGCGCGGCAGATGACCGGCTTCTTGCACATGAGGATCGAGTCCACCATGCCGTTGAACAGGTCCATGTACTCGCCGTACTCGGCGGGTCGCTTGGCATAATACTCAGCGTATTCTTTGGTGTTTCCACCAGTGCAGAACGCCCTGTCCCCGGTGCCGGTGAAAACTGCGGCCACGACTGAGCGGTCCTGTCCCGCAGCGCTGAATCCGGCGATCACTCCCTTGACCATTTCAGTCGTATAGGAGTTGTACTGTCCGGGATTATTCAGGCGAATCCATGATACGTAGAGGCCAGGTATCTCCTTCCCGTCCGGAGAAGTCAAAGGCCGCTTTTCGTAGACCGTGCACGGGGCTTCTGTACCCCAGTGTTCGCTTCCGATAAGGATATGATTCCTCTGATTGTTGTCTCGCGGTAGCCATTCTAATGCCATGTTGCCCTCCTTGAATTTAAGGCTTCGGTCGATTTGTCATTACATCTGCTCCCAATCGCCGGAATACGGTCTGAAGAAACCGCAGAAGATGGCCGAGTCACCCTTGAGCAAACGGAATATTCACTCTAAGAAAGACCAATATTCCTCGGATCGGAATTCTGAGAAACCAGCTCTATCCCGGCCTCAATACGGCGTGTAACAACCGCATGGCCCGGGGGTTGGGGAAAAAGTTATTTCACCGGCTCAAAGGCATAAAAGACACGTGGGATCTCCACTACCTCTCTGCCCATGTCCTGAGGGACCGGATCCACGTCGAATACGGCAAGCTTTACCTTATCGCCCGCTTTCAACTCACCTGCCTGACAGTTAATGATACGCACAAAAAAGTTTTTCTTCCCCTCAAGGTCTATGAGGGCATGAATCAACGGCGCGCGGCCGAAACCGAGGGGCACGCCGACAACCTCTTCCGTGACTTCCACCACTGTGGCCGTGGTCGGCCAATCCACCCACTCCATGTTCGTGCTGTAGCACTCGGGGCACATTACCCTGGGGGGGAAAGGCTCGGCGCTACAGTCCTTGCATTTTGTGGTAGTAAGGCGACCTTCCCGTAAATATTGATAGAACGGATATATCTGGTTGAATTCTTTAGATTGCTGGGGAAACAGGTCCATTGTGACCATGTATCTCCCTTCCAGAATGGAGATGCCCGGAGTTGTCATGCTGCCTCCCTTCCATATATCAAAACCGTGTGGGCGGCTATAAATCCGCTGAGGTTATGTGTCAGCCCGATTTTTGCGCCCGGTACCTGCTGGGTCGCGTCACCCCGGAGCTGTTTCATCACCTCGATGCCCTGCCTGATTCCGGTGCCGCCAAACGGATGCCCGCAGCCGAGAAGACCTCCATCGGTATTAGTCGGGACTCGCCCCCCCAGATCGTTCTGGCCGTCCGCGACAAACGAGCCGCCCTCGCCCTTCTTGCAAAACCCCAGGTCTTCCATCTCGATAATTTCCGAAATGGTGAAGCAGTCATGGGTCATGGCCACATCCACGTCCTTGGCTTCGATTTTCGACTTCCTGTACGCCTGAGCAGCGGCTATCTTGAGCGCTTCCCACGTGGTCCACGTCGGCATGTTTGCAGACATGTTATTCACCGACGCCTGGGCGGTCCCACGAATGTAAACCAGCGGCTTGTCGGTCATGGTCTTGGCCTTCTCTTCTACGGCCAGGACCACGGCCGCTGCGCCATCTGTGATGGGACAGCAATCAAAGAGGGTCAATGGCTCCACTATCATCTTGGCGCCCATAACTTCTTCCATAGTCACGGGCTTCTGGAACTGGGCTTGGGGGTTGGTCGCGGAGTTGCGGCGGTTCTTCACCGAAATCCGGGCCAAATGCTCTTTCTTGGTGCCGAACTGTTTCATGTGCTGCTTGGCCACCATCGCGAACACGGGCGGGGGAAGACCCAGCCCCTGAGCGCCATCCCAATCGTGATCGACTGAGGCCAGTTCGCTGTAGAAGACTTCCCATTTCTGAGGCGTGTACAATTTCTCTCCACCCGCTATCATTACGATGTCCGCTTGTCCCGACTTAATCATACTGTATCCGAGTATTATCGCGGAACTGCCGCTAGCGCACAGAAGCTCAACTCGGGCGCAAATATTCTTGGGCTTGATACCTGCGTACTCAGCCACAAGAGGCGCAAGGTGGGTCTGATAAGACGTACGTTCCGTATAGGCTGACGCCACCAGCAGACCGTCAATATCTTTGGGGTTTAGTTGAGGGTTGTCATTGTAACAGGCTTTGGCCGCTTCCTGGAAAAAATCCCTCTGACTGCCTTCTCTAACGCCCCATTTGGACATTCCTCCCGCTATAACGCATACATTCCGCTCCATAAGTGACTACCTCCGCTTGAAATTCGCGTTATGTAGGCTGCTCCTTGGTATTTATTCTCAACCATTCTCTCATTCCGACGTACTCAGGTTCTCCCCCACGTCCGCCCGTCCTGAAAAACTTGAAGGCGCTGTCCGTGGCGCGAACCACCCAATAATTTTCAATTTGTTGTCGTTGAAGCTCCGGTGTTCCCTCGGGACATCCTCCGGAATCAACCGTGTCAGGTTTTCAGTTTACAGTACCTCGATCACTGAACGCAATCACTTTTTGGAAGGACAACTATCCAATTTGATACGCGGCCCCAACCTTAAATGAACCTTTACTGGAGGGGAAATTGTGGTGTCACCACAAAGTTTTACGCGGGTGAATTCATAATTTTTTTTGAAATTTAGCTTTTCAGGTCAGTGAATTATTGGGCGTCCAATAGTTTGATGGCAAATCGCGGGGGGCTATCATTGCGACCTCGCTGAAAAGAGGGGGAAGCGATCGCTTGCTATGGGGGATTGTTTAGTCGTCACTCCTCGCAACGACAAATGAGAAGCACTAGCTGGAAAGAAATGTCTTAAAAGCTTTGTGACACATCCAAACGTCGTCTTTGGAACTCACCTCCAAAGGTGAATGCATCCCCAGAAGCGCGGGACCGCAATCAAGGGTTTCCATTCCCATGTTAGCCAAGTACTTGGCCACGGTCCCACCACCCCCTTCGTCCACCTTGCCCATGATCGCCGGCTGCCAGACAATGCCATGTTCGTTGAACAGTTTGCGCACCCAGCCGACGTATTCAGCATTGGCATCGGAGGCCTGACCTTTGCCCCCACGCCCGGTGTACTTCTTAATCGCGATGCCGTACCCGAGCCTGGCGTCATTTCGCTTCTCGTACACATCAGCGTATGTAGGGTCAATCGCCGCGGCTACGTCCGCGGACAATGCCTTACTGTTGAAGAAAAGTTTATGAATTTTTTGGGACGTCGGCTCCACTCCGGATGATTCCATGAGATCGGTCAAGAACATCTCAAGAAAGCGCGATTGGGCGCTCGTGTTGCCTTCACTGCCGATTTCTTCTTTGTCGTAGAAAACTACCACCGCCGTGTGTTCGGGTTTTACAATTTCCGTCACGGCCCGGAAGCTGGTATAGGCGCACGCTCGGTCATCTTGACCATATCCGGCGACCAGACCCCCATCCAGACCCGCGTCTCTTGCCGGCTCAGCAGGGACCACCTGAATTTCGGCGCTGGCGAAATCCTCTTCCGTGATACCGTATTTGCGGTGAAGCCATTCCAGGACCGTCAGTTTCACCCGATCGTCGATTTGTTCGGAGCCGTAAGGAGCGCTTGCGGCGATCAAATTGAGGCTCTCGCCTGGAATTAGTTCTGAAGCCTTCTGTTCCATCTGCTTTCGAGCAAGATGCGGCAGCAGGTCGGGTATTGTGAAAACAGGCTCATCAGGTTTCAGGCCCACTTCTATTTCCACAACAGATCCGTCTGCACGAACTATCGTACCGCAGATCGCCAATTGACGAGAAACCCACTGATATTTCTTTATGCCGCCGTAGTATTGCGTTTTGAACAGCGCCAGACCTATATCTTCGTATAATGGATTAGGCTTTAGGTCCAGCCTGGGGCAGTCGACATGTGAAGCGATGAGACGCGCGCCTTCTATGATAGGCCGTTTGCCTATGATCGCCATTACCAGAGCCTTACCTCTCATGGCTCGAAACAGTTTCGGGCCATGCGGTCTTCGGCTGTCAATGTCGCTGAATCCGGTCTTTGAGGCATGTTCCACAAAATATTTGACCGCAGCTCGCTCGGTTCTGCACCGGTTCAAAAAATCACGGTATTCTCCGGCGAACGTGAAGACCTGCCGCTTCTCCTGTTTGGACAACTTATCCCAGGCAGGGACCGGCTTCCGGAAAAGCTTTTCCTTCAGGTCCCGAGTTTCATCGCTTTTCTTGGGGCTCGACATGTGAGACGCTCTGTTGTGTATACGTGTTCTTCTTTAGCGTTTGAATTTCCAGGGCGGGTCCAGTGGGTTAAAAGATTCCGAGCGGGTACGGGGTCTGTCGGCGACCGGACCCATAGGGGTCGCGTCGGTCGCGGACGCAGCCCTGACCGGCGTGTGAACTCTCCGACCCAGAAACTCTTTAGCCAGATTGATGGGGGTGGCGAAGCCGATCCCCTGGCTCTTCCAGAGCAATATGGTATTAATTCCTATTACCTCGCCGTCCAGATTGAACAATGGCCCCCCGGAATTGCCCAGATTCATAGCAGCGTCAATCTGAATAAGCGGGGGGTACCCGGATCCGGGGATCATTCTCTTCTGTGCGCTCACAATCCCGATCATCACCGACTGACCTATTCCATAAGGATTTCCGATTCCGACCACCCACTCACCCAATTCGACCGACTCGGAATTCCCCATTTTGACCGGGTGGGTATTGGTCACATCAATTTTCAGAAGGGCCAAATCGTTCTTGGCGTCTCTGGATAACACCTTGGCCATGAATTTTCTGCCACCCAGTAACTCCACTTCCACTTGAGTCCCATTACGCAGCACGTGTTCGTTTGTCACTATGTGGCCGTTGCTGGATACAATAAACCCCGATCCGTATCCAAGAGCCTTTCCCGGGGATTCACCGGTAATACCCAGACTGCCCAGCGGGAAGCTGGCGCCGGAATCAAGCATGCGAATCGAGACTACCGATCGATTGACCTTTCTAATCAGGTCCCTGATATCCGGGAATGGATTGTGGCGCGACACAGCCTGCTCCTGCTCACTCTCCGCAGGGGTGGGTTTGAAAGGAGCCGGAGACAATCCGATTCTATTCTTCCGGTTCACATTGCCCGGTTCATCGGCAGCCCTCGAACGGTGACTCTGAATGGTGTGTGCGGAGGGTGGGGTGGCCGCTTTGCGAATCATTATGTTGTCAGCGGTCGAATTCGCGGGAAGAAGAACCAATACCGATGTAATATGTGATAATATGAAGCCTAAGATTCCGAATCGGAAAGCCGACATCCAACAACTCCTTTGGCCGATTTCCTTGGGAATTCCAGCGCCACCAGGCGGTTTTTCGGTGGCATGGATCTGGATATATTCCCAATTCAGGTAAGTTGTCAATGTCTTTTTATGTTTTGGTTGATAGAATCAAGGTGTTTCATTCATTATGTAATATTTTTAGTAAACAAGCGTCGGAGCTTATCCATGTACGAAATTGAAATTATCGCCGGCTTCTCGTCAGCTCATCTCTTACGAGAGTATAAAGGAAAATGTGAACATTTGCACGGACACAATTATAAAGTGCACGTCACCGTTCAGGCCGAGTCTCCGGGACCGGGCGGGATGATAATAGATTTCGGGGACTTGAAACGAATCACCGGCCGAGTTGTGGAGCCGCTTGATCATGCTTTTCTGAATGAAATACCGCCGTTCGATAAGATCGAACCGTCCGCGGAGAACCTCGCAGCGTATCTTTTCCATCAAATCGCTTCGCAGCTTCCGGAACAGACTGTGACACTGAGCAGCGTCTCGGTTTGGGAATCCGACACAGCTCGGGCCACATTTCGCAGTAAGGGGGAATGACCGTGCAATTAATGCCGATTCCTGATGTTCAGAGTCAGCCTGATGAACGCAATATTCCCATTGACAAGGTGGGTGTTAAGGGTTTGCGTTACCCGATTTCAGTGAAGGACCGTACTAGACAATTGCAACATACCGTCGGTCTATTTGATCTTTTTGTGAACTTGCCCCATGATTTCAAGGGCACGCATATGAGTCGCTTCATAGAGGTGCTTAACGAATTTCGCGGAGAGATCTCGATGGAGAAATTCCAGGAGATCCTTGAAAAGATTAAGAACAAGCTTCAGGCAAGAAGCGCTCATATGAATGTAGAGTTTCCGTATTTTATGGAAAAAATCGCGCCCATCACGGCGACTCCCGGCCTCATGTCGTACACGTGTTTTATGAGAGGATCGCTTGCGGAGCGGTTTGATCTTCTCGTTGGCGTTGAGGTGCCTGTCAACACGGTTTGCCCCTGCTCTAAAGAAATATCCGCATATGGAGCCCATAATCAGCGAGGTGTTGTGCGGGTCCAACTGCGATTTAAGAGATTCTTCTGGATCGAGGAAATAATAGAAATAGTTGAATCTTCGGTCAGTTCTGAAGTCTATTCGCTGCTTAAGAGACCGGACGAAAAATTCGTGACTGAGAGAGCTTATGACAATCCGATGTTCGTGGAAGACGTGGTAAGGTCGGCGCTTTCCCGGCTTAGGGAGAAGAACAATTTCCCGTGGTACCGCATCGAGGCGGAAAATTTTGAGTCCATCCACAATCATAGCGCTTATGCGATGATTGAAAAGGACTTCTCGCCCGAGCCGGAATGCCTCCAGGGGGCATCGGTCCTGAGCCGTAACGGATCGATCTAGGGTTTTCTTTAGGGTCGCAGTCGCAACTGTTTCTCAATGCGATTGAAGGATGCCTGTCGGAGCGGCCTTTGTGGGGCAGTCACGCATTTCGCGGGACTCTGGCGTGCTAATGGCCTATTCAGAATTGGCCGGGTGGAAAGCCTGCTCTCCACATGCGCCTTTTGGGTTGTATTCCTCCCAGACTAGAGTCTAGGAAGGAGATAGAGAAAGTCGCGGCATTATGACAGCGCGTGGGTAGAAGCAGATTCCCTGGAAGCCTTGTCCCTAACGAGTTCATGAGGTTGAGAGTTCAGATAGAGCATGTCTGCGCACAAATCCGCGCCATTTGGCCATGTAAGTCCTCGTATCTCCTCACTTGCGCTGACCTTTTGGAACAACTTCTTGTCCCGCAACGGAGCAAAGAGAGAGCCCTTCAAATACGGTTTTAAGTCAAACAGACGAATTTCTCCTTGATCAAAAGTTATCTCAAGCAAGAAATCCTCAAGCGGGGTTACGTCAACTATTTGGTGCAACATAATTCAGCGCTCCTCAATGGGATTAAAACCGTCACCCTGTTGCGCGAGATTCCATCTCTGAATCAGCTGATCGTGGTTTCTTCGCATCCACTCTCTGACGTCCACATAAGTTTTCTGCGGGATGTGACCTCCGATCATTTCGAGAGTCCCAAGATCTATCATTGCCTCGGATTTATCGGGCCTGCGAACATGCGCATGCGGTGGAGTATGGTCGAAAAGATGAATGTAAATTTTGACTGCTGCAAGTCTTCCTACAAGCGGCAACTGCCCAACCCCTTCGTATCTGTCTCTGGGCTCGGAGTTTTGTTCCCGACAAAAATATACTATATCCAACTGGTTGGCAAACTTCAAAGCGCCCTTTATCTGCTTCCAAGGCTCCAAGCCGTGAGCGAGAGGCACAGCGCGAGTGCCGATAAACCCAACCAGCAAGACGGCCACGGGCCGCCCTACCAAAATCTGCATTTATCCCGATTCACGCTAGACAAAAAGGCGATGGTCAGTGCAGGCGACCGGCGGTGGCGCATACCATGTATAGCCGCCTATTTCTGTTTTGCCGAAATATCCAGTATTTTCGCCGGCTGTTCATAAGTCTTCCAGCCGTGCCGCACGCCGGATGGTATGAAATAGGCTTCATTCGGGCCAAGCGTTCTTCGTTCTTCGCCTATGAACATCTCTATCCGGCCTTGCAAGATGACGCCGGTCTGGTCGAACGGATGTTCATGCCCTGGGTCTTCTTTTCCCGGCCCTATTTCCATGCACGCCATGATCAGATCAGAGCCGATTTCAGCCTTGCTCAGAATGCCCGGTCTGAATTCCGCCAATTCGATGGATAATAGATTCCAGAAAGCCATTGCTCGCTCCTTCGTTTTGGAAGATTGGCCGGGGAGGCCCTTTTTGCAAAAAAAAAAAAAAGCCTCCCCGCACCCCTCGCCAAAAACTCCTAGCATTGCAGGCGCTTTCAGCGCCTGTGGTGACCTCTGCCTCAGCGATAGCGACAGGCCTGGGCGTGGGCGAATCAATTACTTTGACGGCAGAAGGGTTTGAAACCAATTTTAGAGTTTTTTGGGAGAGGTTCGGGGAACTCTTTTTTACACAAAAAAGGGTTCCCCGAAAATTCTCCGAAAATCCTAATTACGGCGAATCCACGATCAGCGTGACGGGGCCGTCGTTAACCAGTTCCACTTGCATCATGGCCCCGAATATCCCTTCCTGAACAGGAATTTCTTTGGCTCGGAGCGCCTCGATGAAGCTCCTATAGAGAGATTCAGCCTCAGCCGGTGGAGCAGCCTCCGAATAGGACGGCCGTTTGCCCTTTCGACAGTCTCCATAAAGAGTGAATTGGGAAACCACGAGGATTTCCCCTCGGACGTCTGTAAGGCTTAGATTCATTTTTCCTTGCGTATCGGGAAAGACTCTGAGACCTACTATTTTGTCAGCCATCCAAGGCGCCTGCTCAGGGCCGTCATCTTTCGCGGCAGCGAGGAGAACCAGCAAGCCGGCGCCAATGCTCCCTACCAGTTTGCCATCCACAGCGACGCTCGCGCGTGAGACTCTTTGGCAGATAGCTCTCATGTCGTGACCCTCAGGAATTCGTTCCACAGAAAAACAAACGCCGGCACAAAATCGTTCGCGTTTTTATTTATCATATAAGTCAATTCTTCGGGTCTCATGAATTTTCCCCACTGCACCTCATCCGGATTAGGAGTCGGCTGCTGGTCGGTCGAGGTCGTGAAGAGGACCACATGCTCCTGATCTGTGATTTCCGAAGCCTGGACCCGGAACGCCTCCTCCACATCCGAGCTGAGGCCTATTTCTTCGCGGAGTTCTCTCACCGCGGCGCCCTGATACGACTCGCCGGAATCGACATGTCCTGCTGCGGAGGAGTCCAATTTGCCGGGATGCCTGTCCTTGGACTCGGAACGCTTTTGCACATAGATCTCACCCGCCGCATTGAACACAAAAATATGCACGGCCCGGTGCATAAGCCCCGATTTGTGGATTTCCGCGCGGGTCGCAGTTCCGATCACGTTGTCATCGGAATCGACTAGTTCGAGGATTTCGTTGTCTGTTGAATACATCCGTTTATGGCGCCTGAATCTCAAAATAAACCCGGATCGATCAAAAATCGAGCAAAAGATTCGCCGATGTAAATGAATGATTGCGACATGCTTGGCAAGTTGTACAGTAGCGCCACAAATGAAGATAGACTCACTTGTCGCGGCCGGATCGGAATGGGTAGGGCACGCTTTCGAGCCCGCCGTGATCGGAACTTGAGGACAGGCAGGTCGGAAGGGACTGTCTCAGCATTACAGCCTGGCGGATTTATGATATAGGGGCTGTTCGGGAAGCGCCCTAAATCCGGGCGGTCCCCGAACAGCCCCTACAAAAGGGTATCGTGGGACATGTATTATGAGCCAGTTTCGGAAAGCCTGTCCCGCAAAAAGGCAACTATCGCGGGCTGAACACTTACCCACAGATGTAACTGGAGAGTTACCGTCAATTCGGGAATTCTGGTTGACATAAAATCCAAAGCGCAGTAACGTGTTTGTTTTTATGCAAATTGTCTGCTGCAAAGGACACTCCAATGCGAGTCGGTCTCAAAATCTTCGCCGGAAATTCTAACCCCGATCTAGCTCAAGCTATTACTCGTTACATGGGGATCCCCCTGGGAGCCGTCATGGTAGGATCTTTCAGTGACGGGGAAATTCAGGTTGAATTCAGAGAAAACGTTAGAGGAATGGACGTGTTTGTCGTTCAATCCACTTGCCAGCCAGTCAATGACAATGTTGTCGAGCTGCTGGTAATGATTGACGCGCTGAAAAGGGCTTCGGCGAGCCGGGTCACAGCGGTGATCCCCTATTACGGATATGCCCGTCAAGATCGCAAGGTGGCCAGTCGAGCGCCCATAACCGCTAAACTCGTCGCGGACATAATTACCACAGCCGGAGCTGACCGCGTCCTCACCATTGATCTTCATGCAGGCCAAATCCAGGGCTTTTTTGATATCCCGGTAGACCATCTTTACGCGGGACCGATAATGGCTGAGGCGATAAAGGCAGCACATGACGCGGGCCAATGCACTGTGGTCTCGCCTGACGCGGGTGGAGTGGAACGCGCTAGGGCTTTCGCAAAGAAACTCGGAGCCAGTCTAGCCATCATTGACAAACGGCGCTCCAAACCCAATGAATCCGACGTAATGCACGTCATCGGAGATGTGTCGGGTCGGAACGCCATTCTCCTTGATGACATGGTGGATACCGCCGGCACATTGGTCAAAGGCGCCCAGGCCCTCGAAGCCGCGGGCGCGCGCAATGTTTATGCTTGTTGTTCGCATGGCGTGCTTTCAGGGGAAGCGACTCAAAGAATTAATCAATCAGCTATTAAGAAGCTATACGTCACCGACACAATACCAACACAGGAAAAAGCCGAAAGCTGCCCCAAATTGCAGGTTGAATCAGTGGCCCCTCTATTAGGTGAGGCCATTAGTAGGATACATAGAGAGGTTTCGGTATCGGAGCTTTTCGTATAAATAATCGGCTATTAGGCGCCTCGAACCGAGAAATCCGGTAAACCGAGGTTCCTGCCGGAGGAAAATATGAATAAAATCAGTTTATCGGTAGAACAGCGAGTGGAAACCGGCAAAGGCCCGGCTCGAAGGCTACGTGTCACAGGAAGGGTGCCCGCGGTTCTTTACGGCAAGAAGACAGAGCCGCGTAAGCTTTCTGTTGATGTGCGTGAATTCAGAAAAGCTATGGAAGAAGGAGGCCGAAATCCTCTCCTGGATTTGAAAGTCACGGAAAACGGCGAAATTGTAGCAACACGTGTGGCTGTGCTAAAGGAACGGCAGATGCGTCCTGTGGACGGCAGCCTTGTGCATCTTGATTTCCTCGAGGTCTTGATGGACGAGCCTATTGAAGTGACCGTCCCTATTGAATTCGAGGGAAAACCGGTGGGAATTGATAAGGGAGGCATGTTCCAGCCTGTTACCAGAGAACTGCGAGTGATGTGCCTTCCGGACGATATTCCAAGCTCGATCACAGTAGATGTTTCAGGTCTCGACATCGGAGATTCACTCCATATAGGGGCTATAACTCTTCCCAAGGGGGTCTCTGCTGTCCAGGATGCCGGGGTATCCTTGGCCAGCGTGGCTACGCCGATGAAGGAAGAAGTCCCGGTCGAGGAAGCCGCTCCCACCGAAGAGGAAAAGCCCGAGCCAACCAGCTAACTTACGGTCCCGCAGGACCTCAACAGTGCTTGGGCGTTGGCCGGCGCTTTGTGGCCTCATCGTCTCTTTCGTCAAAGCGCCAGTTTCCCGGCGCGGATGAGCTGACTCGGACAGCTTGGAATCCGAATCGCTTCCGTATCTTGTCTACCGTTCTGTCTCGGTCTCGATATATTGGCCTGACTGGGTCGAACAGGTCGGTCTGGAACACCGGACCGCCCAGTCCGGACAGCTTTACCCCAACCTGTCTAATTTTTTTTCGCCGCAAAACCGTCTCATTGAATAGCTTGAACAGAACCGCCAGAATTTCTCTGTTCGTATCGGTGGATGTTTTGAGCGAAACAGATCGTCCCTTTTCAGTGAAATCCGCATACCGCACTTTGAATGTGATTGTCCGAGCGCTCTTTCCGTCACGACGCAGTCGAGCGGCCAATTTTTCCGCTAAACCTGCGGTCACGGACCATACATACGCCAAGTCGCCGGTATCTTGCTCGAGTGTTCTGTCTTTAGAATAGGACTTCCTTTCGCCTCTAGAATCCGGCGTCACGACCCGCGAGTCGTTCCCCGAAGCTATCTCCAGCAACCTGTCACTCCACCTACCAAACAGCCGCTTTATCAATGGCTTAGGAGCGGCCAGAAGATCGCCTATCGTCAGAATCCTGTGTCGTTTCAGGATCCCTTCGCTTTTTTTGCCAATCCCAGGGATCGAACCGACCGGCAATCCGTTCAGTATTTGGCTGGATCGCGCCGGCTCCAGATAAAGAAGCCCGTTGGGTTTGGCCAAACCGGTGGCCATCTTGGCTCCGGTCCTTGTCCCGGCCAAACCGCCGGAAGCGTTTATATCCAGGTCGGCCCTTATTTCTGACAAGATCCGGTGGGCGATTTCCCAAGCCGGCGCTTTATGAAGCTTTAACGTGCCGGTAAGGTCTATGTAGCCTTCATCCACGCTGGTGACCTCGACCGCCGGTGAGAAATTTCTCATTATATCGAACATTCGCCGCGAAAAATCTGTATACGCGTGAAAGTCGGGGTCTCGAAATACTGCATGAGGACATAATTTCTGGGCTTGCGCAATCGGCATGGCCGAATGGACCCCAAACCGCCGCGCCTCATATGACGCGGCTGAAACGACACCACGATCACCGCCGCCAACAATTACCGGCAATCCCTTCAATTCCGGATGGATGGCCTGCTCCACCGAGGCAAAAAACGCGTCCGCATCCACGTGCAGGATGTAACGAATGCCCGTCTTCATTTCCGATACTTCCTGAGAATGCCCACCACCACTCCTTGAATGGTGACTTCATCGGCATTGAAAACCATCGACTTGTAGCGGGGATTTGACGGCTCAAGAATGATTTTGCCCCGAGCGTGACGCAGCCGTTTCAAAGTAGCCTCACTGTTCCCGATCAGAGCCACAACCATCTCCCCGTCGTCAGCCCAATCGCGTTTCTCCACTATCACGTAATCGCCATCCATCACGTGGTCCTCGATCATGGAATCGCCCTTCACTCGCAAAACATAGGTTTCATTCTTGCCGATCATATCTGCGGGCAAACCGAGGGACTCGGGCGCCTCTACTGCTTCTATGGGAAGTCCCGCGGCAATATAGCCCAGCACGAGCGCCTCCACCGCCGTGGGAGCCAAAACGTCGTCTTCGGGAAGTTCCAGCGAGCGATTGGCGTTCCATCTTTTCTTGAGATAGCCTTTCACGATAAGATTCACCACATGCACATATATTGTCGATGGCGAGGACAAACCGATCCCTGTGGCTATTTCCTCATAACTGGGGGCATAGTTGTGCGCCTGGACGAATTCTTTTATATAATCCAATACCTGCTTTTGTTTTTTTGTCAGATTAGGTTTTCTCTTGTTGATCATGTTTGAGTCCCTGTGAAGTATCCTCTTGGAACCTGCAACAATATATTCACGAAAGCAATACGAAAGTCAATCGAATTTTTATCGAAAGTGGGCGCTATCAATTCGCGGCGAGATTAAAGAGTGTGGGGCAGGCTTTCCAGCCTGCCAGAACAAAGGCTTAAGACAGGCAGGCTGGAAAGCCTGCCCCACGAAAACAGCCCCTGCCCTAGAGCCTGAATCCTGACAAGGAGGTCCTCTCCGATCTTCGCCAAACCGTGCCGCTCAGCTACCCAAATTCATTGACTTTCCGTTGTCGGCTATGCTAAATATTTCAATGAGTTCCGTTTGTCAGGACAGGTATGGTCATCAAACCGGTTTCAATTATTTTGGCTCTAATCATCGTCCCACTGGTATCCTTGGTTGGAGGATGCGGCGGAAAACTGGCCAATACCGGCTGGGCCACAGTCGCGGAAGTCCACCCGAACGGAGTCATGCGACTAAACTATCCGGACGGCAAAACCGGCCTGAAAAGAATCGATGAGGATAACATCCGCAAAGACACTAAGGCCGCTGCAAAGAACATGCTTAAACCCGCCCGGTATGTTGAAACGAAAAAAGGCAGCACGCTAACCTTTCCCGACGGCCACACCCTGATCTATCACGACATAAATATCGACGAGCGGAAAGGTCTTTTTTGATTGGATACGGCTTGCATCTTTTCCGCGGCGAGGGCATCTTCAAATATAGAAGACATGAGGAGGAGCATCTTATATGCCCATATACGAGTACCATTGCTGCAAATGTGAAGACGATTTCGAAAAACTTGTTTTCGGTAAGGACGAAGTGGTCTGCCCCAAATGCGGCAGCCAAGTGGAACGCTTGATGTCCGCTTGTAGCTTTAAGAGCGCTGCGGGCGATTTTAGGACATCGGGTACGGGTAAGTCGGGGTGCAGCACCTGTTCCGCGACATCCTGCGCCACATGTCATTGACGTGCGTCTTGACGCTCTCTTGAAAGGAGGTCTGTCATGGCCGATGTTGAGAGCACTCACTTGAGATTACAGCAGCAAATTGATTGTCAATTGGAAACCAATGCGCGCCAAGCTCTTTCCGCCTGGGAAAAGAGCGACTGGCAAGACGAGCCTGGAACGGATGTCGACGAGGCGCCGTTGAAATACATGGCTTTAGTAATGCTCGACGCCATAGAAGAACGGGCGACACGATTCACTATGGATAAAGACCAGGGAGTAACGGTTCACGCGGACTCCACTTATAATCTTCCCAAGGCGCCCGCTCACGTAATTGCGCGAGGTCTGGAGATCCTCCGGGAGATCACCGGCATGGAAGGCGGGCAAGCCGAGGGGAAACTGTCCCTGGGGATAAGAAACGACAGCCTTGATCTGGTCATCCAGAAGGATGCGGGAAAGCACGTAATAAGTATTCCCGGGATTGCGTCAGTGGGCCGGTAAGGGGCAAGGAACGTTTCACCGCAGAGATCGCTGAGGACGCGGAGAAGAGCCGAACAACAGGATTTCCATTGCAGAGAATCGTTGATTGATTGGCGGTTTTAGAACAAGCGGTCTTTCTGAATTTTTTGCATTTCTTCTTTCAAACGCGGCAATCGTTCCTTAATGGCTGCCCATACGAGATGGTAGTCCACGCCAAAATAGAAGTGGATTAATCTATCTCGCATCCCGGCCATGTCCTTCCAAGGTATATCCGGATACTGCCGACGGATGTCATCAGGAATCTGTTTCGTCGCTTCTCCGATGATTTCAAATTTTCTGATTACCGCGGAGGTTGTTTTGTCATCCGCACAAAATTCCTCGAAGCTCATACCTCTCACAAAAGCTTCAATGCCTTCGACTGCGGCCAAAATGTCTTTCAAATATACTCTGTAGTCTCTCAAATGGGGACGGCCTCTCTGAGAATCGAATCCCTAAGTTCTTCACGTAAGGCTCTCTTTGGAACAACATCAACCTTTCGCTGGAGATGTTCCTCCAGGAAATTTGCCAATCCGACTAGGTCAAAAAGATCTGCTCCCTCTTCAAATTCAACAAGCACATCAATATCACTGTCTTCCCTCTGTTCGTCCCGAACGCTCGAGCCAAACAGTTGGATTTCCTTTGCCTTGAATCTTTCTCTGATTTCAGATTTAACGTCACGCAGTTTTGAGAGTAATTGTTCCGTCATGGCATGTTCCCGTCTTCAAGATGCATAATCTTCAGCAATGTGTTTTGCAAGTAGATTCAGGATATTTCCGGCTGGCCTTGCCCCTGTTGGATCTCGGCGGTACTCGGAAAGCCGCTCCTCCGCGAGCGCGAGGCGCCGCTCCGGGACCGGAATCTCTCCTGTCTGCTCTGCGATTCGGTCCTGATGTGTAAGAGGAGCATTCGTAGAATTGTCGTGGGGATGGCATTCCTCGGGATTGCCCTGGCTGTAACCCTCAGCGGATGTCTGCCGGCGAAATTTGGGGCTGGATTGCCGCCCCGACTGCTTCATTTTGGGACGTCCCTGAAGTAAAGAAAAACCCAATTTAGTAAGAACGCTGCGATCCCAGCAATCACTGCAGCGTCCTTCCGTCCTGAAACGCGTTCAGCCAAGGCCTCATAGCCCCCGGTGTCATGCGTCCCCAAGAACAGCAACCGGTGGTACGCATAGCAGTATGCGATTGCTGAGCGGGGATATGTGAAGAAAAGCCCTATCCCGAGCAGCAAAGTGCCAAGGTTGTTCAGCAGGGAGGCTCGCCACGTGACGCTCCACATGTTGTCCAATCGGCCCTTGGTGATGTCCGCGCTCATCTTGAGCGCCGTAATGGGACCCACCCGCCGTTCAATAATGAACGGGAGATACAGAGCATACTTGCATGCCCAAATGACACCGGGCACTAACAGCAGAGCCAATCCCAGGAACACCATCGAGGCATAGATTATCTGAGCCACTGCGACGTTAAGAGCCGTTAGTAGAGTGTCACGAAGATCGGTTGTCTCGGCCGCCTTTCCGCCCATGACTGCGAGCACCTTCCTGTAAGGCCAGAAAGACCATGCTCCAATCACCAGGAAGAACGATGGGCTGAGCACCACGTAGGCCATGTGTTTCCCCGCAAGGCCTTCAAGGGTTATGAGTGCAAGGCCAAACGGTATAATTGCCACGAAGCATATCAAGGTGGCTAATATGGCGGATACTACCATAGAGGCACGGTACAACCTCCGAATTGCCGGCATTATTTCCCTGGCTTCAAACGGTGCAGCCGGGTCATGGCAAATGGGTTGATCCTGTTCAAAGGGTAAGCTCGGCCCTCTGCCAGGCCGAGGCGCCCCGAGCCACTCGCCGCAGTGTTTGCATTTCTTTGCGTCCAAAGCAATGTCTTCCGCGCAGTACGGACAAACGCTGCTGGGGCGCCTTTCGGGTCCGGGATCAGAATGTGGAGTCGGTAAAGTCGGAGATTCGGGGGGAATTGTGGGAGTTGACGAAACTTCAGGCTTGCGAGGAGTCGGCGAAACGTTTGGAGTCGGTTTAGTCCCATGCGCCGCACGACCGTCGATGTCCGCCTGTGTCAGTATCCTTTTGTCGACCAATGTCCTTAGAAAGACCTGAAGTTTGTCGTGACTGATGGAGTACTTCTCCACCAGCACGGCATCGGCCATTCCGGACTTGATATCTGACACTAATTCCGCTGCGCTGATCTTCCTCTTGGCCATTCGGCCCCCCTAGTCGCTGGGAATCCGCATTAGATGTCTTCTACCGCATGTTCTTCGGCAACGCAACAACGGAGTCGCACAGCCCGGCTTCCTCCTTCTTGTATCAATCGAACCCAGCTGCAACATCGAGATCGGCACGCGGAACCAAGAGCAGCCGATATTCGGTTACTGTTGCTTCTTATCAAGCCGGTCCAAGGTTTGGCGAGCCGGCCGTGCTCCGGTTCGATCTCTGCGGTAATCGGCAAGTCGCTCCTCCGCCAGGGCCAGATGTGACTCAGGAACCGGGATCTCGCCCAGCCTGTCAGCTATTCGGCCCTGCTGACGAATTGATACGCGTATCCGCGATTGCTGTCAGCCGGCGAAGGGATCCCGGCAGCCTACCGCTTCTTCTTGCCATGCAGCAGCTTGGCAACCGCTTTGTGGCCTTTCAGGGAAGCGTAATCCAAGGCGGTCTTGCCGCTTTTATCCTTGATGCGGAGGTCGGCTCCCTTTTCCACGAGGAGTTTGACTACCTCCTCATGCCCGAAGCCCGAGGCCATCATGAGGGGCGTTCTCCCTCCCGTGTTCACGGCGTTTACGGGGGCCCCTTTTTCCAAGAGCAGGGTGACTATGGCCTTGTAGCCCTTGTAGGATGCCCAGTGCAGCGGAGTGGCGCCGTATTCCGGGTCGCGGCACGTGACACTCGCTCCGTCGGTGAGCAACGCTGCAGCTTGGTCCAGGTGGCCTGCTTGGCACGCCGCCAGGAGGTCTTTGTCGTTGGGAGCTTTCGGGGCCACTGGCTTGACCGAACTCTCGGGCCTGGTCTTGGGTAGAGCAGCCACAGGCTTCGTATCACCAGCCTCTTTTGCGCCATGTGCCTTGAGCAGGTCCCTGACCACGGAATCGTGCGCCGATTCCAGGGCGGTCAAGCCATTGTTGTCTCTGAGATTTGCGTCAGCGCCTTTGTCCAAGAGGGTCTTGACTATCTCTGCATGACCCGTGGAGGCCGCCCGCATCAATGCCGTGAAGCCACCATCGTTCCTGGCATTTACGTCAGCGCTCTTTGCCAAGAGGGCCTTGACCACCTCCACATGACCATTGGCCGAGGCGTTCATCAGTGCAGCGAAGCCAAAAATGCTCCGCGCATTCACCTCAGCGCCTCTGTCTAACAGGGTGCTGACCACGTCCACATAGCCCTGCTCAGAAGCCATCATCAATGCTGTATTCCCGGCCTTGTCCACGGCATTCACGTCAGCGCCTTTGTCTAGGAGGGCCTTGAGCACATCCGGATGCCCCTTCGCCGAAGCGGCGATCAATGCCGTCGTCCCATCCTCGTTCTTGGCATTCACGTCTGCTCCTTCGGCCAGCAGCCGTTTCACGCGTTCCGGATCGCCCGACATGGCGCTTGTGATCAATGACTGATTCTTGTCTGGCGGCAGTGGCGCTGGCGGCTTGGCGCTGGGAGCTTCCTTTGGCTCATCCTCCTGAGCGAGTCGGGCGGGAGGCATTGCGGCGCCAGACGGCTTGTCCACGCGCGCCTTGAGCAGTTCCACGATCCGAGGATCCTTCGCTATCGTCAGAGCTACATCGTCGTTACCCGAAGCGATCATCAATGCAGTGATGGTATACTTGTCCTTTGGATTTATGTCGGCGCCCTTGTCCAAGAATACCTTGACTACCTCCGCATGACCATTGACCAAAGCGTCCATCAGAGCGGTCGTCTCACTCCTCTCCTCTGCATTTTTGTCTTCCTCTTCCAACAGTGCCTTTTCGAACAGTGCCTTGGCTGCATCAATCGTCCCATCCTTCTTCTTTGCATTTATGTCAGCGAGCTTGCCCTCTAATGCCTTGCGTGCCTCATGACGACTCTTAAACGAAGTATCCTTCCTCCTTGCATTTATGTCGGCGCCCTTGTCCAACAGTGCCTTGACCACCTCAACATCGCCGTTACCCGAAGCGATCATCAATGCAGTGATGCCATCCTGGTCCTTTGCATTTATGTCGGCGCCCTTGTCCAAGAGTACCTTGACCACCTCCGCATGACCATTGACCAAAGCTTCCATCAGAGCGGTCGTCCCATTCCTCTCCTGTGCATTTACGTGGTCCAACAGCGCCTTGGCTGCCTCCGCATCACCAATCGTCCCATCCTTCTTCTTTGCATCTATGTCAGCGACCTTGTCCACTAAGGCATTGAGTGCCTCAACATGACTTTTAACCGAAGTATCTTTCTTCTTTGCATTTATGTCAGCGCCCTTGTTCAAGAGTACCTTGACTACCTCCGCATGACCACTAACCGAAGCCATCATCAATGCAGTGGTCCCATCCTTCTTCTTTGCATTTATGCCAGCGCCCATTTTCAAGACTACTTTGACTACCTCCGCATGACCATTAACCGAAGCCAACATCAATGCCGTGTTTTCATCCTTGTCCTTTGTATTTATGTCGGCGCCCTTGTTCAAGAGTACCTTGACTACCTCCGCATGGCCATTAACCGAGGCTTTCATCAATGCCGTGTTTTCATCCTTGTCCTCTGCATCTGTGTCAGCTCCCTTGTCCAAGAGCACCTTGACAACCTCCGCATGACCATTAACCGAAGCCAACATCAACGCCGTGAAGCCATGCTCGTTCCTGGCATTCGCATCCGTCCCTTCAGCCAAGAGTCTTTTCACAGTCGCCGGATGGCCCATCGAAGCTGCACCGACTAGGTCCCGGTTCTTGTCATCCGCAGCGTCCTTTGCTCTGGGTCCTTTGAGCAGCTCCACGATTCGAGGATCTTTCGCACGGTGCGCAGCCATGCGGCCATTCTTGTCTCTGGCAATGACGTCAGCGCCCTTGTCCAAGAGCAGCTTGACTACCTCAGCACGACCATTAATCGAAGCGTTCATCAATGCCGTCGTCCCATCCTTCTCCTTTGCATTTATGTCACCGCCTTCTCTCAAGAGCCCCTCGACGAGCGCGACACGTTCCGTCCATGAAGCCCACCGCAAGGCCGCCTCCAGCGGCCTCGATGTTCGACCACTCCCCAACCCGTACTGTATATTCTCGCGGGCACGTTTCTTGAGGTCATCTCGGTAGGCGCCATGGTGCCCGCCGAGGATCGCCGTCATCCCAGCCGCCATCCCGCCCGCTCCGGTGGGCGGCCTGGAAGCCCTGTCATACTCTTCCAAAAAGGCGGCTAGGAATTCGGCGACGACCAAATGATTATTCTCCTGCGCCATCACAAGGGCGGTCTTGCCGTCCGAAGCCGCTGCGTTCACATCGGCGCCTTTCCCGACGAGTAATATGGCAACCGGAAGACGCCCTCTGGCAGACGCAGCCATCAGCGCTGTGATCCCCCTGGTTTTCGCCACATTCACATCAGCGTTCTTGTCCAGGAGAGCCAGGACTACCGCAGCATGGCCACTCGACGAGGCCTGCCACAATGCCGTGGACCCACTCATGTCGCGTGCGTTGACATCCGCGCCTTTCCCCAAAAGCTCTTTCACTACATCTATATGCCCTTGCTGCGAGGCCAACATCAGAGCAGTCTCTCCGTAGAGAGGGGTTGCTGCGTTCACATCGGCTCCTGAGGCCAATAGGCTCTTCACGGTTGCCGTGTCGCCCTTCTTGCCGGCGAGCAGCAACTGGTATTTCGCCGGCAGACATCCGCTGAGGGCTACAGCCAGGGCAATCCCGAGGAATGCCATCTTCGCGACAATCCTACCGACACTCTTCGTGCGCATCACTCAACCTCCGGAACGAACTGTTGTGTTACCCGAGGACCTGTGGGTCTCCCGGAAGCGTTAGGGTCTGTCAAACACCCGATTTCCTGTTCCGGCCTACCTACAGCCTCTTCTTGCCCAGCAGCAGCTTGGCATGGGCACTGACGGACTCGACGCCTAGGTGAAGGCACAAGATCATTGGGAACAGCTACGAGAAAGCAAAAGCCTCGGCTTGAGTCGTTTGTTCCGCGGTTTTCTTCACAGATCGGAGGTCGACTCTCGAATCTTCTGCATGTTCCTTATTTCGCAGATGGGGGCCGAGCGCCTTGACATCGCAACCATATTCGTCTGCCATGTCGTCTTTGATCTTCCAAAGTTCCTTGATAATTTCGTCAGCCATTTTCAAGATGCATAACCTTTAGCTGTGGGTTTTCGAAGCCGGCCCAGAATCTCGCGGGCCGGACGCGCTCCAGTCGGATCTAGGCGGTACTCGGCGAGCCGCTCCTCCGCCAAGGCCAGATGTGACTCAGGAACCGGGATCTCGCCCGGCCTCTCAGCGATACTATCCCAGAGCGCCTGTAGATAGCGGATCTGTTCCGACTTTGTTAGATCGCTGAACCCCGCGGGCTCTTTAATCATTGAAGCTTCCATTTCCTCACCTCACCATTAGATTACCACACATTTTCCGGCCCCGGCTAGCTCTGCCCTTACGGCCTCAGCCCGCGACGGTCTCGAACGCGACCTGCCATTGCTCGGATTCGCTCACCTTAAAATTGAGTTTTTCAAAACCGATGGCTTGACCCGATGCGTCCTTCATCAGCACGACTTCGTCGCCGGTTTCTTCGCAGACATACTCAGCCTCCGGGTCGCCGAACCGAACCGTGAGAGTATTGCCTACCCGATCATGATATATCTTCACTGGCATATTTTATTCACTTCCTAAAAGGCCGCCGCCGGCATAAGCGACCGATTATGGATTCATCTTGTCTAAGATGAAATCCGTATCCATTGCCGATACACCACTATCAAGATAAAAAGAGTACTTGCGCGCAAGAAGCGCTTCGGCTCCCGGTGGCCTCCTTTTGTTACCAACAACAAACAACGTTTTCGAATCGTTCGTGAGGAAGCAATCCACCATGTATTCATTAATCCTTGAATCGCCAAAGCCGTATCCAATAATAATTAGAGTGTTCGAAGATTGTAGATTGCTCTCAAAATGGGCCAAAATCCTCGGATATATTCCGTCGTTGTACCGCATGATTTTCGAAGTCGTGCCCGCAAGAAAGTCTGGGAACAAATCCGTAGGATGATTCACAGACCGTAGTACACCATGCTCCTCGACTTCCTTGTGCACTTCCCATTTGGACATACCCCTTTTCAGCTTTATGAGATCGGGCTTGCCATCGTGTTGAAACCAGAACTGGTCGATGCTGCCATGGAGCTTGTAGAGGCAGAAACGCTTTTCAAATTTGTCAGTGAAACGTGATAGCCTTACCATATACTCACCGTTATCGTTAGACATCCGTCCGAAGAAAGGAGAGTCCAACTCCTCAAATCCATTATCTATCTCGCCAATGCTGGCTGAATCAGCCAAGTGCTCCATGTAAAGATCATGATTCAGTGTGTGGAGATGTACCCGGTGCGTCTTGGCCAGTTCCTCCATCAAACCGAGAAAAGATTGATAGTCACGGTAGTATGGAGATAAATGTGCCCGATTAAGAGATTTATCAAGTAGCTGAGCTATGAATTGGGGGAAATTGAAATAGAAATCACCCAAGAGCTGATGATTATCATAAGTGCTTACTCGTTGTTTTTTCCTAAAATCATCCAATATGCTGACGAGCGCCTCTGGATATGCACCCGTAACGCGCAATTCTATGTAATAGTCGGTGAATTTTTCATAATCGAAATCTTGTTCGGAACCCAACACTTCACTGCAGTAAAACCTTAAGAACTCCTGAACAAAGTTCCTTTGTTCAACTCCCATCCAATGCGCATTTTGATCGATTTCCCCAAGCAGAAACTTGGCTTTCCCACTGGTATGAATTGAAATCTCAGAGGCGTCAATTTTACAAAGCCTCTCGTTCAGCTTTTTTGTGGTCGGATAACCAGCTGGAGCTGAGAAGCCGGACCCAATCAAGAAAGAAATGTTTTTCATTGCGATGTCCGCATTCTCTGACGCAAGAGGGCTACGGCTAGTAGCTAGTGGCTCTGTTTTTTCGGTTTAGTCCCTAGTCGCCGCCGCATCTCTGAGCCGGAAATACCGCCTTCTTTCTTGTGCCTTGCCCGGGAGCGTTCGATCAACGCCAGAAACAGAGGGTCAACGCTCAGGGCTACCGTCTCCAAATCTGCGTTTTCAACGGCTACCAGCGCAGCTACTGGTTTGCCGCCGCTAGTCACAATCCCCGGCTCCTTGCTCACCTCTCGGGCATGGTCTGCTAGAGGAGCAGTTGCCTTGGCTAATTCGAGTGTCTTCATAATTCAATTACCTCATTTCCGATACAAAGGCGGTTCGGGGATTGCTTCGTCGCTTCGCTCCTCGCAATGACATTCTCGGCGCTCTCTGCGTGCTCTGCGGTGAAACATCTTCTGCCTTTGTCTATTTTCTCTTTTCCAGCGCTTTTGCCTCGTCCCACAGTTCGTCCATTTCTTCGAGCGTAGCTTCCGCCGGTGTCCGGCCCTTTTCCCGAAGCTCGGATTCTATGTGCCGGAAACGGCGTTCAAACTTGTCCGAAGTCTCATTCAGAGCGGCTTCGCTATTGATTTCCAGGTGACGAGCGGCATTGACTATGACAAACAGTAGGTCCCCTAATTCTTCACGTGTAGGCCCTTTCGCGTCCGATAACACGGCCTGCTTGAATTCGTTCAGCTCCTCTTCCACCTTGGGCAAGACTTCATCAGGTCTGGTCCAGTCGAAGCCGACTTTAGCCGCCCTTCGGGCAAGCTTTTGCGCGCGGTTAAGCGCGGGCAGAGATCGCGGAATACCGTCGAGGATCGACTCTCGTCGCTGAATGTTCTCTTCCGAAGCCTTGATCTTTGCCCAATTGTCAATGACGTCCTGAGCGCCCGTGACCTCAAGCTCTCCGAATACGTGGGGATGACGGCGCGTCATTTTCGCTATCACTCCCTGTAATATTTCAGCCAGTGAAGTCACACCCGATTGTTCAAACATGTATGCGACAAAGATCACGAGAAAAATCAGATCGCCGAATTCATCAACAATGTCATTGAGTGAACCCTTATTTATGGCTTCTATCAGCTCATGATATTCTTCCAGGATATACGGATGCATGGTCTCAGCGGTTTGTTCTTTGTCCCAGGGGCATCCGTTTTCCGATCGCAGGGTCTTGATCAAGTCCATTAACTTGCCGAATGCCTTTGTCGCTTCGGCCGAATTCTCGGTATTTTTCATTCCTGTTGGTCCTTTTCTAAAATGGGTTAAATGTATATCTTGAGAACGCGATCTTCAAGAAGCGAGAAGTTGATTCTTTACGAGAAAAGGTGGTATTATCGACGTCAAATAAGTGGTTTTCATGAAAAGGATCGTCGCCGAGTCAGTCGGACCGGATCTCGCGATTTTTTCGTGAGATTTCGCAGCAAAGGCGCCCCCGGAAAATAGGAGGCAACCGAAACCTTCTTGAACACAAACTTAGCGGAGCAAGGGGCCAAATCTGGGCGCCGAGTCAGTTTTGACAACATAGGGGCTTTTCAAGCGCTTGTTGGAGAATTGAGCAAGAATATCAAGCATATTGAGAAATCTCTCGGGGTAAATATATCTATCAAAGGCAATACGGTCAGCATATTTGGAGACCCCCCGGGCAGTGAAGTTGCAGAAAGGCTCTTAAAGCAACTCTATCCGCTCGCCAGGGACGGCTATCCGATACATCCGGCAGACTTGGACCAGGGGGTGCGCCTGCTGCTGAGCAACCCTGATGCCAAGCTCAAAGATCTTCTTCGCGAGACCGTTTTCACTTCTCCCGGCAAGAGGCCTATCACCCCCAAGACCCCTAACCAGAAGACGTACATCCAGGCGATACAGACCCATGACATGGTGTTTGGCATAGGGCCGGCCGGGACCGGCAAGACTTATCTCGCTATGGCGATGGCTATGGCTTCTTTCTCGAAAAAGGAATCGAGAAGGATTATACTAACTCGGCCCGCGGTCGAGGCAGGGGAGAGGTTGGGTTTTCTTCCAGGGGACCTCTATGAAAAGGTGAACCCGTATCTTAGGCCTCTGTACGATGCGCTCCATGACATGATCGAGTTTGAAAAGGCGTCCCGTATGATAGAACGCGGTGACATTGAAGTGGCTCCGTTGGCCTTCATGAGAGGTCGAACCCTCAACGACTCCTTTGTCATCCTTGATGAGGCCCAAAATACCACATCTGAGCAGATGAAGATGTTTCTCACTCGGTTGGGATATTCATCCAAGGCGGTAATTACCGGAGATATCACTCAGATCGATCTTCCCGAAGAAAGTCGGTCCGGTCTGGTGGAGGCCCGAGATCTTCTCGGCCACATAGAAGGTATAAAATTGGTAATGTTTACGGATCAAGACGTAGTGCGCCATCCTCTTGTGCAAGAGATAATCAAAGCATACGAGAGCAAGTCGGCCGGCGGCGAGATTCGCAGGAGGAAATGAGAAGCCATGCCGGCCACGAACAATAACAACAAGTCTTCCAAGGCGAAGAATGCGGATAAAATGCGGCCTTGGATAACCAGCGCTAAGAAAACGCTCAATAAATACCTGCCTCATTGGATTCATCATCTCGAGGAAGCCCAATCGCAGCGTTGGGCGCTGATCGCGGTTACCGCTGTGCTGGCAGCGTTCATGCTCGCGCCCAAGTCTTTTAGAGTTTATAACCCGACGCTCGGCGAACCTTCAAAAGAAACCATCATCTCTCCAATCACTTTTAGGGTCATCGACGAAGCCGCCACCAACAAGAACCGTGATGAGGTCCTTAACTCCGTCCAGCCGGTATACGACTTTGACGACGAAATGGTGCATGACGTTCAGGCCAGGATCATTTCCGCGTTCGGTTTTATGCGAGAGTACCTGATGCACGAACTCGACCACCGGGCGAAGGAATTGAACCCGCCTCCGCAGGCTGCTTCCGCGACCCAGGGCAGCGCAAGCGCGTCCAAATCAAAGCCGCTATTCCGGCCACTAGACGAAAACGTTCAGCGGACCCGTTTTGAAAACCTTTTGGCTGTGCCGGTCTCTCCTGTGAATTTCTCGGCGCTCAAGCAGGTCGGTTTTAACGTGAGAATTGAACGGGACCTGCGCTCTCTGGTGGTACCCCCCTTGATAAGAGGGGTAGCGCTAAGCCGTGACCTGGTCATGCGGGACGGCAAGAGAGGAATCCTCGTCAAAATCAAATCCAAAGACAAGCTTGAGCATCTCAAGGACTTGGCCTCTATTTTTGATCTAAACGAAGCAGTGAGTTTCATTAATGTTGAAGACAAGGACTCGGGAAGAGATCCCGCTATTTCTCGCGGCATCCGCCGGCTGGCTATGGATCTTATAAACGTCAACATTACCTATAATCGAGAGAAGACGGCTGCGCTCAGGCAAGAGGCATTGGCCTCGGTCAAACCGGTCTATTTTCAGATAGCCAAAGGCGAGGCCATCATAAAACAGGGCGAACCTGTCAACGAAGGGCACCTCAAGAAACTTGCCGGTCTCAACAAGGCCAATCCTGCGAACAGCAGATACATGATCCTGGCTGGTTGTTGCCTCATTCTGATCCTCATGATTCGACTGTGCTCGCATTTCATCGAGAAATATCTCGGTCGCTTCAGGCAGGCCACCGAAGATTTGCTTTTGATGTGCATACTTCTTATGGGCACAATCGTCGTTGTGCGCTTCGTGTCATCGTTGGCCCCGCTGCTGGCGACCCCGAGCACGGGTCTGAATCCCCGAGCGCTCCTTTTTGCCGCGCCGGTGGCCACTTGCGCCATGCTTACGGCTCTGATGATGGATACTAGGATTGCGTTCGTCATGGCGGCCTTCACCGCCCTTGCCGCATGTCTAGCGGTGGAAGGGGACATATATCTCTTTGCTTTTTATCTACTTGGCAGTATTGCGGGCCTCCAGGGCATGACTCATATAACGGACCGGACCTCGGTGCTGCGGGCGGGCCTTGCCGTCGGATTAATAAACATAGTGGCGCTCTTGGCCATAAAAATGGCCCTGGGCCAATTGGTACAGATTCAAGATTTTTATGAACTTGGCCTGGGTTTTGGTGGCGGGGTGTTATCAGGGCTCCTCGTATCAGGACTAGCTCCGCTTTTGGAACCGCTGGGTTACATAACGGACGTGAGGCTGCTTGAAATTGCGAATCTCAATCATCCTATTCTCCGGCAGTTGGCCCTGGAAGCGCCCGGAACATATCATCATTCAATAATGGTGGGAAATCTAGTGGAAGTGGCGGCGGAATCCATCGGCGCGAATCCGCTGTTGGCGCGAGTGGGCGCGCTTTATCATGATATCGGGAAAGTGGGCCGCAATACTAGGCCTTCATATTTCATTGAAAACCAAAGTCGTGGGCCTAACGTTCATGATAAGCTGGAACCCAGCATGAGCGCCCTGATACTTCAGTCTCACGTCAAGCACGGAGTCGAAAAGGCTCGGGAAAACAAGCTTGGCAAGCCGATTATTGATATGATCCAACAACATCACGGATCGACCTTGATCAAATTTTTCTATAACAAAGCTGTGGAGAAGGCCGGCAAGAACGGTCAGACCGTCCCCGAAGACAAGTATCATTATCCAGGCCCCAGGCCGAATACCAAAGAGGCAGCGCTCGTGATGTTGGCCGATGTGGTGGAAGCGGCGTGTAGAACGTTGGCCGATCCCACTCCTGCCCGGATACAGAAACGCGTTCAGGAACTCGTTATGGGACTGTTCAATGACGGCCAATTGGAACAATCGAATTTGACTCTGAAGGACCTTCATTCGATTACCGCATCTTTTGTTCGTTCACTTCAAGGTATCTTGCACGCGCGCATTCATTATCCTGCCCCCGGAGCAGTGGAAAAGCCCAATGGAAATTTACGTAGAATCGACACAGAAAAGGATCGAGCTAGATCCGGGGGAATTGCGGAGGAAAACGGCAAAAGTATTAGAAGACTTGGGTTGTGACGCTGATTCGACAATTTCCATAACCCTGGTCGACGCCGTGACAATGGCCGAACTCAACCTCAAGTATCGAGGCAGAGAAGGCCCCACCAACGTCTTATCCTTTTCTCAACTTGAAGGGAGCGCTTCGCCTCAGAAGAATCTTCTAGGCGATGTGGTGATTTGCGCGGACAGGGCGGTGGATGACGCGGTCGAGCTTGGCTACACTGAAGATCAAATGGTTCTTTATCTGCTCATACACGGGATTTTGCATCTCTTGGGACACAGTCACGATTTTTCCGAGGATGAGAAAGCGATGTCCGCGCGAGTGGAGGAGATTTTTCGCGGTTTTTATCCGGAAAGCTTCTCTGCGTGACGTAAGCTCCAACAATCTAAAAACTTACGACAAGCGAGACTTCTCCTCCAACGACCGGATCTATTGTACGATTCGGATTGGCGCCGAAAGGATATAACGGCGTTGAATCTGTCTGATTGTCCCAGCCAGGGACGCTCCGGTCAATGCAGGCGTAATTGAACCATTTCCCGGGCTTCCAGAAAGACAGCAACCCTCCAAGGGTGTAACGGTCAAGGAGACTCCAATTGAAGCCAGCTGTCATCTCCCAGCCAAGAGCCGTATCGGGGATATTGGGGGCCCCGCCATGCTGCCTATAGGTAAGCGTGGGGGTCCAAGTGACAGTGTCCACCAGGGCGCCGGCGGCGTTTACGGTTCTGGTCACCGACGCGGTTTGATTGGGTCTCAAGAAACCCCACGGATAGCCGTAGGAGGTCCGTTCGGCCCAAAGGAAGGACCCAAAGACATTTAGGTTGGCGGCGACGGCATAATCGACGCGAGAAGCAAGCGCCCAGGCCGCATTAATGTAGCCGTCTCCATTAATGTTAAAGGCATTCACCCCGGAACCATATGCGTACCCGAGGAGGTAGCTGTAAGGACGAAAAACATCGTAAGCCCCCTGCCCTGCTCCTTGAGTGAACGGTTGCTTGTTGATGAGAGCGCCGGCCCGCCGATCCGGTCCAGGCATGAACGCGTAGAGGAAGCTGATTTTCGCTGGGCCTGCTACGAGGCCAGTCTCGACCATGTATCGCCAAGATTCCTTATAACGAGGCCCGGGAACGGCAGCCGATAGGGTGTTGGATGTCTCCAGGTAGTAAGCCAGCTCAGTATTGAAAAAGCATCTACCGTCAAAGTATTTTAGATAGAATGTCCCGAGATTTAGAACAACGTCGTACGGGTTGAAAGTCGCTCTTGTACCGGGTGGAACAGTGACGATTATACCTTGAGATTCCCTTCCCGCGTGCCATCGCATGCCGGCCCAGAAAACACCAGCGTCTATCGGACCGTTCCGGTAGGTCATAAAGAAGCGAACGGACAATTGGCGCAAGTTGTTCTTGTCAAGGATGTTGAAGAAGTTGTAACGGGTGTTGAGTTCCATATCGGGCTGCAGGAGCCACTGAGGGCGGACCGCCAAACTGATTCGCAGCGGCCCGTAGGGGGCTATCAGCGCAACCCCCTCGGTCGTGTTGTTGCTTTCTCCGTTAAACTGAATCCCGGCGCCGAAAGCCTCCGGTCTCTTGCCGACCACAATCTGACCCACTGGGGTTTGCGCGACGACCCACCACATGGTCCATTGGCCGTCCGAAGCGGCCACGTTCGTCCCTGGCCTTGTATTGGTCAGGTAGTCCGAGTTGTTCGGGTCTCCATAGGCCCCCAGGCGGTATTTTGCCTTGAACCGGACTGCCCTGGTGAGCGCAAACTCCGGCCACAATTCAAGGTTTTGGTAGTGCTTCGCAGCGTCTGAGCCTGCGGCGAAATCATTGGCGGATCTTCCGATTTGCCGGCCGACCCAGCCATTGACGAAAGCGAAATCACCCGCCGCCAGTCCGCCGACTCCGGCGCTGCTATCCACGTTGAAAGGACCGAAAAAGCCCCTGGCGCCTTGCTGCGTGTAATATTCATAGACCAAGTTGTAGGCGCCGTCCAAACGGAACTCCCATGCCAGGGCCGGCGGGACGCGCAAGATAGCGCAGAGTAACAAGCCAATAACGACTGAGAAGAGACGAATAGAAGACATGATTCCACCCTCCGACAAGATCCAAACTCGCGCCGATCCGTTTCATGGGCCTTATTCGAGCCCGGCTTATCCGATTAAGGACCCATCGGGCGGAGCCTGGATATTACAGCATTACAAATCGTGGCACGTGATGGCACGTTCCCATGTAACGTGCTACGCAGCAAGTTGTCAAGTATTTTGTGGCGCCATCCGGGAAGCCTGTAGTGTAGCAATCACTAGGTTCAACGAAGGAATCGTTGCGAGCGATTCAGGTCTTCTGGTCGATATGGTGGGGATTTTCTCCGGCTCGTCCCGGGAATCCCGGAAGTCGGGAGGATCACCTGGTCAAGTCGGCTGCGTGGCCGAGCGGTCCGAAATCCTTCTCCATCTGAGAGTACAGCGCTTTGCCGTAAAGAAACTTGTAGATATCGTCCGATTTCGTTTTGAGATCGATGTCCGCGAACCGATTTGGATAAAGGATCTTGCCCACGGCGTAGGAGTCCGCTACTGCGGTGCTGACGTTGGTGACGTAATAGTTGAACGGATAGACTACGTACACCTTTCTTGAGCGAAAGGCATTGAGGCCGTTATAGAATCCCGGCTTTTTTTGGTAATCCTGTTTCACCAGGTTGAGGCCCCCGCCGTCTATGAAGATGATGTCGGGATTCCATTCAAGCAGCTTCTCCTTATCAATGAAAAGATGGCCTCTGGGGGAAATCGTTGTCGCAAGATTCTTTGCCCGAACCCATTCGAGAGGAGTGAAATCGGCGAGCGTGCTGTCAATTCCCTGGACTCCTTTGTATCCAACGGCTCCCACGTAAACAGACGGTTTGTCAGCTTCCGGGATCTCCTTTGTCCTCATTTGCAGGTCCTTGCGAGTGTTTTCGATGTATGAGATTACGTCTTCCGCCCTCTGTTCCGCCTTGAGAATCTTCCCGGCGACGCGCAAGGAGTCGTACATGAGTTCGTCAAAGGACGCGAATCTGCCGTGCGTCAGAATGACCGTAGGAATTCCCAGTTTCTTTTGAAGCGCGTCAGCGTTGGACCGTTCCATGTAGGAAACAAATATGACATCCGGCCTGACCTTGAGGACCGCCTCCAGGTCCGGTTCCTTGTTGATGCCGCCCGGCCCCCCCGGACCGACCGTCGGCAATTTTTTCAGCTCAGGATGAGCCAAGATGTATGGTCTGCCGGTCGGTATCGTTTTCTCGAAATTTTCAACTCCCACAACCCGCTCGGCGGCCTCAAGATATACAATCAGCCTCAGCGTTCCCGGGCTGAGGCAAATAATTCTTTGAGGGTTCGAGGGGACCTCGACCACCCGCTTGCCCATGTCTGTGACGGTGATTTTGTCCGTGGACAAAGCGGCGCCTGTGGTGAATGACCAGACACAAGGGAACAGAAATAGAGCCACAACCAACCCTCGACATCTCTTCATGCTCATCCCCCTTCATCTACCGCTGGCCTGCAGCAGTGAACAGGAATAATCACGGGGTAACCCTCGACTGTGCTCAAGATGCTGTGGACACCATAGACCTCTTCGATGACTTCGGGAGTCAAGGCTTCTTTGAGGCCCGTGGCGTGTATCGATCCGTTCTTGAGGATGAGAAATCGGTCCACAAATCTGAGAGCCAGATTGAGATCGTGAATTGCTATCACCGCTGAGACGCCTTCCGACCTAACAACGTTTGTAACCAGGTTCATGACCTCCAGTTGATTTCTCAAATCCAGACTGCTCGTGGGCTCGTCCAGCAACAGCGCTTTTGGTTCTTGCGCAAGCGCCCGAGCTATGACTACCTTTTGAGCCTCTCCGCCGCTTAGAGTGGAGACTGGGCGAAGAGCGCAGGCTTCAAGCCCCATCAATTTCAGAAGCCTTTCTACTACACGGAAGTCTCGTTCGGTTGCGGCCCACTTTATGTGAGGCTTACGGCCGAGAAGGACCGCGTCAAAGACGGTGACCTGGTCTTCAGTGTAACGCTGCGGCACGTAGCCGATGCGCCGCGCGACAGCGGCGCCGCTTAGCCGCAGCAAATTTGTCCCATCCAACAAAACAGACCCGCTGTGTGGCAGTAATACCTTGTTAATGCATTTCAACAATGTTGATTTCCCGGCCCCGTTGACACCCAAGACCCCCAGAATTTGCCCCGACGGCAGCTCAAAGGTCACTTCTTGAAGCACAGGATGGCTGTTGTATCGGAAGCTGATACCGTCAACTGATAGAATCATCGAGCTTGCCCCCTCACCAAGAGATAAAGAAATAGCGGAGCGCCCATGAATGAGGTGAGCACTCCCACCGGTAGCGTGCCCGATCCTACGAGTGTGCGGCTCACGGTGTCGGCGACAAGCAGTAGCAGCGATCCGATTATGCAGCTATGCGGGATGAGGAACCGGTGATCCCCATCTACAAGCCGCCTGCTGATGTGGGGCGCCAGCAATCCCAGGAAAGCGATCACACCGAGAAACGCTGTCACGAGAGCCGCGATGAGAGCGGTCAAGAACATACCGACAAGTCTGATCCCGTCCACATTTACGCCGAGACTACGGGCTACGTCTTCCCCAGCGGAAAGGGCGTTCAGGTCCCACCTCTTCCACACAAAATAGCCGGTGACCAAGAGAGTAGCCGTCGTCATGATTCCTATCTCTCTCCAACTGGAGCGACTCACGTCTCCAAAGGTCCAAAAAACAACCGAAGCTATCTCGACCTCCGTGGCGAAATACTGAACCAGGATCGTGCCCGAGACGAACAAAGATGAAAGGGCGACGCCTGCGAGAATAATAGATTCGGCGGCCATTTTCTTGAGTCGCGCCAACGCCAAAATGATAAAAGTTCCGGCGAGCGCGCCGAGGAAAGCGCAGATGGTGACAGAATAGATATTCCGGACAGTCATCAGCCCCGCTGCGCTAGTAGTTTGAACAGTGCTCACCTGGACCGAGCCTGTCGCCATTCCCCCGGCGCCAAGGGCCACAATTGCGAAAGCTGCCCCAAAAGCGGCGCCCTGACTTATGCCAAGAGTAAACGGCGATGCAAGTGGGTTCTTGAGCAGGCACTGCATGACAGCCCCTGACAAGCCCAGGCACCAGCCGGCCACGATTGCGGCGACAATGCGAGGCATTCTGATGTTCCAGATGACAATGCGCGCTGAACCATCCGTTTGGCCAAACAGCGTGGCGATTACTTTGGCGGGAGTCACGTCGAACGAACCGCGAGCCAATGAGAAGACGCTAAGGCAAACAACAGCGCAGAGCAAGAAAGCAAAAAGCCAGAGCTTTCTTCTCAGTGACTCGGCGTAGGCTTGCGTGATGGAAGGCTGAAGCGTTTTCACCTTTGCATCCATTGGACTCAATCGAATTCAAGGAACCAGTCGTAGCTTTCTCCGCCGCATTAAGAATTCCGAACGAGAATCCGGCGGTGGCACGTCTTGACAGTGCGAGCATCATTTGTGTTATCTTATCAACATAGGTAGCACGATGTCAACCGACGGCGCCAAGAGAATGAAATTCTGCGCTCCTCACGATATAGGCCGTTTCGAGCCGTTTGCGGCGATGTTTCAGCGATGGGAAAGACCCCGCCGGCTTCGAAGTGCGAAAGCTGACGAGGCGCTTCTTGGTGGAGTTGCTTTACTGTCCCTGTCGCAGACACTAATCTCTCAAGGAAGAGGCAAGCAGTCTCATGATTAAAGAGGACATTCTTTCGAGTGATGATTGGAAAAAGGCTGTCGATTTTCACGGCCACGTGTGTCCGGGGCTTTCCATAGGCTTCAAGGCCGCCCGCGCGGGAATGGCATGGCTCAAAGAGCGGCGGTCTGAGGACGAAGAGCTGGTAGCCATAGTGGAAACTAATGCTTGTGGAGCAGACGCCGTGCAGGTTCTTACTGGCTGCACGTTTGGAAAAGGGAACCTCATTTTCCGCGACTTCGGAAAAAACGTGTACTCATTCGTCAGCCGCAGATCGGGCAGAGGCGTGAGGGTAGCCTTGCGAGCGGGATTTTTTCGACCTGACGAACGACACATGGAACTCATTCAGAAAATAAGGTCCGAGACGGCAACCGAACAGGAACGAGTTGAATTCCGAAGCCTTCACGAGCAAAGGAGCCATCAGATCCTCGAGAAAGAATCGTCGGAGCTGTTCGATCTGAAATCAGTGGAGGTCGAACTACCACCTAAAGCTGAGATAGAACCGTCGAGGTCATGCGATCTCTGTGGAGAAGCGACCATGGCGTCCAAGCTCAGTCGAAAGGGCGATTCTTTGCTCTGTCAAAGCTGCATTGAAAAGAATGCGGGAGCGTAAGTCAGGAGGTTTGGGTCCTGACACCTTCGCTGACGCCAACGAGCGAACCCTTGTCGGCGCAGACTGATCTCTCAAAATATGGAGAGATGGGGGGAGTAGCCTACCTCGACAGGCGCTCTATTGCCGCCTTCGGCAACTCCGACGCCTATGCGCACACCTTTTTCCACATTGCATGACACGAAACGGGCACGTTTACGCCCTAGGTATTTCAGAAATGCCACTATGAAAATAACTATGTCATGTCATTGACAATATCCGACAGGCGATTCAATCTATGAGTAAGAGGCAATCAGATCAAGCAACACCGAATGAAAGGAGTTCGCAATGCAAGGCGACCACGAACACGAGCATCTACATGCGCATAAACATGTTCACGCGCATGAGCATGAACACTGGCATGGAGAAACGCAACACATCCACGCGCACGAGCATGACCACACTCACGAGCACCGTCACGAGCACAAGCACGGCCATGAGCACGCGGAAGAATCCTGGCGCCACGGCCACGACCACGCTGACGAGCACGGCCCGCATAATCATGTGCATTCAGCGCATGAGAAAGAGGTCCACGAGCACGCTCATTAGTTCTGAAGACTGCCCGGATGATCCATGAAGTGTAAGACCGTAATATTACTTGACGAGAACGCTTTGTTTATGGTTTAATATAGATACTGTTTATGATCTGAAATGAATACGGGAGAGAGGTAATCTTGGAGTGAGGTTCTCCCATGAATTACCTGCTCTCTTTTGTTGTTTTGTGCTTCCTTTTGTCCGGATGCGCCGCAATGGGCATCCAGGTCAGCAAATCAGACAATCCTCAGTCTGTGAAGACCGGTCAGGCCACCCCGCAGGTCAAAGAGCGCGGCCCCGGACGCATTCCCAAGACCGTTTCCGCACGGCTCGCAACGTCCAATGCCCCACCAAAAGCCGTAAGGGCCTCGTTCTCGGGGCCTACGGACCCGGATCAGTTTTAGGTCCAATCGTCATCTCTCAGAGAATCTAATACTGATTTGCCTTTATGAAACCACTTCGACCGGCATCCCGCGTTTCTGCGCGGGACTACCAGCTAATAGTAGGGCTCGGCATCCTTGCCGGGCCGAGGCAATTTTATAAATTTATTGGCGAGTCCGTATAAGAAAAGTCTTCTCAGCCATCTCTGCGATCTCTGAGGTGAATAGCCACGTGATTTTCTATTGGTCGAAGAACGTGTTATCTTCTGTTGGAACCGGTTTTGCGAAGAGGCTGGGTCATGAAATTACAGGTAGTTATTCATGAAGCGGAGGAAGGAGGATACTGGGCGGAAGTCCCGGCGATTCCCGGCTGCGCGACGCAAGGCGCCATATTTGAGGAACTGATCCAGAATCTCCATGAGGCTATCGAGGGCTGCCTGTTGGACTCACGTCTTTGAACGCAACGCAGAGCAAAATATAGCGAAGAAGGATTTATGGGAAGAACCAAGGAATCAGGAATCTGTATGAGTGGCGGTCAATTAATCGCTAGCGGTGATGTTATTCGAGTGATGGATCAGGGTTCGGTCGTCGAGTGCCGAGTGCTCTCCTGCCTAGCGACGGAGGACGGCGCATGCCTTGCGAGCCTGGAGATCCTCTCAGGCGAACGCAAAGGCGAGAAGATAAGCGCCACCTTGAGGGCGAGTGACGAACCCGCCGGAAAACCCCGTTAGAGCGGGATTTTCACCGGCCCTACCTTGCCGGCAGTAACGCTATATCCACTAACTGGCCTATTTCTTCTCCCGTAATCACGGTCAGACCTTCGGTCACTTCGTCCGGCAAAGCGTTGAGATCCACTTCATTTCGTTTGGGGAACACCACCGTTTCCAGCCCGGCTCTGTGAGCCGCCAACACCTTTTCGCGAACACCAGCGATAGGCAACAGCCGCCCGTTCAGTGTGATCTCGCCCGTGAAGCCTACGCTCCGGCGAGCGGGTCGACCGGTAAGGAGCGAAATCAAAGCGAGGGCAATCGTCACTCCCGCGGAAGGGCCTTCCTTGGGGATGGCCCCTGCCGGAATATGGATATGGATATCGCTCCCGCCGAAGAAATCAGGATCTATCCCGAGGCGTTCAACGTTACTCCGGACATAACTCAAAGCGGTTTGCGCGGATTCCCGCAGTACATCACCCAGTGATCCGGTCAGAATTAACTGCTGATTGCCCCTCATCCGGGTTGCTTCGACAAATATGATCTCCCCGCCGAATTCAGTCCGAACCAGTCCGGTTGTTACTCCGACCTGGTTTCCCGCCTCAGCCACCTCATGTGCAAACTTCCTCGGCCCGAGAAACGTCTCCACCAGGTTTGGAGTGACGAGAGCCGGGCAATCCGCCTCGCTACCTTTTAACGAGAGGCGGGCCAATTTTCTGGCTATGTTTGCTATTTCTCGTTCCAGATTACGAAGGCCAGCTTCGGAAGTGTAATCACGGACAATCTTGCTAATGGAATCATCGGTGAAGTTTATACCGCGACCGGTTAATCCGTTGTCTGTCAGTTGGCGAGGGATCAAATAATCTCCGGCTATCCGCATTTTTTCTTTTTCAGTGTATCCGTGAAAATTGATGACCTCCAAGCGATCCAGCAGAGGCGCGGGAAGATTGTCCGTTACATTGGCAGTGGCTATGAACATCACAGCGGACAGATCAAAAGGCAGGTCCAGATAATGATCGACAAAATTCCGGTTCTGCTCGGGATCCAAAATCTCCAAGAGGATCGACGCGGGATCGCCTCTGAAATCCTGCCCGATCTTGTCAATTTCATCCAGCATGAAGACAGGATTTCTTACGGACAGTCGCTTAATTTCATTGATAACACGTCCCGGCATGGCGCCCACATAGGTCCTTCTGTGACCGCGGAGTTCCGCTTCGTCTCTCAAACCGGCCAGCGAGAAGCGCACGAACTTCCTTTCCATCGCCTCGGCAATGGCCAATCCGATAGAGGTTTTTCCGGTACCCGGCGGACCCGCGAAGCATAGGATAGGCCCTCTGGTGATCTGCGCGCAACGTTTCTTTTCGAGCGCCTGATTCACAATGAAACGCAATTCGTCGATCTTGAAAGGCTTCGACAGATAATACGCAGCCCCCTTTGTCAAAGCGTCCACAGCGGAGTCCACCGTAGCGTATCCGGTGACCATGATGATGTCTGTGTGCGGCACCCTCTGTTTAATCGATTGCAATAACTCTACGCCACTCATCTTCTCCATCTTTAGGTCAGTGACGACGAGATCGTATTCTTCCTCATCCATTTTCGACAGCGCGTCGATTCCATTGATAGCCGTATCTACCGCATGTCCGAGCTTTGAGAGCACGTGCTGGATGTTGGCTCGGGCCATTTCTTCGTCATCCACGACAAGCACTCGAAATTTTCTCATGCTTCGGAGAGTTCTTGCCGCGAGGTATTCCAAAACCCTCTCCTTAATATGGGAAAGGCCATAATGCCGGTTGTCCAGTATCTTTTCGGCCCGGTCGATATCGAGATTGTCATTGGTGGAACGATTCCAGGGCAAAGAAACGATGTAGTCAATGTAAGTTGTGCCGATAGAATATTCAGCGGCTGAAGGATCGGTCTTCTCAAGCCGCTCTAATTCCTTGGAAATCACCGACAGCACGGATTCGGGCAAATGCGCTTTGTCAACAGCGGCACGCAGATCAACAAGGTCTTGCGGTATCGAGGAATGCTCCTCCTCGCTTTTCCTAAAGAAGGCCATTCACAGCGTCTCCCTGTTGTTTCGACATTGGTTGCGGAATCATACACGGGCAATGTTAACACAAGAATGGTAATCCACTCCAACGTTCTGTGAAGATGACCGATAGAAATCACTTGGTTCTGGCGTTGCACAATGCAACTGAATATCTTCCGATGCAATATGCAGCATTGGCACGTTACCAAGAAAGAATTCTGAATCCACGACTTAGATGTTACTTAATGCAACCCCGCCTCACGGAAAGAACCGTACGAAAATAGCGCCTCCAGGCTCACTATAGGCTTCCAGCGCCGCTCTTTCAACTTGGCACGGTATTTGAGAGAGCTGTGGTGAAAGCGATTGAATCTACGAGCGAGGTTCAAGATGAGATCATGGAGAGAAAGATTCCAAGCTATGGCGGCAGCTGTAGCGTTCGCTGAATCAGGCGAATGGGAAACAGCAAAATCGTTGCTACGGAGACCAGTTGGAAAGCAAGCCGGCGTGCCCGCAACCATCGCTAAAAGGCCTGACCGGCGGGCAAGAAAGGTCTCTTTTCGCTTTTAGAATCGCAATATGGGCTAGATGCTCTAGTAACTTTTCCGTTCAGGAGGAACCTCATGGCCCCCGGCTCGAGAAAGAAAAAACCAGTGGCAAAAATGGTCATTTATGGCGCTATTAGCGCTATCCTTTATGCAGCGGTCTTCACAAACGCTGACGCGGTGTTGCGTTTCTTCACACAGGGAGGAGTTTACGCCGCGTTTCCGATCGGGGCGGTGTTTGTATTCTCGTTCGCGCATGGCGCTTTTGCCAGTAATTTATGGTCAGTTCTTGGCATTGAAGCCATCACAAAGCAGCCCGCAATGCGCGCTCCGGCCCCGGCGCCTCGTCCGGCCCGGAGACCTCGACCCCGTGTTCGTTTGAGCCTTTAAAATCGCGCGATCAGGAGGATACCGTAATGCATGATGTGGCAGTAGAAGCTGTAAAGTTTATAGATCTCAACTGGATGAACGTGAGCTTCTTGTTCGTCGTGGGATTCATAGGCGGACTTGTCAGCGGTTTTATAGGGTCGGGAGGAGCTTTTGTTCTGACCCCCGGTATGATGAGCCTTGGAGTTCCAGCTGCTGTTGCGGTGGCCAGTAACATGTGCCACAAGTTCCCTAAAGCCATGATTGGGGCATACAAGAGATACAAATACGGTCAGGTTGACATCAAACTCGGACTGGTCATGGCCGCATCCGCAACAGTGGGGGTGCAGATAGGCATAAAGATTCAAGAATTTGTCTTGTCCAGATGGGGCGAAGCAGGTTCAAATCTTTATGTGAGCCTTTCATTTGTAATAATATTGATGATCGTGGGCGGTTACGTTTTCTACGACGCGTGGAAAATTTCAAGCGCGGGGCTCGGGGAGCAAGTTTCCTCTCTAGCACGGAAACTCCAGAAGATTAACCTTCCGCCGATGATCTATTTCAAAACGGCAGATGTCAGGATCTCCTTGTGGTTTACCATTCCAGTCGGGCTCGCCACCGGTTTGTTGGCGGCCACGATAGCTGTGGGCGGTTTTGTCGGTGTCCCTGGAATGATATATGTGGTTGGCGCATCCGGGTTGATTTCCTCGGCGACAGAGCTGGTTATTGCATTCATCATGGGCTTTGGCGGGTCCGTGAAATGGGCGATTCACGGCATGGTGGATATCCGTCTGACACTGATTATTTTGGCGGGATCGCTGCTAGGTGTCCAACTGGGCGCTATCGGGACCACATACGTGAAAGAGCACATGATAAAGGTAGTCATGGGGACTATCATGATCGTCGTGGCTGTAAGCAGAGCGCTTGCCGTCCCGCAGTATCTGGAGCAGTTGGGTATCATTTCCGTGGGGAAATCAACCATCGCCGTGTTGGACTTGGCCAGCTTTCTAATAATGTGCGCAGCACTGGCTATTGGAGCGGTAATAATACTCGGGAGCATGTGGAAAGGCAGGCCCGCTGGCGAGGTGTATCCCGCAGCGGCTATTAAGGAAAGCTACGAGCACGTTTAAATGATAGGATCTGGTGGTAATGGAGCGCATGGCCTGCAAAAACCGAAATTCTTGCTTTAATAAGTGACCAAGCGCTGAGTCTCGTACGCTCCACCACCAGACCGGCCCTGGTTTTTGGGGACAAGTCCGAAACCCTTTGATCTGTCCTGGTTCGGGGACTATTTTTGCTCCGCTTTGTCTCGATAAACCAGAATGGGACGGGTAGTCAGACGAGCCAAATTCAGGGCTTCGTCGCTAATCAGGTTCAGATACCTTGGGCTATTGCGGCCGTAAGCGCCAAGGACCACGAGATCGTATCTGTGGACCGCGACATCTTTCAGGATTTCTTCCACCAGCTCGCCCTTTGTGATCTTCGTCAACGGTTCGATGTCAAGCTCTCTGAGGATTTGCGCTCCTTGCTGTAGTGACGAGCGGGCGAATTCATCACTCTCGCTGGTCCCGGTCTCCTGGACATGCAACAAGGTAACTTCCGCTCTTCTGTGAGCAAGCAGCGGGGCTGCAAATCGCAGAGCGGCTTCGTCGCTTTTCGAGCCACGATACACCACCAGCACGCTGCCGATTTCGCGAAACCGGCGCACAATTAACACCGGCTGATTGGCATAATGCAAAATCTTAGCGTGGACCGCTCCCAGCAAGAGCCCCCTGAGAAAAGATTGCTCATGCGAACCAAGCACGATCATGTCATAACCGTCGGTTTGGGCAACATTCAGAATTTCGTCCGCGGGATCGCCCTCGGCCACTTGAAGCGAGCAAGGGATGTTGGAATTGACGCAAGGTCTGCACTCTTCACGAAACTCGTTCTCCACTTCTTGAACGTCCGCCTCTATAGCGTTCTCCAGACCATCTTTTGTGACGAACGGGGCATATGTCTCGGCCGCTATTTCGGTCAAGGCGGGCTTGACGTGAAGCGCATCCACTCTGGCGTCAGTATTCTCAAGCAGATGGCACGCATAGCGGAGTCCCACAAACGTCTCGGGGTTTTTGTCCACAGCCACTAGAATCTTCATGATCAGGACCTCCCGCGCTGAAAGCGGTGGAATGGAATTGTCTGAATAGAATAATCCTTGTACCGGCCCTACCGCATCACCAGGACTGATGAACGGCACTTGCTTACAAATCGTCCGATCCAGTCCCGGGCAAAGAACCGGCTGAGCAACGATTTCTTCCCCGCCCAGAGGGCTACCAGATCTTCTCGAATTTCTCCGCTTATAAATCGTTCAAAATCGGCTATTTCGGTCAGACGAGTCTCTATTTTTATATTGCGATCACTGTAATAGTCGCCGATTTCGATCAGCCTGGTGTAGGCGTCCTTGTTCATGTCTCCGTTTTGGCTGAGGCCGATCAGTTCCAATCGAGCGCCGTGGATTGTTACCATCTGATTGATCATCTCAAGAGATTCCTGGCTGATGTATCCTTGATCGAGGCACGCTAATATGCGTGTCACCGGCCGATCTTGCTTAACCAAGAGCACCGAACAATCCGTTTGATTTACGACTTCCTGAGGAACAGTCCGGGATTCGGACCAAAAGCAATTGTCCCCCTTGGCGCATCCAAGCACAATAAGGTCGGTTCCGTCACTAGCGGCCTCGGATAAAATCTCGGAAGACGGATTGCCGATCCTCAGCCGAACTCTGAAATCCTTCCGGCGCCCACGCAAGACCTTTGCTTCTTCCCAGCGGCCGTCGTTGAGCTGGATCCATTCGTACTTCCCTTCCTGCATTTCGTACGGAGACTCTTCCTTAACCCAACTATTGAGAAATAGGTCCCTATAGCTTCGCAAAGCGCCGCTTACCGGCAAATCAACCGGCCAAATTGTCGATTTTGCCGAGTCTTTCGCCGACTGGACCGCATGGACACCGAGAAGTGTGACATCGGCCCATGTGTTCATGGCCAATTTAGCGGTTTCTCTAATTGCATATTCGCTATAATCGTGTTCGTCGCCGGCAAACAGTATTCTCATCAAGATTCTCCCTTACGTGTCATAAAATGCCACTAATGAAGATGTCTTTGTTAGATTGAGCCATCGGATTTCCGCGCTATCCTTGGTGGCGCCCCTTTCAACAGCTATGGCCACCAGGCCGAAATTCGTAAGCATTTCCATTAGAGCTTCCGGGTTTGGCGCGACTGCGTTATCCACACTGACGGAACACCCTGACTCCCTGAGCAACCCAGCGGCGCCATTAACGGTTTTCAGTAATTCATTATCTCGACTTTGAGCTGAATTTTGCGGCAGACAGACGAGTCTTAGAGGGGTCGAGCAGTCGCCCCAAATTCGTCCAAACGCTTTTGATAAGGTCTGCGTCCCTTTGGTGTTTAGACAAAGGACCAGGACTTCGTTGATCTCTCTTAACGCGCGAACGAATACAAGTGGATATTCAAGTCTCTGATATAGCTTCGTATGAAGCCTTTTATGAATTTCTCCCGGATTCCAGGAAAAGTGCACGCCTTCCACGAACAAATCGAATTTCTCGCCCAGCATGATTTTGAGGAGTTCCGCTTCACGATCACCGTAGACAACCTTTGGGTCATTTAGGACCGGGCAGTAATTCCTTTCGCTGGCAATCATCTCGGCGATCTCTTTCTTGCCATCCTCGATCATTTCGCGCTCCCAGGTTCGACTGACCCAGCCGGCTCCCACAGCCGATTCGTGAGAGACCGATTCCTTCACGTAAACCGGGTTAATTTCCATCTCCGTCAAACCACCGAGCTGACATGCGAAACGGATAGCTAGGCTCGAGGCCAAATCCACTTCAATTGACACTAAAGTCCTGATCACTTCCAGTCCTCCCCGCAATGATCGAGAGCGCTCTTTGGCTCGGCCGTAACCGAAGCATTTTGGTTTCCCACTCTTATTCTCCTCTAATTTTGGCTTCAGCCCGCTTTACGACTTCTTGGATCTCGCTCAATTTGAACGGTTTGGCGATAAAATCAAAGACACCTTTCCGGAAGGACTGCCTGGCGGTCTCAAGGGTGGCAAAGCCCGTTATCACGATCACTTCAGTTCTTGGCGAGCGACGTTTTGCTTCAGTGAGCAGCTCCATTCCGTCCGCGCCCTTCATCTTCAAATCCGTTACGATGATATCGTAATCAATCTGCTTAATCTGCTCCATCGCATCGGAGCTTTGAGTAAAGGTGTCAACTTCATAACCTTGCTTCTCCAGCGCGGGCTTCAAACGTTTGCAGACGATAGGCTCATCATCCAACACCATAATTCTCAGCTTGGCGCCATTCATTCTCTCCTCCTGGTCTTTTCGCGAGGGACTCTTCTATGAATTTCGCGTGTCGATCAAAAAACATCTCTACAAATTGCGACGTGTCCCGGTCAGTCCTTAGCTGAATATCCAACTGTCGAGTAAATCCTATCAATATTCCGAGCAGGCCCAGACGGCGATGAATCTCCTCTTTCGGAAGATGCAGCAACCGGCCTATCACCAGATCGCCTTTGACCGCCACATTGAAATGATAATGAGACAAAATACGAGCCAGCAGTTGGGCCCTTCGAGAGCGACGTGTGACGTCCGTCACCCCTCCCACGAAGCGGAAGTAAATGTGGTTATGCTGAGGTTCATCATCCATTCTTGCGTCAATTAAGTTGAAGTGGTAACCAAGATGAAGATGGAGATTCATGTAGATTCGGTTGATCACCACGAGGTTCACTCCGGTGGTCCCTAGACCGCCGGGGCCGGCATCCCAATTTTTGCCGATGCTTGACATCAGACCCTTGAAATCTACATCAATAGGCTCGGTGTCCCATGTGTCAGGGAGGGAGACGCCGGCCCACAGCGCCTTCAAGGGCAAGCATTGGATCTGCTCAATCGCAATTTTTGACCCTGTCACATCAGGATCAATCCCCCCACCGATATCAAGAATCTTTAAATCGATTGGGATACTTGAAGCCAGGGTCCAAACCTTGGCCCCTTTGAAGCGCTTCAAGAAGGTAGGAAGGTCTATCAGCTCCATTACAGCCTTTTCATGAATGAATCTGATCATGTCGTGCGCTGAAACGCAACCGCCAGCGGTAAAATCAGGTGATTGCGGATCAATGAGATGAAGCGGAGCCACTCGCTTGAGTATGCGCCGAAGCAGACGGAACTCCGGGGACTCCTCGAAAACCATCGATTGGACCAGTTCATACCGGATCAGCTCTCTCACTCGCCCTGCATAGACGATTCCGCTGTGTGTGTCGAGGGTGACCTCCATTCCGTTATGTAGGACTTTGGTGGCGTCTTCCACGCCAACGAGTGTGGGCACTCGGAATTCTCTGGCGATCGTCGCCAGATGTCCGGCGACGGAACCTCGCTCTGCAATAATTGCCGATGCCATCGGCGCCACCTGCGCCAGCCAGGGCGCAGTGAATCTGGTCACCAAAACAGCGCCGTCCTGAAAATTGTCCATGTCATCGTTAGAATTCACGACATGCACGATCCCGGATCCTACCCCGGCATGAGCGACCGATCCATGCCCCTCAATTAGCACGGGGTACGTGGAACACGATTCACAGATGTCCTCTCGAGACTCATCCGCGATTTCCGGGACAATCAATCGTCTTGATTGAAGAAGCCAGCAGCGACCTGCGTCGTCCACAGCCCATTCTATCTCCTGCGGGCGCTTAAAATAGCGCTCGAGGGCCAGGGCCCATTTCACCAGCATTCTGATGGTTTCATTCGAGATCGCCGGCTGAAGCTGGTTCTCCTCTGCGACTCGGGTTTCCCTTTCGCCGCCTCCGGGGAGAGGAATTATTAGAGACTCTTTTCGAGCAATATCCTTCGAGCTAATTTGGTTGGGAGGTTTTCGTTCGATGATAAACCGGTCGATCAGGCCCCGTCCCTCCACTACCGTGCGACCCAAGCCGAAAGCAGCATAAACAGCCAAGGAATCGGGAACTCCGTTTCGGAGATGGACGCTCTGGACAACTCCACTAGCCTTGCTGGCCACCATCTCATTGCAAAGGACCGACATGGCGCCTTCTTCTCCTATCATTCCGGTCTTGCGGCGATAAACCAGGGCTTCCGGAGAGTAAAGACTGGCCACCACCTTTTTGTACGCCTCAATAATCTGCTCAGACGGCACGTTCAGGACGCTTTCGTGCAACCCGGCAAATGAAAGGTCCCCGTCTTCACCGTAGGCGCTGCTACGAACGGCCCAAAAAGCCGCGCCCCTTTGCGCGTGTTGTTTGATCTCCCTGGCCAGGTCCTGAGGCACTATCCCGGCCAACAGACCGTAACGTATTTGACCGGCTGCCTTCCGCAGCTCTTCCTTTCCCGTAGCCCATGCTTCGATCCATGAATGAATCCTGTCCGCAAGGTCGTTGTACTCCAGAAACCGATGATAGGCGCGGTTCGTGATCACAAATCCGTCGGGCGCCGGAATCCGCAGCCGATGAATAATTTGCACAAGAGCGCCGGCCTTTCCCCCGATAAGTTCCTGGTTGTCCAAGCGGGCGTCCGCGAGCTTGATCACGTACGGCTCTTGGGCCAGGCTCAACCTACCCCTTAGCTCGGCCTCCAGCGGGAGAAAAATCCTATCCAGTGTCGGGTACAGATCGTAATATCGGTTTGAGGAGATCAGGTTCAGGGCTTTGATCATGCGCAGCAGCAGGTCCTGGAGTTCATGAACGGAATCAAAAAGATATTTCCGGTCGAATATATACTCTCCACCCGATTTCTCGCCCAGATCCGTTATGAGTTCCATGGCCTTCTGGTGATATTCGAGCAACGTCTGAAATTGCTCGAAGATCTGCGGAAAAGCGATCACGTCCCGCTTTCGAGAGAAGATCCTGTTCCACAGTTTGTTAATTCCCGACCACACTTCATTAACTCCCGACAGGATGAAAGCCTCTACACGTTGTCAGAGTAATCGCGATACCGCATTCAGTGCGCTCCTTTGCCCTTGAAAGCATAACCCATGATGAACCCGGCAAGAATTGCTATTGTCACAGCCAGCAAACCATAAATCGTCGCGTGATCGAAGGCCAGAGAAGTCAAAACGGCGGGCATGCCCTGCATTTCAACCGGGAATTTAGTCGTTTTCTCGTCAACCACTTTTCTATTATTTAGGACAAAAAAATGTATCTTGTAGTTCGCAGGCAGGGTCTTGTCCGGGAGCCAAAATTGACCTTCAACCCTCGAGTAACCGGTGGAGGTCCCGACCACCTTCAGCGCGCCGGGAAAAACCCCATATAACCCTTCGCTTTCTTTGAGCTTAATAAATTGTTGAAAAAGCTTATCTTTCCCTGCTTTGGGTATGGCTCCCGAGAATTTCATCCCCTTCTGCAGCGCCTGGTAACCCCATTGGCTGTCCGAATCCGGATTGGAAATCAGCGCAGCATCTGTGCTCATAACTAGATAAAGCGACGGAGCGTTACCCACTTTGACCTCTCCCACGTTCATCCAGAGGCCTCCTCGACGCCCTTTTCGGAGCAGCCGATCTTCGTGGGCATCGCCTCTGAACTCCACAACCGCATTGGACCCCACGGGAACCTCTGCGGAGACTCTTATTTCCGCCCCCTGAAAGGATTCGCCAACACCCAGCTCATTGGGTAACACCTGAAAATTCCGAGGCGCCGCCGCTCCAACGTCTGGTACGTAAAAGACCATTATCAACAGGCACATTAACAACAGGCCTTCAGCAATGCCACAATTGATTTTCAAATCAGTGGCCTCCTTTGTATGCCAGCATTACTTCGGGCGGTACGACCAAGCCGAAGAGCATCTGCAACATTACTATGAGGACCACAGACGCAAGAATTATCTTTAACTGATCCCCCTTGAGCCTACGGCTCAGACGAGCCCCGAACTGGGCGCCGACTGTCGAACCCAGTAACAAAATGATGGCCAGTATAAGGTCCACAGTGTGATTTGTAGCCGCCTGCATGACGGTCACGTTTATGCACGTGAAGAGGATTTGAAACAGGCTGGTTCCCACAACCACATGCATGGGCATCCGCAGAAGGTACACCATTACAGGGACCATTATAAAACCGCCCCCGACACCCATGATCGCCGCCAGTATTCCTACAAATATCCCAAGTATTAACGGAAGCACGGGAGACAGAGTAATCCCCGATTTGGGGAATCTCATTTGCCATGGAAGACGCCGAATCGCCCGAGCATACAATGATGGTTTCTTGGCCTGGGGCTCCTCCATTTCTGCGCCGGGTTTTCTTAGATTCTGGAGGCTCTCCAAGAACATGTAAGAACCCACAACCCCAAGCATTATCACGTATGTAATCTTTACCACGAAGTCTGCGTTGCCGAGGGCCCTCAGAATCTTGATCAGGTATACCCCCCCTGTCCCGCCAAACACCCCTCCGATAAGAAGCAACAATCCCATTTTGAAATCGACATTTCCCATTCGATAGTGGGCATAGGTGGCAGACGCCGATGCAGCCACAATTTGATTTGAATCAGACGCAGCAGCCACCAGCGGTGGTATCCCGATGGCAATTAGGAGGGGAGTCATCAGAAATCCGCCGCCCACTCCAAAAAGTCCCGAAAGAAAGCCAACAGCGCCACCTAACCCCAGAAGTAACAGAATGTTTACGCTGTTCCCCGCGATCGGTAGATAGATGCTCCAGTTCATACCCGGATCCCTCTTGCTGAACCGTAAAGATCGGAAAAGTGAGTCACGTCGCCCGCCCTCCTCACAAGCAGGATTTCTCCCTCGAATTCCTTGCGCAGACGCCTGAGTCCCTGATTAAATTTGTGGGGGTCCCCGCCGGTCAAATTGGATTCATCCAGGACAACGAATTGAATGATCGGCTGAGATCGAATAAATTGCAGGACCTGATCGAAAAAGTCGCCTGACGTAACCAACATTTCTACATTTGTGTCCTGCTTTTGACTTTCCTCTATCGCCTCGTTCAGCCAAGCTCGCTGATCGTGGCTATAGTCACAAATCGTCTGTGGCGCCGTGGAAGATTTTGTCCCCAACTTTGAAGATGAGACTGCAATCACAGTGACCGAGGATTTTGTTCGAGCGGCCAATCGAATTCCATAGGAAATCAAAAATTCCGCAGGAGAACCGAACTCCACTGCGACTAGCACTCTTCTGTTCATAATCTCAAACTCCAGCCGACTCATGGCAAAGCAGAATCTGTACCAAAGCATAATGTTCTGTGCAAACGGTTAGATACGACACGAGCAAGGCAGGCGAGAGATCAGTTTTGTTTCAAATTGAAAAAGTCAGCGCTAAACGTGAGTGGGTAGGCCGTTGCTTTGATGTTTCAAAATGAAAAGATTGGGGATTCGCAGTTGAGTCTGAGCAGTCGGAGAGTTGGCTGGAAAATGGCGGATGGTATGTCACCGTAGCTACTATCAGGCCAGCCCCGGTGATTTTGATTTCCGTGGCGGTTTTGATATGCGGTCGGCTATTTCTCGTGGGCGATGGCGCCGCCAAAATTGGACTACGAGTGTTTTTCTCTTGATTGGGCTGAGAGGCCGAATCTTCTCATTTTTCTCCAGAGCGTTGTTCTGGGCAGGTCCAAGATTTCCGCGGTCTGGCCTAAATTGTGACCTGTATGCTGAAGAACCTTTCTGAGGTACTCCCGCTCCTTCTCTTCCAGTGTCGGCCATTGGCCGTAGGCAATAACAGAGAGTTCGCGGAGATCCTGTGGGAGGTCCCTCGCGATTAGCGTTTCGCCTTCCGCCAAAGCCACGGCCCTCTCTATAATGTTCTCCAGCTCTCGGATGTTGCCCGGATAAGTGTAAGCTTCGAGAATTTTGTGCGCTTCGGGATCTATTCCTAAAATTTTCTTGGAAAACTTGCGGGAGTATTTTCTCATGAAAAAACGGACTAAAATGGGAATGTCCTGTTTGCGTTCAGCAAGATTCGGGAGATCAATCTGAACCACATTCAGCCGGAAGTACAGGTCCTCTCGAAATCGTCCTTCCTTTACGGCACGCTTGAGGTCCTTGTTGCTGGCGGCGATGAATCTTAGATCAAGCTGAATGGGCTTGGTGGCGCCTACCCGCATGATCTGTCGTTCCTGGAGCGCTCGCAGAAGCTTTCCTTGCATTGGGAGAGGTATATCGCCGATTTCATCCATCAAAACGGTTCCGCCGTGGGCCGTCTCTAAAATTCCTATCTTTGTGGCAGTGGCTCCTGTAAACGCTCCGCGCTGATGACCGAACAACTCACTGGCAATAAGCTCCTGTGTGAAAACACCGCAGTTAAATGCGACAAATGGGTGGTCCTTGCGCCGGCTCTCTCTGTGAATCAATCGGGCTGCCAGCTCCTTGCCCGTTCCACTTTCACCCTGTATCAGAACGTTGCAATCCAGAGGAGCGACTTTGGAAATCATTGTGAAGACTTGTTTTATTCCCGGGCTGACACCGATCATCTCACCCCAGCCCTCGCCTTCTTCCAAGCGGGATTTAAGGGCCCGATTCTCCCTGACCAACCCTTTGCGCTCCAGCGCTCTGGCGGCTAAGTGCTTTATTTCTTCGAGTCTTAATGGTTTGGCAAGATAATGAAAAGCTCCGAGCTTAATGGCTTCGACAACTGAATCAATCGACGCGTAACCGGTTATGAGAATCACTTCGGTATCCGCGGAACGCGATTTTATATATTTCAGCACCTCTATTCCATTCATTCCCGGAAGCATCATATCCAGAAAAACCAGATCGAATGAGTCGCGGAGACTTGGCAGGAAATCCTCTCCTGAACCGTAGCAGGAAACAGTATATCCCTGTTTTTCCAATGCCGTCTGTAGTCGAGTGCGCACGATAGATTCATCGTCGATTACGGCAATACGCATTTCGTCCTCTTAACTGAACTCGGGGATCATTTGACTTCGATTTGTGGGGAGATTGACCGTGAAGGTCGTGCCTCGTCCCGGCACACTATCAACCTCAATGCTGCCTCCGTGCTTCCGAATAAGATTGTAGCTTACGGATAAACCTAACCCCGTGCCCTTCCCCACTTCTTTGGTTGTGAAGAATGGGTCGAAGATGTGGGGTATGTCTTCAGGTTCAATTCCTATACCGGTGTCAATTACCTCGATGCTAACCCATTCTCGATCACCTGAGATACGGCCCCTTACTGAAAGCTTACCCCCTTCGGGCATGGCGTGGATCGCATTGATAAACAAATTGAGAAACACCTGCTGAAGGCTTTTGTACTCGCCATAAACTTGTGGAAGATCAGGAGGAACTTCAGCTACCTCTTCAACTCCGGCCAGCAACAATTGATTTCGGACCAGTCTCAGTGTGTCGGTTATCACCGAGGGAATAGAAATAGATACGACTTCCGGCCGCTCCGAACGAGAAAAGTCCAGGAGATTCTTGATTATTTCGGATGCCCGTTCAGATTGAACGAGAATGTCCTGTATCATGGCCAAAGCTTCTTCTCCCTCCAACTGAAGGAAATCTTCTTTCAGCGCCTCCGCTGTAAGGACGATGTTGTTCACAGGATTATTAAGTTCATGAGCGATTCCCGACGTGAAGGTGCCTATCGCAGAGATTTTCCTGGCCTGTACCAATTGTTCCTGTCTTTCTTCCAATTCATGAATCATCCTGTTAAAAGCGACGAACAACGGAGTAAACTCTTCCGAGTGAGACAGGTCAACGGGAATGGGAGTAAAATCGCCCTTTGCGATCTTTTCCATAGCCTGCTGCATTTGAATTAGCGGTCGTGTCAACAGGCGCGAAATGTAGAACGCCACTAAAACGCCCAACGCGCCAAAAAATAGCATCGAAATTACGAAAAGAAGCAGAGCCCACTGGAAGAGTCGCTCGATTTTTGCCCGCTCCGTCTTGGCCCAGGCGCCCGCCACCTCCAATAGGTTTTGACCGATAGTTCGCAACGAGTCTTCCCACTTTGCGAAGTCAGGCGACTCTCTTCCAGCGCCGTCTTGCGAGAGTTTAGATTGGATCTTTTCAAGAGTTTCCTTGTAACGGGAAAGCGTCTGGGGGAAAGACGATCTCTCGTGCTCTCCGGTCAATCTCAAGATATGCGGTTCATTTTTCAGGTAGAGCCCTTCGACGCGATCCACGTACGCCATAGCCTGAACAAGGCTGTCGTATTCCTTGTGCAGGAAAAAGTTCTTCTCGAAACGTCGGACTTCCAAGAGATTGTTGACAAGATCGTCGGCCACTTCCACAAGCCTCAGTCTGTGTCCGATTTCCCGATGAATTTGAAAGCTAAGGACAGCGAACATGAGGACTGAAAGAAAGCAAAAAAGAAAGGCCACTATGATCTTTCGTCGAATCTTGAAAGTGGATTTCTTCATTCAAAGGTTTTCCTACGTTTAAGATAACAATCCGCATGGGAATAGTTGGGAAAGGGGCTTCATGGGCCGGCTGCCCTATCTCGTCACTGATTCATTCCAGGCCGTAACGCTTGATTTTTCTCCACAAAGATACCCTATCGATGCCGAGAGTTTCGGCGGCCAGTGTCTTATTCCCGCCCGTTTCGGCCAGCACCCGCTTTATGTATTCGACCTCCTGTTCCTCCAGTGTCGGCAACTTTCCGTCTTTTTTTCGGAAAGTGCTAATTTGCAATTCCCTTATATCATCAGGCAGATGTTCAGGAGTGATCATATCGTCGGTTGCCAGGGCGATTCCACGCTCTATAATGTTTTCCAGTTCTCTGATATTCCCTGGGAAATCATAATCTTTCAAGATTCCAACGACCTCCTTAGACAAAGAAGGAGCGGGTCTTGACATGAGTTTGGAGTGTTTCTGCAAAAAATGCTGCGCCAGAATGGGTATGTCGTTTTTTCGTGAAGCAAGCGGAGGCAAATCCAGCGAAACCACATTTAAGCGGTAATAAAGATCTTTACGAAACTCGTTCGACTGGACCGCTTGCTGGATATTACGGTTGGTTGCGGCAATGAATCGTACGTCCACCGTTATGGTGGATGTGCCACCCACTCGCATCATTTGCCTCTCCTGTATAACTCTGAGGAGTTTTACCTGCATGCCGAATGACATCTCAGTGATTTCGTCCAAGAACAGAGTCCCACCCTTTGTCAATTCTATGATACCCGGCTTTGCTGAGTAAGCGCCCGTATAAGCGCCTTTCTCATGGCCAAAAAGTTCATTGGTCAACAGTTCTTCATTAAATACGCCGCAATTGACAGCCATTAAAGGTTGCCCGCTTCGCGAGCCGCGCTCATGGATAAATTGCGCCAGAAGCTCTTTTCCTGTTCCGGACTCACCGGTAATCAGAACATTGCAATCCGTGCTTGCGATCTGATCGGCTATCTGAAGAATCTTCATCATTGCCGGATCTTTAGTAATTATCTTTACTTGGCCCGCCGCTTTGAATTTTTTCAAATCCTCCTTTAGCTGGAGGTTCTCTTTTTTCAACCTGATCTTCTCAACCGCCTCGGCCACGGTTTTTCGAACCTCGTCTATTCTGTAGGGCTTCGCTATATAATGGTAGGCCCCTTTCTTCATAGCTTCGATAGCCGAATCCACAGTCGCGTACCCTGTTATCATTATTACTTCGCATGATGAATTAAGGGCTCGGCACTCTTCCAGGATTCTCATCCCATCTACTTTTTCCATACGAAGATCGGTAATTACGATGTCAAACCCGCCGCTTCGAGCCAACTCAAGTCCCCTCGGGCCTGTATTGGCGGTCACGATGTCGTAGCCTTGCTTCTTCAGAATGTGCTCAAGATTGGTAAGCGCCATTTCTTCATCATCGATCACAAGCAGTCGTGGCGTATTATTCATTCTGAACGCTCCTCGGCCGGAAGTCCGACATTGAATATGGTCCCTTTTCCAAGGACGCTTGTGACCTTGATTGAGCCTCCGTGTCTAACCACGATGTCATGAGTTATGAACAGACCCAAACCCGTGCCCTTACCCACATCTTTAGTGCTGAAAAAGGGGTCAAATACCTTTGGCAGATTCTCTTGACTGATGCCGACCCCGGTGTCGCTGATTATCGCTGTTACCATGCCATCGCGCGATTTGTCCGCCACAATTTCTACTTGACCTTCACTCTGAATGGCCTGAACCGCGTTTGAAATGAGGTTCATGAACGCCTGCTGAATTCTTTGCTTGTCAGCGATTATTGTTAGGTCTGCCGGAATCTGGGTGGAAAGCTGAACCGTAGTCGGTATTTGTCCATGGAGAAGTCGTATGGTGTTATCAATGATCTCTTTTAACTTGAGCGGTTCTTTGAAAAATTCTCTGTTTCTGGAAAATTCCAAGAGATTGAGCACAATGCTTCGGGCTTTGTCGACTTGCTCCACAACTTTTCTCAGAACATCTCGCTGAAAGTCTTTGTCTCCGTCGTCCAGCTCCTCAAGCAGGATCTCGCAGGAAGACGAGATGTTCGACAGTGGATTGTTTACCTCATGCGCTACGCCGGCGAGCATTGTGCCCAGAGAGGCGAGCTTCTTGGATTGGACAAGTTGTTCTTCTCTTGTTTTCAGTTGGGCGGCCATCCTGTTGAAGGACTCAAATATCTCGCGGATCTCCTTTTCCGGTGGGACATTTTCAATGGGCCTGAATCGGCCGTTGGCGATATCATTTGTGCTTTGTTCCAATAATATTAGTGGCTTCATCACTTTTGCGAACAGAAAGCTGCCGACACCCAGAAGCCCGGCCCCTACCAGCGCAAAAGCCAAGAGTTGGAGTTTGACGGCAGTGGCCATAGTTTGCTTGATGGACTCTCTCTTCTTGCGCGCCACAGTCTCGGCAAAATGCGAAACAGAGGACCCGATTTTCCTGATCTTTGCATCATATTCCGCACGGGCGCCAGGGGATGACAAACAGCTGTCATCCGAGGCCAACCCCATGCACCGCGATATCACATCCTCATATTCCGCAATGTCTCTCTTAAAACCGGCTACTTCCTCGTTGGATGAAAGCTCCCCCATCTTGGCAAAATTCTTGCCTAAAATGTCCCGGACTCTCGTGAGATGGTACAGAACGGTTTGGAGCGACTGATAATCGCCATACAGAAAGAAGTTTTTTTCGAACCGCCTGATCTCCAAGACAGACTCTTCCATCTTGCTGACGTCTTCCAGGTAAACTATTTTTTCTTCCGATTGCCGCACGAAATAGAATGACCCCAGGAAACTGGCGGCCATAAACAGGTATACCGCGGCAAAAGCCATTATTATTTTGTGTCGTATGCTGAAGACCGACATCGGCATCGCAAACTCCCGGAGATGGCTCTTCTGAATGAATCGTGAAATGCGATAGAGTATTTAACCAGTTACGTTACCTTGATTCAATATGAAACATGACTTGAGGTCAAGTGTCATATAATCGCAATCGGGGTTACTGCCTGATTATCTTATCTGATTAGACGTCATTTTTCAATGACTATTGTTGCAACCTGAAACACTTAGAATTGAGCCAAGTGGTAGATATGCTATAGAGCATTCTCAAAAGTAATCGCGAAAAGGAAGAGGATTTGGTGGCGACGGGCATCTTGCCCGTCATTCTTAGTAGACAGGCTGGAAGCCTGTCCTACCGTTTTGCGTTACGCTCCGATTCTCTCCATTACTGGCACAAAACTTTCGAGAACTGCTATAATTATCGCTCGAAAAATCAGGATAATTGTCGTGTGGCACGGTATTTGCTTAGTTCTAATCATCGGAGGAGTACATGAACAAAAACAATGAGAACGGACCGGAAGAAGCAGATGCTCCATCTGTTGGAATCTTTGAAGACCTGGCCGGAAGCGGTCCAAAGGATTCCAAGAAAGCCGGACTGAAAAACCGCCTGATGGCTCGCCTGGCAGCGGTGGCTTTTGCGGAGCAAGGAGAGTTTGAAACCGCCCAGGAAATGCTGCGATCTTCGAAGCGCCTCCAGACCGTCCTCTTGGTTATAGAAGGTGAAACACCTGACGAAGATACTTTTAATTACGCGGTGAGACTTTGTCAGCGAATGGAGGCCGAAATCGACATCTTGCAGATAATAGACAGGAATGATAATTCCAATGATTACGATCTGCTGAGTCGCAGGATGTCCTTGGGGTCCACACACGTTGTGGCCCTTTTGCAAAGACTTGAACGAGAAGATATTCCCTTTAAGATAACGATTCGAATTGGTGACGTGAACCAGAAGTTATTCAATTATGCGAAGCGACACAAAGACGTGGCCGTGGTCGTCCTTGATTCACCCAAAATGAAAGCAGCTCCCAAGAGAGACCGGGGATGGTCGGGACTCGCGGAAAGCCTCTCTCGGCAACTGTCGATTCCGCTGGTCACAGTGTTTGAAAAACAAGCGATGAGTCTGTCTTAGCAATCTGCTCCGAAACGCCCATGGATAAAGCCACTTACCCGGTCATATTAGGACGGAGCGGCCTCTGGCCCCACAAATGAACCAGCCTATTCAACGTGGGCGGAGCCGCCTCGGCTGAGAGCCCATCTGGCTCGTGAGAGCATCCTTATGTGCTCCATTTCAGCGCCAATAAGTTTGTCGATTTCGTCTTTGCCGTCCTGCTGCGATAACAGTTCCTTCATTCCCAGAAAGAATGCCACGGAATCCTTTTCAAACTGAATCGCCATGTCAATGGCCTGATCTACGTTGTCGATGCCTTGCAGACGATCCTGGGCGGCCTCCACAGTAAAAATGTGGGTGTCTGCGGTAGCCTGAAGGTAACTTTCCGCAAGTCCTTCGGGGTCCCAAACCGGCGGATCGAGGAACGTGGCGGGCATTGTAGCCCTCAGTGACTTGAAGGCGTTAACGTGTCCCTGTTCCATATTGGCTAATTCTTCAAACAGCTTTCTTACAGATGTTTGCTGAGTTTTCTTTGCTGCGCCGTTATAAAAGGCAAAACCGTTTTCTTCGATTCGAATTGCCATACCGAATACATCGTCAGCGGTCCCAAAAACAAACATGAAAACATCCTCCCCGGTGAAATATGGTGTCTCACCGCAGAGACCGCAGAGGACGCAGAGAAGATTTTAAAAATAATTGTTTCTCGGCGCTCTCCGCGGTCTCTGCGGTGATGTCTTTTCTTGGAGCCAAGCGCGCTACTCGATGTGCGCCTGTCAAGCCTCCTTTTTGTAGACGTTCAGTCCTATTTTTTCTTCTCTGCCGAAAACTGTTTGGTTCCCTTCCGTGGACGCAATAATAGTGGTCTTTCCGGACTTGGAAGGTCCCAATTCCTTGGACAGATCCACGGTAATCCGGAGGATTTCCCCCTGCATTTCCAGTTCAACATTTTTGAAACTGCGGCGCCGTCCTATCTTACCCTTTTTCGATTCTTGCCTGTAAATATTCAGCCCAATCTTTTCATCACGACCGGGCACTGTTTTATTGCCTTCCGTAGACGCGACGATGATAGTCTTGCCTGATTTTGATGGGCCGAAATCCTTTGTCAAATCCATCTTCAGTGTGAGAATGTCGCCGGAAACCTCCATCTCCACGTTTTTCATTCGGGCCTGACGAGCTTGCACAGTCTTGGCGCCTTGAGATTTCTTTCCGTCCGCGGATCGTTCGATCTTCCGTTTTTTCCGAACAAGTTCCTCGTCTGCGGACGCGCCCGTAAACCCGCCACTCTGCAAGAACGGGAACCGCCCCGCGGCGCATGACTCACTGATGTAACAGGGATAGATTTGCTTCCGAATATCCAAGATCCGGCGCAAATCATCATCCGTGAGCTTAACATCCTGCCAGCCCGATCCGGCGATCCATTCACGCAATGTCGCCAGGCTATTCTCGGGTCTGTCCTGCATAAACTTGACCGCCTCCCTGACAAACGCCCTGGCCTTGTCGAAATCCTGGTATATCGGTTCGAATGAATGGATTACCTCCATGACTTCCGCCATTAGCACACAGTCCACCAGCCCAGCCTTTTCATTTGTAATCAGATGGCCCCATTCGGGTGGTGTAGGACTCTGTTCTTTCCTGTAATAATTTCGGAAATCATCCGCAGCTAAACGGAATTCGAAACCCTCCTCAGTTCTCACCAGAAAAGGCGAATTCGAATCATCGACAATTTCCACAATTAGCCCGGGTTTGGATCCGAGAAATTGCTGGTAGCGCTGCGCCATCTACTCTCCTTTCAGCCACGAAAGCGCAATGATATAGGAGTCTGCCCGTGTCGTCCATATCCTTTGACAAATTCGATGCAAAAAGCGCCGCAGCCCGGCCAATACTTCGCTCATCGTGTGCTTTTTATTGTCATTAAGATAGGCAATGAACATTAGGTTTCCTCGCCGAGAAGCGCTTTGGTCTGCTCTTCGAGATCAGGCAATTTCTGTTGAATCGCCGACCAGACCGCAATCTGATTCCCTCCGGCAAGCGGTTAGCTGCTTCTCCGATGACCTCGAAATTCCTGATGACTGCGTCCTGTGTTTTGACATCGCGCTCAAATTCTTCGAACGACATACCTTCCGTGAACTGTCGAATCTTCCGGCAGGATTCGAGGATGTCATCCAGATAGAGTCTATAGTCCCTGGGCATAGACCGTCTCCTCCAGGATTGTGGAACGAATTCTCGGCTTGATGGTGTCTTTGAAGACCAAATCCACTTTTCGCCCAAAAAGGTCTTCCAGGAAGAACTTGAGATCGAAATAATTGTCGAAAGTGGCTCGTTCGAACTCCACGAGAAAGTCCATATCACTGGCCTCGGTTTGTTCACCGCGAGCGTACGAACCAAATATCCCGAGCGGCAAACACCGAAACCCCTGATGGTTTCGCGATTTTCTTCCAGTTTGTTTAAGATTTCATGAGCGTTCACGAAAATTCCGCCCCTCCATCACCTAACCACATTGGATTTTGCGTCTCGTCGTTACTCCCGTCTCATCGGCGCTCTCTTATTCTGGCGTCATACGTAATTTCAGAATGATACAGAATTTGTCAACCGTAGATCAAGAAACAAAATCTAACCCATGATTTGTTCTTGACAATACGATCTTCGGCCCCTACCAATAGAGCGCGGCGGTTTGAGCGTGGCCTTCTCTCGACCGGTCCCGCGCATCAACTGTGGCTCGGTCTCAACTTGAGCCGACTGTGTGACACACAGGAACGTTCCCGGCGCATAAAATCGAGGCAAGAAGTAGTTGCTGGCTGAAAAAATACTTAAAGGCGATATGCGGGCCACCGCCCGGCTGATTCGACGCATAGATGACGGAGAGCGCGGGGTCTTCCAAGAACTCGCTCTGCTTTATCGACACGCGGGACGATCCCATATCGTAGGTTTCACAGGCTCACCGGGGGTTGGCAAATCGACTCTGGTAGATCGCGTGGTGACCAAGTTCCGGCAGAATGGCAAGACAGTGGGAGTGCTGGCGATTGACCCCACCAGCCCCTTCACGGGCGGCGCAATACTTGGGGACCGAATCAGGATGCAGAAGCATTTTATGGATGAAGGTGTATTTATTCGGTCTCTGGCGACGAGGGGCTCATTCGGCGGACTCACCCGGTCCACAGCGGACGCCGTTGTCGTGCTGGACGCGATGGGAAAAGACATAATAATTGTGGAAACCGTGGGAGTCGGGCAGGATGAAGTCGATATCGTCCACAATGCTCATACCACTGTGCTGGTGACAGTCCCGGGAATGGGAGACGATATTCAGGCGATCAAGGCCGGTCTCATGGAGATCGGCGATATTTTTGTCGTTAATAAGGCTGACCGAGAAGGCGCGGCCAAAACAGTGCGAGAGATTCGATTCATGTTGGAGATGTCCGCCGAGAAGTACCGACATTCCAGTTGGATGCCCCCCGTCATAGATACCGTGGCCCTCGAAGATCGTGGAGTTGATGAACTCTATCAAACAATACTGGATCACCGTCAACATCTTGTGGCTCACGATAACAGCAAATTGGCCACGCTGGAACAACGGAGAATCCGAAATCAGCTTCTTGACTTACTTCGGGAAAACCTTATGGAAACTGCGCTGGAAAGACTTGGAGGGGCAGCCTCCCTGGACAGAGTCGTGAGTGAGATAGTCGCGAGGCGTAAAGACCCGTACGGCGCGAGCGCCGAACTGGTGGATAAATTGTTGGGAGGCGTCCCCAGTTGATCAATATCAAAGATCTGCTCAAGATAGATTTTGATCCGGACTTTTTGATGCGGTTCTTTACTGTGGCGCCTGCATTGTTAATTTTGCTCGCCGGCGCCGGCGCCCTGTGGGTGTACTTCTTTGCGCTGTCATTGCTGCCCGTTGGGGAATTTCTGGTCGAAACTCAAGGCTTGAGCGCCGATGTGAAAGTTATTAGGGACGCAAACGGAATTCCCTCCATAATCGGAGAAAATGAGGAGGATGTGGCCTTCGTCTTGGGATACGTGATGGCCCAAGACAGACTGTGGCAAATGGACTGCTTCCGGAAAGCGGGTCAGGGGCGGCTTGCGGAGATTCTAGGGTCCGACTACCTTGATGGCGACCACTTGATGAGGACAGTAAAGGCTTCAATGCGGATAGAGAAATATCCGGGAATCCTGGGGGAACATGAGAAAAAATGGCTGGAAAAATTTATTCAAGGGATCAACAAGTATATTTCAGCCCATGCAAAGAAACTTCCCGTGGAGTTTTCCTTCCTCGAGTATCGGCCCGAACCTTTTTCGCCCGATGACATCATGTCTATATGTTTGGCCCTTGCCTGGGACAGCTCACCCGCCGTACGCATCGACCCGATCATGACCCGAATCCTGGGGCGTTTGGGCAAGGACCGGGCGATGGAGCTCTGGCCTACGGACCCCGCCGCGTTTACCGGATTTGTTTGTTCGGACCTTTTGGGGTGGAAACCGAAGGGAGTGCTCTTTCCTAGACCTGGGGCCGGAAATTTCTTAGGGCGCGTTCCAGGATTTCGAGGAGGCTGCATTTGGTCGGCTGATCCTGCGCAAAGTCGCAACGGCAAACCAACTGTCTGCTGTTCTGTCTATCAGCCTTTGTCGGCGCCGGGATTTTGGTACAGGGCGCATTTAGTCGCGGGCGATTTCTATTTATCCGGGGCATTTGTTCCAGGAATTCCTGCCGCCGTTGTAGGCAATAATCGGCATCTAGCCTGGGGAAGCATTTCATCGCCCGCCGACGACGCAGACCTTTTCATTGAGAAGCTCGATCCTAACACTGATCAGCGTTATTGGAGAATCGATCACTGGAACAAGATCGAGGAGAGAAACGAAAAGTATCGCGTTCGAGGAAGTTCATCTGTTAATCGGGTGGTACGATGGACGGAAACGGGATCATTGGTCTCCGATTTCAACAAAGATACGGCCTTGTCTTTTCGATGGACGGCTCACGACGGCTTGGGGCTGGTCCCGGCTCTCTTACGGCTGAACAGGGTGGCAAATGGCTCGGAAGTTGAATCCGCTCTGAAGCCTCTCGTCGCGCCGTGCCTGGATGTGGCCTGGGCAGATGACCAAGGCCACTGGGGAATAAGGTCGGCCGGTCGCATGCCTGTTCGATCCCCTTACAGTGATGGCATTGTTCCTCAGCCCGCGTGGACCGGCGTTCATGATTGGCTCGGATATGTTCCTTTCAATGAGCTTCCGGCGGTTACCGATCCGTCAACCGGGCCTGCAATAGCCACGGACAATCGCCCGGGAGGAACGCATTATCCTTACTTTGTAAGCTGTTATTGGAATGATGCGGCAAAAACTTCCCGCATTATGCAGGTCCTCGCTGACAATCAGCCGTGGCGCCGTGAGCTGTTCGAGAAGCTGCAGAACGATTCTTTTTCGTCGCTGGCCCGCGATTTGACTCCAATTCTCTTGAAAGCGCTTGACGGACAGATCAAGAAAACCGGAACCGAACAGCAAGCTGTAAAGATCCTAGGTTCATGGGATTTTCAGATGACCAAAGAATCACCAGCGGCGGCGACTTTCGGCCTTTGGCGTCAGGCCCTGTTGGAAGATTTGTTCCGTACTCCTTTAGGAGATCCTCTTTATGAGGAATTCGCCGGCCATTGTCCTCTCGGATTGCGAGCTGTGAAGAAGATTTTCTTGCATGGTCGGAAAGAGTGGCTGGCAGGCGTTAGCCCCGAACAGACTTTGATTACGAGCTTTCAAAAGGCGATGACAAGGGGCAAGAAACTTATGGGAGCGGACCCGGCAAAGTGGAAGTGGGGCGAAATTCATACTGTGACCTTTGCGCACCCGCTCACCCTTCGTTCAAGATTTATGGAATTCTTGTATCAAGTGGGGCCTGTGCCTGTTTCCGGATCCGTGGATACAATCAATTTTGCTGGCGGATCTTCTCAACAACCGTTCCATGTTTTTGAAGGCGTATCGCTAAGGCAGATATCGGATTTGACCGACCCTCCGCAGATTTATGCGGCAAGTCCCATGGGTATTTCCGCGCATTTCTTTTCTACCCATTATAAGGACCAGATGCGCGTGTGGGCGGATGGACGGTCCTTTTACGACCCGGTCCAAATCGCGGATGTAAGGAAGAACGATTTGAACACTATGTTTTTTAGGCCGAGTCGAGTCGGCCGAATCTCTATGGAGAAATGAGCCTTCCGATCACGCCGTTATGAAACATGCGCCCGCCAAAATCCTGGTTGCCACGAGAAATATTGGGAAAATCAACGAGATTCGCGCCATACTGCAAAGCATTTCTATAGAACTCCTGTCGCTCAACTCCTTTCCCGAGTTACCGGACGTGCTTGAAGATGGAGAGACGTTCGAGGAAAATGCCTTGAAGAAAGCCCGAGTGATGGCGCTGGCCACCGGAATCCCGGCTCTGGCTGATGATTCCGGGCTCTGTGTTGACGCTCTGAACGGGAGACCGGGAGTACTGTCCGCAAGGTACGCGGGCGAAGGAGCGCCGGACGGGGAGAAGTGCGCCCGTATACTCGAAGAGATGAAGGATATTCCCGATGCGTCGCGCGCAGCGCGATTTGTATGCGTTTTGGCCCTAGTCGATCCGGATGGAGCAGAAAAGCTATTCAAAGGGGTGTGTGAAGGAAAGATAATTCGCGAGATGCGTGGCGCAGCCGGTTTCGGGTACGACCCTATATTTTATCATCCGGAGTCCGGGCTCACCTTTGCCGAGATGGATTCAGAAGCAAAGAACCGTGTCAGTCACCGGGGGCGGGCGCTGCGCGAATTCCGTAATCATTTAATAAAACTGTCCAGGTAGTCAGTTTTCTGCCTGAAGTCTTTCCTTTGACGGTCTTCCGCTCGCCGCCAAGCTACTGACATGCGCCAGTGGGAAATCCACCACGAATTCCGATCCGCCGCCATGAGGACATTCCGTCAAGCCTTTGCACTCCTCACAGAAACCAGCGTCCCCTGTCCAACTTTCACCGGCCTCCTTGACATAAGGGCATCGAGAGCTGGTAAAAGACAGATTGAAATCGTACAGCTCTGAAAACATCCTAATCCTGAGCAGATCAATGCCCTTACCGCCTGCATTAAACGAGTATGGACGCTTGCTCGCATAGCTGTCGGTATCTTGAACGGGATAGAAGCCTTGGAACACGCGTTCCCGATCTTTTTCAGGTATACCTATCCCTGTGTCTTTCACCGTTAGAATATATCTGTCTCCTTTCAAGTCGCCGGTAACCTTTACCAGACCATGATCGGGAGTGGCTTCTATGGCGTTTCGGATGAGACCTTCGATAACCGCCTGCAGAACATGGCTCGGGATCAGCAATTCCGCTGTATTATTGAGGCGGAAGTCGACCCGGACCTTTCGACCGACTTCTTCGGCCTTGCCTTTAATCAGTTCGAATACCTTGTCTCCAAAATCCTTTATCTTTATTCGCTCCAGCTCGTCCCGTCTTGTGGGAAAAGTTTTTTCCAACCACGTTGCAATTATGGAAGTAGCCCGCTGAATTTCGGGAGTGTACTCCGTTTGAACTTCCATTAAGTCCAGAGCGGCTTTTAAGAAACCCGCAATCTGCCTCCTCTCCCATGCGTATCCGGTCATCATTATGCTTTCGACCTGAACCTCTAGTCGATTCAAGCTTTGGATGTGGCGTTCCATTCTCTCAAGCGAACGTTCAAAATCCTCTATCCCCATATCATTGAGCTTTTTTCTCATATTGACGAGGCTTCCGCGGATAATGGCAAGCGGAGTCCTCAATTCATGAGACAGGTGGTTCAGGATCTTGGATTTGACCAAGTTTAGATCTTCCAATTCGTGGAAGGCATCCAGCATTTCCTGGAAAAATGTGGAATTCTCTACAGCCATGGCGACAACGCCGGCCAGCGACGACAATAACTGAAGGTCGTCCTCCGAAAATTGGCCTTCCTTCTTATTAATAGTTACCAGCACTCCGATGGTTTTCTCTCGGGTATGCAGTGGAACCATAATCTCATTGCGAATTTGAAAACCGGTCCGACTTACAAATGGGGAAAAGAATTTCGAGTTGCTGGTCGGATCATTCAAAAGCACCGGTTCGCCGGTCTGAAAAACCTGGCCGCTGATGCTCCGATCGAGAGGCAATCTCATATCGGCCGCTTTCGGATCCAGGAGACCTTTGTCATCCTGCACTTCGCGCCAGTATAGGTCTCCCTGGCGGTCGTCATAGAGCAACACACCCGCGGCCTCGACGTCCAAGGCGCTTCTCAGTTCGCCAATAACGACTTCCAGGAGATGGTCGAGATCCATAGTCGTGGCAAGGGCCATACTGGAACGATAAATCATCTCCAGATCGTCTCTGCTCTTTTTCAGTTTTTCATAAACAGTCGCATTCTCTATGGCGAGGGCAATGTTGTTGGCCATGGCCCCGAGAAGCTCTTCGTCAGGCTCAGTGAAATCGCCGCCAATTTTGTTCATGGCCATGAGCACGCCGATGGTTTTGTCTCGCGTGTTCAGGGGGACCTGCAAAACCTTCCGTATTTCGAATCCGGTTTTTTTGGTAATCTCAGAATAATAACGGGTATCTTTGGAGGTATCGTTTACCCTGGCCGGTTTATTGTTTTGAAATACCCAACCGGCGATGCTGCCGCCCAGTGGCATTCTTATCCGCTCGGATTGGGGCGCCAAAATCCGTCGAGCGTCTCGGACTTCTCGCCAGTAAAGGTCGCCTCGATTCTCATCATATAAAAGGACTCCGGCGCCTTCCGTCAAAAGGCTTTTGTTTACGGCGTCAATTATTATCGCGAGTAGCTCATCCAGGTCACGAGTGGACACCAGAGCCTGGGAAACATTGTGCAATATGGAAAGTTCGAACAGTTCCATCTGCTCGGCGTCCATCTCTTTATCGATGAGTTCGCCGGTTATCTTCTCCAGATCTCTAACCCTTCTTTGCAGAGCCTCATACGTGGGCTTTGGCATAGGGAATACTCCTTACCATCAATGCTGACTAACTATTACTGAACGCATTCGTTGGGGCCCTTGATTGAAGCGCGGCAAATGTCGCGAAAATTATTGACTCCGGTGAAAAACTCTCTCATCATTATCACCCATAAATACTGGCCTTTAGGGGTCAGCCGAAGAACGCCGTTGTCGTTATCCAGCGCTCCCATGAGACGCAAGAGCGGCGCCTCTTTCCATAAAGTCTTGAGGAACTGTCCGGAGAATTTTTTTTCCGCCTTTTTCAGGTCCAGTGACATCCCGAAGAGTTTCATCATGAAATCATACTGAATCTGCTCTTTAATCGAGAATTCCCGCTTGGCCAAAATCGGCAATTTCCGGTCTTTTATCGCTTGCAAATAGTCAGGAATCGAAAACGTGTTGGCGAAACAGGCGCCATTGATATACCCGAAGGACCCGCTCCCGATTCCGACATATTCATCATAATCCACGATGTATTCGTCTATCATCGTATGTTGACGCGAGAAGCACCATGCGGTTCCACAAGAATACTCTTCTCTAAGCATCGCGACAATCTGTGCATAAAATAATTTCTCTTGCCGATAACTGATGGGCCCAAATTTAGCTGCAAGGTCCCTGCGAGTCCTATCTGATACCATAAGAGGATAAAATGTCACCTGGTCGGCCTTGATCGCCTTAATAATTTTGACGTCCGATTCAAGCATGGACATGGTTTGAGTAGGAAAATTGAACATCATGTCAACATTGAGGGTATCAAAGGCGCCCATCAGGCGCTCCAGCCGTTCACGGATCTCGGCGCCGCTGCCATACTTGTGATATCGCTCCATCTGCTTGAGCAGATTGTCGTCGAAGCTTTGCACCCCCACCGAAAGCCTGTTGACACCTCCCTGCTGCAATATTTTTACTATCTTGTCGGTCAGGTGATTCGGATTTGTCTCCAGGGATATTTCCCTTATGTTAAACGTCTTCCGCAGCAGATCAAGTAATCTGCCGACCTCCTCCGGAAGGACTGTCGGAGTGCCCCCCCCCACATAAATCGATTGAAAATCGAATCCGCGGTCCGCGTACAGGAGCGCCTCCTGACTGACCGCCTCGAAATATTTCCTTGCTAGATCTTTGTCCAGCGGAAACCGATTGAAGGAGCAGTATGGGCAAAGCTCTTCGCAAAACGGTATGTGAACGTAAAGGAGATATTCCCTTCCAGACTCCGGCCGTACCGAAGCAAAATCGCTGAAATTATCCAGTTGCAGAATTCTGGAATGTCTGCGTTTTAGATAAGCTGTGAGCAGTTGTTCAACAATCATTTAGATCACATTTAATGGCGTTGGACGTAGGGATTCAAACAATAAGTGGCTGCCCACATGACACCGGTAGGGGCGGTTCGCGAACCGCCCCTACAATTCATGCAGCATCCTTCCATACAGTTGAGGTTTTGCAACCAACTCTAGTAGCACTTGAGCAATGGAATTGCCACTAGCATAACAGGATAACCGGCTCAGTCTGCATTTTGCTTCGGAATGATAACTGCCGTCGACTTGTATTTGCGACATGCTTGTCATCAATCGGAATTCCAACCATACCTGATCGGTCGGGCCGGTTTCTTGGGCATGAGCCACAGAAGCGCCACACCCACAACAAAACCTCCCATGTGCGCCCAGTATGCTACGCCTCCGACATCCCCGGAACCTGCTTGCGCAGCAGCGGCAACAAATTGAAAAACGAACCAGAAGATCAAGAACAAGAATGCCGGTATTTCCACAAATCTAACAATGAAGAAAATAATCAAGAGCGTATGGACACGAGCATGCGGAAAGCTCAGCAGATAGGCTCCCAAGACTCCGCTTATCGCGCCGCTTGCTCCCACGGTCGGTATCTTGGATGCGGGATTAAACGCAACGTGAATCAAGGATGCGCCTATGCCGCATAACAAGTAAAATATCAGATACTTGACATGCCCCAACCGGTCCTCTATGTTGTCTCCAAAGATCCACAGAAACCACATGTTCCCAATGACGTGCATCCACCCAGCATGCATGAAAATCGAAGAGAACAGCGGTATTACTCCACTGTCCCAAATCCCGCCATGCATAAATCGAGACGGGACCAACCCGTATACCATTATGAAACGATCAGCCCTTGGGCCCAAAGAAATCTCATAGAGCCACATCAGGCTGTTGAGGACGATTAATAAGATCGTCACGACAGGGACTGTCTCTGAAGGATTACTGTCGCGAATTGGAAACATTGAAAACGCCCCTCTTGCCGCATCAGATTGGAAGGACCGGCATTTCTCCCAAGGAACTAGATTTTATATAGTCATCCGGCGCGCTATTCGCCTGAACTCAATGCTTCCTCATTTTGGCCGGACTTAGGGCCAATATCGGCCTTATGATAGCGTCAAAAGCCTGCGCAGTGGGCGAGGTGGGATATTCGAGAACGAACGGCTTCCCTTCATCCGATGCAGTGACCACCCGAGGATCAAAGGGAATTCGTCCAAGAAAACGGAAGCCCGTTTCGATAGCGAGCTGTTCTCCGCCGCCCTTCTTGAAGAGTTGGTGTTCCGCCCCACAGTCAGGGCAAATGAATCCGCTCATGTTCTCAATTATCCCGAATATGGGCAAGCCAAGAGCTTTACAGAAACGTATGGATTTCCTGACGTCTTTTAACGCCACCTCTTGAGGTGTAGTAACTATGACCGCTTGAGATCTAGGGGGCGCCATTTGGCATATGGAAAGGGGCTCATCGCCGGTTCCCGGCGGCGCGTCGATGATGAGGAAGTCCAAATCACCCCAGTGGACTTCGCCGATGAATTGACGGATCATTTGATGCTTCATCGGTCCGCGCCAGATTATGGCCTCTCCGGAATCTTCTTTCATTATGAATTCGATCGACATCACTTTGAGGTTATCATTGTATCTCACCGGCACGAGGCCACGCTCGGATCTCGCGGAGACCAGCGAACCCTCCAGTTTCAATAGTGTCGGGATACTTGGCCCATGAATGTCTATATCCAAAAGGCCTACCTGTCTGTCGGAGCCGGCCAGGGCCGCGGCGAGATTAACCGCCACAGCGCTCTTGCCTACCCCGCCCTTCCCGGACAGAACCATAAGCGTGTTTTCTATTCTGGTGAGACTATCGGATACCATCAGATCTTCGCGGAGTTCCTGGATTTCTTCTCGAGTTAGTGGCGGTTTCTTTTTTTCGGTCATGAGTACGCCTCAATTTTGGTTTCGGACACTAACAGTCCTAAACGATCACAAGCGAATCAGCAAGTCGTGGCCCACCTGCCCCTTTGGGTCTTCTCGGACTCACGCAATTGGTCCCAAACTTGCCAACTCTACGGTGTGATGTTCAATCAGGAAAGTATAACATGGTATTGTTTCAGATGCAGGCAGGCAAAAAACCGGCCTCCTCTGTCACTCCCGGACAAAACCTGCCCCTTGCTTGAAGAGGGGCAGGAATCCGGCAAGTTACAGATGAGCAGAAATGAAGAACTGCTCGACTGAATGGCCCTGTCTATTTCTTGCGATCCTCAACCTTGAACTCCACCACCACTCTTCCCCAGCCTCCGCATTGCAGGCCCACGTCGATGCAGCCGGTTCTTTTGAATAGCATTTTGTTGGGATCGACACCCACATACAGCAATTCATTTGCAGCAAATGCAGCCTGGCTGAAAGACTGCACCAGATGTACACACATCCTCTTAGGACACAGCTTTGAAATAAGATTGCCTGCGCCGTCCATAACAAACTTGTCTCCTACTTTATGCTGACTGTTACACCCATGTGAATGAATAACTTCTGCCGTGATGGTTTTGTTCATTAGCTCCGGGGCCTTGCCAAGACATTCTTGGTTTCTGGGATCCGCTCTGAATTGGGCGATTTCCTCATCAGTGTAGCCCAAGCGCTGCTGAAACATAGCCCATACCTGTTCATCGATTTTCATGTCATGCATCCTTTCAGTTTGTGAGTAGATCTATTTTCCCGGATTCGATCAGGTCTTTCAGACCGTCAGCGAATTTGTCAGGAGCCGTATATTCCGGCAGGCTCCGGAAAAGAACCGCAACTCGTTGGATTTCGTTCATCTCCTCCAATTGCTTTTGAGTAACAGATCGTGCGTGATCTAGGCGCGGGTGTCGCACAAAAGGTAACCTTGCGGCGTCGATACGCCTCGTGCTAACCGCGTACGCTACCTGCCGAGCGCATTGACAGGGATTCGACGAATCAACAAGACCGCAGTTTCTCCTCATAAAATCCCGAAACAAGGACCTGGCTCGCGACAAACGCTTCCGGAACGCAACCGGCGTGGTGTCCATGATATATGCGCCTTGCTCGGCGCTTACATCGAAAAGATCTCCCAGTATGTAGACCAACCGCGCCTCCCGATCCAGGCATAGCAGCAGGACATGAATACAGGCCATCATCACTTCCTGCGCCAGGAGGACTTGTTCGGCCTCAGGAGCCGAGTTAGCCGATGCAGCCGCCAGCCCTGCGTTAGCGCTTGCCTCACATTCCTCAAAAGTGATTTCTCTACGCTCGGCGCGGCGTTTGCTCGTGTTGAGTAGATGGTTTGAGGCGATGCGGTAAACCCATGTTGTGAAAGCGCTTTCCTGCCGAAAATCGGACAAATGAGTCACGATTTTCACCAGGATCTCTTGAGTCGCGTCCTCTGCGTCCGCGGGATGGCAGAGCATGCGTATAGCCAATCCATAAATCTTGTCCTGAATCGCACGGATTAATCCATCCAGAGCTTGCTTATCGCCCTGCTTCGCTTTCGAGACCAGGTCTTCTATCGACAAGTTGGTCATTCCGGAACCCATCCCTCCCTTTCGGGGATGCATTGATGTTCAACATGTATCGCCAAGACCAAGATCGGATGCTTTTTTTTTGTCCAGTTCGAGGCCTTCTTATATTTAAGACATTCTCAACAAACCGAATGTGACAGGAAAACTGAAAGAAGTTCGGACATCATCTTCTTGTCTGAACGGGAATGTCAAGAACACCGTTTCATGATGAGTTCGTCACGCTTGACTGTTGCGGAGGTATTCGAGCAGCTTGGCTATCAGGCGTGCCTCGATGATTCGCGTGAACCGGGGTTTGAAAGAGTGACCTTGTACGTAGGAATCACATGGCAGATCCACCCATGCAGCCAGGCAACTGCCGTCAGCGTCATGGACCAGCAAATTGGGCAGGCTGGACGACATAGAACATTCCACATTGCAAGCCTTGGAGGGACCAGAATACGGAACAGTCGCGACAATCCTCAAGAGGCCCATTATCAAGTGAAGGCTGGCGCTTAAACAAATGTTAGTGTGGGGGCGACCGGCGGTCACCCTTTCTCTGGCCCAGGCATCTCAGCTCACCCCAATATTTTCCAGCAGTTTCTTTGCCTTCACTCGGTGCACATCCAAACCGAGTTCCTTGGGATTCATGCCCAATGCCAGACCTATGAGTTGGGTGAGGAAAAAGGTGGGGATGTTGAGCTTTTCTTTGGTCTTGCGAGCCAGCGCCACCTGGCCCATGTCGAATTGTTCGAAGCAAGCGGGACAGATTACAGATAGCGCCTGAATATTTCTTTCGGCTATGTGAACGAGCTTTTCGCGAGTTATGGCATAGCCCGCGTCCTCATCCACGTTCTTGCCGAGGGGTGAACCACAGCAGAGAAATTTTCTGGAATACTCGGTAGGTTCAACTCCGATCAATGACAGCAAATGGTCCATCTTTACCGGGACGTACGATTCCGCCGCGGACAATTCGTGTGGAAACATCAATCTTGGTGGACGGGAATAATGGCACCCATAGTGACAGCCTATCCGCAGCGGTATTTCGCGCACCTTACCGCTGAAGATCTTCTCTGCGACACTATCTTGATACAACACATCAAGTATGTGAGTGACGGTGGCAGTGCCCTTGAACTGATGATTATGATCCGCGAGGATCTTGTTGACCTTGCGCTTCTTGCCGTCGCTGTGTTTCAGCACAAAGTTGGCTTCCTTGAGTGTATTCACGCATCCGGAACATAGCGTGAGGATGTCCAACCCACTCTCCTCGGCGAGACAAATGTTCCGTGCCGCGAGCGCCAGCCAGGAATCATAGTGCACCAGCTTCATCGAAGTAGGCGGAGGACAGCACGAGAAAGGAAGATCCACCAGCCCTATACCTAGCCGCTCGCACACAAGACGAGTGGCCGCTTCAAACCCAGGGTATTTTATCGGGATCGCACATCCCAAAAATAAGGCGTATTTCATGATGACCTTTTCGTGGGAGGGATTTCAGGAGAGTTTTCCGGGGAACCCTTTTTTGTGTAAAAAAGGGTTCCCCGGACCACTCCCAAAAAACTCTAACAATGTTTTCATTCAGGTCCCGCTTTGGACCCAAATCCTTCACGCACAATCAGTCGTTCGTTGAATCACATGTGCCGGATCTGTCATCTGGTCCGGACGTTACCGCAGCCATATAAGAGTTTTCTGAAAGAGGGTTCCAGGGGGAAAACTCTTTTGCAAAAGAGTTTTCCTCCTGGTCCCGGCTTTCAAAACTCCACCACCTCTTCCAGGCCGGTTTTTTTGAGAATGGCTCGAATCTCCTCCACGGGCGCGGCTGGAAGCGGCTCAAGCCCGTGATGCGCCCTCATATCATCCAACTGGTGCACGATCATTGAGCGGCCCGTTTTGGCGAGAAGCTCAATGGCCATTATCAACCTGTCCGGCACGTTTCCGTGGCGAGCAGCGGAATTACGTAGCGCCACCAACAGCTCGGAAATAGGGATCTTTTGCGGGCACCTGTCTTCACAAACGTGGCACGTGCAGCACAGCCAGAGTCGTTCATCTTTGATAATCTCGTCATGGCCAAAATCCAGGCACCTGAGGATTGTTTCTCGCGGTCCTATCGCCGGTGACACTTCCATGGCCGGGCACGATCCCGTGCAACGCGCGCACTGATAACATTCGTAAAGGTCTTCTCTGGAAAAGTGCTGCCAGAGCTTCATTCCGATCATGTCGCATCACCTTTTTTTGACAAATACTGTTTCAGTTTTTCGGTCTCTTCCTTGATTTGTTTTACGGTCAATTTACGAATGCCTTTTTCCATTTCCTCGACAGTGCGGGCGAAGCGGGACCCTTCAGCAGCCGAGATCCATGCCAGTCTTAGGCGATTCTCGTTGATGCCCACTTTTTCCATTCTCTTCCAGAATTTCTCCGCCCGCCTTGCAGTATGCTTGTTGGCATTGTTGTAGTGACAATCTCCGGGATGGCATCCGGAGACGAGCACACCTCCGACCCCCAACAACAGGGCTCTTTCGAGCCATGCAGGAGAAACCCGGGCCGAGCACATAGTCCTTATGATACGCACATTAGACGGGTACTGCATTCTGGACACACCGGCAAAATCCGCTCCGGCGTATGAGCACCAGTTGCAGGCAAAGGCCAGGATCTTTTCTTGTGGATCGGTAGCGAGCAGACTGTCAATTTGGGCAATGATCTGCTTTTCGGTGAAGTGAGTCTGGTCCACAGCGCCGAATTTGCACTCCGGCACACATGCCCCGCAACCTTGGCATGCAGCCTCGACAACTTGATAATAGCCCTGCTCTTTGCCGCCCTCAATCGCATGGTAGGGACAGACACGAGCGCACATCCCACACGCAGTGCACTTGTCCGGGTCAATCCACGCAGTTATGGCCGGGACCTTGACTTCGCCCTTGCTCATGAGAATGTTGGCTCTGGAAGCCGCGGCCGAGGCCTGCGTTACCGAATCCTTGATGTCTTTAGGCCCTTCGGCCGCGCCCGCAAGGAAAACCCCACCGGTCGTGGTATCCACGGGCTTCAATTTCGGATGCGCTTCCATGTAAAAGCCGTCAGTATCCGCGGACAGGTTGAGCAGCCTTTGGATCGTTCCCGAATCTTTCCGCTGCATGATCCCAACCGAGAGTATTACCGCATCCACAGTGTAGCGATAACGCGTCCCCAATAAAGTGTTCTCTCCCAGTAAAGTGAGATCGCCGGTGTTGATATCCTCGATGATTTCGCCCGGGATTCCTCGTATAAAGGTGACCCCTTCTCGGCGGGCCCGCTGGAATAAATCTTCAAATCCTTTTCCAAAAGCGCGTATGTCTAAATAAAACACGTAGATTTCGGTTTCCGGCCAATGCTCCTTAATGAGCAGCGAGTCCTTGATGGTATTCATGCAGCAGACGTTGCTGCAATACGGATTGCTGCGTTTACTGCGCGAGCCTATGCACTGAATGAAGGCCACTTTTTTGGGCCTGTGTCGATCCGAGGGGCGGATTAGCTCTCCTCCCGACGGGCCGCCCGCATTGATCAGGCGCTCGAATTCAAGCGTCGTGATCACATTCGGGAAGCGGCCGTAGCCGAGTTCCGTCAGAGCCGTCGGATCGTAAACGTCCACACCCGTCGCCACAACTATGGCGCCGACATCAATTTCGAGCATTTGGTCTTTTTCAGAGAAATCTATGCATCGGTGCGAACACGCCTGAAAACACCTGTCGCAAGCGACGATACCCTGATTGTTAAGACATAGATTCATGTCCACGAGAAACGTGGATGGGACCGCCTGTGCGAATGGAATGTAAATAGCGCGTCGGAAGGAAAGTCCCTCGTTGAACTCGTCCGGCACGAGTTGAGGACAAGCCTGAATGCAATCACCGCACGAACTGCACTCTTTCTTTACGTACCGGGCCTTCTTGAGGACCTTCACGTTGAAATTGCCTATATGGCCGTGGACTTCTTTGACCTCCGAAAGAGTCAGCAGCTCGATGTTCGGGTGTCGGCCCGCTTCGCTCATTTTAGGAGCAAGTATACAGATCGAACAGTCCATAGTCGGGAAGGTCTTATCCAGTTGCGCCATTCGGCCGCCAATGCTGCCTGTTTTCTCAACCAAGTAGACTTTATATCCCGCATCGGCCAGGTCGAGCGAAGCCTGAATACCGGCAACGCCGCCGCCAATTACCATGGCTTTGCGCAGCACAGGGACGGTCAATTCATGCTGGGGTTGCAACAGAGCGGCTCGACTGACCGCCATTCCCACGAGGTCATTAGCCTTGGCGGTGGCCGCGTCTTTGTCGTGGAGATGCACCCAGGAGCAGTGCTCTCTGATATTGGCCATTTCAAGAAGATATGGATTAAGACCAGCCGCTTCGCACGTTGCCCGGAATGTTGGCTCGTGAAGCCGGGGACTGCATGAAGCCACGACCACCCGCGTCAAATTGTGCTCCCTGATATCAGCCTTGATCTGCTCCTGACCTGGCTCGGAGCACATGTACAAAGAGTCCTTGGAAAGGACAACGCCCGGCAGGCTCTGGGCGAATTCCGCTACTTCTTCGCACCGGACTGTCCCTCCAATATTCTTCCCGCAGTGGCAGACATAAACGCCTATACGCAAATCACGGGAAATCGGATGCCCCTCTTTACCTTCGGATATAGGTTTCAATTGGTCTTTTTCCCTCCGGTTCGATCCAGAAGGCTCTGCCCATATTCAAAACCCTTATTAAAGGCTGTAATGTTCAGATCCTCGGTCCCGGGCGGTATGGATGACAAAACCGCCTCTCTCATGGAATCGTAGCTCACCACTCCGCCTAACGCAGCCAGCGCCCCCAGCATCACAATGTTCGCGACTATTTTCTTCCCCATCTGTTCCGCAATCCGAGTGCAAGGGACTCGATATATGGTTTTGACGTCAGGTTCGCGGTCCAAAGTAACCAAATCCTCATCCAGTATCAGCACGCCGTCCGCGTCAATGGAACCGCCGTAGGTTTCCATGGCTCCCTGGCTCATGATTACCAGGACGCCGGGCTGTTCAACTTTGGGGTAATAGATAGTTTCTTCCGAGATTACGACATCAGCGCTGCACGAGCCTCCGCGGGCTTCAGGGCCGTAGCTTTGGGTAAATACAGCGTTTTTTTTCTCGAATAGGGCCCCGGCTTTGCCCAGAATATGCCCTGCCAGCACAATCCCCTGTCCTCCGAAACCCGCCACCCTCACTTCGTGCTTTGAGGTCATGCTGCCCTACCCTTCGGGCGGCCTCCAGACTTCTGCTGAGCTTTGGCCACTACTTTGGAACAATAATTTTCCAAGAAATCAGGCCGCTCGGTATCCACAAATGCCCCGACGATGATTTTTCCGCCCAGGGTGATGTCTGCGTCCTTCGGGTCGACCCCGTTTCTGACCTCCGACATCTCTCTGTAGTACCGCATTTCATCAAGGCCTGATCCCAATTTGTTCGGGCGGCCGTAACCAATCGGACAAGGAGCAATCGCTTCAACGAAGGTGAAACCTTTCTTATCGAAGGTGCGGCAGATGGAATCCACAAGTTGCCGCGGATGGTAAGTCGTCCATCGAGCCACATAAACAGCGCCTGACGCATGAGCCAGATGTGGCAAATTGAAGCCCGGTTCCGCATTGCCAAAGGGCGTAGTGGAAGTTTTGGCCCCAAGAGGAGTAGTGGGAGCGACCTGGCCTCCGGTCATTCCATAATTGAAATTATTCACACAAATCACTTTCAGGTCTACGTTTCGCCGAGCGGCATGTATCAGATGATTGCCGCCGATGGCAAAGAGGTCCCCATCCCCTGAAAAGACCGTCACCTTAAGATCGGGTTTTGCCAAAGCCAACCCTGTGGCAAACGCAATCGCTCTGCCGTGAGTCGTATGGTAAGTGTCCATTTCCAGATATCCGGCGACGCGGCCCGAGCACCCTATGCCGGACACCACAGCGCACTCATCCACCGAATAACCCTTGCGCATTACGCCCTCGATGAAACACGTGAGCACGACCCCCAGACCGCAACCGGGGCACCAGATATGGGGGATTCTCCCAGGCTTCAGATATTTGTCATATGGATGGAGACCATGATCCCGCTCGATGGCCTCGTCCACAGCCTTTTTGTCAAAGGGCTGAAGGTCTCTTAAAATTATTTCCATGCGTCCTCCGGACGAACTTGCCGTATGATAGCCGGATTGTCACAAGTACCGACCGACCGCTGCCTCTATTTCCGTCGGCGTGTGCATCGAACCGCCCATAAGAGCCATGAGAACCACTTTGGCTTTTCCTTTTGTGGACCGGTCAACTTCATAGACAACCTGTCCGTAGTTGATCTCAGGCACGATGAAGGTATGGGCCTGCTCAGCCAACCTCCGAATCAGGTCCGAAGGGAAGGGCCACACTGTAACGAGTCGCAACAAACCTGCCTTGAGGCCGCGTTTCCTGAGGTTCTCGATAGCTTGTCGGGCTGCCCTTGAGGTGCAGCCGTAGGCCACGACGACCACCTCAGCATCCGCGAGATCGATCATTTCCACCTGGATAATCTTTTCCGCGTTCTTCCGAATCTTATCAACGATGTGCCTGATATTACGTTCTTGCACGACATCCGTGATCACCGGATATCCTCTCTCGTCGTGCGTAAGACCGGTCACGTGAACATGGTATCCCTGTCCCGCCACTGCCATGGGGGCCGGCAACGGCCCGGAAGAATCAAACGGAAGATAATTGGCTCGAGCCACAGCCGGCTTGGGTCGCTCTACAATCTTGAGCTTGTCCTTGGGTGGGATGACGACCTTCTCGGTCATATGCCCCACCACTTCGTCGGTCATCACGAACACGGGTTGACGGTATATTTCCGCCAAGTTGAATGCGTGCGCAGTAAGGTCGAAGCACTCTTGCGGAGAAGCAGGAGCAAGCGCTATGCACCCATAATCTCCGTGCGATCCCCACCGCGCCTGCATCATGTCCGCCTGTCCTACCAGAGTGGGCAATCCGGTGGAAGGGCCGGCTCGCTGGACATCCACCACTACGCAAGGGGTTTCAGTCATCATGCCGAGACCGATATTTTCCATCATTAGGGAAAATCCGGGGCCCGATGTGGAGGTCATGGACTTCACGCCGCCCCATGAAGCGCCCAAGATGGCGGCCATGGATCCGATCTCATCCTCCATTTGGATATAGACCCCGCCCACCTCGGGGAGGCGCCGAGCCATACGTTCGGCTATTTCCGTCGCCGGAGTGATCGGATATCCGGCAAAAAACCTGCATCCGGCTGCTAATCCGCCTTCCGCGCAAGCCGCATCGCCATGAATAAAATGTTCGCCCGTCAAAATGTCTTTGGCGGCCATGTGATGTTCCTGAAGAGCTTATTTTCCCAGAAGGAATGTAATTTCAAACTTCTCCGCAGCGCTGGCGAATGGCCGGCGCAACCAACTCCATTATATCGCGGCGCTGGATTTCTTGAAGACGCCCGATGGAGGAAGCCCAAGATTCCCGACTCATGATTTAAGATATCTTCGGTCTTTCCGGGAATAGCGTTCGGTCACTTTCCGTATATCCTCTTCTGTGATCTTCTTGGCCTCCCTCAATTCGGTAAAAATGGCGAATTCCGGACAAATTAGGCTGCAAAGGCCGCAATCGACGCAGTCCTGGGCAAGAAATACCAGTTCGGGTGGATGATAGCCTTTCGAGTTAAAGCGCTTACTCTCTTTTAGACACCCGTTAGGACAAAATTCGATGCAAAAGCCGCATCCTTTGCAACGATTTTCAATGATGCGGACATCCCCTTGGGGGATTGAATGAGCTTCAGCATCCAGAGGCAGTCGCCATAATTTCACCTTATTTACTCCTCATTATAGTCAACAATTTTTTACATTGTTTCGCGAAAATAGTCAATTTGGTGGGCCGGATGGGTGAGCCCAAATAGTAGCATACGGATGAATCCGGAATAACTCAATATCTAGCCCGGCAGCCCTCCGGACTGCTACCGTGCGCGTCAGCCACCCCCTGAGCGATTAGGCGAGCCGCCTTTCGAGCCGCCGCCTGAGGTGTCAGCGGTCTGGATCCATTTTACTTCTATGACTCTTCTTGGTCGCTGGGAATTTTCCATACGAACCGAGCTTCTTTTGCTGGTCACCAGTCTCTCTTTATCTTCCTTCAGGTGTTCCTCGGCCTTGGCAATCAACGCATTGGCCTTGTCTTTAATTTCTACCTCAGGATTCAACCTTAGAGCCATTTTGCAGTGCTGTATCGTAGAATGATATTTGGAAGCGTTATATCGCGCTGCCGCACAATTCAGTAGATAAAGCGGCAGCCTTTCTAATTCCGCAGCTTTCTCAAACTGATCAAACGCCTCTTTGTACTTGCCTTCCCCAAAATATGTGAGGCCGGTATAAAAAATAGCCTCATGATCCTTTGGCGCAATAGCGAGCGCAGCGGCCAGGTCGGCCCGTGTCTCTTGGAATTTCTTCAGACGATAAGAATTCAACGCTCTGTTAAACAATGCCTTTTGCATTTTCGGATCAATTTCGAGGGCTTTTGAATAGTATTTGTGGGCCTCTTCGTAGTTCTGCGCCCTGTAAGCTTCTTTTCCTTTTTCATTCCATTCCTCTGCGGGTTCGGCCCGGACAGGCCCTATGCAGAGGCCAATAAACATGACTATAACGGCCGCAGACAGATACAACTCTCTCATGATCGGGCCCTCTAGCGCTTACTGGAAGATTTGTTCGAATGATCATAAATTTATAGCACAAACCGCGTATTTGGCAAAGGAAAGAGATGGCGGGTCAGCAATGAAGAGCGAGAGATTTCCTGGTCGCAGTTGTGAAAGAGTTAGAGTGAGGCATAGTTTGGGCGGGCATTTCAGGACCGAGTTCACCAGCCATTCTTAAGTCGCGATTTTCGCGACACTTCCTTCGCGAAAAATTTACACTCTTCAAAGCTGACGGTCTACGTTAGGCTTTGACACCCGCTGTGGTTAATGGTATTCCATCTCGGATTCAATTTAAGAACGTCCGGCGGAACTACCGAGGCTTCTGTTTGTTGCGATAGTTAAAACAAGTGACCGACAATGATTGACAAAGCGCCAAATTCTGAGGGATGCGCCAACCAGGCCGATGACAGTCTCACCGTAGTCATCCCTGCGTTTAACGAAGAGAAAACCATAGCCGATGTGATCCACCGAGTTCGGCAGTACGTTCCTGAAGCCCGGATTTTGGTGATTGACGACGGCTCCTCTGACGCAACCGCGCTGGAAGCCGCCAAGGCGAAAGCTGACGTTATTTCGCACCCGCTGAACAAAGGTAACGGGGCCGCGGTCAAGACCGCATTACGTGCCATACCGGGTGGGCGTGTTGCAATTGTGGACGGGGACGGCCAGCATGACCCGCAGGAGCTTCCCTACCTTCTAAGCAAGCTGGATCAATTCGATCTTGTTGTCGGCGCTCGAACGTTCGCCAATGGAGAGGGCTCCATCCTTAGAAATATCGGAAATCTTTTCCTGCGCCGGCTAGCGTCTTTCTTGTCGGAACAGAAGATTCCGGATCTTACTTCCGGGTTCCGAGCGTTCCGCCATAGCGTTGCAGCTCGGTTCTTACATTTATACCCGAATGGCTATTCTTTTCCCTCCACCAGCACATTGAGCTTTATCGCGGCGGGGTACAACGTGGCGTTCGTTCCCATCGAAGTGCAGCCGCGTCCGCCCGAGACCGTCAGCAAATTGCGCCCCTTCAGAGACGGTTTTAATTTCATTATGTTTATTTTGCGCATTATTACGTTGTCCAATCCGAATAAGATTTTCTTTCCGACCGGCTTAATTCTCGTATTGGGTGGAATCGCTCTGACCATCCGTAATCTCGTGCTTTTCGCGCAATTTTCAGGTGGGACGGTTCTATTTTTGGCAGGCGGTATCAACATCATCTTTTTCGGATTGATATTGGACCAATTCGCTACTCTCCGTCTAAAAGAAAGGGATTAGCGGGCCTTTTCTTTCATTCCTCGGCGGCGGTCTTCTTGAGTTACCCTATCCCACGACGATGTTAGTCGGAAGCCACTCAACCATTACTTTTGGGGACCGCTGTAGTATAATCGTTTGCCATGTGTGGCATTTGCGGAATATATCTGCTGGATAATGAGGCCCGTGCAGATCGCTCACTTCTGGAGCGCATGAACAGCACTATGGTCCATCGTGGCCCGGATGATGAGGGATACTATGTCTCGGGTCCTGTCGGCCTGGCCATGCGCAGGCTGAGCATAATAGATCTCGCCGGCGGAAAGCAACCGATCACCAACGAGGATGAATCGCTTTGGATAATATTCAACGGGGAAATTTACAACTACCAGGATTTACGGACGGAACTGCTCGACAAGGGGCACGTGTTCCGCACCAGGACGGACACCGAGGTAATACTTCACCTCTATGAAGAACTGGGCGAAGAGTGCGTCAACCGCCTCAACGGTATGTTCACGTTCGCTATCTGGGATTCCAAAAGGCGCAGGCTGTTCCTCGCTCGTGACAGACTTGGCATAAAGCCGCTATTCTACTCGTTTGAACCCGGCCGCCGACTGATTTTTGGTAGCGAGATCAAAACAATACTCGAGGCCGGCGTCAGCAGGAAGGCCGATCCTCAGGCACTGTACGACTACCTCTCGCTTATGTATACGCCCACTCCCGCCACAGCATTCGCAGCGATCAAGAAACTCCCTCCCGGCTGCGTGATGACGTGTTCACAGGAAGGGATTCAAATCCAGCAATATTGGGACATCCCACTTCCGCGAATGGGGCAGGAAGAGCCCCCAGGCCGGCATTACGAACAAGAAATCCTCGACCTCATCGAGACGGCGATCCGCGGCCACATGATTGCAGATGTTACTGTGGGCGCTCTATTGAGCGGCGGACTTGATTCGACCACGGTGGCCGCGGTAATGGCTCGCAAGCTCCAAATGCCGTTGCTTACATTTACCATCGGGTTCGACAGGCGCTCATATGACGAATCGCCTGAAGCTCGGCTGGTTGCAAAGACTCTGGGCACACAGCACCTGGAACAGACCGTCCACCCGGGGATGATCGACTCGATTCCCGAGCTTCTGACTTTCTTTGACGAACCCTTTGCGGACTACTCGGCCATCCCGACTTTCCTGGTTTCAAGAATGGCCGCGCAGCACGTCAAGGTGGCGCTCACAGGCGATGGCGGTGACGAAGTTTTCGCGGGTTATCCCACACATGTCGCTTACAAAGTCAGCCGGATGTTCGGATTGGTCCCGCGCTGGATGAGAGAGAGGCTGATCAATCCTCTGGTCATGGCTCTGCCGACTTCTATGGAGAGACTGAGTTTTGATTACAAGGCCAAGAGATTCATCACAGGGGCGGACCTGCCACTGGAGCGCGCGCATTATTGGTGGAAGGTAATCTTCAATGAAGAAGAGAAAAAGCAGCTCCTGCGACCTGAATTTCTCGGGAACGGTTTCCATGACAGCTTCCACGTGTTCGACGAATATTTCGAGCGATCAAAACACGCTCACCCCTTGAACCGGCTTCTTTACGTGGACACGAAGACGTTCCTCCTTGACGATAACCTCGCCAAGGTTGACCGCATGACTATGGCAAACTCTCTGGAGGCGCGAGTTCCTCTTCTCGACCACCACCTCCTGGAGCGAGTCGCGGTGATTCCGCCGCGAATCAAATCCACTGGATTACAGACAAAACGGCTTCTGCGTCGGGCTGTACGCGGCCTGCTTCCACCGGCGATACGTAAGGGTAAGAAGAAAGGCTTTACGCCTCCCCTTCCCTTCTGGATTCGGGACGAGCTGAAGCCAATGCTGCTGGACTACTTTAGGCCCGAAAGAATCAGGGCCACCGGCATCTTAAACGAGGGCTATTGCCGCGGGTTACTCGATGAACATCTGGCAGGAGAAAAAGACAACAACCGCCAGATATGGACAATCCTGGCGCTTGTCTGCTGGCTGGAAAAATTCCGCCCGGAATGGTGAAGGGGGAGGGAAAGGAGAAGGGCAAGAGACATGCAGAGGGAAACTTCTTGCAATAAGTTTCCCTCTGCAACCCCCTTCAAGAACTCTTACACGGCGCCTGATCACCGGTGAGCCTTAAGTAAGTGGCATTTGTTTGGTGGGACAGGCATCTTGTCTGTCATCTCTTGATCCCACTGCCGAAGCGCATGAATTCGGTCTTGTAGGATGCGGTGAACCCGGTGAACCGCATCGTTCGAGGGAACTCACAGCATGCTACTTACCAGTAGCCCGGAGATAGCACGCGCGCATATCGTCCTCAGAGAGGCCCGTGTCCCCCGGATGACAGGCTTTCCTACCATGATTTTCGCATCCACTGTGATGCGTTCCAGCAATTCCTCATCTTTCATCGGGAACCCCCAAGGCAAGGGTCAAATATCTGGGCCACCGCCTCCCTTCCCGATTCTTCGGCTTGTCGGAAACAATGAAGATCTTTCAAATCCTGAAGCCGCTCCTCACCTTGAGAAATTTCTAGCTATAATGAATGACTTCCGCAGGTCACTTCGTGCTATCGGCTTTGTTTTCGCTTTCAGTTGATGTTCTAATCGATTTCTTCGAGTGCAACACTGTGCCCAGACCGGATGCTTTTCCGTGCTTTCTCGATGCGTCGCAGAAACGCAGCGTCATGCTCCAGTCGATAATCGAACCAATCGTCCTCCGATTCGAAACCGATCAAAAGTCCCGCCGGCTTGCCATGTCGGGTGATGATAACCTCTTCCGTCTCGGCCAAACGCAAATACTTAGACAAATCGTCTTTGACTTCAGAAAGCGGCACTTGTTTCATTGGGGTTCTCCTGCCCTCACTAGCCAATCGTCTGCCTCTGATTTGGGGATGATGGCTAGAATCTCGACAGTAGTTTCAGTCACGTCATAATAGACACGCACATCTCCGATACGTAATCGAAATTGTGGACTGGACAGCCCACGCAGGCGCTTAATTCGACTCTTGCTAGTCCTTGCAGGCTGGCGCCGTAAATGGATTTCGATAGCATCGCGTACAACAGAACGCATATTGGCTTTCAGGTTACGAAAGTCCTCGACTGCCTCACGCGAGAGTCTGATGGTGTAGGTCATATCTGGCCATATTATAGCCAGATTTTGCGGAGATGCCAGGGCGCTCGACCCTCCTCGCTCCTTACTCTTTGACTTCCCATTCCGGATTCCAGGCGATTTCCCAGAGGTGCCCATCCGGATCCTGGAAGTACCCTGAGTACCCTCCCCAGAACCGGTCATGGGCCGGGTCGGTGATTTTGGCCCGTGCCTTTCCAGCCTGCGCCATTATCGCATCAACTTCCTCTTTGGAATTAACAATGTGCCCTATGGAAAAGTCCGTCGGGCTAGGCGCACTCACTGATAGCTTGGCATCCTTGGCCAAAGACGGTCTTGGGAACAGCGCCAATATAAGGTCGTCGTTCATGTTGAAGAAGACCACAGCGCCATCCTCGAACTCCGTTCCTATAATCCCTTCCGTCGGCAAACCCATCCCGTCGCGATAAAAGGCCAAAGATCTTTCCAAGTCGTCAACGCCCAATGTGATGACTTTGATACGCGGTTTCATGTTTCCCCCCAATTGGCTGTCCGCTTAAGCGGTTTATAGTTACTTTTCTTCAAAGAGAGTCACTTTAGGCAAATTAGTTTGTTGAAAATTCGCAGCCGTTCTTTTCGATGTATCGGATGAGGTCTCTGCGCTTCAAACCCTTATTTCTCCGAAGTCCTCTTTCATAGTTTCTGCCCCTATCCGCTCCTCTTCAGCCAGTTGGCGATTAGGTTCCAGGACCAATTGAATCGCCTCGACTAGGTTCGTCTTGCTTTCCTCCAGATTCCTTCCCTGAGTGTTCGCTCCGGGAAGTTCTTCGACATATCCAATATATCCGTATTCGGATTTTCGAAAAACCGCTGTCAATTTCTCACGCATTGTTATCCTTTCCTTCCTCTTGCTCTTCGAGAAAGAGTCTCTCCACTCTAAGAATAAGTTCCTGTATTGCCTTGACTGCGGCCTGCCTGTCCAAAGGCTCGTCGTAAGTGTCCAGTGATTCATACCGGAATCGGACCGCAAAGACATTGTAATCTACTAAGTCCCAAAATGGCTGCACGTGCTGGCTATCGTGTTCGAGCAATCCAAGTAGGAGGCTTATATCATGAGTCAACGGATATTCTTTACCAAGAAGGGCCAACCAAGCTTTAAGGCATTTCTCAATTGCCTGCTGAGCATGAAATCCGAAGATTTCTCCCTCAAATAGCTCTGCATTCATCATTCCTTTCAGCGCCTTAAAATCCTTGTGAGCCATCATCACCAACGCTTTAGCCTGCTTGAGGTCTCTCATAAAGAATCCTACCCTCTCTCAACGCCCGAGCTATGACGTTATTCAGAGAATGTCTCCAATGTTCTATCTCTTCTCGGCTGTAGACCAGGATATCCTTTCCAAAGGGAAACGAAGCCAAAACGCGCCAGAGTTTAGCCATTTCCTTCCTGCGGCTCCGCTCGGCATCAAAAGGATCGGATTCAACTATCAAAAGATCAACATCGGAATCCGGCCGGGCTTGTCCCTTTGCGTAGGAGCCAAAAAGTATGATCTGTTCCGGGTTCACAGTGTCCACTATGACGCGTACCATCTTTTCGATGACGTGTTCGGCAAGATCTGTCATGGTAACTACCCTCCTGCAAGCAGGGTCACCAGCTTGACTTCGTCCCCGTCATGAAGCTCATGGTCGGGATCTACCCTTGTTCCATTGACAAATGAGACCATCTTCAGTTCCGCAGGGATGCCTAAATCGGCTATCAGCCTGCGAGGTGTGAGACCGGACTCGATCTCGATTTCGCCCTCTTGCACGAATCGCTTAACGAGACCTATGGGTCTGATCTTGATCTTCATAGAAATGTCAGCGCCATAATAATAGAAACATGCCGGGTAGGGGCGAACAGCGGTCGCCCTTGAAGATGCTTTTGCATCCGCCTCGAATCCGTGCAGCGATCGCAATCTCTAAAATCGTGTCCCTGAAATAAACAGATGATTTTTTTGAAAAATCGCAACCGATGAAATCTTCTGCATAAGCGCGAGACGAACCAACCCAAAAGGTCTCTTCAAGAACCGGTTCCACGGCGGTCATGATTACCGCGGCCGACAGCGAGAGCGCAAAGGTCCCCAATGCTCCTAAGAGATCTATGAAATCACGAGGAGACGAATATTGTTCCTTGGTCGTCATATGCTGCCTAAAATACATTTGGTTTGCCTTGGCGGCTTTTCTGCAATTCTCATACCGGGGCTATTTCGATGGCCTCAATGCCTGCTCGATCTCCCCGCCTTGACTAAATTTGCCTTGAATTGAAGATCACCCTATCTTTGAAATAAAATCGTTGTCAAATCAAATTTGATGTTCGCGGTTAGTGTTGATAGTAACCTGCATTGAAGGTAGCGCCTTGCCGTTCCAGGTCATATTTAATGGAGCGTCAGTAGTGCTCTTGCGTTTCAGTAAAATCTGGCTATAATGTAGCCAGAATGCGCTACGCTATCAAACTTTCGCCCGAAGCAGTCGAGGACTTGCGCTGCCTGAAGGCTAATGTGCGTACCGCTGTACGAGACGCTATTGAGACGCATTTGCGCTACTCGCCGACAAAGACCAGCAGGAGTCGCATCAAGCGTTTGCGCCGGTTGTCCCGTCCGCAGTTCCGACTACGTGTTGAGGATGTGCGTGTCTATTACGATGTAACCGAGGCCGCGGTTGAGATTTTGGCTATCATCCCTAAAGCGGAAGCGGACGCCTGGCTAGCCAGGGCAGGAGAATCACAATGAAACAAGTGCCTCTTTCCGAAGTTAAGGACGACCTGTCCAAGTACTTACGTTTGGCCGAGAAGGAAGAAGTTGTTATCACTCGGCACGGTAAGCCGGCAGGGATTCTAATCGGTTTCGAGTCGGAGGACGATTGGTTCGACTATAGGCTCGAGCATGACCCCGCTTTTCTGCAACGTATCGAGCGTGCTCGGCAAAGCATGCGGTCGGGACACGGTGTGGCGCTGGAAGACATCGAAGAATCCAGCTGACCCGCTACCTTAAGTTCAGGTCTGCAGATGGCAAAAGTCGAACAGGTCCAACCGGCGGTCGACCACTCCGGAGGACCGGCATCTGAAACTGTCTCAGAATTCATTTTTGTCTCGCGATTGAGGTCTAGATGTACTATAAGGTTGCAGACGGATCAAGCGAGGCAGAGATGAAGCGTGAGATGAGGGCGGATTACGATCAGATGTTG
>Ga0172371_10000095_pt1 | contig 115241 bp, 85 predicted proteins | sample Lak12m_FD_114543 | JGI IMG/M metagenome (GOLD analysis project Ga0172371, IMG submission 114543) | Freshwater microbial communities from Kabuno Bay, South-Kivu, Congo - kab_022012_12m | ecosystem: Environmental > Aquatic > Freshwater > Lake | place: Democratic Republic of the Congo: South-Kivu...
AAAAATAAATGGAGAAAATGCCAAAGACGAGATTGAAAGGTTCAATGTCGGATATCATTTTACAGGAGGGCTTGAATATGAAACACGTGGCAGCACTTCTTTCATCCTGGGACTCGGATATGAAAGCAACATTTTTGACACCACTAAAGACAATGATGGTCAGGTTATTGACAGGGCTGTTCAGAAACTCATGAAGTTTATTTTTGGTATTAAGTTTTAAGTAAGTATTATGCGGATCACTATAGCACAGCTGAATTACAGGATTGGGGATTTTGAAGGAAACCGGGACCTCATCTGTAAAGCCATCGACAAAGCAAAATCTGAAGGTTCCGATCTTGTAATATTTTCTGAGTTGTGCATAGCAGGTTATCCTCCCCTGGATCTTCTCGATCGTGTTGATTTTGTTGAGAAATGTAATCAGACAGTTGAGGAAATTGCCGGTTACTGCAAGGGAATAAGTGCCATTGTCGGGTCACCTGTTTTTAATACCGGCAGGGAAGGTAAAAAGCTTTTTAACTCTGCGATTTTAATTTCAGACGGCAGAATAGTGTTCAGAACAAACAAGGCTCTGCTGCCGACTTACGACATTTTCGATGAATACAGATATTTTGAACCAGAACAACATTTTTCAGTCACTGAATTCGGCGGGATAAGAATTGCACTAACGATTTGCGAAGATCTTTGGGATGAACAGCCATTTGACAACAAATTCGAAAAATCGCGACTATACACTATTTCGCCGATGGATGAACTGGCAAAGCAGAATCCCGATCTGATAATAAATATTTCTGCTTCACCATTTTCATTCAGGAAGGTCGAAGCAAAAAAGATGATTTTCATTTCCAAAGCTGTAAAGCACAGAATACCTGTTATCACATGCAATCAGTGCGGTGCCAATACTGAACTTATATTCGATGGTGCATCCCTGATGATCAATCAGTACGGGGAAATATACAACCAGCTTGGCTATTTCGAGGAAACCGTTTTCACTTTCGATCTGGAAGAGCTGAAATCAGGGTACATATTGCACAAAGAAATTAAACAAGATCCTGTTTTCCTTATTCATAAAGCGCTGATCAAGGGGATCAGGGATTATTTCAGTAAGACAGGATTCAAAAAATGCATTATAGGCCTTTCAGGTGGAATTGACTCTACAGTTGTCGTTTGTCTGGCCAGGGAAGCACTGGGAAGCGAAAATGTTCTGGCTCTTCTACTCCCTTCGAGGTATTCATCAGAACATTCGATAACTGATTCTGTCATCCTTGCCCGGAATATAGGCGTCAGGTATGAGATCATCAGCATCGAAAAGCCTTTTTCAGCCTTTGAGGAGGTACTTGCCAACGCTTTCGAAGGCCGAAAGCCTGACATAACGGAAGAAAATATCCAGGCACGTATCAGGGCGGTATTGCTCATGGCTTTTTCGAACAAGTTCGGATATATACTTCTTAATACATCAAATAAAAGTGAAGCCGCAGTAGGTTATGGAACACTCTACGGTGATATGGCCGGAGGATTATCAGTGATAGGAGATGTATATAAAACCGATGTCTACAGACTGGCTGAATTTATTAACCGGGAAAAGGAGATAATTCCTGCTAATATTTTAAAAAAAGCTCCTTCAGCAGAATTAAAACCCGGTCAGTATGATACCGACAGCCTTCCAGAATATCCTGTACTTGATTCAATTCTGTATCAGTATATAGAGTTGCAGAAGCCGGCAAGGGAAATAACCGTGGAAGGACAGGATCAGGCCCTGATAATGAGAGTACTGAACATGATCAACAGAAATGAATATAAGAGATACCAGGCGCCCCCAGTTTTAAGGATTTCCTCCAAATCGTTCGGGGTTGGCAGAAAGATGCCTGTGGTTGCAAAGTATTAAATTTCAACAGTTCTTACAAGTATCTGTCAGTGAATCTGTTAAAAAATGTTAATTTAATGTTTCAAAAATACTTTTGCTATCTTTGGGGTATCTTTCTTCATCATAAATCATGCATTATAAAGATCCGTACATAGAGATTTGCATTGAAGGAGCTTCATCGGTTTTCAGAGGTTTGTCCCAGTTGGAGAAGGAAGTTCTCGACCAGCATCACACTGTAATTACATTCAGAAGGGGAGATACAATTATTGGGGAGAACAGCAAGCCTCGCGGCATCACCTGCCTTGTTTCCGGAAAAGCAAAGCTTTATAAGATCGGTGCCGGAAACAGGGAACAGATAATAAAACTCATCCGGCCTCAGAATTTCATCAGTTACAGATCGCTGTTTTCAGAAAACTCATTCCCGTTCAATGTAGTTGCACTCGAAGAATCAGCTGTTGTCGTATTCGATAAGCATGCCATGTCGCGTATACTAAGGCAAAACGGAGAACTTGCTCTTAGATTCATCAAAATAATTTCTGAAGATCTAGTATTTACTAACAACAGGCTTGTATCTCTGACCCAGAAGCATGTGAGGGGAAGGGTTGCAGAATCAATTCTGCTGATTATGGATACATATGGTCTGGCAGCCGACGGAAGGACTCTGAAGGCAACTCTTTCGCGGGAAGATATTGCACATCTTTCAAATATGACAACATCCAATGCCATCAGGACACTCTCGGCTTTCGCGAGTGAACAGATCATTGAACTGGATGGAAGGAAAATCCAGATAATCGATCAGAAGAAGCTTGAAGTAATAAGTGAATCGGGACAATAAAAGGGATTTACTCCCTGTAGAAAATTCGTTTTACCCTTCCCGGTATCGATGTCAGGATCTCATAAGGAATTGTTTCACATTGACCTGCGATTTCATTTATTGGTATGTTCAGTCCGAATATTTCAGCCTCATCCCCTTCAGTGACATCGATTCCGGTTACATCGGCCATACAAAGATCCATGCATATCTTTCCGATTATCGGAGCCTTTGATCCATTTATGAAAAGGTTTCCCCTTCTGTTTCCCAGTCTTCTGTTGAGTCCGTCGGCATAACCAACCGGAAGTATTGCAATGTTTCTGTCAGTATCTGACACATCGGAAAATCCATAACCTACAGATTCGCCTGCAGGAATCTTTTTTATCTGGATTATTCTTGTCTTGAAACGGCTCACGGGCCTGAGTGAAATACCTTCATATCGTTCGGCACCATAAATGCCAATTCCGGGTCTTACCATATCAAACTGGTATTGCGGGAAACGGGCTATACCGGCAGTATTCAGAAGATGCTGAAGAAAAGTATATCCGACGCCGGCCCTTATCTTTTCGGCGACTGAAATAAAAAGAGCCGCCTGCCTGTGGGTAAAATCATCAAATAAAGGATCGTCGGCGGCTGCAAGATGAGAGAATACAGACATTATTTTTATGCATGAAAGTCCCTTTATCCTGTCTATCAATCTGTCAGCCTCTGCCGGCATAAATCCCAGCCTGTGCATCCCTGAATCAATTTTTATATGAACAGGATAATTGTACAGTCCATGCTTTGAGGCTGCATCAGCAAATCGATCGAGACTCGAAAAGCTGTAGATCTCAGGTTCAAGATTGTTTTGTATCATAATAGCCCCCGACGAGATATCGGGATTCATAACAATAACAGGAATAGTTACACCGGCTTTGCGGAGTTCAACACCCTCATCAGTATTTGCAACACCAAGATAACTGACACGGTGATATTCGAGCAATCCTGATATCTCCGAAGGTCCGGCACCATAGGCAAAAGCTTTGACCATAACCATTATGCGTGTTCCGGGATTCAGGTTCTTTCGGACCTCATTCAGGTTTTCGGAAATAGCATCGAGGTTTATTTCAAGTACTGTTATATGGACCTGTTGTTCAAGTAGCCTCGCGATCCTTTCAAGCTCAAAAATCCTTGCTCCCTTTAAAAGAATTATTTCGTTATTGAAATCGTGGCTGTTGAAGTTGTGAACAAAGTCATCGGTCGAATAAAAGAATTTTGCTTCCTCATCAAAAAGTGAACTATTCTTCATAAGTGCATGGCCGATGCCAATGAATTTATCTATCCCGGTCCTTCTGACAAGTGAAGCGACTTCGGCGTACAATTCCTTTTCCTCTCTTCCGCTCTGAACAAAATCCGATAAGATAAGTGTTGTGCGCCGGTTACTCTGGCTTTTCAGGTATTCAAGAGCAAGTCTCAGTGAACCCGGATCGGAGTTATAATAGTCTTCTATCAGCTGACAGTTATTTATTCCTTCCTTCAGTTCCATCCTCATCGCCACGGAAACCAGCCCTGCCAGGCCATCGATGATATTGTCATGTGGAAGTCCCACAGCAAGGCATGCAGATGCAACTGTGACAGCATTTTCAATTGATGCCCTGTCTCTGAACGGAATCACCGCGCTGATAAGATTTTGGTTAAATGTCAATTTCAGCAAAGTGCTATCATTTCCTGAATTACTCATTTCAACAAATACTCTGGCTTCCCTGTTGCTGAATGACCAGTCGGTAAGATTCTTCTCCTTAAGCACCGGATCATCAAGGATTGCCTCCCTGATAACTGTATGATCGCTGCAATAGATTATGGAGGACGCATTGGTGAACAATCTTAGTTTTTCCTTTGCTTTTATTCTTATATCCGGGAAATTCTCACTGTGGGCATCTCCTATGTTGGTAATAATTCCTATATCTGGATCGATGACCTTTCTTAGCTTTTCCATTTCACCTGGCATCGAAATCCCGGCCTCAAATATCCCGAATGTGAATTTCGGATCCAGTTTCCAAACAGAAAGAGGAACCCCTATTTGTGAATTATAACTTTTAGGACTCCTGATAACCGGATAAGAACGGCCAAGAATATCGGCAAGCCATTCTTTAACAATAGTTTTACCTGCACTCCCTGTAACTGCAAATACAGTGGATTTGAGCATGGATCTTTTTGCAGCGGCCAGAAGCTGGAGGGCATCAATGCTGCTTTTTCCTGTTATGAAGGAAGCATCGGGATAGAGATCAGGATTTTCGGGAAGATGTTCGGCTATAAAGACTTTTACCCCTCTCCGGTATAGGTTTTCAATATATTTGTGCCCATCGTGATTAACGCCTTTTATTGCAATAAAAGCGGCATTTTCTGTATAACTCACCTGCCTGCTGTCGGTATACAATTCTCTTACAACAGAATCAGCAGGTCCAGTTAATGTCCCGCCTGTCAACCGGGCAATATCTGAAGCTGTAAAATCCAATTTACGTTCTTTTTAAGGCTTTATTAAAACAAGTCCTGCAAAGCGGTTCATATTTATCCTTTTCCCCAAGAAGAACAACCTGTTCCTCGTCAGACTTACGGAATGAATACTGGGCAAGATTTCCGCATCTCATGCATATTGCATGAACCTTTGTTATATATTCTGCCACAGAAAGGAGTTTTGGTATTGGTCCGAACGGATTTCCCATAAAATCCATATCCAGACCTGCTATGATCACCCTTATGCCATCGTCAGCAAGTGTATTACAGACATTTATTACTGCTTCATCGAAAAACTGAGCCTCATCAATACCCACCACATCGTCTTCCCCCGAAAGCAGCAAAATGGATCCGGCATTGTCGACAGGTGTTGATACAATTGATTTTTCATCATGCGATACGACTCTTTTCTCTGAATATCTGTTATCGAGTGCCGGTTTGAATATTTCAACCTTCAGTCCGGCAAACTGGGCCCTGCGCAACCTTCTTATAAGTTCTTCTGTCTTTCCTGAGAACATAGACCCGGTGATGACCTCTATCGATCCTCTCCTTTTCCCCTCCCTTCCTGAACTTTCAAGAAAATCCATAACCTTTATATCCTTCGGTGGATGCTAAATACGCAGTATTTTCGTTAAGACTTATATAATAATATTTACTTTTGCAAAGTAAGAAAATGCTTTGTTATTAATGCATCAAATAACATGGAAATAAACAGTACCATTGATATTATAATAAAGGACCTAAATGAAGCAAGGGAGATCATTGATGATCTGAAGAAATATCCCGGAGTACCAGAATTACAGGTTGAACTGGCAAAAGCGAAATGCAAAAGCGCAGCTGAAGTAATTGCACTATTCAAATCTCTTCATGTTTCCGCTTTTCAAAACAGGGTAAGTGAACCTGCCAGGGCTGAAGAGAGCCATCAAGTAAAAGAAGAAGAACCTGTTAAGCCTGTCAGGGAATATCATCCTCCTGTTATTGAACATAAGGTGGCTGAGGTGGTTGCAAAACCGGAACCTGAGATAATTCAACCTGCTTCAGAACCTTCAGTAAGAACAACCCCTGTTTCAAAAAAGCTTTCGGAAACTGCAATCATTGCTGACCAGTTTCCGAAGCCGGCAAGCTTTAATGAGGAATTAGGCAGTCATAAACACAGTGATGATGTTCTGGAAATTATCCGTACATTACCTCTCTCGAGCCTCTCAGAAGCAATTGGCATCAATGACAAATTTTTATTTATCAGAGAGATATTTAATGGCAACCAGGATATCTATAACCAGGCTTTGCAAAAACTCGAATCGGCAGGAAACCTTTCAGATGCAAGGGCAATTATTGCAGGGTATACGGGTGAAGATAATGAGAATGAGGCTGTAAAACAACTTATGGATCTTATAAAACGCAAGTTCCCGACTCATGAGTAAGCTTTACCTGGTCCCGACACCCATCGGTAACCTCAGAGATATCACTTACCGGGCAGTTGAGATACTTGGCAGGGTTGACCTTATACTTGCAGAGGATACACGCCAGGCAGGAAAACTGTTAAGTCATTACAAAATTTCAACCCCTGTCAGGTCACATCATAAATTCAATGAGCATCAGAGTGTGGATGCCATCTGTCAAAAGATTATCGGAGGTTCTGATATTGCCCTTGTTTCCGACGCCGGAACTCCCGGAATATCCGACCCCGGCTTTCTTCTTGTGAGGGCCTGTGTAACAAGGAATATTGAAGTTGAAACATTACCCGGACCATCTGCCTTTCTTCCTGCCCTTGTAAACTCGGGACTCCCATGCGACAGGTTTTGTTTTGAAGGATTTCTTCCTCCTAAAAAAGGAAGGACAAAAAGGCTGACATTTCTTGCCTCTGAAGAAAGGACAATGGTTTTCTATGAATCACCCTACCGGCTTGTCAGAACCCTTGATGACCTGTCGTCGGCATTTGGACCTGACAGAAAAGCATGCGTTTCCCGTGAACTTACAAAAATTTATGAGGAAAACATTAGGGGCACACTTGAAGAAGTATCACGGCATTATAAAGAACAATCTCCCAAGGGGGAAATTGTTATTATTGTTGCGGGAAAAGACGACTGATATTTGACCTGAAATAAAGTATGATCACCGCTTCTGTAATAGTATGGCTAAAAAGGTCAGTTTTAACATTTTTATTGCCGTTTATCCTTTCACATCCTGCCGACGGGCAGATACTAAATGGGAAGATCACTGATGTTTCCGGACAGCCAGTGCCATATGCAACAGTTTACATACAGGAATTAAAGTACGGGACAACCTCAAATACCAGGGGCGATTATGAACTAAAGCTTCCATCCGGAAACTATACTGTAAGCTATCAGAGCCTGGGGTATGAGCCTGTATTTGAAAAAATAACAATTGCAGATGCCGGAGTCACAAGAGACATCGTCCTTCCCGAACAGATATATGACATTCCCGAGGTGAGGATATCTCCTTCTGGAGAAGATCCGGCGATGTTCATAATGAGAAAGGCCATCGGCCTTGCACCATACTATCTCAATTTCATAAACTACTACAAGGCCGATGTCTATCTGAAAGGGAATCTCTATATAAAGAACATTCCAAAGATATTCGAGCGTTCGATGAGAATGAGCAGCTCGGAAAACAATGTTTCGGTTTCATCAGGCAGAAGATCAAGGGATCAGCAGGGGACGATAAAAGAGGGAGATACCTATCTCATGGAATCATATAATGAAATTGAGTTTACAGCTCCCGACAGGTACTTTCAGAAAGTTATTTCATACAACTCATCATTCCCTGAGCAGGGTAACGAGGTTTCTCCAATGGAGTTCATCCAGGCGAGCTTTTACCAGCCTGTACTTGCAGATATGGCCATTTCACCGCTTTCGCCACAGGCTTTTTCATATTACAACTTCAAATATCAGGGAGCTTCCCTGCAGGGAGATTATACGATTAACAAAATAGATGTGATCCCGAGACGTAAGAGCCAGCAACTTTTCAAAGGGACAATATTTATTATTGAGGATCTGTGGTGCCTTCACAGCCTTGATCTTACAAACGAGAATTTTGCAGGAGACATAAGGGTTCGTGAACTTTATATACCTGTAAAAGACAATATATGGATGCCTGTCAGTCACCAGATTGACGTCGGACTGAGCGTTTTTGGCTTCAAGGCTGATGTCGGCTATACAAGCTCGGTTAAATACCTTGAAGTAAAACCTAATGACCAGCTTCAAAAACCCTCGGATATTGTCACAGGTTTTGCCGGAAGTTATTTCCAGGACACCGTTAAATCGAAAACCGCAAGGGAAATAGAACGCATACTAACTAAGGATGAGATTTCGAACCGGGATATGGTAAGGCTCTCGAGATTAATGAAAAAGGAAACCGCTGAAAGCCGTCCCGACAGCTCCGGAAGTCTCGAGATAAAGGACAATACAATAAGGACTATTGAAAAGAATGCAGCTGTTAAGGACAGCACTTACTGGGCTTCTGTAAGGCCGATACCTCTTTCCGATATTGAACTTAAAAGTCTGCAGAAAAGCGACAGTCTCAGATCGCGTCAGGGAAATGCACACAGACCACAGTCTGACTCAATTCCGGAAAAGAATGGCCGGCAACCCGGGGTTTTCCGCAGACCAATACACGACATTTTCTCAGGCCGGACATGGTCTGATACCACAGGCTTCAGTTTTACATTCGGCGGACTTGCAGACATCAACAATCTCAGCTTTAATACCGTAGATGGTTTTATTTACGGTATTGATTTCAGAATAAATAAAAGGTTCGATAAAAAGAACAGCCTGTCTTTCTATCCTGACATAAGATATGCTTTCAGCAGGGAAACCATCTTATGGCGGCTGAATGCCAGCTACTCGATAAACGGGAAAAACCGCCAGCAGTATTATCTGCGTTCCGGAATGGCAAGCAAAGATATCGGAACAGGAGGAGGAATTAATCCGTTCATCAACAGTGCTTATTCCCTTCTTTTTAAAAAGAATTATCTGAGGCTTTATGAAAGCAACTATCTCACACTCGGATATGAAACAGAACTGAAAAACGGTATCCGTTTTGAACTTTCGGCAGGATATGAAAACAGAAAAGTACTTGAGAACAACACGTCTTTTTCAATTTTCAGGACTGAAAGGAAATACATGGAAAATATTCCTGAAAACGAATATCTGTTTCCGGGAGGTAATGAGGCAAATTTCCTCCGCGACATGAAGCATTTTGAAATTGTAACAAATGTTACAATTACTCCATTCCAGAAATTCAGGATGGTTAATGGCACAAGGATACCTCAGGGATCAGACTGGCCTGTCTTCAAATTAATCTGGAAGCATGGTTTTAATCAGGATATGACGGAGTCGGATTTATACAGGCATTTTGATATGTTCAGGCTTGAGGTATCACAAAAGCGTGAAACAGGTGCATTCAGTGAAATAAGGTGGAATGTACGGGCAGGAGGATTTGGAGACAACCGGCAGATCTCATATTACGATTTCTTCCATTTCAATGCCCAACCTCTTTCCATAGCAATAAATGATTATGATGATGCCTTCATGATACCTTCCTTTTATTCATTAAGCACCCCGGAATTTTATGGTGAAGCCCATCTTAAATATACGACTCCATATCTCATTTTAAAGCTTCTGCCCGGTCTCAGCAATACACTGATAAGGGAGAATATATATCTTGGTTATCTTGGATCGAAGTTTCATAAAAATTATATCGAGGCCGGCTATAGCCTTAGTGAGATATTCCTGCTGGGTGAAGCAGGGGTATTTGTCGGATTTGATAACTTCAGTTTCCGGGCTGCGGGTTTAAGGTTTAAACTGAGGATTAACTAAAATCCGTTGCATGTTGCTGGTTGCAGGTTATACAAAAGGAGGTTCGTTGAGCAGGTCTGTTTCCTGGTCAAAGCCATTACCTGATTGCCGGAATTTGTCGTGATTCATCTTTGAACCCAGGGTGATACTCTGGGAACCTTCTCTCAGATCCTGCATTCCATCGATATCAAAATCATCAATATCAACAAACTGGGCCCTTTCTTCACGGAACCTCAGTCGGACATCATCAACGGGTCCGTTACGGTTTTTTGCAAGTATGATCTCGGCGATACCGCGTGTTGAGCTACCGTCCTCAAATGTCGGAATCCCGAATTTCTCCTGACGGTGTATAAAGACGACCATGTCGGCATCCTGTTCAATGGCGCCCGATTCCCTGAGATCGGAAAGAAGCGGTCTTTTTGTTCCACCCCTCATCTCTACCGAGCGGTTAAGCTGAGAGAGTGCAAGTATCGGAACATTCAGCTCCTTTGCAATACTTTTCAGCGACCGTGATATATTGCTTACCTCCTGTTCACGGCTTCCTGCATTTTCAGGTCCCGACATAAGCTGAAGATAGTCGACAATAACGATGTCGAGTTTACGCTGGGCCATTAGGCGCCTGCATTTTGCCCTGAGCTCAAAAATAGAAATTGCCGGAGTGTCATCAATATAAATCGGAGCCTGGACAAGCTTCTTGATTCTCGTATCAAGCTGTTTCCATTCTTCCTCATTAAGCCTGCCATTTTTTATTTTTTCTCCAGGAATATCTGTCTCGGCTATTATAAGACGGTTCACGAGCTGTATTGACGACATTTCACAGGAAAAGACAGCAACACTTTTATTATGTTCGACTGCCATGTTTCGTGCCATCGAAAGTGCGAAGGCTGTTTTCCCCATTGAAGGACGTGCAGCAATTATAACAAGATCAGCTTTCTGCCATCCTGATGTCAGTCTGTCGAGTTTGGTGAAGCCTGAGGGGATTCCGACAAGAGCATCTTCCCTCTTACCTGCCTCCTCAATCTCCCTGATTGCCTCCTTTATTACCATATTTATCGGTGCCACTTCCCGTTTGATATTTCCTTCGGCAATCTGGAAAAGCTCGTTTTCAGAGAAATCGAGCAGTTCAATAACATCAATCGAATCATCGAATGATCTGTTCTGGATTTCGGTAGAAACCCTTATAAGTTCTCGCTGGATATATTTCTGTGCCACTATCCTTGCATGATAATCGACGTTTGCCGCCGATACCACCTTCGATGTCAGCTGGGTAAGATAAACAGGCCCCCCGACGCTGTCAAGCTCATTATGTGATCGTAATTCTTCAGTTACTGTATAAAGATCGACAGGATATTCCTTTGCGTTAAGATCAAGAACGGCCTTGAATATCTTTTGATGGGCCTCCTTGTAAAAACTTGCAGGTTTCAGGATATCCAGAATCGTAATTACGGCTTCCTTTTCAAGCATGATTGCTCCAAGAACTGCTTCCTCCATATCCAATGCCTGTGGAGGCACCTTACCAAAATCGGGTAAGGCTGTCACTACCGGTCGTGCACTCTGCTTTTGTCTAACCATCAATTCTACTCCCTTGATTTACTGATATATAAAAGACGTATTTTTCCTGGTATCAGGACTGACCAAAGGTAAAAATATCGAAAGGATTAGAATGAAAAGTACTTATTTCTTACAAACATTTTGTTGTTTAAAAATTGTTTAAAAAACCAAATTAGCGGTTAAAAGAACAAATATTCAATCCTAATGATAATTTTGTAATAAATACTTTCAAATGCTTGTTTTCCCAAAAGCAAAAATCAACCTGGGTCTGAATATCACCGGAAGGCGTGAAGATGGTTATCATAATATAGAGACTGTCTTTTATCCTGTCAGTCTATGTGATGCGCTGGAGGTGGTTGCGGGAAATGAAGAAACGGGAACAAACAACCTCAAGGTCACAGGGTACGATCTTAACGTTAAGCCGGAAGAAAACATAGTGCTGAAAGCTGTTCAGAGATTGAGAAAATTAAAACCTTTTCCCATTCTCAGGATAAACCTTCACAAAGCTATTCCTGCCGGTTCAGGACTTGGCGGAGGATCATCAGATGCAGCATGTATTCTCAGGACCATTGACCGTTTATTCCGGTTAAATATTCCTGAAGCTGATCTTAAACAGATTGCATCAGAGCTCGGCAGCGACTGCCCGTTTTTCATTGACTGCAGGCCGTCATTTGCTACTGGACGCGGTGAGAAACTTGAACCTGTCGGCAATGTTCTTAATGGATATCATATCGTACTTCTGAATCCCGGGATTCAGGTAAGTACAAGAGCAGCTTATGAAGACTGCTTACCGGCAATTCCCGAAAAGTCATTAAAGGATCTGATAAACTATCCTGTTCAGGAATGGAAAGAACTTATCAGAAACGATTTTGAAAAAACGGTTTTCCTGAAATATCCTTTGATTGGAGAATTGAAAGATGCGTTATATAAAAACGGTTGCCTTTACAGCTCCATGTCGGGCAGCGGATCGACTGTTTATGGAATATTTGCCGGCAAACCTCAACTTGCTAATAAGTTACGCGAATATGCAATATTTTCCGGACCGGTCTGATCCTATTTCATCTCTATCAATTTTGTGCCTTTCGCGACTTTGTTCCCTTTATTTACAAAGATCTTCCTGACTGTCCCGTCGGCAGTACTTTTAAGCTTATTCTGCATCTTCATGGCATCGAGTATCATCAGGTCATCTCCTTTTTTTACCTTTTGTCCTTCGCTTACCAGAATATCGAGAACTGTTCCAGGAATAAAACTCAGGATGATCCTCTGATCAGCTTTTTTATAAGGTTTTCTGTTTATGAATTTCGGGCTCAGCCTTGTTTTGTAGAGGCTGGAGTTTATATTTAGCAATCCGAGATTTTCAAATTCCTTCATAATTATTAATATTAATTTCAGCGGGAAGATTAAAAAGGAGGCAAGCCATGCTTTTTCTCAGGCATCGGGACTACCTTGTTTTCAGAAACTTCAATTGCATGCAGGAGGAAACGTCTTGTCTCCTTTGGTTCAATAACAGCATCAACATATCCTTTGGCTGCAGCTACATAGGGATTTGCAAATTTGGCTTTGTACTCTTCAACTTTCTGTTTCCTCATTCCGTCGGGATCATCAGACGACATTATCTCTTTCCTGAAAATAATATTGGCAGCCCCCTCGGGACCCATAACGGCAATTTCTGCTGTAGGCCAGGCAAAGACAAAATCGGCTCTCAGGTGCCTTGAACTCATGGCGATATAGCCTCCCCCATAAGCCTTCCTTAGGATTACTGTAAGCTTTGGCACTGTGGCTTCGCTGTAGGCATACAATACTTTGGCTCCGTGGCGGATAACTCCGGCATGTTCCTGATCGACGCCCGGAAGATATCCAGGAAGGTCAACAAGGGTTACGATCGGTATGTTAAAAGCGTCACAGTACCTTATAAACCTTGCAGCTTTGTCAGATGAATCCACATCCAGAACACCGGCCATTTCAAGCGGCTGATTTGCAACAAATCCTGTAGTCCGCCCTCCGAGCCTGCCAAAACCAATAACAATATTTTTGGCATATAATTCCATTATCTCGAAAAAATCGGATTTATCAACAATAGACCTGATAACATCCTTTACATCATAAGGAAGTGTTGGATCGTCAGGGACAATTTTTTCAGGATCAAAGCTCTTATCTGGTTCTCCCGGATCGAATGATTTTGCCTTTCTGCTGTTATTCCACGGAATAAAGGTTATCAGTCTTTTTATTTGTTCAAAACATTCATCCTCACTGTGAGCAAAAAAATGTGCATTTCCCGTTATCTCACTGTGAACCCGTGCTCCACCAAGTTCTTCCATTGAGATTTCCTCACCCAGCACTGTCTTTATTACTTCAGGACCTGTAATAAACATCTTCGATATATTATCGACAACAAAAACAAAGTCCATCAGCGCCGGTGAATATACTGCTCCACCGGCGCATGGGCCCAGTATTACTGATATCTGAGGTATAACGCCGCTGGAGATAGTATTTCTGAAGAAAATTTCACCATAGCCTGCGAGTGAATTAACACCTTCCTGTATTCTTGCTCCACCCGAATCATTTATACCGATGAGAGGTATTCTCATTTTCAGGGCATGATCCATTATTTTGGCAATCTTCCTCGAATGCATCAATCCCAGGGAGCCTCCTGCCACTGTGAAATCCTGGGCAAAAATAGCCACAGGAGCTCCGTAAATAGTGCCTGAACCTATTATCACACCATCGCTGGGAAGAGACTTTTTGTCCATGTCAAAATCCCGGGCGTCATGTTCCACGAACATATCATACTCCATGAAAGAGTCTTTATCGAGGAGTGCCATAATACGCTCACGGGCCGTTCTTTTACCCATTGCCTTCTGCTTCTCGATTGCCTGTTCACCGCCTCCAAGAAGTATCTTTTGCCTTTTCTCCTGGAGCTCACGGATTTTTTTATTTACTGCCATAAAGAATATTTTAATTCAACTGATTTTATAACAAAGATCAAATTTATACTTTTTAAACGGTAGCCTGAAGCTATTTCGGGGCAAGTTTATACAATACTGTCGCAACAAATGCATACAGGATATTTGGGATCCACATTGCCAGCATCGGTTCGAGGTTGCCCTTGAGTGAAAACTGCGATGCAAACTGCATAAAGAGGATGTATGAAAAACTCAGGGCCAGTCCTATTCCGATATTCATTCCTATCCCGCCCCTTACCTTGCGCGAAGAAAGGGATACTCCGATAAGTGTCAGTATGAAAACCGCAAATGGGTTTGCAATGCGCCTGTGCTTTTCAATAAGGAACATCCTGAGTTCATCTGAACCCTGTAACCTCAACTGGTTTATGTAATCATTCAGTTCCTTATATGTCATGGTTCCAACAACACCCTTGCCATATGAAAAGTCGGAAGGCTTAATTGTAAGTGTTGTATCGATCCGGTCGCCCGATGAAATGATATCCTCCTTATCAGTAATTTTCCTGAGATTATAATTTACAATGACCCATTTGCGGGAAGCAGTATCATATCTTATAAGGTTTGCAGAAAGCTTTGATTCAAGCTTTCCGTCGGAATCGAATTTTTCAAGAGTAACATTTCTCCCTGCCTGACTGACGGGATTATATGACTCCATGTAGATCAGAACATTAGGATAAACCTGACGATGGATATTCATAACAGGGACTCTTCTGTTTGACGGCCTGTAATATTTATCTTCAAAATTTATCCTGTGAAGGTTTGCAGTAGGGATAACGAAGTTCGTAAGAACAAATGTAAAAACTGCAATGACGAAAGAGGAAAGGAAATATGGCCACATCATTCTTCTGAAGCTCATACCGCTATTGAGTATGGCAATAATCTCCGTATTTACCGCCATTTTTGATGTGAAAAAAATAACAGCTATGAAAACAAAGAGAGGGGCAAAAAGTGTCGCAAAGTAAGGGACAAAGTTCAGGTAATAATCAAATATTATTGCTTTTACTGGGGCATCCTTTTCCATGAAATTGTCGATCTTCTCAGCAAAATCGAAAACCACGGCAATGGTCATTATCATTAAAAGGCTGAAGAAGAACGTCCCCAGGAATTTTCTGATAATATACCAGTCGATAATCCTTACTTTCAGGGATGTTACAGCCGTTCCGACACTTTTATTGTCATTTTTTCCTTCCATTTCCTGAAATTTCCTTCTTCAATTTTCTCTCTCGCCTGGGAAACCAGCCTGAGATAGAATGCTAGATTATGAATACTGGCAATCTGTGAACCAAGTATCTCTCCTGAGATAATCAGATGACGAAGATACGCTTTTGAATAATATCTGCTTACAGCTGATGGGCCTGAAGGATCAATCGGGCTGAAATCGTCTGCCCATTTTTTATTCTTAATATTGATTACCCCTTCACCTGTAAAAAGCATCCCGTTACGGCCATTGCGTGTGGGCATTACGCAGTCGAACATATCAATACCGCGTTCAATCGCCTCAAGCAAATTGGCAGGAGTTCCGACGCCCATAAGATAACGAGGTTTTTCCTCGGGCAGGATCGCATTGACTACTTCAATGATCCTGTACATATCCTCTGCCGGTTCACCGACCGAAAGGCCTCCGATGGCATTTCCCGCCATATTAACCGATGCTGCTTTTTCAGCAGAGATTATCCTGAGGTCATCAAAAGTGCTTCCCTGGACTATCGGAAAAAGAAGCTGATCATGACCCCATAGTGGTTCTGTTTCAGTGAACCTTTTAATTGCCCTTTCAAGCCATTTATGCGTCAGTACTACAGATTTCTCAGCATATTTTCTGTCACACGGGAAAGGAGCGCATTCATCGAGAACCATCATAATATCAGCTCCTATGACCCGCTGAATGTCAATGGTGTTCTCAGGGGTAAATATATGTGTTGAACCATCGATGTGTGACTTAAAAACAGCACCCTCTTCAGTCAGCTTTCTGTTTTCCGAAAGAGAAAACACCTGATATCCCCCGCTGTCGGTAAGTATCGGCCTGGTCCAGTTTATAAACCTGTGAAGACCTCCGGCTTCATGGAGGATGCCAGTACCCGGACGAAGGTAAAGATGATATGTGTTGCCAAGAATGATTTTTGCATCGATCTCATCTATAAGGTCCTGCTGCAGGATACCTTTTACTGTGCCTGCAGTGCCAACCGGCATGAATATAGGAGTCGGGATTTCACCATGAGCAGTAAGCAATACGCCTGTCCTTGCCTTTGTTTCCTTATCCCTGCTCTTTATTTTAAACATTAATACGACTTTTTCCGGAGGCCAAAGGTAATTCATTCATCCGCCTGTTAAAAATAATGCCTGAAATTTTTGAAGATCCATGCTTTTTTTATTTAAGGATGTTGATAATTATGTTTTTGGCATTAAAATTATCTTATTAATATTGCTGCCAATTTTCCAGGTCAGATGGCACTACAGGGACATCCATTTCTTTCAGGTCTGCTAATAACTTTCGGAATAACCTTTCTGGTCCAGTCTTTCTATTATCTGTACTATTTCATGGCGACGCTGATGTTCAGACACCCTGAGTCATCCGGCAAGGAACAGCCCGTCTCTGTCATCATCTGCGCAAGGAATGAAGAGGATAACCTCAGAAAATTTCTTCCTGCTGTTCTTGAGCAGGATTATCCCGGTTATGAAGTGGTTGTTGTAAATGACTGTTCCGACGATGAATCATTTGAGATCCTTGGTGAATACCTTAAAAAATATCCACACCTGAGGGTAACAAATATTCTGAAGGATCCGAAATTCACACATAATAAGAAGTTTGCCCAGTTTATCGGAATTAAAGCTGCTGCTAACGAGATTCTGGTTTTTACTGATGCCGACTGCAGGCCGGAAAGCGATAAATGGCTTAAGAATATGGTCGCGGGATTTGATGATAGTACTGATTTTGTACTGGGATATGGCGGATATTTCTCTGCAAAAGGATTTCTCAACAAATACATAAGGTATGACTGTATGACTATTGCCATGCAATATATTGGAATGGCAATAAGGGGGCTGCCGTATATGGGAGTTGGAAGGAATCTTGCATACCGCCGTTCGTTGTTTTTTGAGAAAAAAGGATTCGGAATTCATACAAATCTGGCCTCAGGCGATGATGATCTGTTTGTCAATTCAAATGCAAAGCGGGGGAATGTGAAAGTAGAATTCAGAAAAGAAGCTCATACCCGATCAGTACCAGCAGAAACGATAAAGCAATTTTACAGGCAAAAAAGAAGACATCTCACAACAGCCAAATACTATAAACTGATTGATAAGCTGGTATTGACATTTGAACCAGCCAGCCGTATTCTTTTTTATGCAACATTCATAATACTCCTGGCAAACCTGTATGCTTGGCCTGTTGTTCTTGGGATCTTTCTCTTAAGGTTTATTATACAGCACACGGTTATCATCCTGACCGGTAAAAAGTTCAATGAGCCGGGATTATATCCATTTATTCTTATATTTGATATACTATCGCCTTTAATCAATGCTGTGATATATACAGGTAGTCAAAGACGAGGTTCATCAAATAGCAAATGGAATTAGAAAACAGCTTATCAGATAAAGCAAAAAATGATCTTGTTCTGGTTGAGCAGGCAAGGAGGGGTAATGAAAAAGCTTTCTCAATTCTCCTTAACAGATATCGCGATTCCATTTACTACATGCTGCTGAAAATGGTCAATAATACATCCGATGCCGAGGACCTTACGATAGAGGCTTTCTGCAAAGCTTTCAGAAATCTCGACCTTTTCACTCCTGAATTTGCCTTCAGCACATGGCTTTTTAAAATTGCCACAAATAATTGTATAGATTTTATAAGAAGAAAGCAGATTATACCAGGCCCTGTTGATCAGTTCCAGGATGATCAGGAATATATGACTGTCAATATCCAGTCGGATCTGCCCGACCCGGAGGAATCGCTTATTAACGACCAGAAAATAGCAGTCCTCAGATCCATTGTCAACCAGCTTGAACCACGATACAGGAAACTCATCGAATTAAGATACTATAAGGAATACTCCTATGAAGAAATAGCATCAGAGATGAAAATCCCAATCGGTACAGTAAAAGCTCAGCTTTACAGGGCAAAAACCCTTCTCTATAACATATTTACAAAAACCGGGAACAAATAGTGATTGACATCATCGCAAAATATTATCCGGACCTATCAGTGACCCAGACCGATCGCCTCTCAAGGTTAAAGGAAATTTACAGTAGATGGAACAGCCGGATTAATGTTATATCACGAAAGGACATGGACGATTTCTATATACACCATGTTCTCCATTCCCTTTCTATAACAAAGATCTTTCAGTTCAGGGACGGATCAAGGGTCCTCGATGTTGGTACCGGAGGAGGATTTCCCGGAATACCGCTTGCAATATTCTTCCCCGCGACCAGATTTTTTCTCCTTGATTCAATCGGAAAGAAAATAAAGGTTGTAAGCTCTGTTGCTCTTGAACTTGAACTTGCAAATGTAACTCCCCTTCTTAAAAGGGCAGAAGAAGAAAAAGGCAGATACGACTTTGTTGTAAGCAGGGCAGTTACAAATTTCACCGATCTTGTAAGATTAACTTCAAAGAATATTGAAAAAGAAAAAAGGAAAACTCCCGGAAACGGTATAATATGCCTGAAGGGCGGAGATGTTTCTGAAGAGCTCGGACAATATTCTGACAGGGTCAGTATCTGGAATATAAGTGAATTCTTTGATGAACCGTTTTTCGAGACAAAGAAGATAATCTATCTAGGATTCTGATTTTTATCAAAAATTATCAGGCGCGTTGCATTTGTATAAAAAATAACTATCTTTGCGATCTCAAAATAAAAACTGCACGGAAAATAAATATTTAAAGATATGAAAAGGACATTTCAGCCATCAAGAAGGAAAAGAGCTAACAAACATGGTTTCAGGGAAAGAATGTCCACTGCAAATGGCAGAAGGGTTCTTGCATCACGCAGGGCAAAGGGCAGAAAAAGACTTACGGTTTCAAGTGAGCTTAAATTAAAATAAATAAGGTATTTTATCCTGACAAAAGGTGCCTCACAAAAAGGCACCTTTTTTTTATTAGCTTTACCAGGCTTTATTCAGACATGAAAGGTCTTCTATCAGGTTATATCACCGACCATGATCTGCAGAAAATTGCAGACAGGGTTGCAAACGATAAAAGAATTACTTCAGAAGAAGGACTTCTTTTATATCAGAAAGCAGAGCTGCCGCTTCTGGGTCTGCTTGCAGGGATTGCAAGAAGAAGAAAGATTGGCAATTATGCTTTTTTTAACAGGAATTTCCATATTGAACCTACGAACAAATGTATTCATAATTGCAGGTTTTGTTCGTACCACCGCCCTGCAGGTGATCCGTTAAGCTGGGAATACAGCCATGAGGAAATGATTGACATTGTAAGAAAATTCGATACAAAGGAGGTTACTGAAGTTCATATTGTCGGCGGCGTTCACCCTTCTCACGATATACATTACTGGGGTTCCCTGCTTCAGAAGATAAAGAAGCACAGACCAGGTATACATATTAAGGCATATTCGGCCGTTGAACTCGATTATATGATCTCAAAAGCTGGTATGCCTCTAAGGGAGGGGCTTACCCTTCTGAAAGAATATGGCCTCGATTCAATACCCGGCGGCGGAGCAGAAATTTTTGATGAGACTGTCAGAAAAAAAATCTGTCCTGAAAAAACAACATCCGGAAAATGGCTTGAGATACATGAAACTGCTCATAAACTGGGAATTTCGTCAAATGCAACAATGCTTTACGGACATATTGAAGATTATTCTCACCGGATTGATCATCTCTCGCGTTTACGGGATCTTCAGGACAGAACAGGTGGATTTAATGCCTTCATCCCTCTGAAATACAAAATGGCTGATAATCCCATGTCATATACGGGTGAGGTAAGTATGACCGAGGATCTTAAGAACTATGCCGTATCAAGGATATTTCTCGACAATTTTACCCATATAAAAGCCTACTGGCCTATGATAAGCCGGGATGTTGCCCGCATAAGTCTTATTTTCGGAGCCGATGATCTCGACGGGACAATTGAAGATACAACAAGGATCTATTCAATGGCAGGATCAGAGGAAAGGAATCCCTCCATGACAACCGATGAGATCTGCAGAATAATCCGGGAAGCCGGTTTTGTGCCGGTAGAACGCGATTCGCTTTATAATTTTATACATACCTTTACGTTATAATTTAAGTCCGGAAAACAACCATGAGCCTAAAAGAATTCATTTTCAGCAAACAGTTTTTAAAGAACTTCGGAACGGCAGCTGTAATTGTTGTCGGATTTCTTATGGCATTGCTTATTTGGCTCAATTTTTACACAAGGCACGGCCAAAGCAGACCAGTTCCGGATTTTATAGGAAAGACTCTTGACGAAACCCACCAGTTAGCAAGGAAAGCAAGAGTAAGATACCAGATAATTGACTCGGTCTATACAGCTGAAGTACCGAGGGGCTGTGTCGCAGACCAGAATCCCTTGCCAGGGTTCAGGGTAAAGAAATGGAGAAACATAATGATCACCATCAATGCCTTCAATCCTGAAATGGTAGCGATGCCAAACCTGGTCAACCTTCCAAGAAGGCAGGCTGTTGCAATTCTCGAAGCTGCAGGGCTTGAGATAGGCATTCCGAGATATGTTCCAGATATTTCGGTAGATGTAGTACTAAAACAACTGTACAATGGCCGGGATATACCTGAGGGCGATTCAATACAGAAAGGATCGGTAATAGATCTGGTTCTGGGAAAAGGATTAAGTAACCAGCGTACTCCTGTTCCGGATCTGGCAGGGATGGACCTCGCAACGGCCCGTGACAGGATATTCGGGGCATCACTGACCCTCGTCACATCCATTTACGATAATACAGTACTTACAGCAGCCGATTCATCAAGGGCATTTGTCTATAAACAGAATCCGGAATTCAATGTCGATGCCACAATTCAGCTCGGGTCATCAATGTATCTGTGGCTGACAGTTGATTCAACCAAACTGAAGCCTGATACTACCATGATCATTACTGATACTCTTCCGCAATCAGTATCCGGACAATCAGACTGAAAAGATGCCAAAAAGACTGTTATTAAATATAGCCGTTCTCATAATCTGTTCATCATTATCGATGGGTCAGGAGATTGTTATCGGGCTTCAAAACAATCCGGAATTGTCAGGCAGAATCAAGACTGCTGAAAGGTCTAAAGCAATTTCTCAAGTACCGGTCAACCTGCCTTTCTTTGATGATTTTTCAGGAAAATCAGTCGCCCCTTCAGCCAGATTATGGAGCGACGATTATGCCTTTATCAACAATACATACTCCGATAAACAGCCAACCCTTGGCATAGCTACTTTAGATGTTCTCGATAATAACGGAAAACTATATGAGTCGGCCAACGCTGAAGGATTTGAAGCCGACCACCTTACTTCACAACCTATAAACCTCAATTATCCTGCGACGGATAATATCTGGCTCAGCTTTTATTACCAGCCCGGAGGACTTGGCGACAGCCCGGAACCTGGTGACAGTCTTACGCTTCAGTTCCTTGCCCCGGAAGAAAACAAATGGTATTCTATCTGGAAAACTCCGGGGGGACCGGATGAGGGTTTTAAACCTGTTACCATCAGGATCCAGAACCCGAAATACCTTAAACAGGGTTTCATGTTCAGGTTTGTCAACTGGGCAAGCCTTGCCAGATTTGGTGATATTTCGATGGTTGGAAACTGCGATCAGTGGAATCTCGATTACGTATATCTCAACCGCAACCGGAATTCAGCCGACACGGCAATGGCTGATGTAGCCTTCAGAAAGCCTCTCAGATCGGTACTTAAAACCCATGAGGCAATGCCATGGAAACAGTTCAAACAGGTTTACCTTCAGGAGATGGGAGCATTTATTCCAATCTGTTACCGTAACAATGATAAGATAACAAGGAACGTTACCAGGAATTTCGAAATCAGGGACATGTTCACAAATACCATCTTACATTCATTCTCAGCTGGCGCAACAAACATCGAACCCTATACCAATGTGGACTACAATGCAAACCTGATATATACATTCAGTAACAACAACAACGATTCGGCCTTGTTTAAGATCACCTGTTCTCTTAAAACAGATGATTTTGATCCTAAATCGAATGACACAATAACATACATCCAGGTTTTCAGGAACTACTTTGCATACGACGACGGTACTTCTGAAGGCGGCTATGGAATCAATGGTCAGGGATCAAGGAATGCCATGGTGGCATACAGGTTCAAATCGTTCATTCAGGATACTGTAAGGGCTATTAAAATCTGCTTCAACGACAGCTATCTTAACAGTAACCAGAGGGCATTCGATCTTATGATATGGGACGACAATAACGGACTACCCGGGAATACTTTATATACTGCTGAGAATATGATCGTTGAACCGGATGATTACCTGAACGGTTTCAGAACATATGTATTGCCCGACGGAGTTGTGGTTAACGGTGTGTTTTATGTTGGATGGAAGCAGAGGACAGAGACTTTTCTAAATGCCGGCTTCGATGTTAACACACCTAACAAGGGAAGGCAGTATTACTGGCTTAACGGCCTCTGGCTCCAGTCCCAGAAAGAAGGCAGTATTATGATAAGGCCTGTTACTGGCCCTCCTGTCAAAACAACATCATCCGACGATCCCGCTTTGCCTGAAAATACCGGAGCATTCAGAATATGGCCAAATCCGGCCAGAGACTTTATCAATATCAGAGCAAATGACCTGCTGCTTTCCGGTTCCGCCTTTATATCTGTCATCGATATGCAGGGAAGGGAAGTAATGAAAGTCCCATTAGCCGAAAGGATTGATATATCAAATCTCAGAACGGGAATTTACACTGTTATACCGTTCACAGGCACAACACGCATTGGTTATTTCAGGCTTGTCAAAATAAAATAATCCTGTATGGCAGAAGAAGATGTTTCCGATCAGCAGGACCTGTATGAACATTACCGATACATTGTTGATCCTGGACAGTCACTTTTGAGGATCGATAAATATTTAAGTTCACGTATAGAAAATGTTTCAAGGACCAGGATTCAGGATGCTGCAAATGCCGGCAATATTCTCGTAAACAATAAGACTGTAAAACCCAACTACAGGGTTAAGCCCGGCGATGTAGTACAGATTGTCCTGCCTGATCCTCCGCGCGAAATTGAGCTTATCCCCGAGGATATTAAAATAAATATCGTTTACGAGGATGATGATGTAATAGTCGTTAACAAGGAACCGGGCATGGTTGTCCATCCTGCCTATGGAAATTATACAGGGACACTGGTCAACGCTTTGATGTGGCATTTCAAAGACCTTCCACTTTTTCAGTCCGGCGAATCGCGTCCCGGGCTTGTTCACAGGATAGACAAAAACACATCGGGTATACTGGTGGTAGCCAAGAATGAGCTTGCTCTCAACAGATTATCGAAGCAGTTCTATGACAGGACAACCGACAGAAAGTATATTGCCCTCGTCTGGGGCGTTCCCAATCCGGTCGAAGGGACAATTACGGGCCATGTAGGCAGAAACCTGAAAGACAGAAAGATAATGCAGGTATTCCCTGATGGAAGCCAGGGAAAGAACGCTGTCACCCATTACAGGGTGACTGAGGATTTCGGATATGTCTCCCTCATTGAATGCAAGCTTGAGACCGGAAGAACCCATCAGATAAGGGTTCATTTCAGTTTTATAAAGCATCCCCTGTTCAATGACGATGAATATGGAGGCAACCAGATATTGAAAGGAACAACCTTTGCAAAATACCAGCAGTTTGTCAGAAACTGTTTTAAGATCCTGCCGCGGCAGGCGCTTCATGCAAAATCACTTGCATTTGACCATCCTGTAACAGGTAAGAGATTGTCGTTCGACTCTGAACTCCCCGACGATATGAAGCAGGTGATAGATAAGTGGAGAAGTTATGTCTCTTCACGAGATCAGTGATCACCAGCTTCCGCCTGCACCGCCACCTCCGAAGCTGCCACCACCGAAACCTCCGAATCCGCCTCCTCCGGAACCGCCTCCGCCGGAGAATCCTCCCCAGCTTCCCCTATGACTTCCGGAATTCATCATGGAAAGGATCATCCAAAGAGGAAGTCCTTTGCTTCCGATGTTCTTATGGTTCGAACCTCCGCTGCTGCGTAAGAACAGAATAATTATAAAGACTATAAGTATGAAAATAAAAGGACCGAATCCGCTTATGTCACTATCTTTTGACTTTCCATACTGGTCTGCTGGGAATTCTCCGCTCGCAAGTCTCATCAGGGTGGTTGTGGCATTGTCGAGACCCTGGTAATAATTCCCCTGCCTGAATTCCGGAAGTATCTCATTGTCGATAATCTGGGCACACGCTAAATCCGGCACCACACCCTCAAGTCCGTATCCGGGTGCAATAAATACCTCACCCCTTGATGACTCGGAGGTTTTAGGCTTAATGAGTATCAATATTCCGTTATTAAGTCCTTTCTGCCCTATCCCCCATTTCTCAGCAAGTCTCTGGGAATAATCCGAAATTGCGTATCCGTAAAGATCAGAAACGGTAACTACAGCGATCTGTGTCGACGTTGAATCATTGTATGCAACAAGCTTTTGCTCCAAAGCGTCCACTTCGTGAGGTGCCAGCATTCCTGCAAAATCATTCACCAGGCGGGGAGGATTGGGTTTTACAGGAAACTCCTGCCCTTCTGCTTTTAATGAAAAAACCAGGAAAAGGATAGAAATCCTGAACAAAGAACCAGAAGTTTTGACTTTCATACTATATTTTTATTCAGGAGTTTCAAATGATATCTCATCAGGAAGCTCATTTATATCATCCGCCTTTCTCGGGAAGTGCGTTTTTAGCTGATGGCCGGCTGTGAGTATTCCGGCAATAAGTCCTTCCGTGTATTTCTTTTCCCTGAAATCAGCCTGGACAGCATTTTTTATATTTTCCCAGAATTCCTCCGGTACTTTTTCATTTATGCCTGCATCACCGATGACGGCAAATTGCTTATTCCGAACAGCAAGGTAAAACAGTATTCCATTCCGGTCATTAGTGGCATGCATGCCGATCTTTTTAAATACCCATGCGGCCCGGTCCAGTACACTACCCGTAAGCCAGGTTTCGATATGAACCCTTATCTCCCCTGAAGTCTCTCGCTCGGCTTTCCTTATAGCTTCACGGATCTGATCCTGCTGGTCCTTTGTAAAGAACCTGGAGGCCCTGACGAACATTCAGTGTTTAAGATTAAAATTTTACCTCGGGTGCCTTTTCGGCGCCTTCCATCGATTCGAAATAGGGTCTGGCCGTGAAGCCAAACATACCCGCAATAATATTCTGAGGAAACCTCTTTATATAAACGTTCATTGACTGTGCCGTTTCGTTGAATTTCCGTCTTTCCACTGAGATCCTGTTCTCTGTCCCCTCAAGTTCAACCTGCAGATCCCTGTAGTTCTGTGTGGCTTTCAGTTCGGGATATTGTTCCACAACAACCATCAGTCTTGAAAGGGCTGAGGAGAGGTCCGACTGCGCCTGCTGGAACTGCTGGAGATTTTCTGCAGTCATTTTTGTCGGATCAATTGTAACCTGGGTGGCTTTTGCCCTTGCCTCAATGACTTTTGTAAGGGTTTCCTGCTCAAAGCTGGCAGCACCTTTAACGGTATTTACAAAGTTTGGAATCAGATCTGCCCTTCGCTGATACTGGGTTTCAACATTTCCCCACTGGCTTGTAACTGCTTCCTGAAGTGTAACCATCTGATTATAGGTTCTTGTCCCCCATGAAACAAATCCCAGTATAACTAAAATAATTATTACCGCAATGATAATCCATATAATGCAACCTTTTTTCATTTTTCCCTGTTTTTAGAATTTTATCAAAGGTAAATAATATCTGAAAATATCTAATTTTGGCAAACTAATTTTCTATGAGGAACATTGCTATAGCTGCAGGCGGAGACTCTTCCGAATTTGAGATCTCGGTAAAAAGTGCCAGGGAAGTCGAAAAACTCCTTTCCCCTTTTTATAAAGTTCATATTATTATGGTAAGGGGTACTGACTGGTACTGGGAGGATCAAAAGGGCAGATACTATAAAATTGACAAGAATGATTTCTCTCTTAAAACCGATGATGCCAGAATAAGATTTGACGCTGTATTTATTGCTATCCACGGGACGCCTGGAGAAAACGGGCTGCTTCAGGGATATCTCGACATGATGAAGATCCCTTATACCAGTTGCGGCGCTTTCTGCTCGGCGCTAACCTTCAACAAACAGGCTTGCAAACTGTATCTTAAAGAATACGGGATACCAATGGCAAAGAATATCCTTGTAAAAAAAGATAGTCTCCCCTCCTATTCAGATATTACAGATCTGACAGGGCTTCCATGTTTCGTAAAACCCAATGACAGCGGCTCCAGTTTTGGTGTTTCAAAAGTAAAGACAGCCGGAGAACTTCCTGCCGCCCTGGAACTCGCCTTCAGGGAGAGTAATGAAGTAATGATCGAATCGTTCATGAAAGGAAGGGAGGTAGCATGTGGCGTTGTCAAAGTAAAAGGGAAATCTGTTGTTCTTCCTGTTACTGAGATTATCAGCAAGAATGAATTCTTTGATTATGAGGCCAAATATACTCCGGGAAAATCAGATGAAGTAACACCGGCCGATATGCCTCCAAAGATCACCGAAAAGATACAGGAGCTCAGCTCTGAGATTTATGATATACTGGGCTGCAAAGGGACTGTAAGGGTTGATTTCATAGTTGTCGGCGACAGGCCTTTCTTCCTTGAGATAAATACTGTACCCGGAATGACGGAAGAGAGCCTTATTCCCAAACAGGCCTTAGCGGCAGGAATCGACCTCGCTGCACTCTATTCTATGGTAATTGAGGACCTTTTCAGCTAATATTATTTCTGTCCCTTTGCCTTATTAAGAGCTGAAGTTGTTGTATAGTATTTGGTTATAATACCCGGAACTTCCCATTCAGGTATATTGCCATTTAAAAGATATTCAAGGAATTTAGAAGTAACCTGCCCGAAATGTTCCTCATGTGACACCCTGTATTTTCCGGGAATATTTATTCTCAGCCTTCCATTATCAATTGTCTCAGCCTGAAGACTGTCATAAGGAAGCTGACCAAGAAATTCATTAAGATGAGCCTCAAAATCCGGAACCGGGTTTCCTTTTATATTTTCAACATAAAGAGTGGGAAGATATTTTTCCTCTGCTCCCTGTCTGATAACAAGGTTACATGCTGATCCCTTCATCACCGAATAATGTGTATCCCCGCCTCCGGCGGGAGGCATGTAATTCCAGGTAACAGAGACCTTTGCCCAGATACCTTTTAACTGGTAAACAAATTCCCCGTTAGAGTAAACGTTAAGTTTCCCGTTCTTTACATCCTTTTTCAGATATGATGGGAAATCATCAAATCCGGTAACACCCTTAAACTGATCCAGGGTTATTACAGTAGGCCATCTTTTTGCAGCAGCTATTCTGACATCTGACGGGCTAAGGATCTGATCGGGGAAACACTCCCACTGGACCAGGTCAACAAGATGGGTTGTTACATCCACTATGCCTTCACCCTGCTGTTCAACGTCAAAGAACCATGCCGGACGTTGCAGGGGAGCACCTGATACCAGTTTTGAAAAATGGTGAACACTCACTTTAGTCACAGCCGGATCCTTCTCAGATCCTGTTTCCAACTTTCCAAATACCGATTCTTCCTGTGAAAGCAGCTTTTGCAGTATTGTGGTTATTTCATAGCGTTCCGTCATTATATCATAAAGCAATACACCTTTTTCTGCGGCTTTATTAAAAGCTGATTCGAGTTTCGGAAAATCTTCGGGAGAAATTATCATTGGTTTGTCGGCAAGAACATTCAGACCGGTTTCGACTGACCTGGTAATATATTCAGCTTTTTTCCTGTTGTTACCCGAGAGGACCACAACATTTCCCGGTTTTTCAGAAAGCATTTTCTCAAAAAAATCATCTCCTTTATAAACCATTTCATTCCATGAAGTGGGATCAGTAGCCCGTGAGTTGTAGGAACTGATCCTTCCGAGATGCTGCTGAAGATCAGGTCCGTCAGGAGCATAAACATGAACATCGGGAGATACCTGTGGATACATCGTTTTCTGCACAAGTGCAGCATGAAAATGGCCTGGATCAACTGTCATCAGCCTTACCTTATAGTTACTTTCCATTGTTTCGGTTTTTTCCCCGGGTTTTGTTTTATTATCTCCGCCGGTTCCGCATGATACTATTATCAGTGCGGGGATTAATAATATGACCAGTCTTTTCATTTTGCTATTGTTTATTTAAATCCTTTACTGTTCTTATAAATGCATGAATATTCTCATCCTTTACGTCAGGTGGCATGCCGCCGCCAACCGACCAGATAATACGGCTGTGATCATCCGTTTCCCCAAAAGCCTTTTTTACTGCCACTTCAACATCTGACGGATTTCCGAGAGCCATGACATCGAGTGGCGGGATGTTACCAATCAGGATGATATTATTTCCGGCAAGTTTCCGGATGACTCCCATTGAGTGATGATATGAGAAATTGAACATATTCACATTCATGTCATTCAGATGTTTTGCAGTGATAAGCCCGTCAGCATCATTGTGAAGGAACCTTATATCAGCATCAAAAACAGAGAAAATTTCCTTCAAGTAAGGTACTACAAATTCTCCAAATTCGTTCTCCCCGATAAATCCGATCAGATCATCGAGTATCAGAATGCCTTCTATTGAAGGGAAGCACTCTTTCTGCCATAAGATCCAGTCGCAGATGAAGGTTGAAATCTTTCTGATAAGACGGTGGGAACCTTCAGGATCAAGGGCAAGGGCCAACATGAATTCCGTTGTTCCCATCAGAAAACTGGCAATATTCAGAGGTCCCCTTGAGACAGCAAATCTTATTTCATGATCAGCATTTCTTATTGAACTCTGTGCATGCCTTAACCTGTTTATCATAAAAGGCAGCATTCCATCAGTCCTTACGTCAGGCAGTTGAATGCTTTCACCATCAGATATATCGGCAATAACTCTTGAAGCATGCGGCAGAGTGGTTGTACTGAATATCATTTTTGATCCGAATGCCGAGGGTTCGGTGCACATTCCGTATTCTGACCAGAATCCGGGCATGAACCATACATCTGGAAAATCAGTAACAGCTTTGAGGTTTGCCCTGAGCCAAAGGTCATCAGATGAATAATAATCAAGAGTTGAAATCCCGAACCAACCCGGGAGCCAGGGACTATCGATGATAAATCCCACAGGATGGCAGCCTGTATACCTTCCTTCTGCCATCCTTTTCAGATCGGTCCAGTGAGAATTATGCATTTAAAGATGTAACTGGAATATATCCTTGCAATAAAAGTCCAAATAAATTACTACAGCGGCAATTTTTTTACACTTTGAATGTCTCCATCCTGTAAGAGTCAATCGGATCGCAGGTACAGACAAGGTTTCTGTCACCATATCCGTCATCTATCCTTCCCACTGAGGGCCAGAATTTATTCTCTTCAACCCAACGCAGCGGAAATCCGGCCTTTCTCCGGTCATAACCATGCTTCCATTCGTCAGCTGTTAATACTTTCACAGTATGAGGAGCATTACGCAGAACGTTGTCGTCCCTGTCGGCCTTTCCTTCTTTTATTTCCTGAATTTCATGCCAGATTGATTTCAGGGCGTCGATAAACTTTTCGAGTTCCTGAAGCGATTCGGATTCAGTAGGTTCCACCATCAACGTTCCATGCACGGGGAATGAAAGTGTAGGAGCATGGAATCCGTAATCCATGAGCCGCTTTGCAATATCCGATTCCGTTATTCCTGTTTCTGTCTTGAAATTCCTGCAATCAAGGATAAGCTCATGTCCGACGAAACCTGTGGTCCCTGTATAAAGAGTCCTATATATGTCTTTAAGTGATGCTGAAATATAATTTGCATTCAGGATTGCATATTTTGTTGCTGCGGTCAGTCCTTCTGCTCCCATCATCAGCACGTAGGCATGTGAAATAGTAAGAATATGGGCGCTTCCGAAAGGAGCAGATGCAACTGCGGTTGTACCATGGCTTCCACCAGTTTTTACGATGGGATGTGAAGGGAGAAATTCAGCCAGTTTGTCATTTACAAGTATGGGGCCCATACCCGGTCCACCTCCTCCATGAGGTATTGCAAATGTCTTGTGCAGGTTAAGATGGCAGACATCAGCGCCAATCCTGCCGGGGCTTGTCAGCCCAACCTGTGCATTCATGTTGGCACCGTCCATATAAACAAGGCCACCGTTTGAATGAATGATATCTACCATTTTTGTAACAGCAGCTTCAAATACTCCGTGTGTTGAAGGATAGGTAATCATGAAGCATGCAAGTTTATCATTGAATTCCTGCGCTTTTTTCTGAAGGTCTTCAACATTTATATTTCCCTTATCATCGCATTCAACAACTACCACCTGCATTCCTGCCATTACGGCGCTGGCAGGATTCGTCCCATGTGCTGATGATGGGATAAGTGCCACATTCCTGTATCCCTGTCCCCTGCTTTTATGATATTCCCTTATCATTAGCAGTCCCGTATATTCACCCGCGGCTCCTGAATTCGGCTGAAACGACACTGCAGGAAAACCTGTGATCTCCTTTAGAGCCTCTCCCAGCTCATCCATCACCTGGTAATACCCCTCGGCCTGATCTTTTGGAACGAAGGGATGAATATTCCCGAATTCCGGCCAGCTCATGGCAAACATCGAAGCTGCCGGATTAAGCTTCATAGTACACGATCCAAGAGATATCATGCTGTGTGTAAGAGAGAAGTCTTTCCTCTCAAGCATCTTGATATATCTCATCATTTCAGTTTCGCTGTGGTATCTGTTGAATACCTGGGCCTTAAGGAATGATGATTTTCTTATAAAACTGTCTTCAAGGCAATTGCATTCGGTATATGAAGTTACTTCCGGAGCTTTTTTGCCGGCAGCCTGTGCAAACACCTCAATTATTGAATTGATCTCCTCAAAGGATGTTATTTCATCAGTGCTCAGGCTGACGCTATCGTCATCGGGATAAAAGAAATTAATACCTGAAGCCAATGCCAGCTTTTTGATATCCTCCTGCCTTATCCCTTCGTGGGGAATAACTTTAATTGTATCAAAATATGATGAATTAGGAAAGATGTAACCAAGTTCCTTCAGCTTGCCGGCAATTGTGCAGGCTGATCTATGGATATGTGTTGCTATTCTTCTAAGGCCTTCCGGCCCATGGTACTGGCCATACATGCCTGACATTGTTGCAAGAAGTGCCTGAGCTGTACAAATATTCGAAGTAGCCCTTTCGCGTTTTATATGCTGTTCCCTTGTCTGGAGTGCCATCCTGAGGGCATGATTCCCGTTCACATCGACAGATACACCTATGATGCGTCCCGGCATGTTTCTTTTCAGCTCATCCCTTGTGGCGAAGAAACCTGCATGCGGACCGCCGAAACTCATTGGAAGGCCAAACCTCTGATTTGATCCCACAACAATATCGGCACCCCATTCCCCGGGAGGTGTGAGAATTGCAAGGCTCATAAGATCGGCAGCCACTCCAACAAGAATACCTGAAGAATGTGCCCTGCCGGTGAAATCTCTGTAATCCCTTATCTGACCCGAAGCAGCAGGATATTGAACAAAAGCCCCGAAAAATGATTCATCAAATACAATTTCATCAAATTTCCCTTTTACAAGTTCAATACCAAGAGGTTCCGATCGGGTTTCCATAACATCAATTGTCTGAAGGAATATATCATCATCGACAAAAAACTTCCTTGATCCTGCTTTAACAGCAGCACGCGACCGGGCATTGAACATCATAATCATTGCTTCAGCGGCAGCCGTTGACTCATCAAGAAGAGATGCATTGGCAATCTGCATTCCTGTCATATCAATTATCATGGTCTGGTAATTCAGAAGGGCTTCGAGCCTTCCCTGAGAGATTTCAGCCTGATATGGTGTATATGAAGTATACCATGAAGGATTTTCAAGGACATTACGAATGACAACCGGAAGTGTCGCAACTCCGTAATAACCCTGGCCTATGAATGACCTGTACATCCTGTTCTTTGAACCAAGCTTTTTAATATGGTTCAGGTATTCATATTCACTCATGGCACCGGGCAGATTAAGCGGCTTGCCGAGACGGATTGACGGCGGTACAGTTTTATCTATAAGCTCATCGAGTGATTTTACTCCGATTGTCTCAAGCATTGAGGGAACCTCATTTTCCCGGGGGCCGATATGCCGGCTGGCAAAGATATCTGATGACATATATTTGATTTTTAATTATATACAGAAACAAAGATTTGTAAAATGATGCCATGAAAATAGCAAAATGAAACTATTTAAAAAAGCCGATAAATCAGGTGTGAATAAAATATGGATTAGAGGTCATTTCTGTACCAATATCAGTTGATTCTCCGTGGCCCGGAAATACAATGGTTTCGGGAGGAAGTGAAAACAGCCTGCTGTTTATGCTGTTGATAAGTGTCTCATAATTTCCCTCGTGAAGGTCAGTACGGCCAATGCTTCCGGCAAAGAGTGCATCACCTGTAAAAACCACATTTTCCTTCTCTATATAGAAGGCCAGAGATCCTGGGGCATGCCCCGGAACATGAAGCGCTTTTATCTCAACAGATCCAAATGACAAAAGCTTGTTATCATCGATATAAGCCGCGGGATCAGGAGGAGTAAGCATCCTCAATCCGAACAAGAGCGCATGATTGACTGATTGCTTCCTGTTGTACATATCATCCTTATGGCACATGGCTCCCAGACTGTATTTTCCCTTCATGAAAATGTCTCCGAAGATGTGATCAAGATGGCAGTGAGTATTCAGTAACAGGACCGGATTCAGCTTCTTCTCTTCAAGGAAATCTGTAAATTCCCTGAATTCTTCCGCATCGTAGCAGCCGCAGTCAACAATGGCACAGTCTCCCGAATAATCGGCAATTATATATGTATTAACATCTATCGGGTTAAATACCAGCTTGTATATTTCCATAATTTAAGATCAGTTTACTGTGCCTTTAAGCATCGGCACAAAAGCAAAGCTGCCATGTGATGAATATTCGTAGCTGTCCTCGCCGGTTCTTACAACCAGGGTCATCACCTGTGAAGTGCTGTTCCCCAGGGGTACAACCAGCCTGCCGCCGATTTTCAGCTGGGGTGGCAGTTTAGCAGGAACTTCAGAGGTTGCAGCAGTAATAATAATTCCATCGAAAGGTCCGTATTGGGGTTTGCCCTCATAACCGTCGCCAAAAAAGAAATCGGCGTTATATCCGAGCATTGTGAGTATCCGCTGAGATTTCAGATAAAGTTCTCTGTACCGTTCTATTGTATAGACCTTTGCTCCCATTTCGGCCAGTATGGCTGCCTGATATCCCGATCCTGTACCAATCTCAAGGATCTTATCCCGCTTTTTTACTTTCAGCAATGAGGTCTGAACAGCAACTGTGTAAGGCTGTGAAATAGTCTGCCCCGATGATATAGGGAATGCCTTATCAGTATAGGCATGGTCGAGGAATGCCGGATCCATGAAATCGTGCCTGGGCACTGTATTAATTGCTCTCAGCACTTCTTCATCGGTAATTCCTTTACGGCGCAGTTCCTCAACAAGCTTTTTCCTTTTGCCTTTCGCAAGAAATGTATCAGACATAACTACTACATTCGGGTTTCAAAGCAACAAAAGTAAAAAAAATGTGATTCGGGATACAGATAAATCCGTGAATGGAGGATGACTTCAGAGAGGGAATTTTCCAAGTTCCTTATACAGAGGCCCTGTCTGCATTAGAATACTTTCATAAAGTATCACTTCGGAAGCTGAAATTTTCTGAAAGTCTGTTTCTCTGTAAGTTTCAAGTACTCTTTTAAGGTTCTCATTATCCTTAATGGTTCTTACGCGGCCTATTGTCAGATGGGGTCTGAAACCCCGATCCTCAATCGCAAAACCGCCTGATTTAAGGCCATCCGTGATTTTAGAGCTTAGGTTTACAAGGGTCTCCTTCGGACTGATTCCTACCCAGATCACCCTTGGATCATTGAAATTTTTAAACACCCCCGTACCTGTAAGTGAAAATTCAAACCGTCCGAAGCCAGCACATGTACCATTAAGAATCTGTGTGAGGAGTTTGATCTTTTTTTCCTCTGTATCTCCAAGGAATGCAAGTGTTATATGAATGTTTCCGGGATCTACCCATTTAATGCTTTCATGACCCAGCAACGATTTTACAGAAGATATCATCCTCAGGAGGTCAGCCCCGGGCACTGTCTTTACTGCAATAAAAAGCCTTTTCATGACCAGAATATTCGTTATTATTTTCACAGATTGCCAGATTCAATTGCCTGGACAATTATTTCCATTACAGCATCGTCGCCATAAGGATCGTATTCTTCCTTGAGGTTTGTTCCGAAAATCCTGGCAATGCCCTGCCAGAATGCCGCGGAAAGACTTCCCCTGTAATACCTTATAAGCTCATAAGATGTATTTTGCGTCTCCCTGTCAATAAGCTTTATTAAGAGTCTCCCCTGTGTTATTGTCATATCCCTTATGTCATCCTCATACTCACCAAAAAGGTTTTTTTCTGTCTGCCGTATATATTTCTTCCTGTCCCTGTCTTCCGGAATGTTGACAAGTTCCGTATTGATTGCTTCCAGCTTCGACCTGACAACCATGGCATAGGGATATACTTTTTTAAGGTTAGTAACAAGGCGCTGATATCTTGAATACGGGAATTTTTTGCCTGTTGAGGGCTTGCCGATAATTACAACCTCTTTAATGCCAATTTCAGGGAGGCTGATGCCATCCCTTTCAACAGAATGAAGCATATAGAAATTTTCCGGAAGTGTATCGGGAAGTATCAAAGCCGTATCATTTTGTCCGGAAACAAATTGCGAGATTACCAGCAGGATCATTATTGTCAGAACCTTCCTCAATTCCCTGATGTTTTGTGCAAAGGTATCAAATTACAGACCATATTAATTTATGCTATTATCATTTGCATTGACTTTTCAAAAAGCTATTTTTGGGAAAAGCTTTCTTTTATGGCATTGAAAGTCGAAGATCTTGAGGATCAGTCCAGATACAGGCAGTTGCTTAAAATTGATTATACTGATCTCGTTCCATTTGTACTCGAATATCTTCGGAAAAGATCATGGCTTATGCTTTCATTCTGGGCTTTATGCATATTTTTTCTGGGGACTGCATTAATTATCAGAGTTAATCTGGAAGGACTTTATCAGTTCAGATACATTTTCAAACACACTATCCTTGGCCTGGTCATATTTCCTATATTGCTGATTCCGGTTCATGAGCTGCTCCATATAATACCTTACTATCTTACCGGTGCAAGGAATATAAGGATCGGGATGGACCTCAGGCAATATATGTTCTACGTAACTGCTCACCGTTACGTGGCGAATGAAAAACAGTTCAGTCTGGTAGCACTGGTTCCTTTCATTTTGGTCAGTGCTGGTTTATTGTTCTTAGTACTTTATCTTCCCGGTTTATGGAAATGGAGCCTCTCTCTTGTGCTTTTTGTTCACGCTACTATGTGTGCCGGTGATTTTGCTCTTTTGAACTTCTATGCGGTTCATCCGGGGAAAAAGATATACACATGGGATGATGCAGATGAGAAGGCTGCGTATTTCTATGAGGAATTCTGAGAAAGACGAGGGAGATATGGGGCGAGGGAGCGATTGAGCGAGGGGGCGATGGAGAGATGGGGCGAGGGCTCTTAAGATCCCCTCCAGGGAGGGGCTTGGGGCGGGTTCTTAAAGAAAATGAAATATAATATATACCTTTTACAATGAAAATTATGAAAAAACTCTTTATCACATTACTTTTGGTCGCATCGATCGTCTTTGCCGGTTTCGGGCAGAGGAAAACAGTCAATCTTCCTGATCTGCAGGGATATGTAACGCTCAAATGCGACTTTCATCTGCATACTGTCTTTTCCGACGGAAATGTATGGCCGGTTTACAGGGTCGGGGAGGCATACCGCGACGGGTTGGATGCAATTGCAATCACTGATCATATTGAATATACCCCGAAAGATGATTATGTACCTGTAAACCATAACGCTGCATGGGAAATCGCCCAAAGCACAGCAAGGGAATATAATCTAATCCTTGTACATGGAACTGAACTTACACGTAAAATGCCTCCAGGACATGTAAACGCTCTTTTCATTCAGGATGCCTCACTTCTTGATACCGATTCAATAATGGATGCCTATGAGGCCGCGATAAAACAGGGTGCCTTTCTTCAGTGGAACCATCCGGGCTGGAGATCTCAGGAACCCGATGGCATTCCAAAGCTCTATCCGATCCATAAAACACTTCTTGCAAAAGGATGGCTGCATGGAATAGAATTTTTCAATGACAGCGAATATTATCCACTTGTGATGACATTCTGCAAACAGTATAACCTGGCAGTCATGGCAAACAGCGATAACCATGGGGTCATAAGTGAGACCTACACCAAACCTGAATATACAAACAGGCCAATGACTCTCGTTTTCGCGAAGGCCAGGACAGGCGAGGCACTTAAGGAAGCAATGTTTGCTGGCATAACAATGGCATATTTCGGCGATAATCTGGCAGGAAAGGAAGAATTTGCAAAGCCTTTCTTCTACCAGTGTATATCTGTTGGCAAGCCGTATTATGAGAACGACAAGACTATATATTTTGAGGTGACCAACAAATCAGATGTACCTTTTTATCTTGTTAACGGCGTAACAGATGCTCCAAAGTCTATTACCCTGACCGCCAATGGTAAAACCAGGGTCGCTGTAAGCAAAAAAGTGACAGTTCCGCTTACTTATGATGTCAAAAATATTATTACCGGTGAAAACGAAGTGCTTAAGATCGAACTTAAGTATAAATAAATTTCTGATCAGAATTTAACAGGCATTTTATTTAACCGCAAAGTAGCAAAGGTTACGCAAAGGACGCAAAGCCGGACGTAATAAGTAAATCATTTTGAGCCCTTTGCGCAAGACTTTGCGATCTTTGCGGTTAAGATTTTTCTCCTCTAATCCTGAATCCCACTAAAACTTTTCCTTTGCCAGTTTTACGATATCATCTTCCTTCACAATTGGTCTCATCCTGAAGGAATATTCATATTTCTTATCCAGAAGCCTGTATTGAGGATGTATTTCAGCTCCCCAGGAATTATCACCACCTACCCCCATCTGTCCAAGATCAACATTCAGGTTTACAAAATCCCTCGGCTTTACATCGACAGTATGTTTGTTTGCTGTTTTGGCATCGGGCCTGTACTGCGAGAGTTTTCCAGGAGATTCAAAATCGTCATGTATATTCTTCAGAGCAGCAAAGCATATCAGCGGATTTCCCGTAACAAGGAGTCCTGTTCCGTTCTCATCAGTCAGGGTAAGCCATCTTGTATCGGTTTTATAACCGTTTTCCTGCGGCCTGATATATGGAACATACTGATCATCAACAGTACCTTCATAAAGACCAACATCGGCAGCAGTTTTCCTGTCGGAATAGTTCTCAAACGGGCCACGGCCGAACCACTTAAGGTTCATGAATTCCTCGGGAAGTTGCATCTGCATTCCCATTCTTGGTATTTCAGGAATGGCATCGGATACTTTAGAGAACTGATTTTTCACAATAACATCTCCTGTACTGTAAATCGTATATGTCGAGACATAACCTGCTATCTTTTGACTGTTGTTTCCAGGTATGTCGTATTCGAATGTAAGAACCACCTTACCCATTTCGGGCTGACCAAGAGTAGCCTTCTTAATGATGGCCTTCTCCCCTGCTTTCTTCCAGACCACAAGCTTCTGATCCATATCATACCCATAGTCGTTATCTGTTGGAGGCCTCCAGAAGTCAGGTTCCGGACCTTTTTTTATAAGAGCCCTTCCTTTATAATTAAAGGAGTCCATTCCTCCTTTCTGCAGATCAAACACAATTTCCATATCGGTGCTGCTGACCTTATATTTATTTCCTTCTGTTGAAGTCTGAATAACAGCAAGATCGTTAGTTTTAGCACCAACCGGTTTGCCTTCAAAAGGAAGTTTGAACTGTTCCGTTGCATAAACATGATCTTCCGGAACATAGTTCCATTCATCGCTTCGCGATGCCCGTATGTTAAGGAAATATTCGGTACCGGGAGCAGCATCGATTCCGGAAACAGGAATTGTCACCAGAGTATCCCGGCCTGGTTTCAGACCCGAAAAAGTTATTTTCCCTGATTTCACGGCAACACCGTCGGCAATCACGTCCCAGTCAAAGATAAACTCAGAAAGATCTGTGAAGAAATATTTGTTTTTGATCCTTACAAGTCCATCAGCAAGCTTAACAGGCTCAAAACCTATATATTGGTAAACCTTTTTTACTTCATTCAGGCCTGGTTTTCCGGTGCGGTCGGGCCAGGTAACTCCGTTAATGCAGAAATTGCCGTCACTTTTTGTGCCTTCGGGTCCGAAATCGCCTCCATATGCCCAGTATTTCTCGCCTTCAGAATCAGTTACAAGAATTCCCTGGTCGACCCAGTCCCAGATAAAACCACCTTGAAGCTTCGGATATTTCTCAATAACATCCCAGTAATCCTGGAGATTGCCGGTAGAATTGCCCATTGAGTGGGCATATTCACACATAATAAGAGGCCTGTCGCTTTTAGGATCTTTTGCATATTCTTCAAGATTCCCTATCCTTGCATACATCGGACATACAATATCCGTATGGCGTTCAGTTGTATTGGTACTTTTTTCGGCACGTTCATACTGAACCGGGCGGGTATAGTCCCTTTCTTTTGCCCATTTGTAATTGTTAAGGAAGTTGTGCCCGTCACCTGCTTCATTGCCAAGCGACCATATTATTACGGAGGGATGATTCTTGTCGCGCTCAACCATTCTCTGCATCCTGTCGAGATGGGCGGCAGCCCACTCAGGCTTATCGGCAATTGTGACATCCTTGTCATAACCTATCCCATGCGATTCGATGTCAGCCTCATCAATAAGGTAAAGCCCGTATTTGTCGCAAAGCTCATACCACAGTTCCTGCTGTGGATAATGCGATGTTCTGACAGCATTTATGTTATTGCTTTTCATTACCCTTATGTCTTTCAGGATAGTGGCTTCATCAATAACATGACCTGTAAGATCATTATGTTCATGAAGGTTGGTGCCCTTAAGATAAACAGGAACACCATTGACAAGAAGTTGAGAATTTATAATCTCCACTTTTCTGAATCCTATCCTGGCGCTTACGCTTTCGAGGTAATCGCCCGAGGGATCCTTAAGGCTTATAACGAGTGAATATAGATTTGGTGTTTCAGATGTCCATTTTTTTATTTCAGGAAATGACTTTGTAAACTTCACAATGGCTTCATTACCTGATAACCTGGCATTCTGTGATTCGGTGTATATCTTCTGGTCATCTTCGTACAATGATACTTCGACTGCTGGTTCTCCTGAATTTGACTCAGTGCTTTTCAGTGATACATCAATTTTAAGAAGACCATCGGTATAGTTATTTTCAAGGTCTCCGATTGCAAAGAAATCGCTTATATATGTTCTTGGTCTTGCATGAAGGAAAACGCTTCTCTGTATCCCGCTCAGCCTGAAAAAATCCTGGTCCTCGAGATAACTTCCGTCGGACCACCTGTAGACTTCAACTGCTACAGAATTCTTTCCTTTTTTGAGATATTTAGTTATATTGAATTCTGCCGGAGTCTTGCTGTCCTGGCTATATCCGACCAGCTGTTCATTTACCCAGACATAAAATGCTGAGCTGACTGCCCCGAAGTGCAGGAATACCTCCTTTCCCTTCCAGTCTTCGGGAATAGTGAATGTTCTTTTATATGAGCCAACCGGGTTCCAGTCATGTTTTATGTAAGGAGGATTCATCTCAAATGCATAGCCAATATTCACATAGATAGGGATATCATAGCCCTTCATCTGCCAGTTGGAAGGCACTTCAATTTCGTCCCAGTCGCGTACATCGTAATCATCCTTGAAAAACCAGAAAGGGCGTTTGTCGGGAGAATCGACATAATTGAATTTCCACATCCCGTCAAGGGAAATATAATTCGGTGAACTAAGCTTATCTGCCTCAAGAGCCGAAGGCTCATCGGGAAAACTTATCATTGTTGCATGAGGGGATTCCCTGTTCTGATTAAACATTTCGGGATTTTCCCAGTCACGGGGTTCTTTTTCAGTGAATGCCACTCCCTCATATTTACTGTATCTTTTGCAGGCAGAAAATAGCAAAACAAGGGTAATAAGGTAAAGCAGAAGTCTTTTCATATGATTTTGTTTGATTAAAAATTATCTTTTCCGGGGCAAATGAGTTTTTGACCTGGTCTGTATCCTCATTTTCTTTTCGAATCTGTATCCGGCAGTCAGCTGCAGGTAATTGTTATATGAGTCAAAGTTATATCCCCCCTCCTTATAAGCTGATATTATACTATGACTGAATCTCAATGTAAAATTGACATGATTTTCGAGGTTCATTTCTACACCTGCGACCAATCCGATATCAAATTTCCTGTAAAAATCCCCAATGTCAGCTTTGATCTTTGTTTCATAGTCATACTGCATTGCTCTTGCAAGGTAACTTAACTGGGGACCAATATGTACATTGAAATTACCCAGGGGCTGATATCTTAAAAGAATGGGAAGATCGATATAGGTAAGTATGTCTTTCTTTTCATCCTGGGCGTAGAAATTTTCTTTCCAGTGTGATCCCTTTCCTGATCCGGAAATCTCAGCCTGCAATGCTATAGTTCTGCTTATAAAATAGTTATAATATGCCCCGGCATTAAATCCAAAGATTCTCATCACCTCAAATGCTCCCTGATTGTCTGGTGTATACTGGGATGCCCAGTTTACTCCGGCTTTAAAGCCGAATCCGTATTTTGGCAGGTTCCGCCTGTTGTACATCGTCTGTCCGTCAGCTATGGAAAAATATGACAGCAGGATTGAAACAAGTGTAACTGATAGTATCTTTTTCATATTATATCCATTAAATCCACAGCCGTTATAAAATTAACCAAAAATAAGGTTCATCAAACATTATCTGATCTGGCTATGTAAAATTATCTAAACTAACACCTTTTGCAGCAATATATTTTGAAAAACGCTGAACCAGGCAAAATCTTGTCAGAACAATCCTGATATTCTGCCGTCAGCATCAATGTCTATCTTTTCCGCCGACGGAGCATTAGGCAACCCTGGCATTCTCATTATCGTGCCTGCAATTGGGACAATAAATCCTGCTCCGGATGAAAGCTCGACCTCACGTATCTTAATAGTAAACCCTTTCGGACGTCCTCGCCTGGTCTGATCATCTGAAAGTGATTTTTGTGTTTTTGCAATGCAAACTGCAAGATTGCCGAACCCTAATTTCTCTATTTTGTCGAGCTGGGTTTTTGCCTTAACAGTATATTCTACATGGTCGGCACCATACATAAGTGTACAAATTGTGTCAATCTTCTTTTCGAGAGGCCATGAGAGATCGTAAAGTGGTTTGAAACAATTTACGCAATCCGAAATTTCCTGAATTACTTTTTCCGCCAGGTCGATTGCCCCTTCACCTCCTTTTGCCCATGCATCGTTTATCGCAACCTTTACGTTTTTAGCTTTGCAATGTTGAATAAGAAGGTCAAGTTCATTCTGAGTATCGGAATCGAATTTATTTATTGCGACAACAGGCCTGAATCCGAAATATCTCATATTTTCAATATGCTTGTCGAGGTTGTCAAATCCCTTTATCAGGGATTCAATATCCTCAATGCCAAGGGACGACAATTTAGCTCCTCCATGGTATTTCAGAGCCCTTACTGTAGCGACTATTACGACGGCATTTGTTTTCAGTCCGCCAGCCTGTGATTTTATGTCGAAGAATTTTTCAGCCCCGAGTTCGCTTGCGAAGCCTGCCTCCGTGACAACATAATCGCTGAGTGAAAGTCCTGTTTTCGTTGCTATTATTGAGTTGGTACCCTGTGCGATATTTGCAAAAGGGCCGCCGTGAATTATTGCCGGAGTACCTTCGAGAGTCTGCACCAGATTCGGTTTAATTGCATCCTTAAGAAGAGCGGTCATTGCACCATTGGCCTTAAGGTCGCGTGCAAAGACCGGCTTGTCGGCATAGGTATATCCTACAAAGATATTCCCCAGTCTTTCCTTCAGGTCCATAAGATCCTTTGACATGCAAAGTGTGGCCATCACTTCGGAGGCTGCAGTGATCTCAAAACCCGACTGGCGCGGAACTCCTTCGGTGGTACCTCCCAGGCCTATCACAATGTCTCTGAGAGACCTTTCATTCATATCCATTACCCTTTTCCATTCGATGGTACGGGGATCTATTCCAAGATTACCATCTCCACTCTTAAGCTGGATGTTATTGTCTATCAGGGCCGACAGAAGATTATGAGCCTTTTCGACCGCTGAAATATCGCCTGTAAAATGAAGGTTGATATCTTCCATCGGGATGACCTGTGAATATCCGCCACCTGCAGCACCGCCTTTTATTCCGAAGACAGGACCGAGCGATGGTTCACGAAGAACAACGGTTGCCTTTTTCCCCATTCTGTTAAGGGCCTGGGCAAGTCCTATTGATGTTGTGGTCTTGCCTTCACCTGCAGGTGTGGGTGTTATTGCGGTAACAAGGATAAGCTTTGCCTTTTTAACCTTATCCTCATCGATGAAATGCAGGGGGATCTTTGCCTTGTATTTGCCATATAATTCAAGTTCCTCATATGGTATACCAAGAATTTCCGCAATTTCCTCAATATGTCTGATCTTTGCTTCCTGTGCTATTTCTATATCCTTTTTCATAACGGGATAAGTTTTAATTCAGGGAAAGATAACAAACTTTCGGTTTTATGCAAAGAACAGCGGTTGCCTGTTCATAACTGAATTTATGTTTTGCAACGTATTATAATACTGCTTATAATACGTTGAAAGAAGCCATAGTTACATGATAGGATCCTGCAGATTCCATGATTCACAGAGAATAGCCTGCATCCATCCCGTGTTTCCTGTTTTCCTAACATACTTTTGCTACGTATCTTATTTTTTGATAACTTGAACCATTAAAAATCATTAAAAGCCGACAGCTATGTACAAAGAAATCAAAGACCTTTATGATGACTATAAGGTTGGGAAATATTCGAGAAGATCATTTTTAAGGAAACTGGCACTGATAACAGGAAGCAGCGCCGCTGCCCTGGCTCTTTTCCCTGTTCTGGAAGAAAATGAACTTAAAGCTGCAGCAGCGCCAAAAAAAGCTCCCGAACTTGTCACAGAATTCATTAAATATCCTGCCGAAACAGGTGAAATGAGGGCTTTCCTTGCCAGACCAAAAAAGGGAAAGAAATTTCCTGCAGTTATTGTCATTCACGAGAACAGGGGCCTTGTTCCCCATATTCAGGATGTCACAAGGAGAATGGCGGGAGAAGGATTCCTTGCTCTCGCTCCGGATGCACTATCGCCACTGGGAGGCACACCTGACGACATAAGCAACGTTGGCGCAATGTTCAAACAGCTCGACAGCGAAAAAACTACGAAAAACTTCGTTGCTGCTGTCAAATACCTTAAAACAAATCCTCTCTGCACAGGGAAAGTAGGTTGTACAGGATTCTGCTGGGGCGGAGCCATGACAAACCAGGTGGCAGTAAACGCTCCTGATCTTGATGCTGCCGTACCTTATTACGGAAGACAGCCTGCAGCAGAGGACGTTGAGAAAATAAAAGCACCTATAATGGCTCATTATGCAGGCAATGATGCCGGGATAAATGCAGGGATACCAGCTTTCGAGGAAGCTCTGAAAAAATACGGCAAGGAATACCAGATCTTCATGTACGAAGGTGCAAGCCACGCTTTCAACAATGACTCAAATCCTGAAAGGTACAATGAACAGGCTGCCAAACTTGCATGGGGAAGAACCATTGCGTTCTTCAAGGAAAAATTAAAGTAGAGTTTTTTTCCATTCCTCGGCCGTAGCTTCCACAAAAGGCTTGCAATGCCGGAAGAAGGCTTTATATCCTGAACACAGGTAATTCAATCCCTTCTCACCATCCGGAGCAGATATAAACCTGTTCTTAGGGCATTCCCCGTTGCACATGGCTTTAACTTCACATTCGAGGCAATAACGGGGAAGTGTCTTTGATTTTGCAAGACCGAAGTTCTTCTGCTTTTCACTGTCGAGAAGTTCAGAAACAGAATTCTTATTTATGTTCCCGACAAGATTATCCTTATTAACAAAATGATCGCATGAATAAAAGTTGCCGTTGCTTTCGACAACAGGAACGCCGCCGCAGTTCTCTTTGAAAATGCACAGTGTATGCTCCTGTCCGAAGGCCGTCCTTACAGCCTCTTCAATAACCTGGATCTTTATCTTTCCTATTTCATTTTCTATCCATTCATCAAAGACAGCAATCAGGAATCTCCCAAATTCATCAGGACCGACAGAGGCCTTGCTCACTCCCTTCACTGTGTCAGGACACCTTTCGACGAGAGGCAGAAAAGTAATATGCTCAGCTCCGATATCCTTTATGAAATCATAGGTTATAAGCGGGAAAGCTGAATTTGATGAATTCACAACACACAGGATCTCAGTTGCTATTCCTGCCTGGTGAAGGATTTCATACCCTTTAAGGACCCTTGCCAGCGATGTATTGCCTTCAGCATCCTTTCTGAATGTGTTATGCATGTCTCCCGGACCATCGATGCTGATCCCTATTATGAATTTCTCCATTTTGAAAAACCAGGCCCAGTCCCAGTCGATCAAAGTACCGTTGGTCTGGATACCGTTCAGTACAGTTTTGCCCTGAGGAGTATATTTCTTCTGAAAGGCAACTGCCTTCCTGTAAAAATCAATACCGGCAAGTAAAGGCTCCCCTCCGTGCCATGAAAAGAAAATATACTGACCAGTTGAGGCCTCAATATGTTGTATAATATATTTTTCAAGAGTCTCATCGCTCATAAGCGGATCCAACCGGTCATTATGAAGGGTAATCTTATCAAGATAATAGCAATACCTGCATCTGAGGTTGCACCTTGCACCCACAGGTTTCACAAATATTTGAAATTCACGCTCTTTATTCTGATCTTCAGTCATTCCATCTTATAATATTGGGGTTATCTCCGGGTTTTTGCATCCTTATCCTCCATCCTACCGGATAATAGTTATTTACCCTTGAACCGATATTGTTGCAGAAGCCCAGGTTAACCCCGTTGTAATTTATTAAAAAATATCCCTTAGGTACATTTTCAAATCTCAGTGGATCTTTTCTAAGAAATTCAACAGCCTGATCATAATCTGCCTGCAATGAATAAAATGCATCATTCCTGAATCCCGCCGACAAAGCCAGGTCGTGCTCCGGAATATATGAGTTCTTTTTTATCGTGCAGATCCTGGTTCCCGGATTGACGATCCTGAGGAATTTCTCAAGCAGGAAATAGTCCTCATGTCTGCATGGAACATGAAACATCTCATCTCCCCGCCTTATGATCCTTTCAGGAGAGAATAAGGTCCATTCACCGGCAATACCGAGATCCTGCCTTTTTATCTCGTTTTTTAACTTAACGGATTCACTGCGGGATCTTATGTTATTTTCATTCTCCTTTCTCACAACAGAGAAAAACAAGCCCTCCCCCCTTATTCTGCCGGGATAAAAGCCATAACCTTTAATGCCTTTGTAATCAACTTCAGTGATGCCTTTAAATGAAGAGATATCCATGCTTACCGGCTTTGCACCGTGATACGATGCAAGCCATTCAACGTTTTCCTCGTTCTCGGCCGGATTGAAAGTGCAGGTGCTGTAAATGAGTATACCGCCTGGTCTGAGAGCCGGCCAGACATTGGCGAGTATCCTTTTCTGCCTCTCCGAACAGAGCATAGCTGCAGATTCAGACCATTCCCCGACAGCAACAGGATCCCTGAACATACCTTCTCCCGAACAGGGGGCATCGACAAGTATAAGATCAAAAAAGCTTCCGAGCCTGCCAAATGCCGAAGGATCACTTTGAGTGACGATTGTATTCGACAATCCCCATTTGGTGACGTTTTCCGAAAGTACCGAAGCTCTTGATGCGATAACTTCATTGCTCACAAGCAGATTGTTATGGCCTATGAGTGATGCTAAATGTGTGCTTTTACCGCCGGGAGCCCCGCAGAGGTCAAGAACTTTGATATTAGCATCGGGCAAAAGCTGTCTGAAGATCTGCTCTATGAACATTCCCGAAGCTTCCTGGGGATAATAGCATCCGGCATGAAAAAGCGGATCGCATGTGAATGATGGCCTGCTTTCGAGATAATATCCGCTGCTGCACCAGGCAATCTGTTCCGAATTAAAGGGGATCCTGTCCCATTTATTTTTGTTTAACCTTATGCTTACCGGAGAAGGTTCCTGAAGGGATCTCAGAAGATCATCAGGATCAATGTAAAGCTGGGTCCTGAGCCTTTGTATGAATCCATCCGGGAACATCTGACGCCTTATTCTGATCTTATGGGAATCCTGAATATCGTTATGCTTGCCGGACCTGCAGTAAGTTTGCCGGCGTTTTCCCCGACCTCCGGCCCCTGTATCTTCACAGCGGGTTCCCTTCCCGGTTCATTTGTCGACATTTCATCGGGTGCGGTTATCCGCCATATTTCAATCTTATCGCCAAACCTGCTTCCTGATATTTCGAGAGGGAAACTGATAGTTTCATAAACGGGATTTACAACTGAAAGTGTAAGAGTGTCGCCCCCCGGTGTCAGTGTCGCACCGATATCAAATGGTCGTGTTTCCCCGGATATTTTCACCGGAATTGTTCCGAATTTATGCCTGTAAAGCTTAAGAACCTGTCCGGTCGCATCAAAAACAGAATGTGTGGTATTTGTCTTAATACAGCCTATCACATTGACAGTCTGCGCATAGTTAGCCATGTAGATTATATCTGTGTTCTTTGAATATTCATTTAATCCGGCTGCAATGCCCATGGCATCCCTGTAGAAGTACCTGGTACCCAGTTCACCATAGATATGAGGTCCGTACCAATAGTTCCATTCATCCATGCATATTCTGATATCTTTGCCTTTAAGGGCAGGAATAGTCTGCCTGTATTCCCTGTGTGCAACCGCCTTTTCCCTTATGGCATCCGGAATCTGTTTAATATGGGTCATAAGACCGCCTCCATGGTAATCCTGTTTATAAAAATGTTCGCTTATATAGTCCATATTATCAGCGCAGTTCGATAGTATCATCCTGTCCCAGTCGCCAAGATCACCGACTGAAATCAGCTTTATTGAAGGATCGGCCGATCTCATCTTAGTTGCAAATTCATTGTTCTTCCTCACAAAATCCTCCGTTGACATATGTCCGAGCTGCCAGTCGCCGTACATCTCATTGCCTATCGACCACCATTGAACTTTCCATGGTTCAGCATGACCATTGTCGCTTCTCAGCTTTCCCATCGGTGTATCCTTTGGTCCGTTTGTATATTCAACTTCAGCCTTTGCTTCATCAGAGTTTCCGAGACCGGCGTTGACAGCTATATACGGTTGAGTGTTAATTAATTCACAGAACCTCATGAATTCATGAATTCCGACATCATTGCTTTCTACTCCCATCCATGCGGGATTTTTTCTCGGGGGACGTCTGTCCCTGTCTCCCAGGCCGTCGCGCCAGTTGTAACCGCTGACGAAATTCCCTCCCGGCCAGCGGTAAACAGGTGAATCAAGCTCCCGTAAAAGAGCAATTACATCACTTCTGAATCCTTCAATATTATCCGAAGGCATAAGAGATACTGTCCCCACCCACAGTTTCCCGGAACCGAAAGGTTCGATACTCAGCACTGCATCATGAACAAGGCCTTCCGACCTGAAATTGAGGGGAAAAGTCGTGTATCTGTCAGATAAACCTGTTAATTCGACAGATTCGCTTTTTTCATTCCATTTAAGGCTGACAACAGCCTTTGTTATTTTTCCTGAAGCCTTAAGCACTATTCTTCCGTTATAATCGAGGTTTTCCTTCAGTCCCAGGTTTTCCTGGTACATCACAACCTTAAGGTCATCCTTGCAACCAAGCACCGGAGTCTGCCTTCCCGTGAAAGGATTCGAGGTTTCCATCGAGAACATTGAATTCTCACCCGACAGTTTCCATACCGATTCCCTTGATCCCGGGACATACCAGAATTTTCGGTCCTCGAGCATCTCAGCCCATATTCCTCCGTAAATGCACCTGCCGAGGTGCTCAATAAACTGGCCATAGATATAAACCGGCATTGGCTCTGATCTCTCAGCCGTATTGACTGTTATTTTCGTACTGATTTTCTCCTCCGACAGCAGCTCCAGTTTCATATTGTCGAACCATGCGCTTCCTTTCGAATTGCCGTCGATCCCGAGAACACATGAAATTGTAACGCAGTCATCATTTCCTGTCTCAAATTCATATTTCACCTGGGTCCAGTCGTTGGTCCCGGTAAATCCTGATGATTCATGTTTCAGTCCATCCATCCTGAATCCGGCTCCTTTCCCTTTTTCAGCGACTATGTTTTCAGTTTTAATCCATCCCGTGAACCTGTATCTCGACCATGGTTTAAGAAGTACTTTTGACGACCAGCGGCCGTTGGCAAACCTGTCAGCCTTGAGATAAAGGCTTTTTGTTCCGCTCTGAGCCACATTGTCATAAAACTGGACAGCATACCTGGCCCTTGGATCGCTTGACCATCCCTGAACAGCAGATCCGTCAGTTATCTCAGCCGAAGGGTTCCGGATAACTCCATATTCACGAATCTGGTCTGTCGGGTTTTTTATACTGCAGCCGGCAAGCAGGATCATGACAGCAAATACAGATTTTTTCATTTCAGTGGTAATTAGGTATTAAACTTCATTTATTTCCTCACCGGCGGGAATGACAGGATTTCGTGAAAACTTCCTCCATAAATAATAAACAGGTATGCCGATGAGTACAATTATCAGTCCCGGGAATGTATAATTAGGTTTGTAAATAAGCAGGATTATCATAATAAAAGTTGTCACCAGGATATAGAATCCTGGTATAACCGGATATCCGAAGGCTTTGTAGGGTCGCTGGATATCGGGTCTTTTAGCACGCAACACAAAGATTGCAAGTATGGTAAGGCTGAAAAAGAGAAGAACAGCAAAAATCACATAGTCGAGAAGATTGCTATATGTTCCTGATAGACAAAGTAAAATTGCCCATACCCCTTGTACTGCGATTGCAAAGCCTGGAACTCCTTTCTTGTTTATTTCTGCGACACGTCTGAAAAAGAGCCCGTCCTTCGCCATGGCATAATAGACCCGCGGTCCTGCAAGTATAAGTCCATGGTTGCATCCGAAGGTGCTTACCATTACGAATACGGCCATAATTATTGCAGCATAATCGCCAAAAACAACGCTCATCGCTGAAGTTGCCACCCTGTCGTCGGTAGCATACTGGATACCTCTGGCAACGACATCAGCTCCGTCAGGAGTACCGGAAAGCGGCAGTATCCTTATATATACCCAGTTTGTGAACAGGTAAATGACCGAGACGATAAGCGTTCCGAATATTAGGCTCAGAGGAACCGTACGTCTGGGATTTATAACTTCTCCTGATATATATGTCACATTGTACCATGCATCGGCTGAGAACAGTGAACCGACGAGAGCAGTCGCAACAGCGGCTATAAGGGCAAATCCGGTTAGTGGTATTACCTGGTTGTTTTCGCCGAGACGTCCGGCTGCCCAGAACACTTCCTTGTTGATCTGCCACGACGATAATGCCTTAGTTGCAAAAAAACCTATAAGGATGAATCCGAACAATGCTATGACCTTGGTTGAGGTAAAGATGTTTACCACAGTCTTTCCCGTAACAATTCCTCTTGTATTCAGCCATGTTAAAAAGGTTATCATTGCAATTGCAACTACCATGGTACTGTTAATCTTCAGGGGTCCTGCCGTAAGAAGTATATTCCTGTCAGAGATCCACGGGATAAGGACTCCGGTGAATTTGGCAAAGGCAACTGCTACTGCGGCAATTGAACCGCACTGAATAACGAGGAATGTAGTCCATCCGAACAAAAAACCAATAAGGGGGTGGTAAGCTTCTCTCAGATATACATATTGTCCTCCCACATCAGGCATCATCGATGCCAGTTCTCCATAGCTTATTGCCCCTATCACCGTTATGATCCCTGTAATAAGCCATACAACCATCATCCAGCCGGGTGATCCGACTGTTCTGGCAATATCTGCGCTGGTTATAAATATTCCGGAACCTATCATTGCTCCTGCAACGATCATTATTCCGTCAAATAGATTTACACGCTTCTGGAGCAGGTGGTTTTCTGTTTGCATTTTATAATTTTAACGTAGAAACAAATGTAATTAAACATATGAAATAATTCCGATCATTAAATTGTCTAATATTAATATATCTGATCAGAATAAATAACCCTGTTTTTAAATCAAATCACCGAATTATGAAGAAGTCATTTATTTTTTTAATTGCCATGCTTTTTACATTAAGCATGTCAGCCCAGAAATTTGAAGATCTGGCCTTAACTCCGCCCATGGGCTGGAACAGCTGGAACAAATTTCATTGCGATGTCAGCGAGAAGCTTATAATGCAGGCAGCGGATGCCATGGTAAGCAGCGGAATGAAGGATTCCGGTTACGAATATATTGTGATAGACGATTGCTGGCAGGTTTCGCGTGATGAAAACGGCGAGATTGTCTGTGATCCCGAGCGTTTCCCTCATGGAATGAAATATGTGGCTGATTATGTTCACTCAAAAGGACTGAAATTCGGCATCTATTCAAGTGCCGGAACTGTTACCTGCCAGAGGCGCCCGGGAGGTTTCGGACATGAATATCAGGATGCGAGGACCTATGCAAGATATGGCGTCGATTACCTGAAATATGACTGGTGCGGCTCTACGACACAGGATGCTAAATCGTCATATACCAACATGAGCAATGCCCTCCGCACAGCCGGACGTCCTATTGTCTTCAGCATCTGTGAATGGGGATCCAACAAGCCTTGGGAATGGGCCGGACCTGTTGGTCATCTTTGGAGAACAACCGGTGACATAAGCGACAGTTGGAACAGCATGATAGAAATCTTTGAAAAACAAAAAGATCTCGCCAGATATGCTGGTCCGGGAAAATGGAACGATCCCGACATGCTGGAGGTTGGAAACGGAGGAATGGCTACAGAGGAATACAGGACACATTTTTCCCTATGGTGCATGCTTGCATCTCCTCTTATGGCAGGAAACGATCTCAACAATATGACACCCGAGACTAAATCGATACTTCTGAACAAGGAGATGATAGCCATAGACCAGGATTCGCTGGGACGTCAGGCTACATGCTACAGGGATAACGGTGATTACCAGATCTGGGTAAAAACCCTGTCAAACAATGAAAAGGCCATCTGCCTTCTCAATAAAAGCGATGAAAAGAAATCAGTTCTTGTAGATTTCGATCTTCTTGCAAAGATCAAAACATTCGGACGCGGTTTCGGAGGCCCGATGCCTGCTGCTCCACCTGCAGGAGCTGCTCCGGGAATGCCGGGAGCTCCGGCGATGCCTGGTGGTCAGGCTGCACCTGGCGCTCCTGGCGTCCCGGGAGCACCGGCTGTACAAGCAGGTATGCCCGCTGGAACGGGACAGGCCAGACCACGTTTTGTCCAGCTTACAATCAATGATTACAAGATAAGAGATGTCTGGGAACACAAGGACCTCATACTAAAGGAGACATCGATGTATGTCGATATGCCTCCGCACTCAGTAAAAGTTTACAGGTTCATAAGAAAGTGATATTATAAGATGATCAGGAATCAGTTTGCAAACGCAACTTCCTTCCCTGTTAATCTTATCCTCCCGGTTACCACCTGGGTGAGCTGAGGATCGAGATACCCTTTGAAGCCCGGCTGTTTCCCTCCAACAGATATGGTGAAATAACCGGGTTCTGTAACTCTCCTGTTTTTATTGTTTATAATCGAAAACTGCCGTGGATCGAGACTGAATTCCACAATCCGGGTTTCGCCCGGTTTCAGGGTGATCCTTTTGAAACCTTCGAGCTGGCGTATCGGGCGCGCAGTTGATGCTTTCTCATCAGTGAGGTAAAGCTGGACAACCTCATCGCCTTCAAACTTGCCTGTATTTGTAACAGTCACACTGACATTGATTTTTTCACCTGCTGCTGCCTTTTCAGGAAGTGAAAGATTGCTGTAAGCAAAAGTGGTATAACTGAGACCGTAGCCAAAGGGATAAAGAGGCTCCTGTGTGAAAAACCTGTAGGTCTTGCCTGCCATATCATAATTCTCAAAGGCCGGAATTTGGTCAACAGATTTATAATAAGTCACGGGGAGCCTTCCGGCAGGATTATAGTCGCCGAAGATGACATCTGCTACTGCATTACCGCCCTGCTGGCCTCCGTATCCGGCAAGGAGAACTGCGTCAGCCTTTTGCTGTGCCTTGTTTACTGATAATGCCCCTCCGCTTGTAAGTACGACAATCACCGGTTTGCCTGTTGCCTCTATCGCATCAAGAAGCTTTTCCTGGACAGCCGGCAGATCAAGACTTGTGCGGTCGCCTCCGCTGAATCCATCGATTTTTATCGACATCTCCTCACCTTCAAGGCGCTGTGACAATCCGAGAACAAGTACAACTGCATCAGCCTGATTTGCGGCAGCAACAGCTTGTTCAACAAGTCCTGTGCGCGGACGGCTCCAGAGAAGCTTCATATCGGCATCGCCTGCATAATTCTTATAAAACACCTCGATCCTGTATTTCTCTCCTTCCTTCAGATCGATGGCTTTTTCAACATGGAATGCATGATGTTCTCCCCTGTATGATATGAATTTCTCACCGTTCACAAGTATTTCATAACCTGATGATCCCCAGGATCCAAAAAAAAATGTTCCTGTCTCGGGAGCAATGAGATATGTTGTCCATTTTATTCCGAAATCATCATCGGGCATATCAGCCCTTGGTGAAAGATGCTCCCAGTAAAAATTAATATTATCGTCGACCCGTGTGAAAAGAGGTTCTCCCTTCATGTCGCGGTTATTGAAGTATTCGCCAAAGGCCCCTTGCTTCCCGTCGGGTGTCTGAAGATAACGTGAAGGGATCACCGTGAGGTTATGTATCCCTTCTGCAAGGTCGCTTCCCTCAGCATATATTATTTTTGTATCGGGTTTTAGCTTATTTTTTATCCCCTGCAGAACTGTTACATAGTCTTTCGGAATGCCATTATAATTTCCTATCAATGACTCAAAATTATCTGCATTCGGACCGATGACAGCAACCGACTTAATATCTTTTGATAAAGGCAGTGTATTCCCTGAATTTTTAAGAAGGACTATTGATTTATTTGCCGCCAGCCTGGCAAGGGAATTATTATAATCTGAACAATTCACAAAATATGGTATCTGTGCATAGGGGACCATGTTGTCGGGATCGAACATGCCAAGTTTGAAACGGGCAGTAAAAACCCTCTTTGCTGCTGTGTTAATATCATCTTCAGAAAGAAGGCCCCTTTCTATTGCCATAACAAGATTTTTGTAGTCAACACCACATTCAAGGTCAGTTCCTGCCTTAACGGCCTGTGCTGCTGCCTCGGCCGCATCTTTTGCAACCTTTGTGAATCTGTAGAAATCCGATATTGCCCAGCAGTCTGACACTATATAACCTTTGAATCCCCATTCATTTCTCAGTATACCGTAAAGTATAGGGTTTGCGCAGCAGGGAAAGTCGCGGAACATATTATAGGCGCCCATTACTGAATATACGCCACCATCGACAACTAGTGTCCTGAAAGCCGGGAGATATGTCTCCCTGAGATCGACCTCACTGACTTTTGCATTGAACTCATGCCTTAATGGTTCCGGTCCCGAATGAACAGCATAATGCTTTGCTGTGGCCACAGTTTTGAGGTATTTCGGATCATCACCCTGCATTCCCTTCACGAACTGGTAACCCAGCCTGCCTGTAAGGTACGGATCCTCCCCGTATGTCTCATGACCCCTTCCCCATCGGGGATCGCGGAAAATATTGATATTCGGCGACCAGAAGGTAAGTCCCTGGTAGATGCCCGTTTTGCCTCTTCTCTGGAATTCATGATATTTTGCTCTTGCCTCGTCGGAAATAGCACTGGCAACATTGAAAATCAGCCCTTCATCCCATGAATTGGCAATTGTAATTGACTGTGGAAAGACAGTAGCATAACCTGCTCTGGCAACTCCGTGAAGAGCTTCATTCCACCAGTTGTATGCCGGAATGCCCAGCCTCGGGATAGCAGGAGCCGTATACAGAAGCTGATCGGCTTTCTCTTTAAGAGTCATCCTGGAGATCAGGTCGGCAACCCTGTCTTCTGTTGTCAGTGAAGGATTCCGGAACGGAAAGTTATCATATGACTGCTGGGCAAATCCAACCAGACCCTGTGAAAGGGTCAGGGCAATGATGAGAAAGGAAGTTTTTTTCATTGAAGTTATTTTTAGACTATTCCTAATCTTAAAAAAAGTATTTTATTGTCTTTATCTATTTTATAACGATCCTGTAAGCTCCTGAAACAAGATAAATTGACCCGTCAGGATTTACTGCAGGCTCAACTATGCGGTCATTTTCCAGTAAGGTTATGGTCTTTATAGAAAACCCTGTAGGAAGTATTATATCGGCGCTGGAATTTGCCGGAATGACAATTTCCCATGTAATGCCAGGTTTGGTTCTTGTCCAGTCCGAAACTATCCTTCCGTAAGGAGAGTCATGTACTGCCCTGAAATGAGGAAGGTTTTCGGGAAATGATGGTTTGAGAAGAATATTCTTAAACCCCGGATTTTCTGGATCGGGGTTAATGCCTCCAAGTGCTTTGTAAAACCAGGCATTTATTTCTCCGAACATGATATGGTTCATCGATATATCGCTTCCTGCATCGATCGGCCAGTTCTCATAAAAGGTTGTGGCTCCGTTCACTATCCACCATCCCCAAGATGGGAAGGTTTCAGCAGATGCAAGTGTATAAGCCAGATCAGGATACCCGTTTTCACTCAGTGCATTCAGAATAGCTTTTGAGCCAAGAAGCCCGACATCGATGCGAGAATTATCGGCTTTAACCCTTAGAGCCAGGTTATCAGCTACCTTTTTTTTGAAATCTTCCGGAACAATGTTCCATTTAAGAGGTACACTGAGTTCTGTCTGTACGCCGTGGCCATAAATGCCCTTATCCCTGTCGAGATATTTTGAATTGATGGCATCTTTTATCTTCTGTGCAAGTGCTGTGTATCTGATATGATCCTCCTCCCTGCCAAGCACTTTTGATGCATTTGCAAGTATGGATGCATCAACAAAATAGTAGACCGATGAAGTTAGCTCAACCGGCGATTTGGATTTTACCGGAACCCAGTCACCCAATCCCCATGTTGTCAGTCCCGAAGGACTTATATCTGTTATATGGTCGACATATCTTTTTATGTTCCAATAACAGTCGCCAAGCAGCTTTTTATCACCATAGAACATGTAAATATTCCAGGGAATAATTGCAATGGTGCTTGTCCAATCGGGACCATTGGCCCAGTGATAGCCCCATCCGCTTGTTGGAATTATCGCGGGAAGGACTCCATTTGGCTGTTGTTCGTCACGATGGTCGGCGAGCCATTTCTCATAAACTGTAATCCCATCGAAATTAAACAATCCTGTTTCAATTGCAATATGGGCATCACCTGTCCAGCCGTTCTTTTCTCTTTGGGGGCAGTCGGTAGGATAACCAAACAGGTTTGAAAGATAGGAGTTATTCGCGGCCCACCAGATTTTATTCAAAACAGGATTTGACGATTCAACATTTCCAACAGGAGGAACATCACTGTGCATGAACCAGCCTGTAAGGTTATCGGCTGACAGAACCACAGGTTTGCTGCATGTTACTTCCACATATCTGAATCCCTTGTAATTGAACCGTGGCATAAATGTCTCCTCACCCTTTCCACCTGCAATAAAAATATCGGTCTGGAAAGGATCGCTGTCGTCGGCAGGCCGGTAATGAACATCAATATTCGACATATCAGCGCGTCCGTCTTTTCCTGTTCTCTCAGCATGTTTAAGCCGGAATACAGTTCCGGCATCAGCCCTGACAGTAAACTGCGACACACCGGCAATATTCCTGCCAAGATCAAAAACAAATACTGTATCATTTATCCTGCTGACATTTTTTGCCGGGATCCTTTCAACGTTCCGGATGGGATGCATCTGCTGGGCAACAATGTTCTGTGAAGGTGCAGGGCGATAAACAGCCGGTTTCCATTTGGAATCATCAAAACCGGCTTTGTCCCATCCCGGTTGTTCCCTGCGGGCATCATAGTGTTCACCTGTATAGATGCTGTTGAAGGTTACAGGGCTCAGGGAGCTCTTCCATGAATTGTCAGTTGCTATTGTCTGAACGCTTCCATCCTCATATATGATCCTTATGTCCATGCAGAAAGCCGGCCGGTTGCGCCATGGTGCCCTGTCGAAATACCATACGGCGGTCGACTGGTGGTTATACCAGCCGTTCCCGAGCAGCACACCTGCAACATTACTTCCCTGCCGGAGACTTAAGGTTATGTCGTAAGTCACATAAAGAGTTCTCCTGTCGAACCTCGTATATCCGGGATCAAGGCGATGATCCCCGGTCTTCATGCCGTTGAAAGAGACCTCATATAAACCTGCGACGGCTATGTATGCTCTTGCCGACCTCACTTTTCCGGTAACATTGAACTCCTTTCTGAAATATGGGGCCTCCTTTTTTTCCATCCCGTATTCATCACTGATCCAGGAACCTTTCCAGTTTTCCTTTTTCATCATTCCGGTTTCAAAAGAGGCTGTTACAGGAACAGATTTAGATCCGTCCTTATCCCACACCTGGACACTCCAGTAATATTTTGTAAATGGTTTAAGCTCCCTTCCTGAATATGTAACAAGCATGCGGTCTGATTCAACTTTTCCGGAATCCCATGAATCTCCAGATCCATTCGATACCGATACCGAATCAATGCCTGCAACTACCCGGTAAGATGTCTGAGCGGCTCCCTGACGTTTATCATTAATAAGCCAGCTTAACCTTGGTTCCGGAGAATCAATACCCAGAGGATTCATAAGATATTCGCACCTGAGATTGCCCGGTAAACATTTATCCTGCGGAAGAACTACAGGAAGGACGCATATCAATGCTGAGAATGAAAGAAAAAGCCTTCTCTTATTCATAAACAATAACAGGTTATTTTATACAACGGGAAGATTCCATGGGTTCCTGTATTTAGGAATCAGGTAGCTGTTAGCATCTGTATCGTTTGTGAATTTGGTTCCATCCCAGACAAGTTTTTTACCTGTGCGGTAAGCAATATTGCCGAGAGCCGAGAATTTTGCAATATGTGCTCCTATTTCAATGCTTGCATTCGTTTTAGGATTTCTTGTTTTAATACATTCGAGGTGGTTTTTCACATGGTTGCTAAGCCCTTTTCCTGTTCCCCTTTTCAAAGGAACAGCTTCCATCCTGATCTTACCGTTTACTTTTTCGGGGATTACTTCCCAGCCTCCGCGGTCGACAACCAGTGTTCCGTTTTCACCCACAAATCCAAGGCCATGATTACGTCCATAGGCGCCGTCATCAATACCTATAGCATGATCCCACAACACATTGAAACCATCGAATTCATATATTGTCTGAAGACTGTCGGGTGTTTCGCATGCATCATCGGGATATCCGTACTTACCACCCATAGCCATAATGGATTTTGGTGTTGTGACATTCATCCCGAACAGTGCATAATCAAGCAGATGGACTCCCCAGTCGGTCATCAGTCCGCCGGCATAATCCCAGAACCATCTGAATGTAAAATGAAACCTGTTTCTGTTAAAGGCTCTTTTTGGAGCGGGTCCCAGCCACATATCATAATCAACGCCTGCAGGAACCGGTTCATCAGGCAGAACAGGGATTGTCGGGCACCATCCCTGGTAAGAGAATACCCTTACAAGTCTTATTTTCCCGAGTTTTCCGGAGTTGATAAAATCAACTGCCTCCTGCCAGTGGGGGTCGCTTCTCTGCCATTGTCCTACCTGAACCACCCTGTTGTATTTCTTTGCTGCCTTCACCATAAGATTGCACTCCTCAATGGTCCTGCCAATGGGTTTTTCTACAAAAACATCCTTCCCTGCCTCACATGCTGCAACCATCTGGATACAATGCCAGTGATCGGGTGTTCCCACAATCACAACATCGATATCCTTGTTATCAATAAGCTTCCTCCAGTCCTTGTAGAGATTTGCAGGCTTTTTACCTCTAATCTTTTCCACATTCCCGGCTCTCCTTTCAAGAACAGAATCATCGATGTCGCAAAGGGCAAGGCATTCAACCTCGGAATTTTCAAGAAATGCCGCCAGGTCACTGAAACCCTGTCCGTTGCAACCGATAACCCCAACGTTTATCCTGTCGCTTGGTGCAACAATTTTAGAGGATGCCCTAAGAGATGGCACTACAGTCAGCCCGGCTGCAGCAAGGGCTGTATTTCTTATGAAACCGCGTCGTGTTGTCATGGATATTTTCTTTGGTTATATTATTTTAATACTGAAAACCTGTAAATTGTGCGTGTCTGGTACGTATCACCCGGATTTAACACTGTCGAAGGGAAATCAGGATGATTGGGGCTGTCCGGGAAATGTCCCGATTCGAGGCAGAAACCTGTTCTGTTATCGTAGGCTACACCTCCATGGCCTTTCTGGCTGCCGTCGAGGAAATTCCCGATATAAAGCTGCAGACCAGGCTGATCTGTAATCACTTCAAGAATCCTTCCGGTCGAAGGTTCATAGACTAAAGCATCAACCTCTTCCTTGTTGTCGAGGACATAGTTATGGTCATATCCCTTGCCTATCCTTAGTTGGTCGTTTACTTCATCCAGACGCTCGGCAATTGTATGGGGCTTTGTGAAATCAAAAGGAGTTCCAGACACTGGTTGTATCTCACCTGTAGGTATCATTACTGAGTCGACAGGGGTATAAGCAGATGCCCTGAGAGTAAGGACATGACCAACGATAGAGTTCAGAAAATCGCCGGTCAGATTAAAATAAGCATGGTTTGTAAGGTTGATAACCGTCTTTTTATCAGTTGCTGCCTTGTAGTCCATTACTATTTCGTTATTGTCATTCCAGGTAAAAGTAACCTCGGCATCAACATTTCCCGGAAATCCCATTTCCATATCGGGGCTGTGGTATTTGAACCTGACCGCGGGAACTTCACCTTTCAGTATTTCTGTTTTCCACACTACGCTGTGCCATCCTGCGGGTCCGCCATGAAGGCAGTTGGGTCCATTATTCTGAGGAAGTGTGTATTCAACACCGTCGAGAGTAAATTTACCATTTGCAATACGGTTTGCATATCTTCCTACGGTTGAGCCGAATGACATATCGCCTTTAAGGGTTTCCTCAAAAGTATCATATCCGAAGGTTATATTTGCCTTTTTGCCGTTCATGTCGGGAACCTCTATCCAATTGATCTTTGCACCATAGTTTGTAAGTTTGATTACATTACCATGTTTGTTTGTGAGAGTTATCAGATAGACTTCCTTTCCCTGATGGTTGCCGAATATTTCCTTTCGTACCGTCTCATTTTTTTTGCATCCTGTTAATAAAATAACAATCCCGGTCAAACACATCGACAATATTAGAAGATTCCTTTTCATAAAAATTTATTTTAGTTTCTGGTTTATAATTATATATGTTTTCTAAAAGGTCCTGAACTGTAATGCCGGAAGTCCGTCACCATTTAAAAGAGAAGCGGTTGAACCGTTTCTCCAGCAATATCTTACAAATACCGGTTTCGGGACTTTAGGAGATGAAACAACAACCTCATTTCCTGTTATCCTTGCATCGGCCTTTATGTATTTCCCATCCTTGCCGGCCAGTTCAAATCCGGTCAGGTCATGGCCTGTGGAGACTAGTCCCTTATCGACATTATCAAACTGAACTTTTATGCTGTTCCCTTCAACAATTGCTGATTTGAAAACAGGTCCCTGTGTGGCGGTATTCCTGCCATAATCATTGGATAATGCCAGATTTGCCAGCCTTTCTCCTACTTCTTTTTTGAAAGGAGGATGAATATTCATGACGGTGGCAACATCAGTAGTGACAACCATTCCTGTTTTTGGAAGCTGCAGTGCTTTTTCCTGGGCTTCTCTAAGGAAGGCCGATTCAGTTGAATCGACTCCGCTGTAAACATATGGGGCTATCTGAACATAGTAAAATGAAAGGTCATCATTGTTCCAGGCCTCTCTCCAGTTCCTTATAAGCAAGGGAAAGATTTTTGCATACTGTTCAGCCCTTCCTACATTGGCTTCACCCTGGTACCAGATGGCGCCTTTCACGGGATAATTAACAAGTGGATTTATCATTCCGTTATAGAGTGAAGTCGGTGTTGACGGACCTATTATGGCCGGTCTGGCAACAGAAGAGAAATCTTTCTGTGAAGGGTCGAATAAAAAAAACCTGTTACCTACAAGTTCTGCTGCAGGTTGGTATTTCCATTCTCCGTCGATATTAACATGAAATGACTGGTTATCTTTTTCAGTAATTTTCATCGAGCCCGGTTTGCCCCAGATTCCGCCTCCTCCCTGATTATCGAGTACCCTAACCGCTATCATGTTTGCTCCGGGTCTTGCAAGATCTCCCGGGATGACATAGTTTCGGTCAGCCTGCCAGAATCCCGCAACTTCATGAGAACCAACAAGCCTGCCATTAAAATATGTACGATCCATATCATCTATAGGTCCAAGTGACAGGGTAAGGTCTCTGCCTGACATCTCTTCAGGCAGGTCAATTCTTTTCCTGAACCATACAACTCCGTCAAAATCGCCGGTTACCTGTTCAAACTGACCGGGGAGTTTCATCACAGGCCATTCAGAGTCATTAAAATCATTTGCCGTAACAACATCATCACTGAAGGTAAGATCCTTCCACTGGTTTTCTCCCGAAGCATCAGCCAAAATCTGCTTATGGCTGTTCAGCCACGACTCATAACCAGCTATCAATGGTAAAGATTCTTTGAGCTTTTTTATTTCTGAAACAAATTCGCCCGATCCTTCAAGGATATCTGCCGACATCCAGGCTTCTGCCGGTGTCCCTCCCCATGCTGATTCTATCAGGCCAACCGGGATATTAAGTTCATCATGAAGCTTTTTCCCGAAGAAATATGCTGCTGCACTAAACTGGCCGACCGATGAAGGTGAACAAACTTCCCATCTTCCGGTACAGTCTGTAAGCGGTTCAGCCGATACCTTGCGCTGCACATTGAAAAGGCGGATTTCCGGCACTGATGCAGAAGCTATTGTTTCAGCCGAATACATTACTGTATCATTAGGAGGCCATCCGGCTAAGGGCATTTCCATATTCGACTGGCCGGAACATACCCAAACCTCACCAACAAGAACATTACTAAGAGTTATTGTTGTATCAGGAGCCGCCACAGTGATCGTGAAGGGACCACCGGCACCAGGTGTTGGCATCCTGACAGACCATACTTTGTCATCGCCTGTTACTGATTTTCCATTTCCTCCCCAGCTTGCTGAAACATTAATCCTTGTACCCGGCAGTGCATTACCCCAGATATGAACATTGGTATTCTGCTGGAGTACCATATTTTCACTTATCAGGGCAGGAAGTACTAAAGCCGAATGTTTTTTCTGACAACCTGTCAGAATCAGTAATGGCAGTAAGATCAATATTGTCTTTTTCATATAAAAATCAAGAGTGGTTTAAAATTAAGCAGATTTCCCAGATTGATAAACATTAAGGCAAGAGTTGCAATTTATATGTAAATCCTGAGGGTGCAGTATAAACCATATATTGTGGCAGTGGCCTTGGTCCGCAACCAGCTGTTCCGACTCCAAGAGTCCGGTAGCTAAGGCAAAGAACAGTTGCATCACTTTTTGGAAGATCGATCCTGTATTCAACCTGATCCATCTGTTCATCACTGTAAGGCAATGCGGTGAACTGAAGCAATGTGCTGTCGCCGCATGCCTTTATTCCTGATCCTCCGGAGTTTGTGATACTTACCCACCTTACATCTTCATGATTACCTGCATCCATAGGTTTTTCATATGGTGTCATCAGTTCCCTGACAGTACTTTTATATATCCCTACATCAAATCCTCTCTTTCTGTCGGCATAGTTTTCCATGGGGCCCCTTCCGAAATATTCAGCATTCTCAAGCTGTTTGTCAAGGAACATCCTTACGCCTATCCTGCCTGCAATCTGGTTCGGATTGCTTGAGTTGATAATGTTTTCAGCCGTAATAATACCGCTTCCCGTAATTGTATAAACTGCGTTAAAGCCGACCGTGTATCCGTTTTTCCCCTCCCCTGTCATTTTTACGGAAATTTTTACTTCAGAAGGAGAAACCTGTTCTGAGAAAACATCCTTAACTGTCCATTTCAGATCTTTAAGACCTGAATTGACCCATCCCCGGTCGGCGTACATATCATCATTACGGTGTGCTGCTCTCCAGAAATGAGGCATCGGGCCTCCTCCTGTCTTCAGAATATTAACTCCGTTGCGTTCAATGGATGAAAATGTTCCTGCGGTAATATCAAACACAGCAGTAAAACCATCGCCTTTCAGTGTCACGGATTTATCCCCCCTGTTCATAACAATTTGTTTTGTATCTGGTGAGGCAGGAAGTGCAGCAACTTTTAAAGGAAGCTGGAACTGCTGCGATGCAATTTCATATCCCTTTTTAGCCCATATCTCATCCTTTGCAAGCGTGAAAGAGATCCTCAGAAAATATTCCGCACCGGCTTGAGGATTCTTTATATCAAAAGGGACCCTGACAGTGGTTTCTGAACCCGGCTTAAGATCAATAGCCGGAAGGGTACCGGAATCTATCACTTTACCATTCTCTGAAAGAGTCCATGAAGCAGCAAAGTCTTTGGTATTTATGAACTGGTACTTATTTTTCACATTTATCGTTCCGCTGCTCAGATTATCCGGTGAAATTCCTATCCACTGATATGCATGCTTCATCTCGGGATAATGCGGCTTAAGGGACCTGTCGGATGCAACCACACCCTTATGAATGAAATACTTGTCGTTCGGGAATTCGCCGAATCCTCCTCCATAGGCCAGGATTATATGGTCAGGATTACGCCTGTTCCATATCCCCTGGTCCTGCCATTCCCAGATAGCTCCTCCGAGAATAGTTCCATATTTATCGAAGACATCATTGTATTCACCTATTGCGCCCATTGAGTTGAACATTGCATGGGCATATTCGCACATATAAAATGGCTTCTTATAGGAAGTATCATTTGCAATACGTTCAACCTGGTCAACAGCTGTATACATCCTGCTGTCGAGATCAGCCGGGTTGTTCTTCCCTATGCCAAAGCCCTCATAGTGGACAGGCCTCGTGTTATCGATGTTTTTTACTGCTTCCATTGCTGCACGGAAATTTGTTCCTCCCCTGCCATTTTCATTCCCGAGCGACCAGATAATTACAGAAGGATGATTTTTGAAGTTTTCAGTATTTGCCACATTTCTGTCGATTATCGCTGCTTTCATCTGTGGTTCTTCATCAAATCTGCCTGAATTGCCGTGGCATTCGACATTTGCTTCAGCAACAAGCCAAATACCCCATTCGTCACAGAGTTCATACCATCGCGGATCATCCGAATAGTGGCAGGTACGAACATGATTACAGTTACCCTGTTTGATAAGTTCCAGATCTCTTATCATCTGCGCTTCCGTCACTGCATGACCCACATCCGGCCAGTTCTCGTGACGGTTGACTCCTTTCAGCTTCAGTGGAACACCGTTGGCAAAAAACTGTCTCCCTCTGATCTCGACCTCCCTGAATCCTGTCCTCGCGGAGAGGATCTCGACTATCTTTCGGCCTCTCTTCAAAGTCAGAACTGTTGTATATAGCTTCGGCGTTTCAGCTGTCCATTTACCTGGATTCTTAACCTGGAAGGACATCCGAACCGGTATCTCCTCTCCGGGTTTCAGAGCCGGGACACCATCATTCAGGGAAAAAGAGGAAACAGGAGTATTACCATCATATAGTGTTACGACCAGTTCGGAAGCCCCTACCGGTTTGCTGTCATAATTTTTAATCCTGGCTGTAACATCGAGAGTTGCCTTGACATACATGTTGTCAAGGTCAGTCTTGATAAAGAAGTCTCTTATATGCTGACGGGGTGCGCTCCAGATCGTGACATTGCGGAATATACCGCTAAGCCTCCACATATCCTGATCTTCAACATAGCTGCCTGTTGTGTATCTGTAGACCTCAACTGCTACCATATTCTTCCCGGGCTTAACGTATTTTGTAATATCAAATTCGGCAGCATTGCGGCTGTTTTCGCTGTAACCGACCTTTTCGCCATTAACCCAGACAAAGAATCCGGCATCGACTCCATCGAAGGTTAAGAATATTTCCCGTCCATTCCATTCTGCAGGAACATCAAAATCCCTTCTGTAGCTTCCTACCGGGTTTCTTTCCTCGTAAGCAGTATAATTCTTTGGAGGAGTGCTCATCACCCTGGGAAAATCCTTTTTAAAGGTGTATCCGAGGTTCCTGTAATAAGGAGTACCATAACCAAGGATCTGCCAGTTGGATGGGACTGTAATTTCTTTCCATGAAGTGACATCATAACCGGGTTTGTAAAAATCGACAGGTCGTGCCTGAGGCCATGAAACCCAGTTGAATTTCCACATGCCATTTAAGCTCCTGCAAAATGATGAAGCATGTCTGTTGGCTGCAAGCGCTTCATTGAGGTTCGCATAAGGCATTAAAGTTGCGTGGGCAGGTTCCCTGTTTATTGCAAAGCATTCAGGATCTTCTATCTCGGCCGGTACGGGAGCACCACCCAAAGAGTCTCTAAGCGAAGCCACCTGTGCCCCGGCAGTACCTGCCACAGAAAATAGGAAAAAAAATGATGAAATTATAAGTGTAAATTTTTTCATGGTAACATTATTGATTTTGGAAATTTCTTTTTATCATGATCTGTTTTCCGTTATATTTTACAGAAGTATCAGGCTCAGTTCCGGGATCAAAAGCCAGAGGTCTGTCGCGTGTTATCCAAATTATGTTGAATGTCCTTTCACCAAGCATGCCTTCAAAATCACCATTTCGATCACCAATAGTAAGTTCTCCGAGGGATTCGTCATAACTGAATTTAATAGTACTGCACCTGCCTTTTTCATAATTGTAATTTGTTCCTTCATCCTCATAAAGAGTAAATGAGCAACTTCTTCCTGTATAAACAAAAAGTGTAATGGGATCTGCTTTTTTTTCACTTGTATATTGTATTTCCGGTCCTGCAGGTAAAATTGATCCTTCTTTGACGAATAAAGGCATCCTTTCATAAGGGGCGTCTGCCTGAAGTTTTTGTCCCCCAATTATATGCATTCCCGTATACAGATCATACCAGTTGGCAGCCCCTGGAAATAATACTTCTCTCTTCCTCGCCTTGTATTTATATACCGGAGCAACCAGGAGGGAAGGTCCGAACATATACTGGTCGCCTGTATTCCTTACATTTGGATCACTTCCGAAATCCATTACCATTGCCCTCATTATTGTATAGTCATTAAAATATGTAAGTCCGGCAAGTGAGTAAATGTAAGGCATGAGCCTGTATCTCAGTCTGTCATAGAAAACCATGCTCTCATACGAAGGTGAGCCGGGTTGAGATATATTGAATATTTCACGGTATGGATATTGTCCGTGACTCCTGAAAAGCGGGCAAAATGATCCAAACTGGAACCAGCGCGTATTCAGCTCCCTCCATTCATCAAGATCAGCACCGCCTTCTGTTGCCCTTGAGTAGCGGTTCTCGACACAAAATCCTCCGATGTCAAATGTCCAGTAAGGTATACCCGACAATGAAAAATTGAGCCCGGCCGGGATTTGTGCCTTCATATCCTCCCATCTTGTGCCGATATCTCCGCTCCAGGTAGCTGTCGAATATCTCTGCAGACCGGCGAATCCTGATCTTGTCAGGAGAAAAACACGTTTATCGGGATCAACGCTTCTTTGTCCTTTGTAAATTGCCTCCGCATTAACGAGGGCATAAGTGTTGAAATATTTAGTTGAGGGGCCAAGAGCTGTAGGTGTTGAAAGAAGTTTCCTGTATTCGATGCTTGCATTTGAAAGGATGTCAGGTTCCGACGCATCCATCCACCATGCATCAAAGCCCTTTGTATAAAGATGTTCCTTCATTTGTTCCCAGAAGAGTTTTCTGGCTCCCTCGCTGTAAGCATCATAGAAAGATCCAATATAACCCTGACCGATCCAGTCCCTTATACTGTCTTTTACAGCCTGTCTGTACATCCATCCCCTGCTGTCAAACTCCCTGTAATGTTCGGTAGTATAATAGAATTTTGGCCAGACAGAGATCATAATGTGCCCGTTCAGTTTATGAACAGAGTCGACCATGCCGGCAGGATCAGGGAAATATTCCGGATCAAATTCATGTGATCCCCAGGCATCAACCGGCCAGTAGGACCAGTCGAGAACAATATTGTCGACCGGGATGTTTCTTTTTCTGTATTCCCTGAGAACATCAAGCAGTTCATCCTGTGATTTATACCTCTCCCTGCTCTGCCAGAATCCCATAGCCCATTCTGGCATGATCGGGGCCTTACCTGTAAGAGTCCTGTATCCGCTTATTACCTTATCGAAGTTATTTCCGGATATGAAGTAATAATCAATCTGATCGCCCATTTCAGAAGAAAGTGACAATGTACCCTTTTCTTCAGCAGGCAATGGGTTTAAGGCTTTCAGTCCGATATAGGAAACCCCGCCATCGGGCTTCCACTCCAGTCTGATCTTATATCTGCGGCCTTTTTCAAGGTCCCTTCGGAATTTATACGTATTCGGGTTCCATGCTGTCCTCCATCTTTCGGGGACAACAAGCTCATCATCTATCCACAGCTTTGTATAACCCGCGTAATAAAGCTTAAAGCTGAATAATCCCGATTCCTGTGGTTCTATCGATCCTGTCCATGTTATGGTTGATCCATAGAAAGGGAATTTCTCCGGGAAATTTTTTATCGTAGTGAGGTTTTCATAATCTATTGTCTTTTCTTTCCTTTTGATGAAAACCTTCGATGTATCCGAATTTATATAATAGGTCGCTGTAAGTCCCTCCTCACTCCCGTCGTCGGCATAGAGTCTGAAAAGGTTCATCTGAGAATAATCGCGGGGATCTCCAAACTTTGTAAGAGAGTAGTTATCCCAGAGGATCCCGTAGTTTCTGCTTGAGATGATAAAAGGGATTGATACTTTTGTGTTGTACTGATAAAGGATTTCATTCAGTCCCTTGTAGTTAAATTCATCGGACTGATGCTGGCCGAGGCCGTAAAACGCCTCATCGGCTGGTGATTCGAACACCTGCCGGAATGAATAGCCCTGAGAACCCTCAACGGTAACAGGAGCAAATGACCTGCCCCCGCCTTTTCTTTCCTGCAGGATTATCCTGTCGTTTATATCGGTAAAGATAACCTGGCCGGTTGTCAGATTTACCTTTGCCTTTAATTCAGATGTAGATAAAATCAGAGTGTCTATTGACTGTCTGACATCGAAAGGAGGAACAGGGTTAGTCTGTTCAACTATACAAAGGCTATGATCTTCCGAAAATTTCTTTTCCGGTGATGCGACTACACGGATTATTTTCTCATTTATGACCTCAAGTTTCATAACTGACGGCATTTCTGAGCTGTGCGATCCCAGCCTTATAATTACTCCGTCATCAGTCAGCTTCCATACCGACCTGGAACACATTGAAAAAAGGACGGCAGCTGAAATAAACATTAGCAGCTTTTTCATCTCTCTTTTATTTCAAAATTAACATCTTTTGCCTGAGAAACAATCGCTTTTAAAAGCGACCGGATATCTTTGCTTATCTCTCCTGATGCAAATTCCGGAACGTTGTAGGAAAGAAGCGATTCCCCGTACAACTCCGGATTTTTCAATGGTACCATGAACGGCTTGGAAAATGTTCCGTCAATGTTGCAATATGTGATGAAAGGACGCGTGTATAGCCCGTCTGTTCTCCTGCTGCTGAATACCATCCACCGGGAATTTGAAGACCATGAATGATAACTTTCACTCTCCATGCTGTTAATTATCTCAATATTTCTGAAGTTGTTACTGCTCAGGTCAAGGCTGTACAAATCAGCATCGCTGTGCCATATCGGGAAATTACCGTAAGCTGAAAGAGTGAATACAAGTTGTTTACCGTCAGGGGATGGTCTTGGAAATGATATGCTTTTGCCTGTTTCATTTTCACTTACAAGTGTGTCGACACTGTCTCCGAAGGTACCTGATGAAGCATTGAATGATATTTTGCAAAGACTGTACTTCGCCTTATAATATTCATAAGGTTGCTCCACCTTTTTAGAAGTACAGAAGAAAAGTGTTTTACCATCAGGAGAAAAAGCCGGGAAAGTTTCAAAGCTGTCATTGGATGATAAAAGACCGGAGGTGAAGAGTTTATTGTTTTTAATATCATAAACCACAATATCCGACTTTGAGTCAAACACCTCAATTCTTTTGTTGCTGACTGAATGAAATACCTGCGATATATTGTTGACTGAGAATGCAATATAATCACCTGAAGGATGCCAGAAGGGATATATGCAATTTGAGATTGTCTCTTTGGTTTTGGTATTGAGCTTTATAATCTTTCCATCATGGAGCAACATGGTTCCTGAGACATCGCCCCTGATATGAAAAATCATTTTACGAGGGTCTCCTGAGCTGAAAGAATGGCAGTTCATACATGTACCCCTTACAAGCCGGTTAGTAATAAAAGGTTTTTGCCTGTATGTAGAAAGATCCCGCTGGTAGATCCCCATGCTGCTGTATGCCTCATATCCCGGAGCAATAAGCCTGTAAGCGATATAAGGATCTATAGGATCGCTTTTTATATTAATTTTAAAGGACTTGTATCGTGTCCATTTTTTGTTTGTTAGCGCTGTAACGGTCACATTAAGGTCCTCCTCCTTATTGTTTTCAAGTAATCTGCGCCATTTTCTGAGCGGAATTCTGACATGCTCTCCTGATTTTATTTTTATGCTGTCAGTTCTTCCTTTAATAATAACTTCAGATTTTAAACAGTTTTTGACAATGAAATTAAGCGGAGCTATACTGACAGGAATTGTAACATCGCAATAATCAGGAAAAACAGGAGGAAGGGTATCGTCAAAAATAACGTCATTAAAGGGTTTGCCGCATGAAGCTGCGACAATCAAGGATAACAGCAGTATTTTAATATTCCATTTCCGCATCAGTAAAGGTTCTTCTGAATTATCTCCTCAGGATTATACTGATAATCAGTAAAATGCAGATAATACCAATATGTTCCTGAAAATCTTTGTCTTAGCCTTTGCTCCGCATCAGGATAATTATTGTATATATCAGCGTATGTTTTCAGGTTCTGTTTGGTATCCTGGCCTATATATGGCGGGGAATTTGTAAATGGATCCGTATTGCCTGAGGCCAGTATAAAGGTAATCGCCTCCTGATATGATGAAGGAATTCTCTTATATGGCATTTTCTCCATCACCGGAATAAATTCGGAGAAATGTCTGAGATCCTTGGTTAGTAAATAAAAGGCCATCAAATACTCAAAAGCAGGTTTGTTATCAGGATGTTCTTTTACCATCCGGATCAGTACAGCTTCAATGTCCTGAACATGAAAGAAATAATCATTAACGATCATAAACCTTCTCTTTTGACCATAATAGGGGTCATTATTTATTTTATCCTCATTATAAAGGTAAGATAGGTTGGTTTTAGCCCATTTTCTGTAAAAAAGGGTATGCTCAAGTATATGAAGATATTTCTCCGAAACCTTATATTGCCCGTTTATCAGGTTGGTTTCAGCCAATCTTTGAAGAATCCTGGCAGATTTACCCATATCAGGTATGGTTTCCATGCTCTCAAATGCATATTGCCGGGAAGCATTTATGAGCCCCAGGTTGTAAAAAATCTCATTTCCAAGGAGAGGGGCAACATATTCCTTGTTGAATGAAAGAAAAAGGCCATTTATTCCATGCTGGTCATACCTGAATAAATTGTCTCCCATTTTACCTGTCTTTGAAAGTGAAAGGTTAAGCATCGAAAGTGACAGGTAGTTTTTCGGCGGGGATTTTTCAGCGTACTTAAGAACATCTTCCCATCTTCCTTCTCGAGCCAGATAGTCGTATGTCATTGTTTCTTCCGCCTCGAAATTCGAAAAACTTCTGAATCCGGCAAAACAGAAAAGAGCGATGACCAGTATTTCCAATGCCATTGCCCTTACAGCGTAATTTTCTTTGATCCTGAGTATCACCCTTACCAGCATCAAAATGGGAGGAAGGAGAAACAAGATCACAACTGAAGGTGGTATTGCTCCGGGAATATTGTAATAAAATCTCCCAGTTATAACTGATAATCCGGTATCCGTTAAATACAACCGTTGAACCATCAGGGGAAAAATAGCTGCAACTAAAAGGTATGATATCATTTGCCATCGGGAAGCATATCTCTCAGAGCTTTCCGGTCCACTTTTCCCGGCTCTTCTTCCCGTAAAAAGTTCGAAAACGAGCATAATAAGAAGAAGGCTTAAGAATGACCCTCCGGCGAGCCAGTAAACAGATGGGATAAGCACAATTCCTGTTACAAACCTTCTCCTTTTTTGCTTTACTCTCACATAAAACATTGCCGCAATCATTGCCAGGAGAAATCCGGTTACAACCGACAGGGGATAGAATTCATTGCTAAGCATCATGCCTGCGAAAATCGCTGGCGTATAGCTTAAGATATGGAAAATCCTTTCAGAGCTGACAGCCATTGATATCCGCCTAAGGTTCAGAATCAGAGAATAAATTAATAATGCAACAACCAATGGCCCGACTAATGAGATGTAATAGAACTGAGTAAAAAACTCTCCAAGATATCCGGCAAAACCTCCGGGCAATATCAATTTTTCGATCAGATAGTTACTGGAGAAGAGGAAAAGACTGAACTGTTCTTCAAAATGCAAATGGTTGTTATAGAAAAAAGCATAGAATATAAAAATCCCTGCCGGTATTAAGGTTGTAATAACGGATTCTGCAGTTCTGACAAATTTTGTTCCTTCCATACCACTATCAGGTACAGTACATAGATCTATTTTTCTTCAAGAAGCTGATCTGCCGCCAGTACCAGGAACATAAAGTTTGTTGCCCCTCCTCCCATAACATATTCCTGTTGCTGCCAAAGATATGGCCAGTCGAGGAGTTCAGGAAAATCGGGGCGTATCAATGCTGTTCCCGAAGAAACTCCGCCAGGGATATATGACCAGTCAGCCCTGTTAACTCCGTAAGCCACAATTGTCGATTTTGCACCAACTCCTGAGGCAAATGATGCAGTGTTTTCCCCGGGATGAACTCCCAGGATGAAGTTCAGGGCATTAAATATCGGAGCAGACTGGAAAATATCTGGAAATGCCCTGTACAGATAATACTGACGTACGCCGAACGACTGAATATCCCAGCCTGCACCCCAGATATGAGGCCTGTAAGGTACGCCGAAAGGTGTTTCGGCTGATTGCTTTGCAATCTCTTCAGAAAGAACCTTTGCCGCATTTCTGACATCAGCCGTAAATGAAGGATCGTTTATTTTCGGAAGCGTTCGGCCAATAAGCCAGGCTATGTCGCGGATACCTTTGACCACAGAATCCTTATTCGCGAGGACAAAGTTCCTGTATTGCTCCTCACCTGTGGTCAGGAAAAGCTCCGAAGCAGCATGGATCTTTGAAATTATTGTTCTTCCTGTCATCTGGTAATCATGCGAGAAAATAGCCCTGGCTACATCAAGGCACTGACGGCTGAGAGTATCGTTGAAGCCTTTCAGAACACGAGACGCAGCAGCAAGATGTGCCGCCACAGTCAATTCCCTTGATGGGTTTTCCTCGGTAAAAACCCATCTGTCATCAGTAACCGATGATGAAGTACCTGTCCTTTCGCCCGGCAGCAGTTGCTTGTAATATATCAGGCCGTCAGTCATTGTCGATCCGTCGCCAAGAAGAACGTATTGTCTTTTCTCAGGACAAATGATGCCACGGTAAAGTCTTCCAAGATTTCTGTAGCCACCGACAACTGAAAGAGCTCCGTGTTCGATCTGCTGAAGAATGTCAGGTTTTCCGTCGGGGTTGTGTATTTCAACAATCCTGGTATGCTGATCTATGGAGGTTTCGTCATAGCTGATTCCGAATGCTTCATAAGCCATTACGAGTATATAAACTTCCCCGCTCTGAGATTCGACGCGAAGGTCATAATCACCTGCATCGTGCCAGCCACCTGTATTAAGTCCGGGAACATGATCGCCGGATTCATATTTTGTCAGTGTTGAAGGTCCCTGTAAATAGCCGTCAAAATGGTTATAACTTACAGGCGCCATCCTTGCATCATCCATGTGGCACAGGCCATGCCATACCCGGTACTTCTCGTTCACCCTCATGTGACACATCTGAACAGGAAGGAAATATTCGAGCGTAGGCTGCCAGACATTACGTTTAAATACATCCGCAGAAATCCTGAATGGCTGCGATTTAATACTACCAAATTCAATAAAATAAATACCATCATCCTTTACTGATGAAAAGTCGTATTTATAATAGTTATACCTCAGGAATGAGCCCCATAATGAAGGCAGGCCCGGAACAGGGACTTTGACGCCCCCGTTTTCACCAATCCTGTAAAGAACCGGTATCTGTGTATCTTTAACCCCTTTATCTGTTTCAATAATTGCGACCTTTTGCTGGTCGGGATGATATCCTATCTGGGAAACGTGGATGACAGGATCACTTTTCCACCCCTTGACAACATTTGGTGTGATGACCCATTCAATTGCATTTTTTGCAGCGCCTCTTGCCACAAGCGACCTTATGACAAACCATCCGTTGTTATGAAGGTATCTGCCATCAAGAAGATGCAGGGCTCCTGTTCTTGATTCTACCGACATCCTCAGCATATCATCCTCCGGTGACACGACAATTTTCCGTCCTTCGGCCATTGGCATGGCTGCCACTATCTCACCATTTTTATCCTTCATGGCAGGACCGTTAGCCTGGCGGGGAAATATACCTGTTTTGCCATCCATAAGCCAGGTTTTACCATACAAAATGCCTGGGAAAAGCTCCATATTGAATCCTACCTTTCCTATAAATTTTTCGGGAACAGGATTATCGAGATCAACACTAACAACAATTGATCCGCCCTGGGATTTCACTCTTACAGTATAACTGAGGTTAAGATCAGGGTATTCAATTGGGTTGAAACCTTTCCTGTTAATTGCCGGATCGGGATAAGCAAGTGTAACTGTTATTGTATTGCCAGCTTCATCAACCTTCCTGTCAAGCTGTTTAGGTATTGGCTGCCACTGACCCGGCGTTTCGTCAAGTCTCAGATCGCCGTTTGTAGCCAGACGTTTTCCATGCATAATTACCGCCACTCCTCCCTGATGGCCCTCGGGATAAATATCCTGGTATGCCATTACATTCACACCGCCATTCTCGAAATATTCAAGTTTATTCAGAACAAATGAAGATTGCTGTGAAAGGCAGGAAAGTGAAATAGAAAGGAGAATAAAAGTTGATAAAATCATTTTCCTCATATGATTCAGATTTTATTTGTTTCAGAATTCGGAATTATGACAAATCCAAGATACTTTATTAATCAGCATAAATAATCAACTATAAGCAAAAAGTAACAATCAGTCACTTCAACTCATTTATTCCAGGTTCGGGCAGTCTACCCTGTGGAACAGCATTTCCGAAAAAATCATGTTCCGGCAAACCTGTACCGTACATTGCTTTGACCTCCAGTCCTCTGTCAAGCAAAGGAGTATCATGGTTAAGTAAGTATCCGGTAAGTTCCTTTAGTCGATAAGGATCTGTAATTTCTGTAGTAAACGGACCTTTCAGCCGGGGATCGGCCTGAATGCCAACCAGATACCCTTTATCCATTTCCTGCCGGGTTGCTGCCGACCATTTTTCAAGGGTAGGGTATTCTCCAAACTTGGTCTTCCCATCCGGTCCCCACCATACATTTCCAAGGAATCTGCTGCCTTTATTATTCTTCCCGGCAAGTTGTTCACTTCCTAAAAAAATGTTATTAGTAAAGAGAAAGTTACTATGTTCTGACGAATTTTCAAAGCTGACAACAGGAGCCAGTTCATTGTAGGCCACATTGTTATAAATATAACAATCACTAAGCTGGCTGCTCTCACCCGATCCGTTCCAGATAAAAAAGCTGCCTGATCCTTCTGTCGTATGTGCATCATTAATGCTTACACAATATCTGATAATGTTTCCTGACCATCGGGATGCCCCAGGATACTGGAAAAGCCCATAACCGGCTCCTTCATTTTCGTACGACAGACAATACTGAATTACAGAATTTGTGACTCCCCCGTCGAGATCGAATCCGCCACCGTCCTTCCCCCCCTTTGATGTTCTGTTCCTGTAACTTATGCAATACTGAATCGTGACATGATCACTCATCCATGTCCAGATCCCTACAGGTCCGTTACCCTGGCGGGGCATATCCCAGCCGTTGTTTGTTGCTGTGCAATGGTCAATTGTAACATTCCGGGAAACCCCCACAAGTATACCGTTCCCGCTATGATTATCCAGATTTGCAGGATCTCCTGCGTTGTTTTCTGCTTTGCAGTTTTTTATAAGAATGCCTGCCGATGAATCCTGAGCAGAACCCATTATGTTGATTCCGCAAAAGCCATTGCCGAAAGCGGTCACGTTCATTACCTCTGCATCAGTACAGTTATAAAGATCAACTCCTGATTTCTGAAATCCTGTGGTATAAATGCTGTCTATTGTGATATCATTGCATCTGATAATTTGCAGGCCGTTGGTGGTATTCCCATCCTTGCGTCCGCTCCCTCGGGTAATGAGATTGACAATGCGAATATTTTTGCAGTTTTTAATACTCAGCGCTTCATTATTCCCGCCATTTATCTCTGCCATTCCTTTTCCATAGGAGCTGATCGTGACCGGAACCGAATCAGTTCCCTGAATTCCTTTTAAGACAAGGGTTCCGTCAAAGGACTGTCCGCCGGCAAAAAATATGTTACCTGGTCTTTTTATTAGTAGTGTGTTCAGGGAAGAAATTGTTTTCAATGGCTTTTTCAGTGTGCCGGAGTTATTATCATCACCAGTCTCACTGTTAAGGTAATAGGAAATGCCGGCCGGGTGATGTTTATTGATGCATGATGTGAAAGCCATCAATATTAAAGTCAGAAAAAGGGACTGCAGATTTTTCATTCTTATGGTTTTGAATGACTAAAATCCTTACTCAATTATCCATTCGTAAACGCCGGATGAATATTCCCTGTTAAGTTTCACCATTAACCTTACTGCTGAAGTTTTAACCGGCTCAAATTCAACTGAGTCAAAACTGTTCTTGGTCACTTTATAGGATGACACGGTTTTAACTGATGTCCATGCGTTTCCATTTTTATATTGTATTTCCCATGCATCGGGTATCCTGCACCCTCCATCCGGACCGTCATCAAACCAATAAACCTTTGACTTTGAAATTGTTTCAGGCTTATCAAGATCATACTGAAGGTAAACCCACTTATCTTTATCAGGCCACCAATGATAATAGGCTACAGAATGGTCATTTGAATTTGATGGTTCTATCTGGTCTTTTACAGCGATAATATCCCTTGTGATCTTATTGCCTGATATTTTGCTCCGATAAGCAAATGTGGGAGCTGGCAGTGGCTTTGATCTCTCAGGCTTAACCGGAAGCCAGACTTTCATCTGACCCGGTCCCCTGTTGTTCCATAATGCGTAGGGGATCAGAGTTACATCCTTTTCATCCGAAACTTCAATTTTCCCGTCAAGTGTACGCCTGGTAAGCTTTCCCTTTGTTTTGATCACCTGTGTTCCATTAAGTAAAGCAGGTATATAATCAGTGGTAAATGATGACTCCTTACCAACAACCAGATTCAGTACCTGGCCTTCGGAATTGTCAGGCCATTCTGCGCAGTATATCACAGGCCCCCTCTGAACAGCTATTTTGTCAATATCTTCCTTTATCCTTTCATCAGCGACGACCGTCCTGACCGGCATTGGAAGCCAGATTGAGATCCTGTCTCCTTTCTTCCACTTCCTGTCAATGACAGCATAACCGTCGGTGATTTCCGGATTTGCGTTTTCCCCGTTGACGACAACCATAACAGATTCATTGTTCTGATCGCTGAATTTATAAAGGCCTCCGGGCAAAGCTTCATTTCTTGACCATCCGGGAATCCTGAGACGCAGGGTGTATCTTCCTTCCTCTGCAGGGTCAATTGATATTTCCACGTTGCCGTTCCATGGGAAATCAGCCTTTTGGGAGATTTTCACATTCTTTCCACCGGCATCAATCTCTGCATCGTTCGAAATATAAAGGTTGACATAAATGTCCTTACCTTTTACAGCATAAACATATCCCGGTATTGCCGGTACAAACCTTGCAACATTTGAAGGACAGCAGGCACATCCGAACCATGCCTGGCGTTGGTGACGCCCGTCTGATTCAAGCGGATTGGGATAAAAAAACCTGTCGGCCGACAGTGAGACTCCCGACAACATTGAATTATAAAGAGTTTTCTCAAGCACGTCAATATATTTCGCATCACCGTGAAGAAGGAAAAGCCTGTGGTTGAAAAAGATATCGCCTATGGAGGCGCATGTCTCGCAATAGGCAGTGGCATTAGGAAGGACGAACGGGTCTGCAAATCCTTCGTTTCCTCCTGTAGCACCTATACCGCCAGTGACATATATCTTACCATAAACAATATCTTCCCAGATCCGTGTAATAGCATTCAGATAGGCTTTATTGTTTTCAATAGCTGCAATGTCGGCCATCCCCGAGTACATATAAGTTGCCCTCACTGAATGACCAACAGCTTCAGTCTGATCAGTTACTTTCTGATGTGCCTGGTTGTATTGTTCGCCATGCGGTCCCCTGATATCGAGGAAAAACTTCGCGAGATCGAGATATTTCCTGTCGCCCGTGGTCCTGTATAGTTTGACAAGCCCCATTTCGATGACCTGGTGACCCGGATAGACAGTTGTCTTACCAGGGCCGAAATCCCTGCTGACCAGGTCAGCTGACCGGATAGCGATATCGAGGAGTGACCTCTTTCCTGTTGCCTGGTAATGAGCTACTGCAGCTTCATAGAGATGTCCAAGATTGTAAAGCTCGTGGCTTAGCACAGTATCAAGCAGCCATCTTTCGCGACTTGCCCATTCATGGAGACCCTTTCCGCCATGCATTTCGGCTATAGTCCTGTTTGTATAAAGGTAACCATCATCTTCCTGTGCCAGACCTATTTTCCAGATCAGAGTATCGAGATAGCTATCAAGCTTAGGATCAGGATAAGTTTGAAGAGAATAGCTTGCACCCTCGATAATCTTGAAAACGTCAGAATCATCAAAAGGATAAATAGTTCTGAAAGTTCCGGTATCAAGCCCTCCTGCTATTTCAAAGTTCTTTACCCTTCCCGAAGACTCGCAGTAGGAAAAAGCAATAGGAATAGTTACTTCGGCATTTTTCCGGATCCTGGGAGCCCAGAAGTTGTCTGTAAGTTTCACAGCAGTAAATGGAACCGGACGTATAGGATAATCAGCTGTTGTCTTTTTCGAACATTCTGTAAACAAAATGAAGACGATAATCAATCCGGAAAGAGGTAATAATCTTCTCATTGGAATTTATTTTGAAAGCTCAAGAACAATAACAGATTTTGAAGGCATATTTACTGTCAGGACACCATCTTTGTATGTAAATCCGGTGAAAGGTGCCGGTTTAACGTTTTCTCCTGCTTCAAATGTATTCATTGCATTCATTGCGGAAGAAGTAAGGACTTCTCCTGTTACTTTTTTGTATGTTTCACCGATTACCGGACATGTAAGGGTTATTGCTTTGTTGGGATTAAGGTTTGCAAGTGATATGTGAACTCTTCCGTTGTCGTCTACTGATGCCGATGCTGAAAGAGATTGTATTTTTCTGTCGCCGTTTACATAATCCTCGCATTTCAGGTCGGTTTTCAGCAGCCGTGCATCCTGGTGTACCCTGAACATCCTGAAAACATGGTATGTCGGGGTGAGTACCATCTTTTCGTCCTTTGTCAGTATTACAGACTGCAGAACATTGACAGTCTGTGCAAGGTTGGCGACCTTCACCCTCTCGGCATGATGGTTGAATATGTTAAGGTGTATTGCTGCGGTTACAGCATCCCTGAGAGTATTCTGCTGATAAAGGAACCCCGGGTTTGTACCAGGTTCCACATCGAACCAGTTGCCCCATTCATCAACAACCAGTCCTTTTGACTTCTGGGGATCGTAGCGGTTCATAATTGCCTCATGTCCGCTTATAACCTGGTCCATCTGCAGATTTGCCCTCATTGTCTGAAACCATTGTCTTTCATCAAAATTGGTTGCAGATCCTTTATTGTTCCATCCGTCGACAATTGAATAATAATGAATTGATAATCCCTGGAACCTTCCCCTTGTTGCAGGATCCTTCATAAGCGTTTCGGTCCAGGCAACGTTGAAGTCGGAAGGGCCGCATGCAACCCTGTAAAGCCTGTTGTCTCCATAATTATTCAGATATGTTGAGAATTGCCTCATGACATCTGAATAGTAATCGGCAGTCATATTGCCCCCGCAGCCCCAGTTTTCGTTGCCTATGGCAAAATATTTTACTTTCCATGGCTTCTCCTGACCATTCTCCTTGCGAAGCCTTGTCATGGGGCTGTCGGCGTCGGAGGTCAGGTATTCTACCCATTCCGCCATCTCCCTTACTGTACCTGAGCCAACGTTTCCATTTATATAGGCATCACAGCCAAGCAGCTCGGTGAGCTTCATGAATTCATGGGTCCCGAACGAATTATCTTCCGTCACACCGCCCCAGTGGGTGTTTACTATCGAAGCCCTTTTCGATACAGGACCAATACCGTCTTTCCAGTGATATGTATCGGCAAAGCAGCCTCCAGGCCATCTGAGGTTGGGGATCTTAATTTCCCGGAGTGCAAAAAGGACATCATTCCTGATGCCATAGGTATTGGGTATTCTGGAATCCATACCTACCCATATGCCTTCGTAGATGCACCTGCCAAGGTGTTCAGAAAAATGGCCATAGATGTCTTTGCTGATGACAGGGCCTGGATTATTTGCTATCACTACAAGCTGATTGACAGTTGCAGTGTTTTCCTTCTGTCCGTTTGTATAAAACGGCAGCAATAAGAAAAAAGAGGAAATCAGGAGCAGAAATTTTCTCATATTACAGGTTATTTGGTTTCTTGTTCAATAAATGATCCGAGCTTTTTATACTTGCTGAAAAGTAAATCATATTTTTCTGCCCTTCGGGGATCAGGTTCATAAACCTTTTCGACCCCCCCTCCCATGGCTTTCTGCGCCGATTCAAAGTCACTATGGATACCTGCCATTACTGCAGCAGCCATTGCAGAACCGAGAGCACATGTCTGGTCATGACTTGCAACTTTAATCGGCATATTAAGGACATCAGCCACGATCTGCATCACATAGGGATTTCTTTTTGCAACCCCGCCGATGGCTATCACACTATCTATACGTATTCCCTCTTCTACAAACCTTTCGTTTATCATTCTTGATCCGAATGCTGTAGCCTCGACAAGAGCCCTGAATATCCGTGGAGCATCTGAGCCAAGCGACAATCCACTTATTGCACCTTTAAGCTCCTGGTTTGCAAATGGAGTACGTCTGCCGTTCAGCCAGTCGAGAGCTGTAACAGCTGTGTCATCATCAGGGAGATATCCGGCCTGACGGCTTAGTTCCGATATTATACTGCCGGTAGTCTCTGATATAATTCTATCTTTTATGGTTTCGTCGAGCCATTTAATTTTGCCGGTTATTTCATTTAAGGGCCACAGGAGCAGTTTTCCGAACCAGGCATATACATCTCCGAAAGCCGACTGGCCGGCTTCAAGTCCGAGCATTCCCGGGATTATGGATCCGTCAACCTGTCCGCATATTCCTGCAACCAGTTTATCTCCAACCTCTTCCATTGAGGAGACCAGCATGTCGCAGGTAGATGTTCCCATCACTTTTACAAGGGTATAAGGTCTTATCTCTCCACCAATGGCACCGAGGTGGGCATCAAAAGCCCCGGCCCCCACTTTAACACTTTTTCTGAGGCCAAGCTTCCCTGCCCACTCATCAGAAAGGGTTCCCACGCAAACATCGCAGGTATATGTATCCCGGTAAAGACGATCCCTTAGTCCTGCAAGGACAGGATCGAGGCTGACAAGGAATTTCTCATCCGGCAACCCGTGGAAATCCTGATGCCACATGGCTTTATGGCCTGCGGCACATCTGCTTCTTCTTATAGACAGCGGATCAGTTTTTCCGGTGAGTAATGCTGGTATCCAGTCGCAATGTTCAACCCATGAGAACGCATTTTCACATACCTTTCTGTTTGTACGCATGACATGCAGGATCTTAGCCCAAAACCATTCCGAGGAATATACTCCTCCCTCATATTTTGTATAATCAGTGTCCCATCTTTTTGAAAGTTCATTTATCTCAGCTGCTTCCTTTACGGCTGTATGGTCTTTCCACAGAATGAACATGGCATCGGGGTCGTTTTTAAAGTCAGGTTTCATCGACAAGGGAACACCATGCCTGTCGACAGCAACCGGAGTGGATCCTGTTGTGTCAACAGTAATGCCTTCAATATTGTCGATGATTACCGGACTGAGATCCTTAAGGGCACCTTTTATGGAATGCTCAAGGCCTTCAATATAATCGAGAGGATGCTGACGAAACCTGTAAGCTGCAGTATCACAATACGATCCCATTTTCCATCTTGGATATTCAAACACTGAAGTCCCGACGGTTTCTCCGTTGCCGGTATTTACAACCAGCGCTCTTACTGAATCGGTCCCATAATCAAGGCCGATAACATATTTCCCTGACATAAATATTATATTTTATTATTTCCCTTTTCTCCCTGTCCGTAATAAGCGTCTTTTCCGTGTTTACGTTTAAAATGCTTGTTCAGGAGATATTTTTCAACTGGTTCACTTTTTCTAAGAAGGACCGTATAAAATGCTATTCTTGCTATCTCTTCGAGGGCGACAGCGTTGTACACAGCTTCACCAGAGTCAAGTCCCCAGCAAAACGGGCCGTGACAGTTGACGAGAGCCGAAGGAACAGCCAAAGGATCAAGCTTTTTCAGCCGTTCAACTATCACCTTGCCTGTGTTAAGTTCATAATTGTTCTCAACCTCATCAGCAGTAAGCTCCCTGGTACATGGCACTACACCATAAAAGTGATCGGCGTGTGTCGTTCCAAGAGGAGGGATGTCCTTTCCTGCCTGGGCCCAGGCTGTGGCAAAGGATGAATGAGTGTGTACTATTCCTCCAAGTGATGGCCAACTTTTATATAGATAAAGGTGAGTCGGTGCATCTGTCGATGGTTTGTATCTTCCTTCAACCGTTTTGCCCTCACTGTCGATTACTACCATATCCTCCTCTTTCATAGAAGAATAGCTGATTCCTGATGGTTTGATGACTATCAGTCCGCTTTCATGGTCCTTTCCGCTTACATTTCCCCAGGTATGTATCACCAGGCCATGCTTTACGAGGTCGATGTTTGCCTGGAAAACCTCTCTTTTCAAATTCTCCAGCATAGTTAAATGAAATTAAGTTTCAATAAAATCTGGCATTACTAATTAACATCAAGGTTGAAATAGAAGCCCTGATTCCTGTGTCGTTCGTAGCTCTCGCTGTTGAACCTGTAATACCATGCTCCTTTCTTGGATGTCTCCTTCTCTTTTTCATCAAGTTTCTCAAGGATGTTCATTGAAAGGATTTTTTTCCTAAAGTTCCTTTTGTCAATCTTTCTCTGGTATATGGCTTCATACAGGTCCTGAAGCTGGACTAGGGTAAATTTCTCAGGAAGAAGTGCAAAACCCACAGGTTTCACCTTTATCGTCATCTGCAACTCGCTTAATGCCTTTTTTACCATTTCATCATGATCAAAGATAAGATGGGGAAGACGGGACAGTGACTGCCAATGTGCCCCGTGCAATTCCTTCAGTTCCCTGTCGAGATCTTTAATCTTGATCAGGGCGCTGTAAGCAACTGAAATCACACGTGCACCCGGATCACGTTTAGTGAGGCCATAGGTGTAAGATTGTTCGAGATAGACATCTCTCAGCCCGGTAAGACTAAAAAGGATGCGGTTTGCAGCATCATCAAGGCTCTCATTTGCTTTAACAAAACCCCCTGCCAGCGACCAACTACCTTTGGCAGGCTCAAAATCCCTCTTTATAAGAAGAAGCTTTATCTCCTTTTCAAGAAGGTCATAGCCAAAAATTATACAGTCAACGGCTACAAGATGCTTTGGATGTTCTGAATAGAGTTTCATCAGATCCATTGTGATTCAAAAATCTGTTAAAACCGGGTTGCCTCTCTTATCAGATGATCCCGCCCGCAATATGATAGTATATCTCATTCATTCTCAACTCCTTTTTAAAGGCAGTAAGATCACATTTCTCATCGATGAGCAGATATTCTATTCCCATCATTATTGTCAGGTCTTCAATATATTCGGAAGTAATTGCTGTGCTGAAGCCTGTATGATGTGCACCTCCGGCGAGGATCCATGCAGCTGCCCCGGTAGGCAGATCGGGCATTGGTTTCCACAGCACACTTGCAACAGGAAGGTTTGGCATATCAGGACAGTCGACAACCTCTATTTCGTTCACTATCATTCTGAAACGGTTACCCATATCAACCAGGGAAGCGCAAATTGCCTTTCCGGTTGCCGATTTAAAGACAAGGCGGGCAGGATCAGCCTTTCCCCCTATCGACAGAGGATGAACTTCAAGATAAGGTTTGTCGGAAGCTATTGACGGACAAACCTCAAGCATATGGGCTCCAAGGACCCGCATTCCTGAAGGATCGAGATGATAGGTGTAATCTTCCATAAAGGATGTTCCTCCCGGTAGCCTGTAAGCCATCACTTTCATCGATCTGACAAGGGCTGCAGTTTTCCAGTCGCCCTCAGCCCCAAAACCATATCCCTTTTGCATCAGTCTCTGGACTGCAAGACCTGGCAATTGCCTGAGTCCGTGCAGGTCTTCAAAAGTAGTTGTAAAAGCTTTAAAATCACCAGCTTTTAAGAACTTTTCCATACCAGCCTCTATCCTGGCAGCCTCTTTAAGGGTTTCCGATTCCTCGACATCGCGGGTGATATTATAAAGTGATTTATACTCTTCAATAAGTAATCTGACATCATGATCAGAGACTTCATTAACTGTGGCAACAAGGTCTCCGACACCAAAGCCGCTCACCGAATACCCCATCTTCATCTGGGCACTTACCTTATTACCCTCGGTAACTGCAACATCCCTCATGTTATCGCCAAACCTTGCAACCTTCATATTGAAGGAATCACTGAAAGCTGCGGCTGCCCTTGACCAGACAGCTATACTGTCGACAATACCCTGATCTTCCCAGTGGCCAACAACAACTTTCCTGTTCAGCCTCATCCTGGTTCCAATAAAGCCAAATTCACGGTCACCATGGGCTGACTGGTTCAGGTTCATGAAATCCATGTCGATAGTATCCCAAGGGATATCGCGGTTAAGCTGGGTATGGAGGTGTAGAAATGGCTTATTAAGGACAGAAAGACCTCTGATCCACATTTTTGCAGGAGAGAAAGTGTGCATCCATGTTATCAGCCCGATGCAGTTTTTGTTGTTATTTGCTTCGGAACATAATTCAAAGATTGAATCAGATGTCGTCAGGACAGGTTTAAACAATATCCTGACAGGAATCTTAATGGAATTGTCGAGGGCTTCTGCAATCGCCCTGGAATCAGCTGCTACCTGGAGCAGTGTATCCGGTCCGTACAGATGCTGACTACCGGTGACAAACCAGATTTCTTTGTTATTAAAGTTATACATGATCTATTTTTTTGATATTCTTCAGTAATGGTCTACCAGAAATATGCATAGAATGCTATTATCACTACAATTATGATCCCCGAGAACAAAAGGTCCCAGTTATTCCAGCTTGCTCTGGTAGCAGCCTTTTGTTCAGCTGAGGCCGAACCGACATACAAGCCTTTTATCGCAACAGGATCGGCTTTTGGTGTGAAATAACTGACAACGATCATAAGTATTATTACAAGGAAGAACAGGAGAACCTCATAATTATACCCATTCATTTTAAGGAAAATTGAATATAGTATACCTTCATGGCTTATTCCGGTTCCAAATACCTTGAATCCCAGCCGTGTCATACCAAGGACAAAACCTGTCAGAAGGCCTATAAACCCTGCTTTTGGGGTTGTCCTTTTTGTAAGAATCCCTAAAAGGAACACTGCAGCAATACCCGGTGCCAGCATAGACTGGACATCCTGCAGATAAGCATAAAGGAATTTACCAAGGCCCTTCATAACTGGTATCCAGAGAACTCCAAGTATAACAACTACAACTGTTGCTATTCTTCCGACTCTTACAAGTTCCTTTTCTGTAGCACTGGGCCTGAATTTTTCATAGAAGTCGACAGTGAAAAGTGTTGCTGACGAGTTGAAGAGGGAGGCAAGTGAACTCATCAGTGCTGCAAGGATTCCACCGACCACAAGACCTTTAAAGCCTATAGGCAGAAGTTCTTTAACGAGAACCGAAAACGCAGCATCTGAATTAGGAAGAGTTATAACTCCCTTTGTATTCAGGGCGTATGCAATCATTCCCGGGATGAGAAAGATGAAAACCGGAAGGAGTTTAAATCCGGCACCCAAAATGGCGCCTCTCCTTGATTCAGTCTGATTCCTTCCCGAAAGTACCCTTTGCACAATAAACTGGTCGGTGCACCAATACCAGAAGCCTATTATAGCCGATCCAAGAATAACTCCGGTCCATGGAAATTCAGGGTCACTTGCCGACCTCATGAGATGAGTCATTGTATCTCCTTCGGCATTAACCGGAACAGCACGGCATATTTCCATCATTTCCGACCATCCTCCAAGTTTCACAAGGCCGATGATAAGTATTGCGATCGAACCAAGAAGAAGTATTGGAGTCTGCAGGACTGATGTCCAGAGCACTGCCCTCATACCCCCGAGTGTTGTATAGATACCTGTAAGGACTACAAGGCCTACTGCGCTGATCCAGAAGAAATCTATCCCGAACATTGATTCGATGCCAAAAACCTGTTTAAAAACAATTCCGCCTGCATAAACTGTTACAGCCACTTTTGTAAATACATAGCTGACAAGAGATATTATTGAAAGCACACTTCTGGCTCCTTTGTTATACCTTTTCTCAAGAAACTCCGGCATTGTAAATACACCGCTCCGGGCATAAAACGGAACGAAGAACCAACCAAGGATCAGTATTATCCATCCGTGCATTTCCCAGTGAGCCATTGCCATTCCGCTTGAGGCTCCGGCTCCTGCAAGACCCACCAGGTGCTCCGAACCTATGTTGGATGCAAAAATCGAAGATCCGATGGCAAGCCAGGTAGCATCGCGTCCCGCAAGAAAATAATCTGTTGTTGTCTCTGATTTTCTCTTTGCAACCCAGATTATAATGCCAATAAGTCCAAGGCAGAACAGACCGAGGACAATCCAGTCTAATGTTCCCATAATCAGATTTTTAAGTTAGTTATTTGCGGTTATTTGATAGTTTTGAGGTTCAGATTTGGGTAAAATATGAATACCTTTTCATCAAATTTAGAAAAAAAAAATTTAATTAAATGTATGATTTACACTTAAAATAAATCATAAAGATGGAATGACAGGGATTAAGCTGGATCTTAATTATAAATCCAATAACCGCGAAATTTGCAGAGTGCTTTAAGTAAGGAGGCAAAGTAATAAATCTCAATAAAGTAGTCTTTTCAGACTTTTAGCTTTCTTTGAGGTTTTAATGGATACCGGGTTCAGTCTTACAATTTTGCAGTTATTCTATTTCCATTCTGCGAGGGAAGACTGGATAAAATCGATGATCCTCTGGTTTTCGGCTTTTCCGGTGCCGGTAACCGGGAAAGACTCCCCGAACCTGAAATGTATGATTTTCCTGCTGTCGAGCGGCCCGAGTTCCTTTATCAGCTTTCCCTGTCCCCAGAAGTCAGTTTTAAGTGCTACAGGTATCACTCTTACACCTGCTTTTTTTGCCAGTTTTATACCAAGCGAATTGAACTCCTCAGGGTTAAATTCCGGACTTCTGGTGCTTTGAGGGAAAATGACAATTGAAACTCCTTTTAAAAGAAGCTCAGGACCTTTTGTCATTACTTCCTCAAAGTCCTTCCTGGGATCTGTCCTTCCAACCACGATAGGATCTCTTGATCGCATTACATGACCAAAGAGCGGATGACGAACGAGACTGTCCTTCACAACGAAAGTGACCTCCCTATGAGGAGCTATAAGCCCCGGGAGAATCATTGTCTCAAGGGTGCTCATATGATTGCCTATGAAAACAACCGGTTCAGGATCCTTTTCAATATTTTCCATCCCAGTAATCCTGAATATTCCTCCGGATTTTTCAATAAATCTGAAAATGAAATATGAGGAATCGGACCATGCTTTTGTATCATAGACACCTTTTATGGCCTGCCTTCGCGTCCTGAATACTATGACGGCGTATTGCAAAGTAAAATACAACCTGTTGCAATGAATTATCCTGTCGAACAGATTTCTTTTCCTTTTAACAGGGGTTTCATAGGATCCGGATTCAAAATAACCTTTCATCAACTTTGTTTTACCAGTTATGCTTTCAGGCCTGTGTGAGGGGGCCGGAATAGTACAAATCTAATATTTAATTGTAAATTTAACGGCTCAACCAAAGCCAATTTGCTTTAAAAAATAACCTGATGAAGCTCTCACTAACCGATGCGATAGTGTTTTTTGTTCTGATTACCGGCAATGTCATTCTGGGTGCAAGTTTTTTCAGAAAAAACAAAACAGCTTCACAGTTCACAACAGGGGGAGGTAAAATTCCTGCATGGGTAATAGGCATGTCAATATTTGCAACATTTGTCAGCAGCATAAGTTTTCTGGGCCTTCCCGGCAAAGCTTACTCTACAAACTGGAACGCATATGTTTTCAGCCTTTCAATCCCGTTTGCAGCGTATGCCGCGGTAAAATTTTTCGTTCCCCTTTACAGGGAAGTAGGTAATGTTTCGGCATATTATTATCTGGAACTGCGTTTCGGCGCATGGGCGAGAATTTATGCCTCGATATGCTATATACTTACACAGTTGATGAGGACCGGAGCAATACTTCTCCTGCTTGCCCTTCCCGTAAATGCTCTTTTCGGATGGGATGTCAGGACTGTTATCGTGATAACAGGCATGGCAGTCATTCTTTATTCAATGCTTGGTGGTATTCAGGCAGTTATCTGGACTGACACCATACAGGGGATTATACTTATTGCAGGAGCAATAGTATGTGCTGCATTCCTTACATTTTCGATGCCTGAAGGCGCAGGACAACTTTTTAATATAGCTTCAATAAACAATAAATTCAGTCTGGGCAGTTTTAGCTCAAGCCTTAAGGATTCTACTTTCTGGGTGATCCTGATATATGGTCTTTTTATAAACCTTCAGAACTATGGCATCGACCAGAATTATATTCAACGGTACATGGCCTCCGGCTCTGAAAAGGAAGCCAAGTTTTCAGCACTTTTCGGATCGTTGTTATATATACCAGTATCGGCTCTGTTTTTTTATATAGGGACGGCTCTTTTTGCATATTATACAGCCCGGTCTGACCTTCTCCCTGAGGCACTGAGGCAACCGGGATCAGGGGACAGGGTATTTCCGTATTTCATAGCTACAGGACTGCCGGCAGGTATGACAGGCCTTCTTATTGCAGCGATATTTTCAGCCGGGATGAGTACTGTTTCAACCAGTCTGAACAGTACTGCCACAATATTTCTTACAGATTACTACAAGAGATATATTAGGAAAAATGCAGATGAGAGGTCATCGATGAGAGTACTTCACATTTCTTCGATGATAACAGGAATACTTGGCATCATCATAGCCCTTGCACTTGTTGGTGTCGATAGTGTTCTCGATGCATGGTGGGCCCTGGCGTCGATCTTCAGCGGGGGGATGCTGGGACTATTCCTGCTGGGTTATATATCAAAAAAAGCAACCAGGTTCAATGCAGTAATTGCAGTAATTGCAGGGGTTCTGATGATAACCTGGATGAGCCTGTCTCCAATATATTTTACAGGCGAAAAACTAATATCGTTCAGAAGCCAGTTCCATGCAAACCTTACAATAGTTTTTGGAACTGTCATCATATTTCTGACAGGATTTATTTTAAGCAATATTATTAATGGGAAAAAATGAGAAAGAGCAATTCGTTCATATTCCTTCTGATGTTAAGCACCATCCTTTCAGCCCAGGATCTTTACAAAGGTGACGGATGCATTGTTAAGTCCGAATTCATTTATCAGGCCGGGGATGTGAAATTTCCAAGCTGCCACGCCTCAACAATAGCAGAGACAGATGATGGTTATATCGCTGCATGGTTTGGTGGAACCGAAGAAAAAAATCCAGATGTCGGGATTTGGATAAGCAGGTTTCTGGACGGTAAATGGAGCAAACCGGAAGAAGTTGCAAACGGGATCAGACAGGATAAAAGATATCCATGCTGGAATCCGGTACTGTATAATACCGGAAATGAAATACTGCTGTTTTACAAGGTTGGACCAAGCCCTTCTGAATGGTGGGGAGAACTAATTATATCGGATGACAACGGGTTGTCGTGGTCGGCTTCGAAACGACTTCCGGACGGCATAATCGGGCCTGTCAAGAACAAACCTGTTAAACTCGGTAATGGAAACCTTCTCTGCCCTTCAAGCACTGAAGACAAGGGATGGAGGATTCATATGGAGATGACGCCCGACGGCGGAATTTCATGGGAAAGGACCGAAGCTCTTAATGAAAGTAGCATCTCAGCGATACAGCCTTCGGTTCTGATTCACCCACAGGGGAAGCTCCAGTCGGTATGCAGGACAAAACAGGGAAAGATTTATACTTCATGGTCGGAAGATAATGGTGTCCGCTGGACCAGACTACAACCAACAGAACTTCCAAATCCCAATTCGGGGATAGATGCCGTTACTCTTAAGGATGGGAGACATATTATAGTATATAACCATCTTACGGCAGGACGCTATATGCTGAATGTTGCCGTTTCGGATGATGGCATAAACTGGAAGGCTGTGGCGCTTCTTGAAAATGACGAAAAGAAAACTGAATTCTCATATCCGGCCGTTATTCAATCTTCTGACGGTATGATCCATATAACCTATACATGGAACAGAAAACTGGTCAGGCACGTTATTATTGATCCGGCACTTGTTAAAACAGTCAAAATCGAAAACGGAGTCTGGCCAATAGTTAAATAATGATGATCACCTGCCCGCAAGCGGCAGGATCAGCAGAACAAGTGAGAGTATAACCAGTATTCCTACTGCGCCCCAGCCAATAATATTCTGGTAGAGCTTGTTCGTATAATTGCCCATTATTTTTTTATTGTTGATAAGGAATATCATACTGACAAGAACAACAGGAAGCAATATTCCGTTAAGTACCTGCGACCAGATTGATATATCTATAAGAGGAGCATTTGGTATTAGAATTATGATAGCAGAAATGACAACGATCCCTGTGTAAAGCACATAGAATTCCCTTGCTTCGTCCCAGCTTTTGTCTATCCCCGCTTCAAAACCAAAAGCTTCACAGACATAAAATGCAGTGGCGAGAGGAAGTATGGTGGCAGAAAAGATCGAAGCCACAAAAAGACCGAATGCAAAAACATGAGATGCAAGTCGGCCGGCAAGAGGCTCCAGTGACAGTGCTGCATCCTTGGCTTCAGTTATTTCAATGCCGTTAGGATAAAGTGTAGAGCCACAGGCCACCATAATAAAAAACGCAACAACTACAGTAACAATACACCCTATTATTATATCCATAACCGTGAATTTGTAATTCTTCATTTCCAGTCCTTTTTCAATAACAGACGATTGCATGTAGAACTGCATCCATGGAGCTATTGTGGTACCTACGAGTGCTATTATGACAGTAAGGCTTTTGGTATTAAATTCAATCCCGGGCCTTACGATAGCTGTTCCTATCTCTCCCCATTCAGGTTTAGCCATTAAAGCAGAGATAACATAGGTAAGAAGTGATGCGCTGAAAATAAGAAAAATCCTTTCGGCAATCTGATATGTTCCCTTGACGACAAGGAACCAGACAATAAAAGCGGCCAGAGGTACTGAAATATATTTACTTACGCCGAAGATCTCCATGCTTCCTGCAACTCCCGCAAATTCAGTTGTTGTGTTCCCAATATTTGAAAGGAGAAGACCGATAAAAATAAAAAAGGTAACTTTCACCCCTGCATTTTCCCTTATCAGATCAGAAAGTCCTTTGCCTGTCACTATTCCCATTCTTGCATTCATCTCCTGAATGACAAGAAGAACAAGCAATGATGGTATAAGCGTCCAGATCATACCGTAGCCATACATAGCTCCGGCAACTGAATATGTCGTAATGCCTCCGGCATCATTGTCAACACTTCCCGTGATAATACCAGGGCCGAGGAGAGCAAAAAATATTGCTAGGTTTTTATAAAATCCCGTTTTTGTAAACCTGGTCATTGGCAATTTTTCAGCAATTATCTCTTATTTGTTCTTCTTTTACTTATAAGGTCTTCTATCACATCATCAACAACAACCATTCCCTGAAGTATATTTTCCTGGTCGACGACTGGTACCGCCAGCAGGTTATATTTTGAAATTGTTTCGGCAATATCATCAATCCTCTGATCATCGTAAAGGGAAACCGGATCAGATCTCATAATAGTGCTTACCGTTGTTTCCGGTTCCGCAACAACAAGATCTCGAAGGTCAAATGTACCTACCAGTTTATCGTTCTCCTCTGTCACAAACAGGGTATACAATTCTGCAGGTTCAGGCTTTCTGCTTCTCAGATCTTTAATAATATAATCTACAGTAACATCAGGTCTGAAGGATATGACATCAGTTGTCATCAGTCCGCCGGCAGAATTATCCGGATATTCAAGGAGTTCCCTGACCTCCTGTGATGATTCGCTGTCCATTTCCTTAAGGAGCATTTCTGCTTTTTCATCTTCTATTTCATCAAGGATTTCGGCCACTTCATCAGCAGGCATTTTTTCAAGCACGTCAGCAACTTTGCCGACAGGAAGGCTCTCTATTATATGGATTTGGGTCTGGGTTTCCATTTCCTCAAGTACATCAGCTGCCTTCTCCTCATCAAGAGCAGAGAAAACCGAGGTGCTTGTTTTCTTCCCAAGGTCCTCAAGAATATCAGCAATATCTGAAGGATGCAGAGTATGGAGCTTTGCGTAGCTTTTTGATAGTTTGATATTAAGATTCGAAAAATCTATTGCCTCCATATCATCCCACAAAATGAATTTTGCCGGAATTTTTATACCTGATAAATCCAGGAATCTTTTGATTGGAGTCAGAATGCCAATTCTCCTCAAAAGACCTTCGATTCCGATATCAACAGCCACTGCAAAAGTACCTGTCGGAAGGGTTGCCAGTCTCACATCGTTCACCCTGACAAGTTTTCTCCCGTTCAGATCGACTATTTGTTTGTCAAGTATATTTTCCACGAGCAACAATCCGTTTGAAATCTCATCAGGATTAAGTTCAATAAGCTCAGTGCAGTTAACATTAAGCATTTCACGGGCTTTTACAACCCTGAAAGTTGAAAATGAATAGAATCCTGTATGTTTCGCGATTTTAAGCTTTACCCCTATAACAAGCTGCTGGCTTGGATCATTGAGTCCCGAAGGAGCATTGTTTAGGAGCAGATCCTTTATGAATCCAATGGCATCGCCATCGGCATCGAATACTTCTTTGCCGATTATTCCGCTTAAATAAAATGTTGTGAGTGATGTCATAGTCACCTCCTTCCAGTTACTGATAGCCAAGGAAGCGACCGGATGAACAGGCTGCTTCCCTATACCAGGTTGTTAATTAATATACTCGCAGGGCCGTCGTCCATATCGAATTTAAAAATTGATTTTGCGGCGTAAAAGTAAATTTCGCAGAAATAAAATCCAAATAAAAAATGAACAAATTTCGGACGGAGTCTGTCCGCTTTCATGTAACGAAAATCAGTTCACTATTTGATCACTCCAGGTACTTGAAGTATATTAAGTACTTTGAGTATTTGGGGTGCATTTAACATAAAGGCGGGATAATCTTTATATTTCATTTTGAAAGGGATATTTGCAATGCTGAACGCGTACTTCAGTTTATAAACAAATATTTGATATTTTTACTGCTGGCATTTTACGCTAAAAAATATCCTGATGGAGGACCTTGAGAGATATTTCGAAAAATTCCGGAAGAACATTGTCGGTATTGATGCTGAAATTTCAACTCCGTTTGGAAGAAAGAGGCTGGTATATGCTGACTGGATTGCGAGCGGGAGGTTATACAGGGTTATTGAAAAAAGGATATCTGATGATTTAGGGCCACTTGTGGGCAACACGCATTCGGAATCGTCGGCCACCGGAAAGGCGATGACTGCTGCCTATCACCTGTCACAGAAGATTGTTAAAAAACATGTGAATGCAAATCAGGATGATATTCTCATATTTACTGGAACAGGAATGACTTCGGCTGTTGCCAAGTTACAGAGGATATTAGGGTTGAAGGTACCGGAACAGACTGTGAATTATTGTGTTTTCGGTCATGGTGATTACAATACATGCAGAGATATCCCGAATGAAAATCGTCCCGTTGTTTTTCTAACCCATGCCGAGCATCATTCAAATCATACCAGTTGGTTTGAAACTCTTGCCGAAGTAGTTGTTCTTGAACCTGATTCTGATCTTAAGGTAAACCCTGATAATCTTAGAAGGCAGATTGTGAAGTATAAAGATCGCCCGCTTCTTATAGGCTCATTTACAGCATGTTCAAATGTAACAGGTTATATACCTCCTTATTATGAGCTTGCCAGGATCATGCATGAAAACAATGGCTATTGTTTTGTGGATTTTGCTGCATCTGCTCCTTATGTTGATATTGATATGCATCCGGCTGATCCGATGGAGCAGCTTGATGCTATATTTTTCTCCCCGCACAAGTTTCTGGGAGGGCCGGGGAGTGCAGGAGTGCTTGTTTTCAACAGGCAGCTATACAAGAATGAGACGCCCGATACTCCGGGAGGAGGTACTGTAAAATGGACGAACAGGTGGGGAGGATACAGTTATATTTCAGATATTGAAGTAAAGGAAGATGGAGGTACTCCGGGATTTCTTCAGGGCACCAGGGCAGCTCTTGCAGTCAGGCTGAAGGAGGAGATGGGAACAAAGAATATCCACATGAGGGAGAAAGAGCTGACAGAAATTGCATTCAGGGAGCTATCGGAAGTAAAAGGTCTTCATATTCTTGCTGACAATATTAATGAGCGTCTTGGTGTATTTTCCTTTTATGTTGACAAGATACATCATAATCTGGTCACAAAGATTCTCAATGACAGGTTTGGCATTCAGGTCAGGGGTGGATGTTCGTGTGCGGGAACGTACGGTCATTTTCTACTGAATGTTGATTTCAGTCTGTCGAAGGAGATAACCGACAGGATAGAAGCCGGGGATCTGTCGATGAAGCCGGGATGGATAAGGTTATCGCTGCATCCCACGATGACTGGTGATGAGCTGCATTATATCATTGAATCGATAAAGGAGGTCGTTAAAAACGGGGAAGAGTGGAGAAAGGATTACATTTACAATATGCATACAAATGAGTTTCACCACCATAGTGAGGGGGAAAATGAATTTATGGATGTTTCCGGCTGGTTCAATATGAATGAGGAATAATGGAAATAAAAATTCCTGTTTTGAACATTATAAAGCAATATTTGTAATTTTGGTGTCAAAATTTCCGGCCCGTAGCTCAGCTGGCAGAGCACGTGACTCTTAATCATGGGGTCGAGGGTTCGATTCCCTCCGGGCCGACAAGGAATGTGGCGAGAGTGAGAGCGGGAGCGATCACTCTCGTGCCGTTTCAGATCCGATTATTTGCAGGCTGATAATAGTTATTCCGGTCTTATTTTGTCAAAAGAAGGCAGGTGGGGTGTTTGGGATCAACGTTTCTTCAGGATGACATTTTTCAGGGCAGAATACGTTGAAACTGCTGTTTAAATTTTTGTTCATCAAAATAAAAACAAATTGAGTAACAGAGGTTGCAGGCTGGTTTAATCAATGGAAAAAGAAATTATCTGAAGGGGGGTGTGGGAAAATAACAGGTTATACATTTGTTTTTCCTGCATTTAAGTCAATGTAACGAGATATTTAAAGTATATTTCAGATATTTCGTAGAATTTGTTTTTGATAGCAATGATATGATTTTAAAAATGTCATAGCAAGAGGCATTAGATTTAGAATCATTCTTAAAAGAGAATATTTCTCTTTTGCAATTATTTATCATTTAATACATTATTTCTTCTACTAATGGAGATCTATTACATTTATTTATCTTTTAATATTTATAATCATTACATATTTATTAGCTAAAGAATATCATTTTCTTTTGATATTTTTATTCTATTAATTATTTTATTCTTTTGATATTATTTATTAGATGATTTTTATTATTTTTACAGTGTGGTATTCATGAGATATTTTTTATTAGATAATTACTTATTAATACTTAATATCCTAAATCCATTAATACACATTAGCCTTTGATAATCATATGCCTTTGACTCCAATATTCATCAAAACATTTTGATCTTTTAATAATAAGACTTTTTTGATCCCTACTGATTAATAATACTTCTTCCTCTATGAGAAACATAATTACCTCATCAATTTTATCAAACAAAAATTTATGACAACTGATCTGAAATATCATTCATTATGCCCTTTCAGATATCAGGAACTTTTATTATCTTTTATCAAAGGGTTTTCATTTGACTTCCGGCATTGTAATTACCACTTAATCATAAATATATGGTAAACAAAACCGCATTAAGAATCCTCTCCGAAAAAGGACTCAGAATAACACCACAGCGCATAGCTGTACTCGATATTGTACTTAACCTCAACAACCACCCAACTGCAGAGGAAATTTCCGAATATATGAGGTTAAACTACCCACACGTTCCAATAGGAACTGTATACAAAATACTCGATGCCTTCATTGAAAAAAATATTGTGGCAAAAGTAAAAACCGATAACGACGTAATACGTTATGACCCCATCCAGGAAAAACATCACCACCTGTATTGCACTGATTCTGAAATGATAGAAGATTACTTCGATAGCGATCTCAATAAACTTCTTGACGATTATTTCAGAAAAAAGCAAATACCTGACTTCCAAATCCAGGATGTCAGACTCCAGATTCTTGGGAAATTCATCCGGAAACCTTCTGATGAAAAACCTGAAAATCCGCCGATGACCGAACCTGAATAATCAATAAATATCATATTAATCTAAAAATTAAAAACCATGGGACAAAAAGGAAGAGAAATCGTTAAAATGAATGTTGACGAACTTATTGACCTTCTCAACAAAGCACTGGCCGATGAATGGCTTGCTTATTATCAATACTGGATCGGGGCAAAAGTTGTTAAAGGCCCGATGAAAGATGCTGTTATTGCAGAACTTACCCTCCATGCCACTGAAGAATTAAGCCATGCTGAACTTATCGCAACCAGAATAGTCCAGCTCGGAGGAACTCCTGTTCTCTCACCCGAAGAATGGCTAAAAATAACCGGATGCGGATATGACGCTCCGACAGATCACTATGTTGAGGAGATACTGAACCAGAACATAAAGGGTGAACAATGCGCAATCCGTGTCTATAATTCGCTCCTTGACCTGACAAGGGAAGGCGACCCAGTATCCTATAACATGATCCTCACAATCCTTTCACAAGAGGTAGAACATGAAGAGGATCTTCAGGCTCTTAAAGAAGACCTCGACCTGATGCTTCTTAAAAGAAAATAAACAAATCAATCGAAACCTTTAACCAAATATTACAATGGAAGAAAAAACTTACTCAATGCCGCGTATCGGCGACAAAGCACCTGAATTCAAAGCTGTGACAACACAGGGAAACATAAACTTCCCCTCAGATTATACAGGATCATGGGTAATCCTGTTCAGCCATCCCGCTGATTTTACACCTGTCTGTACATCAGAATTCATGACATTCGCAAGCCTGGAAGCAAAATTCAACGAGGCCAACTGCAAGCTGGTGGGACTTTCTGTTGACGGACTTTACAGCCATATCGCCTGGCTTAGAACCATAAAGGAGAAAATAGAATATAAAGGCATGAAAAATGTCGAGGTTACATTCCCTCTAATAGAGGATATCACAATGGAAGTTGCTAAAACCTACGGCATGCTCCAACCGGGAGAAAGTTCAACAAAAGCTGTAAGGGCTGTGTTTTTCATCGACCCTAAAGGAATAATCCGTACAATTATTTACTATCCTCTCAGCCTTGGACGTAACTTCGACGAACTTTACAGGGTTCTGATCGGCCTCCAGACCGCTGATGCATTCTCAGTGGCACTCCCTGCCGACTGGCGTCCGGGAGACGACGTTATAGTCCCTCCTGCAGGCTCATGCGGCGTGGCAAAGGAAAGAATGGAGAATAAGACCGAAATGAAGTGCTATGACTGGTTCTTCTGCACAAAGAAACTTGATAAAGAAGAGGTGTATAAAACAATTTTAAATAAAAAACAGTTTAGCAATAACTAATTCTATCTGTATATTTCCCAATATTTTAGCCTTGCCAGTTTTTATGGCAAGGCTAAATTATAGGGAGAAACTGAATTATTATTATGAATGAATTTGACATCAAAGCAGCAGGATGGGACCTTAATCCCATGCATATAGAACGTTCAGAAGCAGTAGCGGAACTGATACGAAAAAGAATTCCCCTTAAAAGGTCAATGAGAGCATTGGAATTTGGAGCAGGAACAGGACTGACAAGCTTCATTCTTCAGAAAGATCTGGGAGATATAACAATGATGGACAGTTCCGCCGAAATGGTAAGAATAATGACTGAAAAGACAAAAGGATCTGATGTAAAAAATCTGAGGCCGCTGTTTTTCGACCTGGAGAAAAATGACTGGGATGGTGAAAAATTTGATGTTATAATTATACAGATGGTTCTGCATCATGTCGATGATATAGAAGGGATCATAATCAAATTTCAGAAAATGCTTCCTCCTCACGGACATCTTGCTGTTGCCGATCTTTATCCGGAAGACGGATCTTTCCATGGTCCAGATTTTACTGGCCATAAGGGCTTAGATCCCGGACAACTTTCAGGACTTTTGAAAAAACATGGTTTTGGAAATATATCACATGAAAAATGCTATGTGATCACCAAGAAAATATCGGACGATTTAATTAAACAATTTGATTTATTTTTGCTTGTTGCAGAAAAGAGTTGATACCTGGTTTTTAATAAGAAGTAAACTTATCTACAAAATTATGATGGAAATTACCTTTGAAGGCGGTAAAGTGGTTACCGCTCATTCCCACGGACATCTGATCCGGACAGACCAGCCTGTCGACAATGGCGGAGGAGATACTGCCCCTTCTCCATTTGAACTTTATCTTGCTTCCATTGGAACATGCGCCGGAATATATGTTAAATCATTCTGCGACAACAGACAGTTGCCCACCGACAAAATAAAAATCCTTCAAAAGACAACATACAGTGAAGAAACGGGTCTTCCCACATCCATCATATTAGATATCAAGCTTCCTCCTGATTTCCCGGAGAAATATAAAGCATCATTGTTGCATGTGGCTGGACTTTGCAAAGTGAAGAAATCGATCGCAAATCTTCCTGAATTTGAGATTACGACTTCTTCACTCTGAGAAGGGGTAAATCTTTTAAATATACATATTGATAAGCTGTTCCAGGAGTTCCTGCTTGCCGCTTCTGGGTGAAGGTTCTCCTGATTTCAAAGCTATTCCCCTGAGATCTTCCAGTGTCAGATTACCTGCTTCAAAGTCTTTTCCTGCACCTTTATCAAAAGACTCATATCTCCTTTCTTTCATCTTAAGATAATCACTCTCTTTTAACACTTTGTCAGCAATAAGGAGTGCCCTTGCAAAAGTATCCATGCCGCTGATATGGGCAATGAACAGGTCTTCAGGATCAGTAGAGTTACGCCTTATATGGGCATCAAAATTTATCCCGCCTGTTTTAAATCCTCCTGCCTGGAGAATTACCATCATTGCTTCCGTGACTTCATAAATATTTGTTGGAAATTCGTCTGTATCCCATCCGTTCTGATAGTCTCCCTTGTTGGCATCAATACTGCCAAGAAGACCGGCATCGGCAGCTACCTGAAGATCATGTGCAAATGTATGACCTGCCAGAATTGCATGATTGACCTCGATATTCAGCTTGAAATCCTTTTCAAGACCATATTTGTTCAGGAATCCTATCACGGTATCAGTATCATAGTCATATTGATGTTTCATGGGTTCCATAGGTTTGGGTTCAATAAGGAAAGTACCCCTGAAACCTTTTTTCCTCCCATAATCACGCGCTATGGTAAGCATCATTCCCATATGATCGAGCTCCCTTTTCATATTCGTGTTATGTAGGCTCATGTATCCCTCACGACCACCCCAGAATACATAATTTTCTCCTCCAAGAGCGATAGTTGCATCGATTGCATTCTTCAGCTGGACCGCAGCATTTGTCACAACTTCGAAATCCGGATTTGTTGCAGCGCCGTTCATATACCTCGGATTTGAAAAAAGATTGGCTGTTCCCCAGAGAAGTTTTACTCCGGTTTGCTCCTGCAACTGCTTCATTACCGGAACGAACTTCTCAAGTCGCTTCTCAATGTCAAAAACTGATCCGTCCCCTCCAACTACATCCACATCATGAAAACAATAATAGGGAGCGCCTATCTTTGTAATAAACTCAAAAGCAGTTTCCAGCCTCAGCTGTATCCTGTCATCCTCCGGCAGATCCTTCCAGGGGTAAAAATGCGTTGCATTCCCGAACTGATCGGTTCCGTCACCGCAGAATGAATGCCAGTATGCCACCGCAAACCGTAAATGTTCCTTCATAGTCTTCCCCGAAATAACCTGGTCGGGATTATACCATCTGAATGCAAGAGGATTCTTCGATTCCTTTCCTTCATATCCGATCTTCCCGATGCCGGGATATGCTTCTTTTGCGCCTTTGTAAATCATATCAGTAATTATTAATTGATGTTGTGACCCTGTTAAAAAATATATTTACCTGTAATAGAAGTTTTTAAACTGTCATACTGATTTTAAAAGTTCCTTCCACTTAAAGTATGCCTCTTCATAGGCACCGGTTTTTAAGTTGTCGGGGTCTGTTTCACCGACAGCAGCAAGACCTGTAAATGCTTCTTTTGCCGATTCATAATACTTGCATCCTATTCCTGCACCTCTTGCTGCCCCTGCTGATCCGTCAGTATTATAAAGGTGGATCGAAACCCCTGTAATGCATGATAATGCTTCCCTGAATACCGGGCTTAAAAACATATTTGCCCTGCCAGCCCTTATCACTTTCGGATCGATGCCGGTTCCTCTCATAATATCAAGGCCATACCTGAATGAAAATGCAATGCCCTCCTGAGCGGCTCTGTACAGATGCGCATCAGATGTCATGTTGAAGCTGATTCCTTTTATCACACATCCTATGTTCCTGTTTAAAAGCATCCTTTCAGCACCGTTACCAAAAGGAAGAACTGATAATCCGTCCGATCCGGGTCTGACTTCGGATGCCATTGAATTCATTTCATCATAGGATTTCCTGCCTCCGGTATTCTTTTTCAGCCATGAATTTAAGATTCCTGTTCCGTTAATGCAGAGAAGGACTCCAAGCCTCTGTTTCTCCAATGAATGATTCACATGAAGGAATGTATTTACGCGTGATTCCGGATCATATTTCCGCAGATCTGTAACACCATAGATAACACCTGATGTACCAGCTGTTGCTGCTACTTCACCAGGATCAAGAACATTTAGCGAAAGGGCATTGTTTGGCTGATCCCCGGCTCTGTATGAAACCGGTATTCCGGCAGGAAGTCCAAGTTCAGATGCAACTTCTTTCAACAATGTCCCCTGTATTGAGAAGGATGGTACAGGTTCAGGTATTATGCTCCTGTCAAAGGAGAAGAAATCAAGAACTTCACCAGACAAATCGTTTTCAATGAAATCCCAGAATATACCCTCTGAAAGACCTGTGAAAGATGTAACAGTAATGCCTGTCATTTTCATGGCAATAAAATCTCCGGGTAACATGATCTTATAAATCCTGCTGTATAGATCAGGCTCATTTTCTTTAACCCAGGCGAGTTTGGAAGCTGTAAAGTTGCCGGGTGAATTAAGAAGGTGGGAAAGGCAGAAATCAGCTCCCAGACCCTGGAATGCCAATTCTCCGTAACCAACGGCTCTGCTGTCACACCATATAATTGACGGTCTTAGCACATTCATGTTTTTGTCTACTACAACCAGTCCATGCATCTGATATGAGATGCCAATGGCGCCTATATCTGACTTTCGGGGTCCAAGATGAAGGTTACATTCTGAAATTGCGGCCTTAAGGTTAACCCACCATGATTCAGGATCCTGTTCAGCCCATCCGGGCTTCAAAGCAGTTATGGACATTTCATCCCTTGGATGATAAGCTGATGCTATTAAATTTCCTGTTTCACCGTCAATAACGGATACTTTCACAGAAGAACTGCCCAGATCGATTCCTAGAAGATACATAAACCCTGTTTTTATCTGTTTACTTTTGAAATCTGCATCGTGAATGGCACAATAAATTCATTATCAAATTTCCGCCGGCCTCTCATAATGTAAATAAATTCCTTATGGTATAATTAAACAAATATAAAATAAAATACTGCAAAACTGAATAATCAGGTATTACTGAAAGATCGTCAGAAGGAATGAAAAATAAATAAAGGCAATGCAAATTTTTACTAATTTAACATCGCATCAAATGAAAGACATGCTACAATGAAAAGAAGGTTATTCATTAAGAATTCAGTGACTGCCACTGCAGGCAGTCTTATTGCCCCTACAATAATTCCCTCTTTTGTAATGGGAAAGAATCCTCCAAGCAACAAAATAAATATAGGCCAGATCGGATTTGGAAGAATTGCCATGACCCATGACCTTCAGGATACATTGCCATTTGATGCAGCGAGGGTTATAGCAGTTGCTGATTTTGACTCGAAAAGGCTTGCAGCAGGTAAAAAATTCATTGAAGGATTTTATTCAAAAAAAACTGGAAATCCCAGCTATGTAAATGTCAAAACATATGGAGACTATCGCGAAATAATCGCCGACAAAGCAATTGACGCGGTGATAATCTCGACTCCCGATCACTGGCATGCCCAGCCTGCAATTGAGGCGGCGCTTGCAGGTAAGGCGATTTATCTTCAGAAGCCTACCTCTCTTACAATAGCTGAAGGCAGATTACTTAGTGATGTTGTAAGAAAAAAAGGTGTTATACTTCAGGTAGGTACCCAGCAGAGATCGTCCCCGCAGTTCAGGATCGCCGCAGAACTTGTGCGCAATGGAAGAATAGGAAAGCTTGAGACTGTTAAGATAGGCCTTCCGGGTGATCCGTCCGGACCAGATGCTCCTAAACAGCCGGTTCCACCTAACCTGAACTATGATGCCTGGCTGGGATCCACCCCTGAAGTCTATTACACAGAAATGCGGGTTCATCCTCAGTACAGCCTCACCGACCGTCCTGGATGGCTGAGATGTGAACAGTTCGGGGCGGGCATGATAACTGGTTGGGGCCAGCACCATTTCGATTCGGCTGCCTGGGGAATGGATACTGAAATGACCGGACCTGTCTCGGTTGAGGCGGTTGCCCAGTTCCCGAAATCAGGATTATGGGATGTACATGGTGATTTTATGTCAAAAGCAGTTTATAAAAATGGAGTTACCATGTTAACAAGCGGTGGTTATCCCAACGGGATCCGTTATGAAGGAACCGATGGATGGATCTTTGTAACAAGAGGAGATTACAGGGCATCTCCAAGTGATCCTGTACCTGCCGGCCAGACCTCAAAAGCCCTTGAAGCAAGCGATCCGAAGATTCTTACATCAGTTATCGGACCGAATGAGATCCATCTCTATGAAAGTACGGATCAGCATGGTAACTGGCTCGATTGCATAAAGTCGGGAAAAGAACCTGTTTCGCCCGTTGAAATTGGTCACAGGGCCTGTACAGTATGCCTTATCACCCACATTGCAATGAAACTAGGAAGAAGACTCGAATGGGATCCTGACACAGAAAAGTTCATCAACGACCCGGAAGCCAACAGCATGCTTTCAAGGCCTCAAAGAGCTCCTTATGGAACGAATTTTATCAAAATCTGACTGCTCTGAAATGAAATTAAACCTGAGAATCGCGATATCGATAATTTCAATTCTGGTTCCCATCACAGCGAACAGCGCAAAGATCATCGCAGAAAAAGTCGGATCGAAAATCAATGTGACCATTGATGGTAAGTTCTTCACGAGCTATATTTTTTCGGAAGACGAGAAATATCCTTTTTTCTTCCCGGTCAATGGCCCTCTATCAGGAGCTTCTGTCACTTCGATGCGAAATGCTGAATATCCGCATCACAGTTCTCTATTCTTTGGATGCGACATGGTGAATGGCGGCAATTACTGGCAGGAAGGTCTTGAAAGGGGAAGAATAATTTCAGTAAATGCAGGCATAGAAAAACAGGGAGGAGATTCGGCGGTGATAACTGATGAATGTATCTGGAGCCGCCCGGGAGCATTGTCGCCAGTAAAGGATACCCGTAAATTTACAATTACTGCACCTTCAATTACTGTTTTTCAGATCGACGTTGAAATAACTCTTGAAATGCTGGCTGATGTACATATCAAAAAGACAAACCATTCCCTTTTCAGTGCAAGGCTGGCACCCGATATGTCGGTTAATAACGGGGGGACAATGATCAATGCGGAAAATCTTACGGGAGAAAAGGAAACCTTCGGGAAAAAATCTGCCTGGGTAGACTATTATGGCAAAAGAGGTTCTGTAACTGAAGGTCTCGTCATCATGGAACATCCTTCCAATCCCTGGTATCCATCACCATGGTTTACAAGGGATTACGGATTCATCTCGCCCACACCGATGTACTGGCCTGAAAACGGAGAAGAAATATTCCTGAAGGAAGGAACAAAAATGAAATTAAGATACAGGGTACTTGTTCATTCAGGCAATCACATTGAAGCCGGGATAGCAGAAGCATTCGAAAAATACAGATCAGAATAAAAATCCCGAATTATCTGGTTAACGGGTTTTTCTGTAGATGCAGTCCTTCATTTCGCATAGTCCGCAAGTATATTTGTTGAATCTTACATCAGGGCCGATACCTATGAATCCGCTAACCGATTTTTCAGGACTCATCAGTGCAGACTCATTTATGGTTATCCCGCAGAAATTATCCCTCATCAGGCTGAACAATTTATGTTGTTCAGCCACATTCCAGTCACAATAACCGGGGCTATAACGGTTTGTTATTTTAAGCCCTTCCTGCTCAGCAGCTATCCTCAGTTTTTCCTGCATAAGGGCAGAAGCGCCGTCAGCAGCTTCGCTTCCGATGACGTCATAAATATACCCCTGAAGCAGATCGCCGTCCTTCATCGCTTTACGGCTCATTTCACCCAGCTTTTCACCGGCTGTGGAAAGGAAAACAGCTATAGATTCAGCTTTCCGCAGCTGACCAAAAACTATTTTCTTAAGGCTGAACTCAAATCCGGAAATCTTCACCGATTTTTCTGAAGGATCGAACTCAACACCTGAAAAGATCCTGTATTCTGCTTTAAGATCACATACAGATTCTGCATAAAGCAGCGATTGACTGATAAGCTCTGAAACAGCTTCATCCGACTCTCCTTCCCTATAGCCTATTGCCAGCTCAATCTGCCGGACATCAATCTTCAGATCTGAAAACCCGAATCTAAATGTTGAATCATTCATATCCCTTAGATATCAACTATCACCTGGCCAAGGAAGTTCTTAGATGACTATCAATTCCGGATTCCTGCACTATTCTTCCAACGGCAGCTTCCCACCCAAGTGTCATTAAATGAATGCCATTAATGCCCTTTTTGCTTTTTACAGACTCAATTATTTCCAAAGTAATCCGGATTCCTTCCTCCTCCGCCCCTTCCCCGGCTTTTTCCATTCTTTCAAGAACTTTAGCCGGCAAATAAACGCCAGGTACCTTCTGATGGAGGTACAAAGCAGCTTTATAACTTCTCAGAGGAACCATGCCTATCAGAATGAATACTTTATCAAGAATACCCTTCCTGTCGAGTTGTTCAAGCCATAAATCGAGCCGTTCAGGTTCAAAGACTATGTTAGTCTGGAAAAACTGCGCACCTGCGTTAACCTTCTTATGATCCTTTATTGCCTGAAGTTCAGGGTTCATGGAGAATGGCGTGGTGGCAGCACCCAGAAAGAATTTTGGGGGACATTTGATTTTACGACCATCGAGATAGATGCCTTCATCACGCATTCTCCTGAGTATCCACAGCATCTGGACTGAATCGAGATCAAGAATGTTCATGTTGCCTGTTGGTGGCGGACCTATCTTTGAACTGTCGCCTGTGACGCACAATATATTCTTAATTCCCAGCTGGCCAGCTCCGATAACATCTGATTGAAGTCCGGTCCGTGTTGTATCTCTTGAAGCAATCTGGAATACAGCTTCAGCACCAAGGTCAGCAGCTACCTTGCAACAGGCAGTTGCTGACATCCGGGATAATCCCGAGGCTGCATCGGTAAAGTTAATGGCTGTTACATAAGGCTTCACAAGTTCAATATCCTTCCTTAGTCTTTGGGAATCTGCACCAAGTGGCGGGGTGACTTCCGTTGCCACAACAAACTCCCCACTCCTTAATCTGCGCTCCAATTCTGAAGCCGGTTCAGAATACCGCGGCGGATGATATTCAGAATCGCCATTCCACCATTCCGGTTGCCGGATGGTTTTAAAGACAGAATCCCAGATTTCCTGTTTCCTTGCGGCATCTTTATAAAATAATGAGCGAATGAATCCAGCGGTTCCCGATTTACGTATCTGTGATACAACTCCTGCCCAGGTTTCGGTGCCTGCCTTACCCCAGTCGACAGGAGGCAGCACTTCCAACAATGTTTTTTCCCTTCCCGTTCTCACTGCCCTTTCGTAAATAGCGTTCCACACGCATTTCCTTGTTTCATCAACATAGCAGAGCTTATCAGGTGTTACACTGCCGCAAGGACCATTTCGCATTCCTTTAGGGCATTCCATGGGACAGATAAAAGCCGTCTCCTGAAGCAAACAATTGCCGCACATCCGGCAACCAAACAGTGGTCCTTTGACAAGAATTTCAACTTTTTCAAGCAGTCGGCGCCCGAAGGTTTCCTTCCGGAAAGGATAAAAGGCAGGCTGCCAGCGGCGGGCAGGTTTTAAACCAAATGCCATCCGGCTATGTTCGGCTTTGAAAATATTCAACAAATCTGACTGCATAATCATCACGTCCGAGAACCAGATCAGTCGCACGGACAGACGCTGTAATTTTCTCAGGGTTGGCAATGGGGCATGTCAGTCCACAATATACTGCTATGGTCAGGAATGCAGCGTTAAGAGACTCCCTGTCAGGCAGACCGAAAGATATATTGCTCGAGCCTGCTGTAATATTATGACCAAGTTTGGATCTGATAAGCTTTATTGTTTCAAGTGTCACAAGACATGCATGCGGATCTGCTGCAACTGCCATTGCTACAGGATCAATAATGATATCCTCCGGTTTCATTCCCGACTTTAGCGCCATCTCTATAATAATTGCGGCTATGTCCTTCCTTTTGACAGGATCATCTGAAATCCCGTTCTGGTCCATGCATAAAGCAATTATTGCTGCTCCATATTCTGAGGCAACAGGTATGAGCGAATTAAGGGATGATTCATTTCCGTTAACCGAATTTATAAGGCATTTGCCTTTAGCTGTTTTAAGGGCTGCTTTGATAGCTGCCGGGTTGGGAGAATCGAGGCATAATGGCACATCAAAATTGTCCTGAATCGCCCTGACTACTTCAGGCAGCAGCTTTTCATCATCAACGCCTGGAAAACCGACATTAACATCCAGCACATCGGCACCTGAACTAATCTGGGTTTGGGCAAGTTCAAGGACAAAACTGAAGTTTTTCTCCTGAAGAGAATATGCCAGTTTTTTTCTCCGTGTCGGGTTTATTGATTCACCAATAATAACAACCGGCCCCTCAGTGTCGATCACAACCTCTTTTGCCGTTCCGGAAAGAAAGGTTTTCATGTTCTAGACAGCAAACTGTTTAAGATAGTTAACAGCACCCTGGGGATCGGGGGAATAAAAATCGGCTCCGATCCTTTCACAATATTCTTTTGTAACAGGGGCGCCGCCGACAAGGATTTTCAGACCGGAATGCTTTTCCCTTATTGCGGCAACAGTTTTTTTCATATTTTCCATGGTTGTTGTCAGAAGGGCAGATAAGCCAACAAACGCACCCGGATTGTCATCAATTGTTTTAAGGAACTTTTCTGAGCTTACATCAACTCCGAGATCGATCACTTCCCAGCCTCCTCCTTCTATCATCATGGCAACCAGGTTTTTACCTATGTCGTGCAGATCACCTGCTACAGTGCCGATTATCACTTTACCCTTTCTTTTTGTCTCACCGGTACTGAAATATGGTTTAAGATGTTTCATGGCACCGTTCATAGCTTTTGCCGACATAAGCATCTGAGGAACATAAATCTGTTTTCTGGAGAATTTTTCACCAACAACAGCCATCGCCGGAACAAGTGCTCTGTCAAGAATAAGCTCAGGTTTTATCCCACTGTCAAGAGCCCGCCTTGTAAGTTCATCGGCTCCATCCTGACCTTTCATGTTTGGCGGATAGGGAGTGTTCCTGTCTATTTTTCCATTTTCAACACAAGTGGCAATAAGTGCGAGAATATCATTCATTGGTGCTGATATTTGAGAACGTTTTCAAGTTTCACGGTCTTAAAAATAACAAAGATTTCCAACCTCTCCTATTAAATCTATGAAATAAATTGATAGTGAGAGCCAAAGTTAAAAACACTTAAAAGTTGACAGGATAAATATCACAAAGCAACATACTTAATTCAAATTAATTAACTTTAATGGATAAAAAACTGAAAGGCATATGAAATATCTGAACCTATTACTCAGCTTTATCCTGGTTAACTCAGCAGTTGCCCAGACCGGTTCAATCGGTATTTTTGAAAAAAATGGCGATATCGGCAATCCTAAAAATCCCGGATCGGCTGTTTACAACAGCCAAGATCAGTCTTATACTGTTAAAGGATCGGGATACAACATCTGGTTTGCGAGGGATGAATTTCAGTTCCTTTATAAAAAGTTAAAAGGAGATTTCATACTTACAGCAAATTTCCGATTTGAAGGCAAAGGCACTGAAGCCCATCGGAAAACCGGATGGATGGTAAGAGCGTCAACTGATGAGAATTCGCAGCATATAGCTGCTACATTGCATGGTGATGGCCTCACAGTGATGCAATGGAGGGATTTTAAAGGTGCAGAAATGAAAGATCCTGAAGATGAGATTTTTGCCGGAGATTCAGCTTATGATGTGATTCAGCTCGAACGTCTGGGAAAGAAAGTATTCATGAGGGGAGCACATATGGGTAAACCTCTGGAGATGATAGGATCATATGAAATGGAAAACCTTCCTGATGAAGTTCTGGCAGGACTGTTTGTCTGCTCCCATAATCCTGAAATTACCGAAGAGGTAACAATATGGAATGTCAGGATCGACAAACCTGTCGGAGACAACTACAGTCAAAGCAGGGACGGAATTGTAGGATGCAGACTTGAAACCATGGATGTATTTAACGGGAAAAGAATGGTTATATGGGAAAAACAGGGAAGGTTTGAGGCCCCAAACTGGATGCCCGACGGCAAACAGCTTCTTTTCAACATGGACGGACTGTTATATAAAATACCTGTAACCGGAGGAGAATTGACACAACTTAACACAGGTTCGGTAAAAAGGAACAATAACGACCATGGAATTTCATTTAATGGAAAACTACTTGCTATAAGCAGTTCGAAGGAAGGAGTGGGCAGCGGAGGCGGTTCTGCGGTGTGGGTTCTGCCCCTGAAGGGAGGCGAGCCAAAACTAATTACTCCTGAGACCCCTTCATATTTCCATGGATGGGCCCCAAACAATAAAGAAGTGGTTTATGTAGCTCAGAGAGGAGGTAAAAACATTTACAATATCTATAGGAATTCAATAAAGGGAGGCAGGGAGGTTGCCCTGACCAACATTGGTCAGGGAGAACATGTTGACGGATGTGAATATTCACCTGACGGTAAATATATCTATTACAATGGAAGCCATACAGGCAACATGCAGCTCTGGAGGATAAAACCTGACGGATCAGGCAGAGAACAGCTTACATTTGATGAATATAATAACTGGTTCCCTCATATCTCTCCCGACGGTAAATGGATAGCCTTTATATCCTTTCCGGCAGATATTGAAAAAAACAGCCACCCTTCATATAAGCGTGTCATGTTAAGATTGATGCCTGTAACAGGAGGCGAACCAAAAGTAATTGCATACCTGTACGGCGGTCAGGGAACCATAAATGTCCCATCCTGGTCGCCTGACAGCAGACAGATAGCTTTTGTCAGCAATTCGGGAAACTAAACCATTTTCCCATTAATATCATCGTTTCAAATATTAATTTTAAAAATAACTATATTGCCGGACTTAACCTTTTATTCTATTCAATGAGATCCGGTTTAAATAAATTTCTTTCCGTTCCGGTATTTGCTTTCCTTTACTGTTACACAGCTGCAGGCGTATTAATTGTAGTAATCCTGTCGTGGCTAAATGCAAAAAAAAGTGTGCGGTTCCTGTGCCGGATATGGGCGAAATCGGTTTTTCTGATGTTAGGTAAAAAACTTCCGGTTATAGGAAAAGAAAATATTGACAAAAACGAAAAATACATCCTTGTGGCGAATCATGCAAGCCTTTTTGACATCGTGGCTATTACCTCCTTTTATCCGGAGGTATCATGGTTCGGACATGAGAGACTTCTCAAAGTTCCTGTTTTCGGCAGGTTTTTAAGACTTACCGATTATGTGCCCTTTAAGGAGCCCACAGTGAGCAATACAAGGCATATGCTTGAACAGCTGATGGAAAAATCAAAGAATCAGTCAGTAGCTTTATTTCCTGAGGGTACAAGAACCCTTAATGGAGAGATCAATCCCTTTTACAGAGGATTTATATTCCTGTTAAGAACCCGGGAAATAGATATTCTCCCGCTTACATTAAATGGTTTTTACGACCTGAAACCCAAAAACCGTTTTTATATTGATTTCGGATCCAGACTCGAGGTTATTGTTCACAAACCGTTATCGAGAAAAGAACTTCTGGGCCTAAGCGACAGGGAAATAATTAATAAGGTCCGAAATGTTATAGAATCAGCACATAAAGGAATAAGAAGTAAAGGAAATGGCAGATAACACCAGGGAAAAGTGGATCTTTATTGTCAACCCCGTGGCTGGTAACGGTTACGCAAAGACTCTTATCCCGGTTATAAGGGAAAAACTCAAGAGTTTTGATATTGACGGAGAAGTAGTTCAGACCGAAAGAATTGGACATGCCACTGAAATTTCTGAACTCTGCATTTCAAAAGGATACCGCAATATTGTGGGTGTTGGAGGTGATGGAACAATAAACGAAATTGCAAGACCATTAATCAACCGGGAGGATGTCATTTTAGGGGTTCTACCTGGCGGTACCGGTAACGATTTCGTTCAGATTACAGGATTTCCTGACAGGTTTACTGATAATGACTGGAAGACCTTCTTTTCAAAAAACATAATAGCGACCGATGCAGGAAAGGTCAATGGCATGATTTTCCTTAATGGAATGGGACTTGGTTTTGATGCTCAGGTAGCATCTGAAAATTATGCCGGATCGGGGGAAGTTAAAAAGGGGGGAAAACACAAATATCTGTGGCATATAATTAAAACCCTGCTGTTTTTCAGGGAAAAAAGGATGCAAGTTAGAGATGGAATAAGCTTTTCGGAAACAGACTGTTTTATTAACACAATCGCTGTCGGCAGAAGGTTCGCCGGAGGATTCTTTTTAACACCTGAAGCTGTTGCCAATGACGGACTCCTTGATGTATGCTCTATAAAAAGGCTTAACCTTTTCCAGAGATTCAGACTACTCCTTAAAGTTCCGCAGGGAAAACATATTGCTGATAAAAAAGTAAATTATTTCAAGACTACAGGATTGGAGATTGAATTTCATGATAAGGTACCCTTCCATGTTGACGGAGAACTGCATTTCTCAAAGGAATTCCGGGTAAGTATTATACCTTCAGCAATAAATGTCATTTACAACCCAGATGGGAAACACTTTTTCGGAAAACAAAAACCAGGATAAAAGTTACATTGCTTTTTTTGATCTTGACCGTACTCTTGTCAGGGCTAACAGCAGTGTCATTCTTCTCCGAATGGCCTATAAAAGGAATTTGATATCGCTTTCAGATATTCTGAAGGCATTGTGGCTTTCCTTTCTTTTCAGATTTAATTTAAGGGACACCGAAAAAATAATAAGCAGCATGGTCAGATGGCTTTCGGGTGTAAGTGAAAGCAGCCTGCATGAGCTTGTATCAGAAGCATTTGAAGATCAAATTAAAAACCTGATATCTGAGCCGGCAAAATCAGAGATAATAGCACACAAAAATAAAAATGCCGTGGTTGTTATCCTCTCTTCAGCATTATGCCCTGTTTGCCGGGTTGTTGCGGATTATCTTGATATCGATGATATTATTTGTACTGAACTGGAATCAGCGGAAGGAAAATATACAGGGAAGCCTGCAGGCAGATTATGTTTTGGAAAAGAAAAAAAGTCACGAATGTCAGACTATTGTGAAAACAATAACAAAAAAAAGGAAGACGCCTGGTTCTACAGCGATTCAATAGATGATCTGCCTGTTCTTGAAGTTGTTGGCCATTCTGTTTGTGTTAATCCCGACAGTAAGCTAAAGAAGAAAGCAGAAATAAAAGGATGGCAGGTTCGTAGCTGGTGAAGAAAACCGGTCAGCAACGATATGGCATAGTCTGTCACATTATTAAGGTCTTACTAAAGTACAATTGAATAATCTGCAATTAATTGCTTTTCTCTCAAGCTTTTGTTTCAGTTTAATTTAAATTCTTTTACTGCTATCTCACCAAAAGCAACATTAAGAAATGGGGTTCCGTTTTTTAATCCTACATTTCCGAATCCTGTTTCTGTTGAAATAAAACCAGTGAAATCTCCATATTGTGAATCAATGTACATTGTTTGCGTCAGGGCATCATACCTGGCGCCTGTCAGTCCCTGCAACAAGGCATAACTTGAAAGGGCCCTTGCATACCAGTGTCCGCATTCATATTCATCGAAAGGATTTCTTATCCTGCCATCATATCTTTCCCTTGCAGTTCTGACTATCTCAAGACCTTTTTCTTTCTCCCCGGTCATTATCAGGTGGGACGCAACCTGATATTCTATCCCGGTCCAGACTTCGTTACTGTAAACAAAAGGCAATGAGAGCATTCCGCCTTTCGGCCATGTACAGATCAGAAGCCCTCCTTCATTTCCAAGTGCATAGGATGGTCTCTGGGGATTCGAATGATTTAACAGATCCCTTCTGAAATTATATTTGTAAACAGAGTTAAGGTGACTCTTTACTTTGGCCTGATCAACTATGTCTTTAAGCCCGCATACTTCACCTATCCATACGCCAAGTATTCCGTCAGACAGACATCCTGATCCGTACTGGTATTTGGGACCTTCCTTTTGAAGCAGGACTTTTGCTTCATCAGAATAATCTGAACTCCATGATCCTTCAGAAGCTTTTACCGGATCGGGAGAATCAAGCCCCTGCCACTTTATCTTCTGAATAAAATATTCACCGTCATACAAATCATTTTCAATTGTTTTCCTTCCCTTTTGATACAGAGCCTCATATTCTGAAACATCACTGCCGGCATGTTTTCCCATTTCTGTCATTGCCTTCAGGGCACCAAGATAAAAACTTGTGCACATGCCGTCGGGGCCCCAGAATTCAATATCGTAAGTATTGTGATGAGGTTCCTCCAGTGTGCCTGTTTTTCTGGGATCCCAGGTCTTAATGCAATAATCCATACTTTGTTTGACCTGAGGATACATCCTTTTCATCCAATCTGTATTACCGCTGATATGCCAGTCGCGGTAAACCTTCATTATACCGCCGAGCTGACCGTCGGCGGCAGCATAAAATGTTGTTGCCACAGGTCTTACCGGAAGTGCTGACCTGAAAGTCTGATGACCATCAGCGTCCTGACTTTGGAAGAATTCTGTCTCACGCAAAGTACGTTCGAGTTTTGGAAAAAGATGTGGAATTGCCTGGGCATAATTCCATACATGTGTGCATGATCCGGCACAACAACCGCTATTATCGCTGCATCCTTCCCAGTTCCACAGTTTACCATCAGGTTGCCTGAGCATAGTTGGTGACTTTAGTATTGTCAGGTTTGCGGCGATCGCTTCAGTAACTTCAGGAGGCAGCGTATTTGAATAAAAGGCTTTGCTGAAAAGGGAAGATTTCCTGTTCAGATCGTCATAATTTGATTTCCAGTAGCTTACCACTTCTTCTATATTACCAAACTTGCCCGAATACCATGGTTTATAATAAGGATACATGGAGAATGAAGGATCAGCATAAGTACTTCCGGCGGTATTTTCGGGATCCTGACCGTATTTAAGTCTGGTATCAGGTACATACCATGCCATCATAAGCCTTATCACTTTTGTCTCTCCTGCTCCGACTGAAAAGGGTACATAAAGTGAAGCACCGGGAGATGGCCCTTCATAAGGAGGTGTATTTCGTGTTTCAGATTTAAGTATTGTTTTCCATGTAATTGTAAGTGGATCCCACCATCCTCCCCTGAACCAGCAATGGTCGACAACAGTACCGGGTTCATTTGTAAAAATTGCAAAATCTCCCCTGGTCTCAGGTTTGTCTTTAACACCATTCTCAGTCAGAATAAATCCGTCAGCAAGAGGTCTGATCACTGCCTTTCCACCACTGACCGACATGAAATTTACCGAGTTGTATGAGAATACCGCCTCTAAACCGTTACTACCTGTATTTTTGAATGAATATTCAATCCCTGCAACAGGAAGGCTTGAGTTATCCGCATCAGTCGGGATAAAGGGGCTCCATGCTTTTATAGAAACATCGAGTGGAATATCTTGATCGTCAAGGTCAATTTCAGCATAAGGGAACCGGGCGATAAAGCGTGCCTTCTCAAATCGCGGAAGACCGTATGATGAACCTCCCGAGCCATTACCCGTGTTTGGTGATCCGAACTTTTTCCATTCCGGAACTTCTCCTTCAGCAACAAGGGTTCCGTTTTCAAGGCCCCTGACTGATATCGCGGCAAACATACAAGGTTCATTGAAAACATCCGGATGATTCCGGACCGACATATGAGATAATGCTCCAGTTCCTTCAATGCAAAACATCCCGGCACCTATTCCTCCAAGGGGATAGGCTATCCGGCTGAGATATTCTCCCGTGTAGGGACCGTTGAATTCATGGCCGCTTACTGAAGCCGGTTCCTTTCTTCCCTTACATGAATACAGTAATACAATAAGAACGAAAAGAAATCCCGAAAAAACGAGTCTTCTCATTTTGGAAATTATTATGAAAGATTAAATAATACTGTCTCAGCTTTCAATAATAAGTTTCATTCTGTCGCACAGATCTTTCAGGCCTTCAGGGGTATCTCCGCCAGGCATCTCGATGCTAACCCAGCCATTGTAACCGCAATTGTCGAGAGCAGCCATAACGGCAGGCCAGTTTACATCACCTTCCCGCAGTTTTGCACTGAAACCGGCAGATTTGCCCTGCGCGTCAGCTATTTTTCGGCTATACTCCTTTATGTGAATTTTTGCAATTCTATTTCCTAGTATCTTAATCCACTGTTCCGGCCAGCCATAGGCAAGAATGTTGCCACAGTCAAAATATGCACCGACAGCATGGGAATTAAACTGGTCGATATAACGTGCAGCCTCAAGGGGACTCAGAAGGAAGTTATTCCACACATTTTCTATCGCAATCTTTACATTCAGCTTTTCGGCAACCGGGATAGCCTTTTTGATTTCTTCAGTGGAACGGTCCCAGCACTCATCATAGCTGACAGATTCATTTACTCTTCCCGGCACAAGAAGAACGGCATCAGCACCATAGGCTTTTGCATCCTCAAGGGCTACTATAAGAGCTGCCACACCCTCTTCACGAATTTTAGGATCAGGGCTTGATAAAAGTAAGCGCCAGTGTTTCGAATCGCAAACACTGTGGACTTTAAGGCCAGTTGTTTTACTGGCCTGTATTACCTCATTCCTGTCGAGATGGCTGTCGGCTTCAACACCATCGTATCCTGCAGCTTTTGCAGCCTGGAATTTTTCAACGATGTTTGTACCGACACCTATACTTCCCCACATTATCCCTTTATGGAGATTTCTTTTTGCAGGAACT
>Ga0172371_10000096_pt1 | contig 115143 bp, 118 predicted proteins | sample Lak12m_FD_114543 | JGI IMG/M metagenome (GOLD analysis project Ga0172371, IMG submission 114543) | Freshwater microbial communities from Kabuno Bay, South-Kivu, Congo - kab_022012_12m | ecosystem: Environmental > Aquatic > Freshwater > Lake | place: Democratic Republic of the Congo...
CCGGCGGCCGAAGCGCACTGGGAGGCGCGATACGTCGTCCTCGGTCGCGCACATAGCGCTGCTATTCGCGCTTTCTGCGTCCTTGTCTGGCGCGTTCCCAGCGCACCTCCGCCGCGAGAAGTCGTATTTCAGCAGCCTGTTAGACCTGCTTCAGAGCTGTCGCCGGGTCCATGTCGGCGGCGCGGCGTGCGGGGTAGAGCGCAGCGAGGAGCCCAACCGCGAACGCCAGGACGATGCCCGCGACGACCACCACGAGGTTAGGGGCCATGGTCAACGAGAGGCTCGGCACTAACGACGGGATGATGAAAGCCGCGAGCAGACCCGCGATCACGCCGACAACCGCTCCGCCCGAGCTCAGCAGGACCGCATCGATGAGCACCAATTGCGTGATGTGTCTCCGCTTGTAGCCGACCGCGCGGAACACGCCGATCTCCTTCTGCCGCTCTTTGACCGACGTCAACATGGTGATCATGACCACGAGACCGGAGATCAGCACGATAAGTAGGGTGACCGCCAGGCCGAAGTCGGCCAACGAGGAGTTGGCCCGGTTTGTGAACTCGATGCTCTTCTTGACTGAGGCCACGGAGGTGCCGGGCACGGCCGCTTCGATCTGCTGAGTCAAGGTTTCTACGGCTGCTGTATTCGCGGCGGTCACCTCGATCAAATTGAGCCGACCGTTCAGGCCCGAGAGATCGGCCAGGGCCGCGAGAGGCATGATGATGAGGTTGTCCTCCTCACCCCCGGTCTCCTGGAGCACGCCCGCTACCGTGAACGCCCGACCGTCGATTGTCACGGTCTTGCCGGCGTCGAGGCCGAGCGCGTTCCGCACGTTGAGGCCGAGAAGGACCTCGTCCGAGTTACTGGGGAGTCGGCCTTCCACCCGCCACCAGAGCTTGACCTTCGCGCTCTGTGCCAGGTCCGTTCCCATGGCGAGAAGCGAACGGTCGTCGACCGTGACCGGCTGCAGCAGCACGGGCACCGCAGCCGCGATCTCCGTGCCCGAGGGGACCGCACGCAGACGGGCCAGATCGGACTCTTGCAGGTAGCGCACCTCACCGCTTCCGGCGCCCGCGACACTCACACCGCCGTAGGTGAGGCTGAGTTGGGTGCTCGCAGGCGTGACCACCAGGTTCGAGCCGAATCTGCTCAGCTTGTCGTCCATGGTCGCCCGCAAAGAGAGGACCAGTGAGAGTACGAGGACGAACGCCGCCACCGCGACGGCCAATCCCACGACGACCAGGGCGGCCTTGCCCTTGCGGCGCCGGAGATTTCCGATGGCAATGGTCCGAAGGCGCACGGCTACACCTGCCTCATGGCCAGACTGGGGCTGAGACGCGAGGCCTGCCAGGCCGGGTAGATGCTGGCCACGAGCACCACACCCACCGAGGCGGCGAGCGCCAGCACCAAGGTACCGGGGCCGGGCAGAAGGGCGTGGCTCACCCCCGCCACGGTCCGAGCCAGAGGTCCGGCCGCGAGCGTTGCCAGCAGAACACCTGCCAGCCCACCAACACCAGCCAGAGCCAGATTCTCTACCAGGATGATGGTGAAGATGTGCCTGCGCCGATAGCCGACTGCCCGGAAGATGCCGATCTCCCCCCGCCGGTCGCGCACACTCGCCAGAGTGGACGAGAGCACGATGAGGCAACCGACCAGGACCATCAGGCCGGAGAGCACGGCGCTGAACACCCGGAACTGGTCGATGAGGAGGCGCCGGGATTCGACCGCCTTCAGGAGTGCCGAGACCCGGGCCGTGGGGATGGCAGCTGAGATCTCGGCGTTGATCTGTTCGATGGGGCAGGTGCTGCAGAACGCCGATACCTCGACCAGGCTGATCTCGCCGGGACGCGCCCAAAGACGCTGCGCGGTGGCAAGGTCGAGAAAGAGGAGGTCATCCTCCTGTGTACCCGTCGGGCTCAGAACGCCGGCCACTCGGAAGGCCTCGCCGCCAAGTGACACCGCTGCCTCCGGCAGAAGACCGAGTTTCGCCGCCGCCCGGCTGCCCAGAAGCACCTCGTGATCTCCCTGGGGACGGCTTCCTGTGATCTGCCACCACTTCTTGAGGGCCAGTTCCTGTTTCCAGTCGACCCCGGCGCCCAGAAGCTGCACGCCCCCCACGTCCAAGGGCCCGATCAACTTGGGTGCCACGTTGTTGACGTTCCGGCTGTCGGGTATGCCCCGGATCTTCTCCAGATCGGTCATGTGCAAGGAGGCGACGTCATAGGTCAGACCGCCCAGGCTCACCCCGCCGTAGGTCAGCGGCAGGTCCTTGGTCAACGGAACGACGACGATGTTCGCCCCGTAGGCATCCACCTTGTTGGCCAGGTCGCGCTCGGCACTGCGGGTCACCAGGTAGAGAACGCAGACGACGGCTACCGTGGCCGCGATAACCAGCAGCAAAAGGGCACTCCGCGACAGATGCCGGCGGACGTTGCGAAGGGCGATGTGAGAGATGCGCATGAGGGGACCGTCCTTCAAAGGGCGCGCCGACCCTCCCAGGACGGGAGGATCGGCGTCTCAAGACTACGCCCTGAACATACCCGTGGCTAGTTGCGCGGCGCCCAACTCTCCAAGTCGGCAGTCGACACCACGATGTTGCCACCCTGCTGCTGAGCCTTGATCGCCTGAGGCGGATAGGCGGTGCAGCCGCCGGAGACGCCCTGAAGCGTGTTGAGGTCCCACTTGGTGAAGCAGGTGTCGCAGACCAGGTTGTTCCCTTCGATGTGGAAACTCGTGCTCTTGCACGGTTCGCAGAACGAGGTCGCCACCACCAAGTTGCCGCTGGGCGCGATGTACGAGATGAGAGGGATAGAGCCGCCGGTGATGTTCTGCCAATCGCCTGCGAGCGGGGTCTTCCGCGTGTACTTCATGCCGGCGAGCGTCGCCCTCTGGACGTCGGCCACCGCGAAACTGGCGTCGGCACCGGACACGGTCAGGGCCACGGGGGCCATGCTAACGGAGCCGCCGGACGGGGAGTTCGAGGGGCTGCCCGCCGAAGAGCCGGGAGTTTCTGCAGCGACCTGTACACCACTCGAGACCTGCTTGGAAGCCTGCACTTTGGACCAGCCGGCCACACCCACGACGGCAAGAAGAGCCACGACGGTCACAGATATGACCACTTTCCGAAGCGGGAAGCGCCCCGATGCTTCGAAGCGCTCGCGTTTGCCGGCCAGATCGTCGACTCGATCAACGGAAGACCGCGATGTCTGGCGATCGGAGGACTTTCTTGTCTGACGATTGGATCCCACGTGTTCCCCTTCATATGAGTATGTGCGACGTTGTCCTATCCCGCGGTACGTATGAGGCCTGCAACCGAGCCGATCTCCGGCATGATACTACGCTATGTAGTAGATTATCAAGACCGCCCACACGAAGCCCGCACGGCACCTTAGTGCAGACACCCGCACGTGGCAATGGCCGGAGGCGCCGATTTACACGACACTTACCCGAGCAACCCCCCGGCGCGCTTGGGGGGCCCGACGAAGCCGGTCAACGAAGCCGGACAAAACCCGCGGACTCGGCAGCGGCAAGCATGCTGCGGATGTCGTCGTAGGTCTCATCGACAACCGGCACGAACCGTTCGACGAACCCATATGTCAGGGCCACCCGGGCCCGCGGATCCGCATGCATCTCGAGAAGCACTCGGCGGACATCCGCCCTCACCTCTCGAGAGAGGTGGACCGCGGCCACCACGGGCTGGATGGTCGACGGCCCGAGCGAGTCGATGATCTTGAGACCGGCCGCCGATTCAGGGTGTTCGCGGAACTCGATGGCGAGCACTTGGGAGTCGATCGCCGAGGCCTCCACCTCCCCGCTGAGCACCATCTCGATCGACCGCTGGTGAGAGCCGGCCTCGACCACCTGGGAGAAGAATCCCCGGGTCTCACCCATCTCGACCAACCGGGCGCGGGTGACGTTATAGCCCGAGTGCGAATCCGTGCCGTTGTACGACCAGGAATGCCCCCGCACATCGGCGAACGAACGAAGCGGGCTGTCGGCGCGCACGATCACGTCGGAAAAGTAGATCGGCCGGCCCTGGTAGCGGTCGCCCGAGAGGACCGGGGCGGCAAGAAGTTCGACCGGCGGCGGGTTCTGGCGCATCAGCCAGACATAGGGCAGCCCTCATATGAAGCCCACGTCGACTTCTCCCGCGGCAAACTGGTCGAACGATGTGCCGGTGACGAGGGTGGCCGGGCGACCCAACGCGTCCCCGACGTAGCGGGCGATGAACTCGTAGACCGGCCACATGCTCGGCGCCAGATACGTCGCAAAACGCAGCATCCGCCCTCCGATCCTACCGGGTCAACCCCCGGTACTTGCCACTCCGGACCCGGGGTTCCTCGCCGAAACGCTGGTGGTAGTCGGCCTCGTAGTCCGACCAGTTGCCCAACACCAGGCGGGCCCGACCCTCGCCCTCGAAGGCCAGGATGTGGGTGGCGATCCGATCCAGGAACCAGCGATCGTGGCTCACCACCACGGCACAGCCGGCGAAGGTCTCCAGTGCCTCCTCGAGTGCGCGCAGGGTGTTGACGTCCAGGTCGTTGGTGGGCTCGTCGAGCAGGATGACGTTGGCGCCCTGCGTCAGCGTCTTGGCCAGATGCACTCGGTTGCGCTCGCCGCCGGAGAGCACTCCCACCTTCTTCTGCTGATCGGAGCCGAGGAAGTTGAACGAGCCGCAGTACGCCCGCGCGTTCATCTCGCGTTTCCCCAAGAGAAGGGTGTCTTTTCCACCGGAGATCTCGTCGTAGACCGACTTGTCCGGGTCCAGCGAGCGGGACTGGTCGGCGTAGGCCAGCTTGACCGTCTCGCCCACGACGACCGTGCCGCTGTCGGGCTCTTCCTGGCCTACGATCATGCGCAGAAGCGTCGTTTTGCCCGCGCCGTTCGGTCCAATGACACCCACAAGGGAGCCCGGCGGGATGACACCGGAGAAGCCGTCGAGCAATACCGTGTCGCCGAAGGCCTTGCCGACGTCCTTGAAGTCGATCACCACGTCGCCCAGCCGGGGGCCGGCGGGGATGTAGATCTCCTCGTCATCGCGTCGCTTCTCGAACTCCTGTCCGAGCAGAGTCTCGTAGGCGTTGATACGGGCCTGACCTTTCGATTGACGGGCCTTGGGCGACATGCGGATCCACTCCAGTTCGCGCTGAAGGGTCCTTTGGCGGGTGGATTCCGACTTCTCCTCCAGCCGCAGGCGCTCTTCCTTCTGCTCGAGCCAGGAGGTGTAGTTGCCCTTCCACGGGATGCCGTGGCCGCGGTCGAGTTCCAAGATCCAGCCCGCCACGTTATCCAGGAAGTAGCGGTCGTGGGTGACGGCGATGACGGTGCCCTTGTAGTCGCGCAGATGGTGCTCAAGCCAGGCCACCGACTCGGTGTCCAGGTGGTTCGTGGGCTCGTCGAGCAGGAGGATGTCGGGCTCGGTCAGCAACAGCCTCGTGAGTGCGACGCGCCGCCGTTCGCCACCCGAGAGCACGCTCACAGCCGTGTCGGGCGGGGGACAGTCCAGCGCGCCCATGGCGTACTCCAGACGGGAGTCGAGCGTCCAGGCCTCGACGTGGTCGAGTTGTTCCTGCAGCTTCCCCTGCTCTTCGATGAGCGCGTCAAAGTCGGCGTCGGGCTCGGAGAAGGCGGCGGTCACGGCGTCGAAGCGCGCCATCAGATCGACGATGGGCTGCACGGCCTCGTGTATCACCTCGATGACTGTCTTGGCCTCGTCCAGGTGCGGCTCCTGCTCCAGGAAGCCCACCGAGTAGCCCTTGGAGGCGGCGATCTCGCCGGAATAGTCCTGGTCGACACCGGCGATAATGCGCAACAGGGTGCTCTTGCCCGAGCCGTTGAGCCCGAGAACGCCGATCTTGGCGCCGTAGAAGAAACCCAATGAGATGTCCCGCAGCACCTGGTTCTTGGGCGGGTGGACGCGCCCGACGCGCATCATAGAATAGATTACTTGGTGATCGGAAGCCATCAGGCGGAGTTCTCCTCTGCCACTTCGGAGGGGTGATCGCAGACGGACCGAGTATACGGCAACCACCGCCAAGCCGCCCGTCGCCCAGCCAAGTCGCCCGTCGCCCGGCCAAGCGCCCGCATCCCGGCCATCCGACCCATCACACCACGAAGAGCGCCACCGCGAGGAATTGGCACACGGCCCCGCCCAGCACGAACGTGTGCCAGACCGCGTGCGTATAGGGCACCCGCTTGAGGACGTAGAAGATCGTGCCCAACGTGTAGGCCAACCCCCCGGCGGCCAGGAGCCAGACCCCAGCCGGATCGAGGGTGGCCTTGAGCGGCCCCAGAGCGATCACGATAAGCCAACCCATGATCAGATAGACCACCACCGACACCCATTTCGGCCGATAGACCCAGAAGGCCTCTGCCGCGATGCCCGCTACGGCGATGGCCCACACCAGCACGAACATCCACCAATAGCCGCCCTCGCGCAGCGTCACAAGAATGAAGGGTGTGTAGGTGCCCGCGATGAGCAGATAGATCCCGGCGTGGTCCAGGATCTTGAACACATGCTTGACCCGAGGTTGCGGAAAGCTGTGGTACAGGGTCGACGCGGTGAACTCGAGCAGCAGCGTGACCCCGTAGATGATGGCCGCAGCCAACGTCCACCCGCCTCCGGAATCGACGGCGAACACGATCAGGAGTGTCAGCGCGACGACACTCAGACCCACGCCAACCCCATGAATGACGCTGTTGGCGATCTCCTCGCCGAGCGGGTAGGGCCGTTTGGGACGCGGAGCGACTGACGTGCCGGAGTGACGCTTCGCGTTGCGGATCCGGTGTCTCACTTCATACGTCATGCAGAGTGCGGGCGCGCTCAGCATCCCGCCCGAACAGCATCATGATGGGGACAAGCATGACGAGGAAGATGGCAGAAAACGCCACGAACGGCGATCGCAGCCCAGAGAAGAACCCACCTCCGGCCGTCGCCTGCGCGAGCGTTCCTCCGATCACCGGTCCCACCAGGTAGCCGACGGAGAAGGAGAAGTTCCACAACCCGTACGCGGCTCCCCGCTCTCCAGGCGCGGTTTCAGCAGCAACCAGGAACATGGACGCCGAGACCCCCATCCCCACCGCGATTCCGAGAACAAGAAAGACCGGGATCCACGCAACGAATGACGTTCCCACGATCATCAGCAGGAGTAGCGCAGCCACCAGCATGAGGCAGGCGACAACCGGCAACGTAGCTCCCACCTGGTGGATCCACCGTCCGACGAGTGGCTGGCTCGCGGTCATGGTCACAGCGAGCAGCACGAACAGCAGGCCGATGCCACGCTTCGCGTAGCCGAGGGAGTCCATGTAGAGAGGGAACAGCACCTCCATCATGCCCACGCCGGCATACAGCACCAGTACGACCAGACAGGCGGCCACCATACGTCGTCGCCTAAGCAGAGAGACGTAGCGGAGACCGGCCGTGCCGTGCTGGGTCCGCTCCCCGTGAAGTACGACGAGCACCAGTGCCGCGACCACGACCGCGAGGCCCCCATAGACGACAAAGGGAGTACGCAGGCCCTCCAGGCTCCCCAAGGCCGGCCCGACCACCAGCCCCAAGCCCATGGCGACCGTGATGATCCCCATGCCCATCCCCCGTCCCTTCGACTCTCCAGAGACGCGGGCCACGAGGGGCTGAGCCGCCACCCATGTCGCCACCGAGCCGACCCCACGCAGGGCTTGGCCGAGAGCGAAGATCCACAGTCGATCGGCCAACGCGAAACTGAGCGCGGACGCCACTACGCAGAGCATGCCCAGGAAGACCACAAGACCAGCGCGCCCCGTGCGGTCGACGGCATACCCCAAGGGAAGGGCGGCAAGCAGGAACGCCACCGAGAAGGCCGAGAATGCGTACGCCAGAGCGGCCTCCGATGCTCCGAACAGCGCCGCGAACTGGGGTATGGCCGGCACCACCACCCCCACGCCCGCCACATCGGTGAAGATGGCCAAACCGCATACCGTGAGCACAGCCGTAGGCCGGCGAAGACCTATCAAGATCGGTCCGAAGCGACCACGGCACCGGTCCCCGACCGGGGCAACTCCCACACAGGGATCCCACGATCAACGTCGTGGAACAGGTCGACCGTGTGCGGGTGGCAGGTGAAGAAGAGGACCTGGTGCCGCGTGGCGAAGTCCAGCAGCACGGCGGCGGTAGCCCGGGCGCGGACGGGGTCGAAGTCGACCAAGACGTCGTCCATGATGATGGGAACCGGCGTGGCCCCGCGCGCGAACTCGGCCGCCAAGCCGAGGCGCAGGCACAGGTACAGTTGCTCCACCGTGCCGCGGCTAAGCCGATCCGGCGACTTAGCCCCCCCGTGCTCGTCGAGCACCAGAAAGCCCTCGCCGTCCGCCTCGATGACCCGGTCATACGCGCCTCCGGTGATCTGAGAGAGGTACCGGGAGGCCTCGGCAAGCACCGGGGGCTGACGGGTGAGACGGTAGTCGGCCAGGGTATGATCGATCAGCGCCCGGGCCGCCGTGATCACCTCCCAACGTCGTACCACCTGTCCCAACTCGGTCCGCACCCCCTCCGCCGCCAGCCGGCGGGCGGCCACGTCGGCCGACTCCTCGAGTCTCCGCCGCCGCTGCCCGGCGTCGTGGTGCACCCGGATGACCGTTTCAAGCTCGTCCTGGGCAGCGACCGCTTCCGCGGCCGCCCGCTCTGCCTCGAGAGCCCAGTCTTCCAGCCTGCCGGTCTCCAGTTCGGCGAGCGACGCCGCCGCTTGAGGACCGTGCCCCACCCGGACGGCAATGTCATCCTCGCGAGCGCGGATGCGCTCGGCGAGGAGGCGTCGCTGCTCGTCGACCTCTTCCCTTGCTTGGATCGCGAGACTGCAACGCGCGGCGAGCTGTTCGATCTGGGCCACCAGCTGGGACCCTGACACCGTGTGCGTCGCCGGGCCGGTGGTGCCCGAGGCTCGGGCCAACACCTCGTCCGCTGCCGCCAGCAAATCGCGCGCCTCGGTCTGCCACTCGTCGACCAGACGCAGGACCACCAGATGTTGGCGGTCCGCCTCTTCGGCATCTCGGATCGCGTCCTGGGCGATCTGGATGGCACGCAGCAGGTCCGGAGCGTCGTCCGCGGCCACCGCCTCGGGCAGACCGGCCGCCTCCTGGAATGCCTGCCGGCCCTCCTCGGCCGCCTGGTGGGTCACCTGGGCCTCGACCACCGCGGCATCGGCCTGGACGAGGGCGGCGAGTGCGCTCTTCCGTTCGACCGCCAGACCCTCCAAACGCCGTTCGGCCTGCTCTCGTGCCGTCGTCTCTCGACGAAAGACGGCGAGTTCGCCGAACCTGGTCTCCACATCGCCGAAGCTTGGTTGGGCAGGCAGGCCCGCCACTAACGCGTTCGCGGTGACACGTGCCTCTCGCACGCGCCGGCGCTCCTCGAGGTCTTCGATCCCGCCCGCCAACGCGTCGATCTCCGCCTGCATGTCGACGGCGTCGCGGGCGGCGGCCCGGCGCCTCTGCACGTCTCGCGACGCCCATCCCCGTATCGTCGTGGCGCCCGTTGCGAATACGACCGCGCCTGCCACGACCAGCAATCCGTAGGCGATCGCGCCCGTTGCCGCCAGCCACACGCCGCCGAGCAGAAGCAGGATCGCGGCAGTCAGGCACGCAAGTCCGAGCACTCCCCATGGCGGGGCCGGGCGCGCGGTCTCCAGCGCCCGCCACTGCCTGCGCCGGTCGTCGAGCACCGCGTGACGACCCTGCAGGTCGTTCTCCATCAGTCCGAGTGACTGCAGGTCGGCGCGGAGTCGGCTGATCGCTGCGTCCGCGGAATCGAGTGCCTCCGGACCGATCTTCTGAGGCGTACCCAGCTCCTTCTCGGTCTCCCGGATCTGCTCGTCGAGCGCGGCAAGGGTCGCAACGGCGGCGGACCGGACGCGTCGAGCCTCGTCGACACCCGCGATCGCCTCCGCATGGGCACGAGACCACGACCGCGCCTCTTGCTGACGGGGCAGGGAGGCATCGAGGCTGCGTACCCGCTCGACATCCCAACCGGGGCCAAGATCGGCCAGACGCCGCCGCAACGCGATCTTCCGGCCCTCGGCGAGGATGCGCAACTCCGGCAGCCGGGCGAGGCGATCGCGCTGCAGCTCGACGGTGCGCGCGGCCGCGGCCGCGCGCGGCTCCAGTTGGAGCAGGCCGTCGTCGGCGCCGTAGCCGGCGCCCGACGGGCCAATCGTCTCTTCAAGGACCCGCAGCTGCCCGCGGGCCGAACGCAGGTCGTGGTAGGCGGGCCAGGCATCACTCAAGAGACGTGCTCTACGCTCCCGCCGGTCGGCGTCGTCGCCGGCACGGCGGATGCGGTCGACCTCGGCGCCGAGGGCGGCCTCTTCCTCCACCAGCCCCGGATATCCTTCCGCCTGACGCGCGGCCTCGCGGGCGGCCGCCTCGGCCTCGCCGAGACGCCGCAGAAGATCGTTGCCCCGACCGCCCCTCCGAGGACGAACCAATTCCGACGCGTCCTTCTCGAGTCGCTTCGAGACGCTCCCCGCTATCGGGCCCGCGCCGGCTATGCCGGCCGAGAATATGCGTTCGCTCACCCCGGCCGACGAGAGGCTGGCGAAGTCGGCCAGCTCGGCGAGACTGAAAGCGAAGACCGAGCGGAAGAGCGCATCGTCTACGCCCCCGAGCAGACGACGGACCGCCGCATCGCCGGACTCGACGTGATTCGCGTACATGATCCATGGCGTCTTGGTGCCCACCTCGCGCTCGACCGTGATCGAACCCTCCGCCCCTCCGAGGAACACCCTCCCCCCATGCCGACCGCCATACTGGGGTGGGTAGTGTAGAGCGGCCTTCCGCGGCGGGAAGCCGAACAGGACCCCGCGCAGGAAGGCGAGCAAGGTGCTCTTTCCGGCCTCGTTGGGTCCCAGGAACAGACAGAGTCCTTCGGGGAGACCACGTTCCTCATAATCGCGGAACACGCCGAACCCATCGACGCCCCACCCCTCTATGTACACGACTCCGACTCCTCCCCAAGCAGATCGAGTGCCAGCGCGAGCGCCTCGTCGATCACGGCCTTCGCCTCCGCAACGTCGGTCGAGGCTACGTGTCGATGCAGTCCAGAGGGGGCGCTCCGGAGAAGCTCGGCCTCCACGAATCGCTTGACTTCGGCCTCGTCGGCCATGAGACGTTCCGCTGAGAGTAACAACTCGGCGGCGAAGTCTCTTCGACCTCGTACGGTGTCGAAGTCGATCTCGGGCCGCGTACCGTCGCACAGGCCCTCCCACCATACCCTTCCGTCGGAGGTCTCATCGCGCAGGTCGCGCAGAAGCTCATCGACGCCGCCGTGGCAGCGAAGATCGGCGTGAACCGGTCCTCTGCCCCGCAACGTGCAGCGCACCAGCAGGTCGCGACCGCGGGCGGTGGTGGTCAGAGCATCGACTTCCGCCACGAGCCGCGCCCGCAGCGCGCCCAGGTCGGCCACCCCTGCCACATCAAGCTCGAAGGCCTCGAACCGCACCCGGTCGAGATCGACGGATTCCACCGACCGGACCTCGTCGCCGTCCACGTGAACGACACAGGCACCCTTTGGGCCCCTCTCGCTCGGCTTGGGACTACGCCCCTGCGTGTTGCCGGGGTAGACGACCCACGGGCGGCCTTCGTGCAGAACCTGGCGCTTGTGGACGTGACCGAGGGCCCAGTAGTCCATGCCTGCATGCTCGAGATCGGCCAAGGAACAGGGGCTGTAGCGACCGTGCGCCGGATCATCGCCCACGTTGCAGTGAAGGAGACCGATGTGCACACCGGGACCCTCCTCCCGCCGGAAGCGCAACGCCAGGTTCTCGGTGACCTCACGACGATCGTAGCTGATGCCGTACACTCGGGCCAACGTGACTCCATCGCGCGTCACGGGGGCAACCCCGACCGTGTCGCTGCCGAACACCGTCACCCCCGCGGGCCACTCCCTCACCCCCGGCCACCCTCCGACCGGGTCGTGATTGCCGTGTACCACGAACACAGAGATGCCGGCCGCGGAGAGTGCGCCAAGACCGCGCAGGAATCGTAGTTGAGCCCGCACCCCCCGCTCGGCGCCGTCGTAGAGGTCGCCGGCCAGGACCACGAACGCCGCCCGCCGATCGATAGCCAGCTTCACCACCCCGTCGAGGGCTTCCAATGACGCGTCCCGAAGCCTCTCGGCGACAGCACCAGACGCCCCGGCCACGCCCTCGAAGGGCGTATCCAGGTGCAGGTCGGCGGCGTGGATGAAGCAGAAGGCCAAGGCCGCGGCGCTACTCGACCACGCGGTGCGGCGCGGCACTGGGTGCGGTCGGCCCATCACTGATAATGCAACGTATCGTGCTCACATACACAAATGCAATTCTCCATGCATCGAAGAGAGACGGGCAGGCATCCATCATACCGCTCTGTGATGACGGAACCCCGCCTCCAGACCTCCTTCCTACGCCCCCGTCGCACATCGCTCCCCTTTCGGCTAGAATCGACCAAACGAATAGAGGAGGTGCGGCGTGATCAACTGGGAGCGCAAGTTCGCGGCGGAGGGGCTCTCATTCGACGACGTCCTCCTGCTGCCCGCTGAGTCGAGAGTGCTACCGACCGAAACCGACGTGAGCACGCGGCTCACCAGGACAATCAGCCTCAACATACCCCTGCTCTCGGCCGCCATGGACACGGTCTCCGAAACCGCGCTCGCTATCGCGCTCGCCCGAGAGGGCGGCCTGACGATCATCCACAAGAACCAATCCATCGAACGCCAGGCCGACATGGTGCGCAAGGTGAAGCGCAGTGAGGCCGGCATGATCGTCGACCCCATCACCCTACCGCTCACCGCCACCTACGGCGAAGCCGAGGCCCTCATGGCCGAGTACAAGATCTCCGGAGTGCCCATCGTCCACCCTGATGGCACCCTCGCCGGCATCGTGACCAACCGCGACACCCGGTTCGAGCACGACGTCACACGCCCCATCCGCGAACTCATGACCTCGGACAATCTGGTGACGGTCGCGGTGGGCACCAACCTCGACCAGGCCCTCGAGCAGTTCAAGATCCACAAGATTGAGAAGCTGCTGGTGGTGGACGACGACTTCAAGCTGCGGGGTCTCATCACCATCAAAGACATCATGAAGAAGATCGAGTTCCCCAAGGCCTGCAAGGACCAGCTCGGCCGCCTACGGGCGGGAGCCGCGGTCGGAGTGGCCTCCGATACCGGTGCGCGCATGGAAGCATTGGTGGAAGCCCAGGCCGACGTCATCTGCATCGACACCGCGCATGGACACTCGCAGGGCGTGTTGGACACTATCGAGCATATCCGTACGGATTACCCCGACGTGCAACTCCTGGCCGGCAACGTGGGCACGGCTGCCGGAGCCAAGGCTCTGATAGAACGGGGTGTCGACGGCATCAAAGTGGGGATCGGACCAGGATCCATCTGCACCACCCGCATCGTGACCGGCTGTGGCGTGCCGCACATAACCGCGGTGGCCGAGTGCAGCCGAGTCGCCGACGAGGCCGGCATCCCGGTGATCGCCGACGGCGGCATCCGCTACTCCGGCGACATGGCCAAGGCCATCGCCGCCGGAGCCAATAGCGTCATGATCGGTTCTCTCTTCGCGGGCACCACCGAGAGCCCGGGTGAGCGCATCCTGTGGGAAGGCCGTAGCTACAAAGCCTACCGCGCGATGGGTTCCGTGGCCGCCATGAGCCAGGGAAGCGGAGACCGCTACTTCCAGGAGGGCCGCCAGAAGCTGGTGCCCGAGGGCATCGAGGGCATGGTGCCCGACAAGGGCCCCTTGACCGACATGGTCTTCCAGTTGGTAGGCGGTCTACGGGCCGGCATGGGCTACACGGGGAGCGCGACCATAGACGAGCTGCGGTCCCGCTCGTGTTTCGTCAAGATCTCCAACGCGGGCCTCATCGAGAGCCACCCGCACGACGTGACCATCACCAAAGAGGCGCCCAACTACGGCGAGCGCCGGTAGACGCCGGCCGCTGTCGCTCGACCGGGCATCGGGCTCGAATCCCCCAATCGAGGGCGGCCGAGCCCGGAGTGTGAAGGTACCGGCGCCGCCCTGCTACCTGACCGTGATCGACGCGGTAGTCACCACGTTCTTGGTGGCGTCATAGGTGTAGCCGCTCTTGGTCAGCCCCGTGACCGAGAAGGTGACCACTCCGGTCCTGCTGAACCCGACTGAGGTGAGCACGACGGTACCGCCGGTGGTGGTCGATTTCGTGACCGTCCCCGTGATCAGACCGCCCCAGGCTCCCTTCACGCTGACTCCACTCACTCCCAGACCGTTGAGGTTGGTCACCTTCACCGTAGCCCTCACGACCTTTCGACCGCTCACAAAGGCGGAGGTGAGGCCTATAGAGGCCACGCGTAGCACCTTGGCCGGATTCCCGGTGACCACGACCTGTGTTGACGCCGTGGTTTTCGCACCGTCGTCGTCGGTGACAGTCAGCACCGCGGTGTAGGAACCGATCTTGCTGTAGATGTGCTGCAGTTTCGCTCCGCTACCGGTGGTGCCGTCGCCGAAGACCCACGCATACGAGACGATGGAGCCGTCGGGATCACGAGAGCCGGAACCATCGAGGGTAACGGAAAGCGGGGCCACGCCGGAAGCCGGTGTGGCTGTGGCCGCGGCGACGGGCGGCTGGTTCGTCCCTGCGACCGCGGTCACCGTCACCGTCACGCTCGCACCGGCGCTGAGCCCGTCGTTGTCGGTCACGGTGAGAACGGCGACATAGCTGCCGGCCGAGCTATACGTGTGCGCGACGGAGGCGCCCGAGCCGGTGCTCCCGTCGCCGAAATCCCATGAGTAGGTAGCGATGGTCCCGTCCGGATCGCTGGATCCGGAGCCGTCAAACGTGACCGCCAGGGGCGCGGGGCCGGAAGCAGGCGTAGCGAGCGCCTTTGCCACCGGCGGTTTCAGGCCCCCGGGGTCGGCAAGGGCAGCGCTCAATGTATACGCGCCCAGATCCCCATAGGTGGTGTACCCGGTGGACGCGTCACCCTTGCCTGTGCCCTTGACCGTCACGTAGTACGTTCCCGCAGATACGGTGGTGCTGAGGCTGGCGGCAAGATAGTCGACGGGGTTGCTCCACGCGAGCAGAGCGCCGCCGGCGTCCCGCAGTTCGAGAAGGATGTCCAGGTTCGCGCCCCACGCGGCGGGCGCAACTGCGAGGGTCAGCGGACCGGCGCCCGCAGTCACGGCGAACACGTCGGCATCTCCCGTCGCACCGATCAGTCCGGCGATACTTGGCGACGTGCCGGCCGGGAGCGGAGTGGCCGTCGCCGCCGAGTTGCCGACGTCATCCGGCCGATAGCCGAACCCGTTACTGGCGATGATGGCCAGATCGTCTTCTTGGCGGTTCGCTCCCGTGTACTCGCCTTTGCTCCACTGGGTCAGGTTCTTGTAGTAGCCGTTCCCCATGATCGGCGCCCACCCCGTCTCCCCGGAGCCGTGGCCCGCGTAGTACTCGGTTCCTGATTTCGTGCCGTCGTGATAGAGCCCGAGCGTGTGGCCGTTCTCATGCGATGCCGCCTCGGCGATGTACTTCTCGCCGTTCGCCAGCATCTCGGGGAAGACCAAGGCCGTCTTGTAGTAGTCGCCCACAACGTCGAACACGCCCACGTAAGCGATTCCTCCGTACGAGCCGAAGTAGCTGCTGATAGGGCTGATCAACACGCGCATGCCGTAGTTCACGTCGGCCGTGCTGCTGCGGGTGAGCGCCGCCTCGCCCATGTACTCGGTGGTCACATCCACGTCGAAGGGAGCATAGTCCTCGGCCACCCGTTGCCAGACCTGCTGGATACGCGTGCGTTCGGTGTCGCCGAACACCGACGGCTGCCCGTCGATGTCCCAAGGGGGGCAGATGATATCGCGGCCGCCGTTTGCGGCCTTGTAGTTGTTCCACGCTGTGCGGGAGAGGGTATGGCCGTCGAAGTCCAGATAGATGATCTGTTTGGCGCCAGGCCGGCTATGGAGGAGGAACGTGTCCGACAGAGGCGCAAGGGCGGCGGATGCCGCAATTGCGTCGGAGACTGGGCCGCCCGCGGGCGGCGCGGGGAGACTCGGATCGGCGAAGAAGAGGTGTCCCTCACGGTCCACGCCGAGGTGCCGGTCGGTCAGCAGGCGTTCGCTTAGCTCAGCGGCAGTGAGCCCGTGAGCCTGGGCGACCGCCGGAAGATCGCCGCCAAGGGCAGAGATCGCAGATGCGCCGAAGACCCGGGAGGGCACGTCGATAGCAGGCCAACCGCCATTGGATGCAGCGTCAGGGAGAGCACGTGCCGCACCCGGCGCCACCAGGATCGTGCATAGGCACAGAGCGGCCAGACAGACTCGTTTCAGCGCAGTCGACACGACGGCCTCCTCATCGATCTCCGGACGGCATCACGATACTTCCAACGAACGGTCTGTTCCCCGCGAAACGGGCCGACGCCACCGATTCAGATCGGCAGAACCAGACCGTTCCTTGAGCACGACGATCGTCAGTGCCCATGATACGCGAGCGTCTGACCGATGGCACGCTCCACCTCTCCCCACACGGCACCGGCGAGGCTCACGGCCTCCAGTTCGGCGAGTGGGCGGTCGAGCAATGCCCTCAAGGCACCCAGACCCTCCCCGCTGAGGCTGAAACGATCCTGGCCCTCCCCGCTGAAACAATCACTGCACAGCACACCGCCCTGAGAAGGCTGGAACCCGCAGAGGAACTCGTCGCTGCCGCACTGCACGCAGGAGTCGAGTTCGGGGAGGTATCCCACTGCCAGGAGTAGTTTGAGGCGGGTCGCGAGGACCACACGTGCGGCCGCCGGGCGATCCGGAGCTGCGGCAAGTTGGGAGACCCCCCGCACCAGCAGGTTGAAGGCGCCTACGTGCTCCTCCTCTTCCGGGAAGACACGGCGCACGGTCTCCAGCAGCCGAGCCCCTTCCTCCAGACGGAACAAGACGTCACGTACCCCTTGGAACGTCCTGATGGTCTCCACCGCGGTGACCGTGTACAGACTGCGGCCGGGGTACAGCACCACATGTACGAGACTCAGCGGCTCCAAGCGTCCTCCCACACGAGACGACGTTCGCCGCACACCCTTTGCTACCGCCGAAAGCCTCCCCCGCTCTCGCGTATACAGTGTGACGATGCGGTCGGCCTCGCGCAGCCGCATAGACCCCACAACCAGAGCCTCGGTCTTGAGGGAGCGGGTGCGCGGCACGGAGTAGAGACCTCGCTTCGCCGGAGTCAGACTCTCGATCCGGGTCAGAACTCCCGGTCGGAGGAGAAATTGTGCATGATCTCCACGGCGTGCGACGTGCCTATTCTGGCGGCCCCGGCGTTGATCATGAGTTCGGCGTCGTCGGCCGTCCGTATCCCTCCGGACGCCTTCACACCCACATTCTCCGAAAGCAGATCGCGGAAGAGCTCCACGTCTTTGGCGGTAGCTCCGCCGGGGGCCTTGCCCGTGGAGGTCTTGACGAAGTCGGCGCCCGAGTCTTCTACGATCTTGCAGATGAGCCGCTTCATCTTGTCGTCGAAGTAGCAGGCCTCTACGATCACTTTGACCAAAACCAGACCCCGTCCGGCGTTGACGCTCTTCATGCGCACGGCCCGCACCAGACTGGAGAGTTCATCGCGTACATACCGGAAATCCCCCGAGATCATGGCGGGGATGTTCATCACCACATCGAGTTCGTCGGCGCCGGTGGCCACTGCATTCTCGGCCGACTGGATCTTGGCCCGCTGGGTGTCGGCACCATAGGGAAAGGATATGACCGTGCCCACCTTGACGTCATGGCCCCGCAGATGCTTCTTCGCCTGGGAGATGAAGTACGGAAACACGCACACTGAGGCAAAGTGATACTCAGCAGCATCCCGGCAGAGCCGCTCCAGATCGGCTGCAGCCGCCGTGGGCCCAAGCATCGTGCTATCGATGGTCTTGGCGAGTTCCTCTACTCTCAAAGTCGCCTCCTCCAGCGAATGATCATCTTTGATTTTCCCGCATTCTTGACCTGAATTACCTATGATACACCCCTGTTCAAGCCCCCCGGCTCCCTCAGCAGCCCACTACAGCCCCAGACGGTCAAGCATGCGGGAGTCGCTGCGCCAATGCTTGCGCACCTTGACTATCAACTCGAGAAACACCTGAGTGCCCAGTAGCCATTCGATCTCGCGACGCGCGTTGGTGCCTACCTCTTTCAGGCGGGCGCCACCCACCCCCAGAAGGATAGGGCGCTGTGAGGCGCGCTCCACATAGATCGCTGCACGGACGTAGGTGATGTCCCGATCCTCCCGTGGCTCCATCTCGAGCACCTCGACCGCCAACGAATGGGGCACCTCCTCTTCGGTGACGGCCAACAACTGCTCCCGGATGAACTCCGCCACGAGCACTTCCTCGGGCCGATCGGTTACCACACCCGGTGGAAAGTATCTGGGCCCCTCGGGCAGGAGCCCGCTCAGAGAGGCCACCAACTCGCCCAGCCCCCGGCCCGTGAGAGCACTCACCAGGTGGACCTCGGCGGCCCCCGCCAGGGCGCGGGCCGCCTCCAACTGTACGCCGGCCTGCTGGTCCGACAGCAGGTCGGCCTTGTTGATCGCCATGACCACCGGCGTTCCCACGCCGCGCAGGGCGTCGGCGATGAACGCGTCGCCGCGCCCAAAGCTCTGGTCGCCCGGTACCACGAAGAGGATCGCGTCGACCTCCGCGAGCGTGGTGTTGACCAACGTCTGCATCCGCTTGGTCAGCGTGTCCCGTGGCTTCTGAAAACCGGGCATATCCAGCAGGATCAGCTGGTAGTCATCCCCGCCGAGCACAGCCGTGACTCGGTGACGCGTTGTCTGGGGCTTCTCGGACACGATGCTGATCTTCTGCCCCAGCACCTTGTTCACCAGCGTGGATTTGCCTACGTTCGGACGTCCGATGAGGGCGACAAGACCGGAGCGGAACCCTGAGGCGGGCGGCGGCGAAGGCTCCCAGGCCGACTCGTTGCGGTGGTCCGACTTCTTGCGCCGACTCATCGACTGCTCCTCGGGATCTCGTGCCGGGGCCCCAGAATCTCACGCCGCGCCTCAGGAATCTCATACAGGAGCACCTCGCGATCCTCGGAGGGACCGTAAAAATCCAGGACCGTATCGACCCGGGTGAAGCCGAAGCTCCGATAGAGGTCGATTGCGCGGATGTTGCCTGCGTCGACCGAGAGCAGGAGGCGGCGGAGGCCGGCCCGGCCGGCCTCCGCCGCGAGCGCCTCCAGGAAGGCCCGCCCAAATCCCCGCCCCTGATGCTCCGGCAGCACGTAGAATCCGATCACCCACGCAGCCGCCGGGTCGTCCCACATCCGCAGGAGCTGACACGAGCCGGCGCGGACGCCGTCACTCAGAGCGTCAAACACCGCGCCGGCCCTCACCACCACACTGAAATCGATGTCGCGGAGCCCCTTACCGCTGAACATCCGGGCGTCGTCGCGCGCCAGTTCCGTCAGCAGGGCGAACGGAGGATGCACGATCCGGCGCAGTTCGAGCGTCGCATTCATCGACAGGTGCCTCCGCGGACCATCAGAACCAGAGTTGGAACACGAGCGTCGTCACCAGTATGCCCAGAACGGCACCGAGAACCACCTCGCGCACGGTGTGGATGTGCGCCTCCACCCGGCTCTGCGCAGTCAGCATGGCCATGAAGAAGGTGAGCACACTGACCAGAATCCCAGATGGTCTTTCCCCGACGATGAACGTCACCGCCGTCCACCCCGCGAAGGCTACTGCAGCGTGACCCGAGGGCAGCCCGCCGGACAGCGCCAGGGGCTTGCCACTACGGGCCTTGAGGACTATCACCAGAAGGATCACCAACAGCAACGCGACGAACGTGAGATGCGACGGCGACAGTCTCACTTTGGTCAGGACGTTCGCCGACACCGAGGCGGCTTTGTCGGCGAACACGAAATAGGCGACGACCAGAGAGTTGATAGCCGCGATGAGGACGGCGCCCGCCGCCACGTCCTTGGCGATTTTGGCCTTCGGGTCGTAGGAGCTCGTGACCATGTCGACGGCCGACTCCAGGGCCGTGTTCAACATCTCGGCTATCAGCACCAACGAGATCGCGAAGAAGACCGCAATCAACTCCAGGCGGTTCAATCGGAAGAACAGGCTGGCCAGCAGGACCAAGAAGGACAGCCCGAAATGGATCTGCATGTTCCGCTGGTGCCGGAACACGTGCACCAGCCCCTGAAAAGCATAGCTGAAGCTCTCGGGGAGGTTGGAACGCTGGTCCCCCTGGGTCACCGGCTCTCGGCCTCCAGCAGCCCGCCTTCGGGCTCCCGGATCTGTTCAAGCAGTGCCACTTCCCGGGCTCGCATCTCACCATCATCGGCCACATGGTCGTAGCCTAGGAGGTGGAGGCCGCCGTGAACGAGCAGCCGCCGGATCTCCTCCGCCAGGCTGATCGCATCTTCGAGCGCATTGCGTTCCGCCACCGCCGGGCATATCACCACGTCGCCGAGGAAATCGTCTTCCAGCCCATCCGGTTCGGGCCAATCCGCTCCCTCGGCATCCCCGGCCGGGAACGAAAGCACGTCGGTGGATTCCGCGTGACCGCGATAGCGACTGTTGAGTTCGGCAACCTTCTCCTCGTCGAGGAATGCTACGGCCACCACTCCCTGCACGCTCTCGGCAGCCAAGACGAGGTCCACGATCTGAGCCACGGCATCCTCGCGGAACCGGTACTGCGTCCCGTTGCTCACTTCCACCTCAGACACCGGCGGGTGGCGGGCCATCCTCCGTGGCCTCCGTAACGCCCATCGTGACCCCGTCATCCGGACCGGGTGGCCCGCCGGACATGGGCGCGCTGGGAGCCGTAGCGGGAAGACCGCGTAGCCGCGGCTTGTGTGCCCGGGGCGCCACAGCGGCGGTCAAGGCACCTGCCGTCGCCCCACCTGCGGCCACCGCCCGCGCAGGTCGATGTTCAGGGCCGCGCTCCGCTCGATTCTCGTCCTTGGGATACGCGATTCGATTGCCGGCGAGCCCGCGCAACCCGCGTTCGAAGACATCGCGTATCCTGTGAAGATCGCCCAGGGTGAGCTGGGCATCGTCCAGTTGGGCGTCGTCCATCTTCTGCTTGAAGATGTCGGGGATAAGATCCTGCATCTTCTTGATGGTAGGACTCTTCATGGCCCTCGCTGCCGCTTCGACGCTGTCCGCCAACATGATGATCGCGGCTTCGGGCGAGGTCGGCTTCTTGCCGTCGTATCGGTAGCCTTCCTCGGCGATATCCACCTTCGACGCTTCCTTCGCCTTGTGGTAGAAGAAGGACAGCACCGAGGTGCCGTGGTGCTGCTCGATGATATCGATGATGGGCCGCGGCAGACCGTATGCTCGGGCAAGCGCCTTGCCGTCGCGCACGTGGGCGGTGATGGCCAACTTCGACAGGTTGGGTGTGAGCTTGTCGTGGGGATTCGTCACGTGTAGCTGGTTCTCGACGAAGTACTCGGGCCGCATGATCTTGCCGATGTCGTGGTAGTAGGCGCCCACGCGCGCGAGCAGCGGGTCGGCGTCGATGGCTTCCGCCGCAGCCGCAGCCAAGTTCCCCATCAGCATACTGTGGATGTACGTCCCAGGCGCCACCTGGATCAGGCGACGGAGCAGAGGGTGCGAGGGAAGGGTCAGCTCCAGCAACCGGAGCGGAGTGGTGAGGTTGAAGACCGTCTCATACACGAGGAGGAGGCTCAGCGTGATCACCAGGCTCAGCAGGCCGTTGCCCAGCCCCCACAGGCTCATCTTGAACGCCGACAAGATGGGGGCCTCCTGCAGAAGTTCGCCCGCGAACACCGCTGCGCCCGCCACCACCATCACCAGCAACCCCGCACTGAGGAGATCCTTGCGCTGCGCGAGGCGGGATACCGAATAGAGGGAGAAGACGGCCGTCAGGAGGACCACCGTCATCACGAAGAAATCGAAACCTGCCAGAAGACCGACATCGATCGCCAACATGGAGACCAGAAGAAGAGCCGTTCGGGGTCTCGTCAAGATCGAGGTGAGCATGGCCAGTGCCGCGAGCGGCACGACATACGGGGAGAGCGGGGGGATGACCAACAGCCGCGCGAGTAGCACGAAGAAAAGTATGAGGGTGGTCATGGCCAACATGATGATGTTGTCCTGCAACAACGCGGGCTGGCTCCGAGAGACAACGCCCACGATCACGACCAGCTGCAGGATCACCACCAGCAGGATGCCGAGCCAGATCTCCCAACTCGGCCTGCTGTCGGCCAGGCCCAGCGCCTCCAGGCGAAGCATCACCTCAGGAGTGACCTTCTCCCCAGCCGCGACCACGTGCTCGCCCTTGAACACCGTCACGACCACCGGCGCCACCTCCGCCATGGCCTGGTCACGACGGGCCTCGGTCTGAGCCTCGTCGAACACCTGGTTGGGGCGCACGTACGTGCTCGTGACCTCGTAGACGGCGTCGCGAAACTGCGCCGATCCATTCGTCCCATAGGCCAAGCCGCGCAACCGCTCCTTAGCCGCGTCCAAGCCGGTGTCGGGAACAACCGCCGCGTAGAGGAATCTGAAGACACTACGGGCTTCCGCCCGCAGCTGGTCGAGGGTGCCGGCAGGCGCCGTGAGCAGATAGGAGAGTGTAGCGTCGCTGATACCGGCAGGGGCACGACTGCGCACGACCGCCATTGCTTCACTTTGTGAAAGTTTAGTCGACGACCCCGTGACCGAAGGGCCGTCATCCGTCTGAGCGCGCGCAGCCACAATGTCATCCACGAGCGCATCGACATCGACGATGGCCATCGGCAATGCGGTCGGATCGGAGCGCCGCACCGGCTCAGTCAGAGCAGCGACCTGAGTGCGCAACGCCTTCGTGGACGCAGTGTCCTCGAACGAGACCGTCCTATCGGCAGCTATGGTCCCAACAGCGGTATCGCCCACATGGTACGCATACCGGCTGGGCACGTACTTGGACGAGACGACGAGGGTGATCAAGACGACGAGCAGCGCCATCATGACCAAGCCGAACCGGCGGTGGTCCCGGCGCTCCAGCCATTCTCGGAATCCACTCAACCGCTCGTTCATGGCCACCCGGTAGCCGTGCTCCCCGGCGATGCGGTATTTCGTCCCGGAACCGGATGGGGTCACGGCCTATCCACCCCCTGCCTCCACCGGAGTCCCTCGCCCCTGCCGCCTGCGGGGGCCGAGATTCTGTCCGAACGCGTCTGACTCTGCCGTTCGACGTACAGCTTGTAGGCGGAGACGATGTCCTGTACCAGCTTGTGACGCACCACGTCCTGGCTGTCAAAGGTAACAAACGCGATATCCTTGATGCCCGTGAGGATCTCGCGGACCGTACCCAAGCCTGAGTACTGTCCCTTGGGAAGATCGATCTGAGTGATGTCACCCGTGACCACCATGCGCGAACCGAAGCCCAGCCGGGTCAGGAACATCTTCATCTGTTCCGGCGACGTATTCTGGGCCTCGTCGAGGATGACGAACGCGTCGTTCAACGTGCGCCCGCGCATGTAGGCCAAAGGGGCGACCTCGATGGACCCCTTCTCCAGATGCTGTGCGAGCGAATCGGGGTCCATCATGTCGTAGAGTGCGTCGAAGAGGGGTCGCAGATACGGATCCACCTTCTCCATCAGGCCGCCGGGCAGGAAGCCCAGCTTCTCTCCGGCTTCCACGGCCGGTCGAGTCAGGATGATGCGCGCCACATCGCCCGTCAGCAGCGACGTTGCGGCCATCGCCATGCCCAGATAGGTCTTGCCTGTACCGGCCGGCCCGATCCCGAAGGTGATGGTATTGCTACGGATGGCATCGACGTAGGTCTTCTGATTGATGGTCTTGGGGGCGATGCGCCGTCCACGGTGCTCCAGAATGACGTCTCCGACGATGCTCTCAAGTCGCGGGGTCTTGCCGTTGCTCCCCAACGTCATGGCCGCAGCCAGTTCCACCGTGGCTTTGTCCAAGGGATGGCCCGAACCCACCAACGACAGCAGATCCTCTACGAGACTCAACACCCGTTCCACCTCGGCGGGGCTGCCTTCGAGTGTCAACTGATTGCCGCGAAGCGAGATGTCGCAATCGAGGAGATGCTCGAGGGTCTTCAGGTTGGCATCGTGCTCGCCGACCAGGAGCGCCGCAAGATCATTGTCGAGGTCGAGTACCTTCTTAGTCACGCCGTCCCGCCGCTCCGTCCGGAGGCGCCGCGTGTGCTGCGCAGCCTCGCGATGACTGGGGTCACGTGGAGAGGCGCTCCTGTACCAGGCGGGATGCCGTCTTGCCATCCACGTTCGCCCCTGCCCGCTGCTTGATCAGGCTCATCACTTTGCCCATATCCTTCGGCGAGGAAGCACCGGCATCGGCGATGGCCTGGTCGATCAAAGCCGAAAGAGCCTGCTGGTCGAGTTCCGGGGGGAGAAGCTCGGCGATGAGCTCGGCCTCATAGTCCTCTTTCGCCGCGAGTTCAGCGCGGCCTCCGGTGCGGAACGCCTCAGCGGCTTCCAGACGACTCTTGCGGGCCTTGCGCAGCACCTTGACTTCCGCGTCGGCGTCGAGTGTCTGGCCGCCGTCCTTCGCCACCCGCTGCAACTCGGAGAGCAAGAAGCGCAGGGCCTGGACTTCATCCCTGCGCCCGGCCTTCAGCGCCACCACGATGCGCGCCTGCAGATCTTCTACGATGCTCAATGGAAGTCGCCGAGCCTCTCGCCGCCCATGACGTGCAGGTGCAGATGATCGACCTCCTGACCGGCATCAGGCCCCGAATTGGTGATCACCCGGTACCCGGACTGCCGCATCCCCAGCGCATCGGCCACGCGCACCACGAACTCCAAGAGTCGCTGGCCCGTACCATCGTCGTGCCAGCCCGCCACGTCATCCAGGGAACGCACGTGTTCGCGGGGCATGACCAGCACATGAATGGCCGATTTGGGGTGGATGTCACGGATGGCGACGAAACCGTCGTCCTCGAGGATCCGCTCGCTGGGTATATCACCCGCGATGATCTTGCAGAAGATGCAGTCCATCATGTGTGCTGAGTATACTCCCAATCCCCCAGGGCGAAACGGCAGACGGCCGCTGCCACCGGTCCGGCCGTCTCGGCGCGGAGCACCTCCCGGCCTAGCGACACCACCGGCAGCTTCTCCGACTCGAACCAGGCCAACTCGCCCTCCGACCAGCCACTCTCCGCCCCCACCCACAGTGCTACTCGGGCCGGTCGGGCCGTCAGTGCGACGGCTTCAAGAGCCCCCTTGAAGCGGCGTCCACTCACCGGACTCAGCACCAGACCGGCCCAGCCGGCCTCATCCACATATGCCTTGGCATCGGCCGGCGATGGTGCGACGTCCACCGCAGGGATGGACAATCTGCGGCTCTGTTTGGCGGCTTCCCGGGCAATACGCCGCCAACGGGTCACACGCTCGAAGAGTCGCTCGATCGGCACTGGGGGAGAGGCCGACGCGGGAACGATGAGGAAGAGATCCACTCCCACCTCTGTGCCTTTCTCCACGATCTCGTCGACCTTCCGAGGGTCGGGAAGGGCTTGGACCAGAGCGACCTCCGCACGGTGCATCCTCGGGACAGAAGGGATGACGTCCTCGATACGCACCACCACGTCGTCACCCACCCCCACGAACACCCCCCGGAGCAGCACGCCCAGGGGAATCAGCACCAGCTCGCACTCGTCTCCGGGACGAGCCCGGAGCACACGCCGGGCGTGGTGCGCATCGCCGCCCGACAGCGAGACGTCGACACCCGGCAGTGCCGTGGTCGCTGCTGCATCGAGATCCGCCGCGACCTCCGGCAGACCGAGAACGCGGGCATCAACAAAGAACCGCGGCCGCATCACGGACGGGCCACGACCATGCTCGTCGACCCCTGCCGGCGCAGCGTCATGTCGAGACGAGTTCCAGGACCTTCTGCAATGTCTCGTCCACGTTGGGCGTGTCGGCTTTGTCGGGAGCCACGACGTCGGGTTTGATGCCCTTCTTGTTGATGTCGATACCCGCGGGCGTGAGATAGACCGCCGTGGTGGCGACGAGGGCGCCCCCGTTACTGAGCGGCTCGACCGTCTGTACCAGGCCCTTGCCGAAGGTGGTCTCCCCGACCAGCGTAGCGCGCTTGGTATCTTTCAACGCGCCGGACACGATCTCCGACGCGCTGGCCGAGAACTCATCTACCATGACGTACACGGGAACAGAGCCGTCGATGGCCCCGCCTTCAGCCGTGAACACCTGCTCGGGCGAGTGGAGACCCTTCGTGCTCACGATCGTCCCTTCCGGTATGAAGATGCTGGCTACTCCCACCGCCTCATACAGAAGGCCACCCCCGTTCTTCCGGAGATCGAGGGCGATAGCGTCCACCTTGTCGTCGTCCAACGCCGTCTCCACCGCGTCCTTCAGCTTGTCTGACGAGTCCTCGGAGAAGGTGACGAACGAGATATGGGCCACTTTCTTGTCGCCCGTCTTCAGGATCTCGGTCTCGACCACAGGCACGTCGATGGATTTGCGGACGAGTGTGACCTCTTGGATCGTGCCTCCCTCGGGCAGTTGGAAGGTGCCCGCCTCTCCTGCCACGGGTCCCTCGCTGCCGGCGGGCATGTGGTACACCTTTATCTTGACCGAACTGCCTTCCTTGCCTTTGATCAGCGAGACGACCTGGTTCAACGTACGTCCCGCGGTGTCGGCGCCATCCACGGCAAGGATGACGTCACCCGGCGCCAGTCCGCCCCCGGCGGCGGGCGATCCCTTGAACGCCGAGACCACGGTGACGAAACCGCCGCGGGACTCCACCGACATGCCGACCCCCGAGTACAGCCCGCTTGAGTGTTCCTGGAAGGAGGTGTATTCCTTCGGGTCCAGATAGTGGGTGTAGGGGTCGTCGAGTCCGTTCAGGAGACCGCGAATGGCGTCGTCCTCCAACTGCCGCGGGCGCACCTTCTCGAAGTACGTACGGTCGAGCTTGTCGAGCACCTCGTCCTGCAGCGGAAAGGTGACCTCCCTGCCAAGGATGATGTCTCCCACGCTCGAGGGCAGGGCGGCCCGCAGCGAATTGCTGAATCCTGCGTGCGAACCGATGACCAGGCCACCCGCAAGGATGGCGATGCCGATAGCCATCGCAACCAACACCAGCATGATAGTACGTAGTGAACGGTTCATGTCCTAGAGATACCTCATCGGGTCGACAGGGCTTCCGTTGACCCGCACCTCGAAGTGTAGATGAGCTCCGGTAGAGTACCCGGTACTGCCTACCTTGCCAATCACCTCGCCGCGCGTGACCGTATCGCCGACCGAGACGGAGATAACCGATTGATGCGCGTACAAGGTGGCGACCCCGTTGCCATGGGAGATGACCACGCATTTGCCGTAGCCGCCACGCCAGCCCGCCTGGACCACGGTGCCGCTGTCGGCCGCCTTGATGGGAGTGCCCATGCCGGCCGACATGTCGACGCCGGTGTGCATCTTGCGCACGTGGAAGATGGGATGGATGCGATAGCCGAACGGCGACGAGACCCGTCCGCTCACGGGCCGGACGAACTGCCCCGTTCCGACGACGGTGCCTGCCCCCCCGGCGAGGGCGCGCAGATCGGAGGTCAGGCGGTCCGACTCGGCGAGGAGCGAATCCTCTTTCTTCTCCCACGAGGCCTTGTCCCGCTCAGCTTTGGCCAGCACCGTCTGCTTGTCGTCGCGGGCGGCGTCGAGTTCAGCAAGCCCGCTCGTGCGCCTGCGCACCAGCGCGTCGACCTCCGACTTCTGAACCCTTTGCCGTTTCTCGGCAGCCGCGACCGCGGCGCGCTGTTCCTCCAGCGCAGCCTTCTGGACCACCACACGCCCACGCAGCGAATCGATCTCCTGGACGACCCGAGCATCCTGTTCCACCACGAGAGAGAACAGATGCATGCGGGTGACCAACTCCGATAGACGGTGCGAATTGAGCAGCACCTCCAGGTAGCCCAACGGCCCGGACTTGTACATGTCGACCGCCCGGGCGTCGCGCCTCGCCTCCGCCTTCTTCAGATCCTTCTGGGCCCGGGCGAGCTGAGCTTCGGTATCGTCGAGTTCGCCGACGACCGCCGCCAGCTCGTCACGCGTCTTGGCCAACTGGGCCGCCACCGCGTCCCGTCTGGCCGTGACCGTGGCCAGTTCCCCCTCCAGATCGTCGATGCGCACGTCGAGTGCGTTGATGTCACCCAAGGCCGCTCTGCGCAGGGCCTCAGCCCGCCGGATGGCTTCCCGTGCTTCCTGCAGACTCGCCCGGTTGGCCGCAAGGTCGTCAGACAACTGCGCCTGGCTCTTGGCCTGTGACGAGGCCATCCGGTAGAGCCCCGGACCTAGCGGGGCACCGAGCGCAACCGATACGAATACCACGAGCACGGACGCCAACAGCGTGCTCCGGACCAGGCCCCCGCGCCCTGCGGGGACACGCCGTGCGGCTCGACCGTTCACACGTTCAGGAATCGCCGGAGTCCCAACCCCGAGCCCAAGGCTCCGATAGCAGCTCCGGCACCCAACAGCACCAATGCCAACTGCCAGAACCCGATCGCGTCAAGAGGCACACTCAGAAACAGCAGGTACTCTCGGATACGGTCGACGACAAGGTTGGTACCCAGCATCACTATGACGAAGGCGGCAACCGCACCGACCAGCCCCACGGTGAGCCCCTCGATGACGAACGGCCAGCGGATGAACCAGTTGGTGGCGCCAACCAACTTCATGATCTCCACCTCGCGCCTGCGCGCGTAGATGGACAGACGGATGGTGTTCGAGATCAACAGCACCGCCACCCCGCCAAGAAGCAAGATGAACACCAGAGATATGTTGCGGATCACCGAGGTCACCCTGAAGATGCGGTCGGCGATCTCCTTGCCGTACTTCACTTCGTTGACGATCGGCCGGCCCTCGAAACGCTTGGCTACCCCGGCTGCCAACTCGGGATCTTTGAGGCTGACATCGAACGATGCCGGCAGGGGATTGGCCGAGAGGTCGTCGAGGATGTCCTGCTGCTCCTTGAGGTCGGCCCGGAGGCGTTTGAGAGCCTCTTCCTTGCTTACGAATTGCACATCCTTCACCTCAGGCATGGCCAGGATCTCTTTTTGCATGGCCTCGATGTCCGCAGACGAGGCGGAGTCCTCCAAGAAGACGCTGATCTCCACCTTCTGCTCGATATCCTTAAGAACGGCATTGATGTTCCACACGAAGACCATGACCACGCCCAGCACCACCATGCTGAGGAACACGGTAACCACCGCGGCGATAGTCATGAAATAGTTACGCCACAACGAGCGGAAGGCCTCGCCGAAGAAGAACTTAGTCCTCCTCATAGCCGCCCCTCCGTTGGTCGCGCATGATCTGACCCTGCTCCAAGGCGATCACCCGCCGGCGCATGCGGTCGACCATCTCCCTGTCGTGCGTAGCCATGACCACCGTGGTGCCCGTCTTGTTGATGCGATACAGCAACTGCATGATGCCCGCCGATGTCTCGGGATCGAGGTTCCCGGTAGGCTCGTCGGCGATCAGCAAGGGAGGATGGTTGACGAACGCGCGGGCTATCGACACGCGCTGCTGCTCCCCCCCGGACAACTCATTGGGGTAATTGCCGACCTTGTGCGCGAGACCGACGAGGCCCAAGATCTCGTCCACCTTGCGACGAGAGGCCCGCTCCTCGCTGCCCGTGACCTGTAACGCATACAGCACGTTGTCGGCCACAGTCTTGTTGGTCAGTAGCTTGAAATCCTGGAACACACAACCGATGTTGCGCCGCAAATAGGGGACTTTCCACCGCCGCAGTGTGCCGAGATCGCGGCCGCCCACGAGGATACGGCCCCTGTCCGGCTCGAGTTCCTTTATCAACAACCTGATGAACGTAGATTTTCCGGAGCCCGAGGCCCCCACCAAGAAGACGAACTCACCCTTCTCGATATGGACGTCGATCGACTCGAGACCGATCGTCTCAGGCGGATAGATCTTGGTGACATCTTCGAACTTGATCACGTGTTTCTCGCAACCTCCCTTGCGTGCGTCGCTCCGCAGATCACTCCCGGCTCAGCAGATCACTCCTGGCCCCGCAGCTTGCCCGAGGCCCGCTGCAGCAGATACTCGCGGATGAATCCATCGATGTCGCCATCAAGCACTGCTTCGACGTTGCCCTTCTCGTATCCGGTTCGGTGGTCCTTTGCCATGGTGTACGGAGCGAGCACGTAGGATCGGATCTGACTGCCCCACGCGATCTCCTTCTGTTCCCCCTTTTCTTTCGCCATCTCCCGCTCGCGCCGCTCGTATTCCAAGAGCAGAAGCTTGCCGCGCAACATGCGCATTGCAGTCTCGCGGTTCTGGATTTGCGACCGCTCGTTCTGGCACTGCACCACGGTCCGCGTGGGGACGTGGGTGATGCGCACCGCGGAGTCCGTCTTGTTGACATGCTGTCCGCCCGCGCCCGAGGAACGGTAGGTCTCGACCCGCAGATCTTTCTCGTCGATCTCGACACCCACGGCCTCGTCGACCAACGGGGTCACGTCGAGGGAGGCGAACGAGGTGTGGCGGCGGCTGGCCGAATCGAACGGCGAGATGCGCACCAACCTGTGCACCCCACGCTCGGCGGTAAGCAGACCGTACGCATTTTCGCCGTGCAAGGTGAACGTAGCACTCTTCAGGCCGGCCTCATCGCCTTCAGTGGCCTCGTTGATCTCGACCTCGAAACCACGCCTCTGTGCCCAGCGCAGATACATGCGCAACAGCATCTCGGCCCAATCTTGGCTCTCCGTACCCCCGGCACCGGGGTGGATGCTCACGATCGCATCACCGGTGTCGAACTCCCCGTTGAAGAGCCGTTGCTCCTCGAAGTGGTCCAGATCGCGGGCCGCAGCGGCAGACACGCGCTCCAGCTCAGCCATAGTGTCGGGGGACAGGATGTCGCCGTCGGACTCCTCATGGGCCAGTTCGAGCAGCAACTCGAGATCGTCGACCAGAGTTGCCAGCTCCTGGTACTGCTCGAGACGGCCCTTCAGACGGCTGTACTGCGTAGATACCGTCTGCGCGATGGATTGGTCATCCCAGAAGTCGGGGACGTGCATCTGTTCCTCGAGCGAGGCCAGACGCAATTCGAGCTGAGCAGGGTCAAAGATAATCCCTTACCCAGCCGAGCTTCTCGCGGTACTCGGCGAGCTGCTCCTGATACAGGGCGGCAGAGGCCGCCTGGACATTCATCTTCTCGGACATCAGGCGGAGAGTATAACCCAGTGTGTGCACGCGGACACGAGCAGGCTCAGGCCTCGGCTCCGTGGCACTTCTTGTACTTCTTGCCGCTGCCACAAGGGCAGGGATCGTTGCGGCCCACTTTTTCGACGTGCCGAGGGCCGGTCACGCCCTGCGTGGCGGCCTTCGCATCAGAGAACGCCTTCGCCGATGTGTCCACCACGCGGCCGCCGCCGGCCGTGTAGCCTACGTCCAGTCCCGCCGACGCACCGCCGGCCGCGAGGCCCGCGAAGCCTCCGCCCGCCGCCGACTCGTCGCTGGCCGAGTAGGCCAGGGCGACCTCACGCGGCGCGGGCTGCACCTCGCGTGCCACCTCCAGCCGGTAGATCAGGCGGACGAAATCCCCCTGCACGGCTTCGAGCATAGACGAGAAGAGGTCGAAGCCCTCCGACTTGTACTCCACCAAGGGATCCTTCTGGGCGAGCGCGCGTAGCCCGATGCCCTCCCGCAGGTAATCCATCTCGTACAGGTGGTCACGCCAACGGGAATCGACGGCACGCAACAACACCCACCGCTCCAGCTCCCGCATGTTCTCGGAGCCAAGGTCGAGCTCTTTCGCGGTATATGCCTCGAGGGCGTCTTCTACCACTCGGTCGGCCAGATCGTCTGCATCCAGATCGTCAAGGTCGCCCAAATCGGCCACGGTGAGCGTGACGGGATAGATATTCTTCAACAGCGTGAAGAGCTCGGGCAGATCCCACTCCTCAGAGTACTTGGCGCCTGCCGTGAATTGCGACACCTGTGACCGCAGCACGCGCTCGATGATGTCGCGCACGTCGCCGCCGATGTCCTCTCCCCGGAGGATGCGATCGCGCTGACCGTAGATGACCTCGCGCTGTTTGTTCATCACGTCGTCGTACTCGAGTACCCGCTTCCGGATCTGGAAGTTCTGCTCCTCCACCTTCTTCTGAGCGCTCTCCACCGAACGCGAGATGAGTTTGTGTTCGATAGGCATGTCTTCTTCGAGACCGAGCCGATCCATCAGTCCGTGGATGCGCTCCCCGCTGAACAGGCGCATAAGGTCATCTTCGAGGGAGATGTAGAAGCGGCTGGCACCGGGGTCGCCCTGTCGGCCGGACCGGCCGCGGAGCTGGTTGTCGATCCGCCGCGACTCGTGACGCTCGGTGCCGAGTACGTAGAGCCCTCCGGTCTCCAGCACGCCATCGCCAAGCTTTATGTCTGTCCCTCGGCCGGCCATGTTGGTGGCTATCGTGATAGCGCCCTTCTGGCCGGCGTTGGCGACGATGGACGCCTCCTTGGCGTGATGCTTGGCGTTCAAGACCTCGTGCGGGACACCTCGACGCGTGAGCATGGCCGAGAGCCGCTCCGACTTCTCCACCGAGATGGTGCCCACCAAAGCGGGCTGCCCCCGCTGGTAGCAGTCGACCATATCATCCACCACCGCCCTGAACTTGGCGGCCTCGGTCTTGTAGATGTAGTCGTTGCGGTCATCGCGGATCATGGGCTGGTTCGTGGGGATCACCGACACCTCTATGCCATAGATCTGACGGAATTCGTCGGCCTCGGTGGCGGCCGTACCGGTCATCCCGGCGATCTTGTCGTAGAGACGGAAGTAGTTCTGCAACGTTATCGTGGCGAGGGTCTGGTTCTCTTCCTTTATCTTGACCCCCTCTTTGGCCTCGATGGCCTGATGGAGCCCCTCCGAGTAGCGCCGGCCCTCAAGAATGCGGCCGGTGAACTCGTCGATGATCTTGACCTCACCATCCTGGACAAGGTAGTCGACGTCTCGCTTGAACAGAGCCTCCGCGCGCAGGCCCTGCATGAGATGGTTGACCAGCTGCCCGGAAAAGTCCTCGTAGAGGTTCTCGATGCCGAGTAGTTTCTCGACCCGGGCCAGACCCTCTTCGGTTATCGCAACCGTCTTCTTCTTCTCGTCCACCTCGTAGTCGTAGCCCGCCGAGGCCACGCCGTCGCCGGTGTCCGCCTCCCGGCCCACGACGTAGCGCGCCTTGAGCTGGCGGGCCACCCGCGCGAAATCGTAGTAGGTCTTTGCTGCATGTTCGCCCGGTCCCGAGATGATGAGTGGCGTGCGGGCCTCGTCGACGAGGATCGAGTCGACCTCGTCGACGATGCAGTAGAAGTGGCCCCGCTGCACGACTTGGTCGACCCCAAGGGCCATGTTGTCGCGCAAGTAGTCGAAACCGAATTCGGTGTTGGTGCCGTAGGTCACAGCGGCGGCATAGGCGGCCCGCCTCGCTCCGCTCTCCATGCTGTTCTGCAGCGCGGCCACATCCAGACCCAAGAAGCGATAGACCGGGCCCATCCATTCGGCGTCGCGACCGGCCAGATAGTCGTTCACCGTGACCAGGTGGACGCCCTTGCCGGAAAGAGCGTTGAGATACACGGGCATCGTCGCCACGAGCGTCTTGCCCTCGCCCGTCTTCATCTCGGCGATCCCGCCCTGATGCAGCACGCACGCGCCGACGACCTGTACGTCGAACGGGCGCATGCCCACTGACCTCCGGGCGGCTTCTCGTGCGGCCGCGAAGGCTTCGGGCAAGAGTTCGTCAAGGGTGGCCCCACGATCGATGCGGCTTTTGAAGACGGCGGTCTGGGCCCGAAGGTCTTCGTCGGACCTCTTGACCATGCCCGCCTCGAGAGCCGATACCTGACCGACCAGCGCCTCGATGGCCTTCATCCGACGGCCTTCACCGAAGTGAAGAACTTTATCTACCAGCTTCATTATGCGATCCCCCGACGACGCTCGGGACGGGGCCCGAGGGAGCGGCGCCCCGTCAGCGCTGGGACTCGATCAGCCCGTAGTCCCCATCCCGACGGCGGTACACGACCGCGGTCTCGGCGGACTCCGCGTTCGTGAAGACAAAGAAGTCGTGCCCCACCAACTCGAGCTGGAGGGCGGCCTCTTCGGGGGTCATCGGCTTGACCATGAACTGCTTTACCTTGACGATCCGCGGCATGGCCTCTTCGTCTTCGACCTCGGTCTCAGGCTCTTCAGAGAAACGCAGCCCTTGGCTCGCGAGCGCCTCCTTGTGTCCACCCTGAGTACGCGTGACCATCTTGCTCCGATACTTCTTGACCTGGCGTTCGAGCTTGGCGGCGACCAGGTCGATCGAGGCATACATGTCGTTGGACGCCTCGCGCGCCCGGATGGTCGGTCCCTTTGTATGGATGGTAGCCTCAGCAACCTGACTCTCTGCGATACTCGGGTTCTTCTCCGCGGACAGTTCCAACTCGATGCGGGCACCATCGGACAGGTACTTCGACAGCCGGCCGATCTTCTCGAGCGCGTACGCGTCGAGAGCACCGGTGACGGTCATGTTCCTCCCTTTGACGGTCAGGTTCACTCTGTCTCAGCTCCTTGGCTTAGTCTTCGACTCGAAGGCCGCGCGTGTTCAACGGGCCGGTTCTCAAGGTTCCAACGATAGCACAACCATGCGTACGGGTCCGCCTGAACGCCTCCTTTCACAGCGGCCTGCCGATGCCGAGGGCCACTCAATCGGCACCTTGCCGACTCACGGCCAACGTGCGGCAGAACGTGAACACGCAGACCGGCATACCCGTGCTCCGCGCTACGACCGCCGCCACTTCGTTGGCAGTGGCGCCGGTCGTATATACATCGTCCACGACGATCACCCCCTCTGCACCGCGGGCTCTGCCAACGATGCCGTCGACTGCGGGACGGAATGCTCCCCTCAGGTTGGCCTGACGATTCTGACGACTGAGGGTCTGCTGATGTTGCGTTCGCGACACCTTGCGGACGAGTGCCGCCGTCGGAAGGCCGCCGGCCTGCTTGGCCAGACTGCGGGCCAGCACCTCGGCTTGATTGTAACCGCGAGCGCGCTCGGTGGTACGGTGAGACGGCACCCACGTCACGATGGCGTCACCCATCGGCGCAACGAGATCCGCAAAAGCCGCGCCCGCGAGTTCCGCCATCACCGGCGCCAGCGACCGTTGGCCCTCGAACTTGAAGGCCGTCACCAAGCTGCGGGCGACCCCTTCGTAGACGAACGCGCTGCGGGCCCTCAGGAACGCCACCTCCTGTCCCACGCACACCGGACACCACGGCGGGGAGGTCCACCCCACACCCGGATTGCCGCACCGCGGGCACTGTTCAGGTCCTATCGGCGTCAGTTGCGCCCTGCATCCCTCGCAGAGGAAGGTTTCGAATCTCCCGCATCCCACGCATCTGGCCGGAAAGAGCCACGACCAGACGGTGTCCGCCAGCACCTCGCGCAGACGCTCGAACGATGATGCTGCAGACTCAGACCTCACCGGGGCCCATCTCGGTCTCCGCATCCAAGACCGCGTCGCCGATATCGCCGCCCGCGGACACCATCGAGCGCTCTCCCACGACCGCACCCGCCAGCCTAGCGCCTCTGCCCACGCGGACCGACCCAGCCACGACACTATCGGAGACCACCGAATCGGGGCCGATATAGGTGCCGCTCCAGAGGATGCTGCTGCTCACGTGGACCCCCCGGCCCAGGACACACCGGTCGCCCAGCACCACCGGCCCTTCAAGAACCGTTCCCTCATCGATTGTACACTCGTCGCCGATGAGTACCGGGGGCCGGATCTCTACCCCATGGCTGAGCAACGTCCGTGCACCAACCCACACGCCGGGCCGCACCTCCCGGGCGGTCCGCTCGACCGACACCACCCCCGCAACGGCATCGAAGCTACCGCGGCGGTACTCGGGCAGACTGCCTACGTCGTTCCAGTACCCGGAGCCTGTGTGCACGTGGAAGGCAAGATCGTCGCGCAGCAACTCCGGCAGAACCATGGTGCCGAAATCGTAGAACTCGGCAGGAGGGATCCGCTGGAATATCTCAGGCTCGAACACGTACATACCGCAGTTGCAGAGGTTCGAGCGCGCCTCCTCCCGGCTCGGCTTCTCCTGAAAACCACGCACCCGCTCATTGTCGTCGACCACGACCACGCCGTACTCAGAGGGGTCGCCGACCTCCGTCACCGCTAGGGTGGCGATGCTTCCGTGGGTCCGGTGCGCCGAGATAAGGGCCGTGAGATCGACATCGGTGAGGGCATCGCCGCTCATGACCAGGAACGTATCATCACCAAGGAAACCCTGGTTGTTCTTGACCCCACCGGCCGTTCCCAGCAGGCGCTCCTCGAACGAATACCGCAGGTCGACGCCCAGCCACGCACCGTCACCGAAGTAGCTGGTGACCGTATCGGGCAGATGGTGAAGATTGACGACCACCTCGGTGATGCCGTGCTGCGAGAGCAGCCGAAGGATATGGTAAAGCGCAGGCCGATTCGCGATGGGCACCATCGGTTTGGGGATGAGCCCGGTGAGGGGTTTCAACCGCGTACCGAGACCGGCGGCCATGATCATCGCCCTCACGCCCCGCCCCTTTGACCGTTGGCGTTCCCTCGCTTGTTGTCGCCCCTACGGTCTCGAGGGCTTCGAAAAAGGCGCCCCAGGCTCTCGTCATACGGAGGCCGTCCCACTCCCCGCTCGGTGATGATCGCGGTGATGAATCGGGCCGGCGTCACGTCGAAGGCGGGATTCCGCACCCGCACCCCCTCAGGGGCGACGCGATGCCCGGCGAAATGCGTGACTTCAGCCTGATCGCGCTCCTCGATAGGAATGCGGTCCCCGTCGGGAATCGAGAGATCGAGGGTGGACAACGGGGCGGCCACATAGAACGGCACTCTGTGTTCCTTGGCCAACACGGCCACGGTGTAGGTGCCTATCTTGTTGGCCGTGTCGCCGTTCGACGCGATGCGGTCGGCGCCTACCACCACGTGCGTAATCTCTCCCGTGCGAAAAAAGTGTCCGGCCATGCTGTCCGTGATGAGATCCGCCGAGATGCCCTCGTGGAGCAGTTCCCATGCGGTGAGTCGCGCCCCCTGAAGGAACGGTCGCGTCTCGTCGACCAGCACGCGCACCTGCGGGTTGCGCGCGAAGACCGCCCGGATGACCCCGAGCGCCGTCCCATACCCGGCCGTGGCCAGGGCTCCCGCGTTGCAGTGGGTGAGAATGACCGGATGGTCGCCCGCGATGAGTTCGGCTCCGTACCGCCCGATGGCGCGACAGGAAGCCAGATCGTCCTCATATATCTCCAGAGCTCGTGCTTCCATCGCCTCCGCCACCTCCGCCGGCGACCCATCCTGTCGCCGGACCCGCTCCATCTCGTCGAGCGCCCAGGCAAGGTTGACAGCCGTGGGCCGTGTAGCCAATAGGACTTTGGTCGCACGCTGCAGGTCACCCATGAAGACCTCTGGTGGCCCGCCCGCGGACGCGCGTGCGGCCAAGGCCATGCCCATGGCCGCGGCGACACCGATGGCGGGCGCCCCCCGTATCACCATGCTGCGGATGCACTCGGCCACTTCCTCCCAGGTCCGGCAGGTCATGTAGACCTCCTCGAGAGGCAGCCGGCGCTGGTCGATCATGACCACCGCTCCCTGCCGCCACTCGATGGTACGGACCTCGCTGGGATGATCCGAAGGGCGCATGGGTCCGGCCCCTGCTAGGTGCCGACGTCCCAGCTGGCCAGGTACTTCTCCTGCTCCGAGGTAAGCACGTCGATGGCGACGTGCAGAGAGGCCAACTTCAACCGGGCGATCTCCTTGTCGATCTCAGCCGGCACGTCGTACACGCGCGGCTCGAGTTCCGCGGAGTGTCCCACCATGTACTCCGCAGCCAAGGCCTGATTGGCGAAACTCATGTCCATCACGCTGGCCGGGTGGCCTTCAGCCGCGGAGAGATTCACCAGCCGACCCTCGGCCAGGAGGTAAATGCACCGGCCGTCGGCCAGACGGAACTCCTCAACGAAGTCGCGCACCGAGCGGCGGGCGACCGACATCTCTCCCAACGCGGGGATGTCGATCTCCACATCGAAATGACCGGTGTTGGCCACAATAGCTCCGTCCTTCATCACCTCGAAGTGCTCGCGACGCAGGATGTGCATGTCGCCGGTCGCGGTGACGAACAGGTCACCGATACGGGCGGCCTCAGCCACCGGCATCACGCGGAAGCCGTCCATGACCGCCTCTAACGCGCGCAGCGGATCCACCTCGAGCACCACTACATCCGCACCGTGGCCTTTGGCGCGCATGGCAAAGCCCCTGCCGCACCAGCCGTATCCACCCACGACCACGACGCGGCCCGCAATGAGGATGTTCGTGGCCCGTATGATCCCGTCGAGGGTCGATTGACCCGTGCCGTACCGGTTGTCGAAGAGGTGTTTGGTGAGAGCTTCGTTCACCGCGACGATGGGGTACTTCAGCCGGCCGGAGGCCTCCAGGGACTTCAGCCGGATCACCCCCGTCGTGGTCTCTTCCGTGCCACCGATGACGTCGGTCGCCGCATCGGCCCGGTCGGAATGAAGAAGCCCGACCACGTCGGCCCCGTCGTCCATGGTCACCTGGGGATTGGTGTCGATCACAGCGTTCAGGTGGGCGTAGTAGGTGTCTCGGTCCTCGCCCTTGATGGCGAACGTGGGGATGCCGTAGTCGGCCACGAGGGCGGCCGCCACGTCGTCCTGAGTGGACAGCGGGTTCGACGCACACAGATAGACCTCGGCCCCACCGGCCTGGAGTGTGCGCATGAGGTTCGCGGTCTCAGTGGTCACGTGCAGGCACGCCCCGATGCGCACTCCGTCGAGCGGGCGCTCCTTCGCAAAGCGTTCTCTGATCGACCGCAGCACGGGCATCTCGCGTTCGGCCCACTCGATCCGCAACATCCCTCGGGGGGATAGCGACAGATTCTTTACGTCCGACGGGACCGCGCCCGACAACCCCTGCGCCTCGTGACCTTCAGCCATGCTCATCCGCTCCTCTCGAGGCCATTGGATGGCCCGTCCGATCCACCTGCCCCGGGGGGCATCTCGCACACTCCGTCCACGACCACGACCGCTACGACTCTCAACCCCATGTGGGCCGCCACGATGGACACAGCGGTCAGTTCGCTGCTGACAGCCGGCATACCGTGCTGCACCACTACCTCGGACTCGAACGCCGTGAGGCGTCGATCGTCGCACACCCCGGCCACGACACCCACGGGCGAACCACCCCCGAACGTGATCGACGCTGCTTCGGGCCGATACACGCCTGCTATCACCGGAAACCGAAGGCCGAAACCCTCGTCGTTCGGGCCGGTGAGGGGCGAGTCCCACGTAAGGTTCACATGGTCGGCGACCACCACCGACCGCACCCCGGTCGCCCATCCTGTAGGCGATGCGGTCCCTGAGCACACGTAGCCTATCAGGAGTTCCTCATCAGTGGCCACCGATGACCTTGGAAGCGACCCGTCCGTGCGCGCCACTCCCAGTAGCGCCCCCCGAACGACCTGCACCTCAGCTCGGCTCAGAGGCCGGCGTACGTTCCGTACTCCCAGTTGAGAGAGCACGGCGACCGTACCCTCCGCCCCCGCGAGAGCGCCGGCTGCCTCGATCCCCCCTGCCAACATCTCGGCGCCGGGACTGAGCACGACCCTCATGCCGCCCGGCCCGCCCGTCTCATGGCACGGGTACCATCCCCGTGGCGGTCTTCACCATCTCGTCGAAGCTGAGCGAGTTGGAGATGGTGTTCGACAGCCAATACAGCACGCCATCGCTCTTCCACCACACTCGGTCCACCTTGCCTCCGAACGTCACCACGGTGTACGTGACGCCGTTGACCACGATCTCTATGCCATCGGAGGCCGCGGTGGCATCGGTGAACGTCGTTGCCATCAGGCCAAAGGGTTGGTCGGGTTCGGAAGAGTCGTAGACGACCTTGACGGCACGCTTGAGGCCGTCGGGGGTCTCGATCGAATACCAGCGACTGTCCTTCCGTTCGCTGCCTTCCGGCAGGTACGAGGGAGCCATCAGCGGGATGCCCGACACCGCGCGGAGGGCTATGTACTCCGCTTTATCGGGAAGATCGTCTATGGTGATGGCGCCCGCGTAGTCCGTGGGCACCACGTAGTCCGCACCAAGGACGACGGTTATCGTGTCCACGGAGGAATCCAGTTCCACGCGCTCACTGCCCAATGCCTGCGCCACCTGTTTCGCCGCGTCCTTTTCGCCCTTGGGATAGATCACTCTCGAGTGTGAGATATCCGTGCTCGAAGCATTCCCCACCGTTCCGATGTCGGCCCCCATGCCGCGCAACCAACTCGCCGCCCTGGCGGCCTCGCCCGACCGACCGTTGCCGTTCCTCACGTCGATGGCGACGCCGGAGAGATCAACCTTCACCGCGACCGTGCCCGTAGGGGCACCAGTCGTGGTGGTCGACTCCGCTCCGCCCTCAGTGGTGCCCGTGGTGGATGCTCCGGACCCGCCGGTCGCAGGCGCGGACTCTGACGACGCGGGGGGGGTCATCAGGTCGTGGACTGCTTGGCGAATGGCGTCCTCGTCGGCGATGACGTACGAGCCGCCCCCGATGGTCGCAGTGGTAGCGTCCAATCCGACCTGCTTCACCCGCCCCCCCTGCAGGCGCATGCCCCAGACGGCCAGCCTCAGTACCTGCTTGGTGGACATGTCGGTGGTGACGTTGCGTGCCAGCACATCGACCAACGAAGGGATCTTGAGAGCCGCATCCCACTTGGAGACCTGCTCCTTGGCCGCGCGCAGAAAGCGCTGCTGGCGCTGAATGCGGCCGAAATCGTTGTTGTCATCGTGACGGAAGCGAACGTAGTCCAGGGCGTTCTCGCCGGCGAGGGCTTGGTAGCCCGGCCAGATGTTGATGGTCTCGTATTCGTCGCCGACGTAGTAGTAGCGCCGATCGACATCTACGTAGATGCCCCCCAGCTCGGTGGTGAGCTGACGGAAGGCTTCGAAGTCGACGTTGACGTAGTGGTCCAGGTCGACGCCGGTGACCGACTGTATCGTCTTGATCGCCAACTCCGCCCCCTTGATGGCATACGCGGCGTTGACCTTCTGCACCCCGTAGCCCGGTATCTCCACCCGGAGGTCGCGAGGGATGGAGAGCACCGAGACGAAGTTCTGATCGGGGTCGATGTGTACCAGCATCAGCGTATCCGAGCGGCCGTACTCGTCTCCCTCGGTCTCGCGATTATCAGAGCCTATGAGCAGGATATTTTGGGCGTTCGGAGGCTGGATAGTCGTGTCCGTGCCGGCGGAAGCCACCGGCTCGGTCAAGACCTCCTGTATGCCGGAGGCGTTGGGACCGCTGTTCGTCTCCGAGACTTTCTGGTCGAGCCAAAAGTAGGTCCCTCCTGCCGCCATGGCCACCACTGCCACGAACAGCAGCAGGGTGATTAGGAGCACGCGCAACCAGCGTCTTCCCCGGCGCCTCTCGACCGTGTAGACGGTGTACGGCTTATCAGTGAGCGTTAGATCGGGGGGCATGCGACTCGCTAGTCCGGTTGGTAACGGGGCTAGATTCTACCGCTCCGGCCGCCGGGCAACCACCCGGAGGCCATCACGCTCGTTTCAAGACGAAGCCTCGGCCGCCGAGAGCAGCGCTCGGCGCGAGGCAACCACCTCGACTTCACGAGCTATGACTCTCCCGAAGGTCGATGCGTTCCACGTCGGCGCCCAGTGAGCGGAGCTTCTCGTCGAAGCGCTCGTAACCTCGATCGATATGGTAGATGTCGCGCACCTCCGTGGCGCCTTCGGCTACAAGCCCCGCGAGCACCAAGGCCGCCCCCGCGCGCAGATCCGGGGAACATACAGTGGCCCCGCTGAGTGACCGTCCTCCGTTGACGACCGCGTAGTGACCGGCGACTTTGATATCGGCTCCCAGGCGCATGAGTTCATCGACGAAACCGAAGCGGTTCACGAACACGTTCTCCGTGACGATGGATGTTCCTTGTGCCAGCGACAACAGCACGATCACCTGCGCCTGCAGGTCGGTTGCGAAACCGGGATACGGTAGCGTTGCGATATCGGTAGCCGCATAGTAGGCGGGGTCGCCCCACGCCCGGATCTTGCGGCCGTTCTCCTGCACCTGTACCCCGATCGCACGTAACTTGGTCAGGAAGATGTCGAGGTGATGCGGACTCACCCCTTCCACTTCCACATCTCCGCCGGTGAGCGCTCCGGCGACCAGGAAGGTGCCTGCTTCGATACGGTCGCCGATGACGGTGTGCTCGGCAGGATGCATCTCCTCGACTCCGCGCACCGTGACCTGTGAGGTCCCGGCGCCTTCTATCTCGGCTCCCATACTGACGAGGAATTTACACAGGTCGACGATCTCCGGCTCTCGTGCGGCATTATCGATGACCGTCACACCGTCCGCGAGCACGGCTGCCATGAGGAGGTTCTCTGTCGCCCCGACGCTGGGGTATTCCAGGATGATGGTGTCGGCGAGCAACTTCTCGGCCGTCACCTCCACGAACCCGTGGCCGGTACGCACCGCGGCCCCCAACTGCCGCAGGCCTCTCAGATGGATATCGATCTTGCGGGGACCCAGGTTGCATCCCCCGGGCATAGCCACACGCGCATGCCCGAATCGGGCCACCAACGGACCCATGATCTGTATGGAGGCCCGCATTCGCTGTACGAGTTCGTACGGAGCAACGTGCGACGCCACGCCCGATGCATCGATGCTCATGGTGCCGCCGTCCACCGTCACCGCAGCCCCGAGATGCTCCAGCACCTCGCGCATCGTGCGGACGTCCTCGATCACCGGCACGTTGTGCAGCACGCTCAGCCCCGGGGCCAGCAGACTGGCGGCCATCAGCTTCAGCGCAGAGTTCTTTGCGCCGGAGACCTCGATGTGCCCGGCCAGACGGGGTCCCCCCCGCACAAGGTACCGGGACTCTTCTTCCTCGAGGTTCAACAGCCTTCCTAGTCTCGCTGCACCACCCGTAGCCGGTTCTTCGCACGCTTGAGGGCCATGGATTCCCTGAACACGTCGACCTCCTCGCCATCCTCCGAAACGCCGCCTTGTTTCTGCGCTTCGAGACGCCGAGTGGCCCGCTCGAGGGCGGCTTCCGCTCGGGGCACGTCGATCTCCGAGGCCAGTTCGGCCGCATCGGCGAGGATGCTCACGTTGTCGAACTCCACCTTTGCGAACCCTTCCGCCACGGCCAGTACCATCCAGGAGCCGTCGAGGGCCTGGACACGGATCTCCCCCACCGTGAGCTGGGCCACCAGGGGGGCGCGCCGCGGCAGGATGCCGAGCTCGCCGCGCATCGCGGGCACCACGACCATGGCGACGTCACCCTCGAAGACCGGGCCGTCAGGGGCCACGATCTCCAGGCGCAGGAAGTGTCCCGTCGGCTCAGCCACGGGCTACTCCTCCTCCGCCTGGCCCCGCATCTGCCGAGCCTTTGCGACGGCTTCCTCGATCGAGCCGACCATGTAGAAAGCCTGCTCGGGCAGGTCGTCGTGCTTCCCCTCGACGATCTCTTTGAAACCTTTGACCGTGTCCTTGACCGCCACGTACGTACCCGGCTGCCCCGTGAACGCCTCGGCCACGAAGAACGGCTGGGAGAGGAAGCGTTCGACCTTGCGGGCGCGCTGGACGACACGCTTGTCTTCGTCGGAGAGCTCGTCCATGCCCAGGATGGCGATGATGTCCTGCAGGTCTTTGTAGCGCTGCAGTATCTCCTGCACCTGGGTGGCTACGTGGTAATGCTCTTCGCCCACCGCGTCCACCGAAAGGATGCGGCTGGTCGAGTCGAGCGGGTCCACGGCCGGATAAATGCCCTTCTCAGAGATGGCCCGCGACAGCACCGTGGTGGCGTCGAGGTGGGCGAACGAGTTGGCCGGCGCCGGGTCGGTGAGGTCGTCCGCCGGCACGTAGATGGCCTGCACCGACGTCACCGAGCCGTTGCGCGTGGAGGTGATGCGCTCCTGGAGTTCGCCCATCTCGGAGGCGAGGGTAGGCTGGTAGCCCACGGCAGACGGCATGCGGCCGAGGAGCGCGGACACCTCGGAGCCCGCCTGCACGAAACGGAAGATGTTGTCGATGAACAGCAGCACGTCCTGCCCACCCACGTCGCGAAAGTACTCGGCCATAGTGAGACCGGAGAGACCCACGCGCAGTCGGGCGCCGGGCGGCTCGTTCATCTGCCCGAACATCAGAGCGGTCTTGTTGATGACCCCCGACTCCTTCATCTCGAGATAGAGGTCGTTGCCCTCGCGGGTCCGCTCACCCACGCCGCAGAACACGGAGAGACCACCGTGTTGGGTCGCGATATTGTTGATGAGTTCCTGGATAAGCACCGTCTTGCCCACGCCGGCACCGCCGAACAGGCCTACCTTGCCACCCTTCACGTACGGCGCGAGCAGATCGATGACCTTGATCCCGGTCTCGAAGATCTCCGCGGTCGGCTGAAGGTCATCGAAGGTCGGAGCAGCACGATGGATGGGCCAGCGCTCGGTGTCGGCGGGCAGGGACTCTCCCTCATCGATAGGGTCGCCCGTCAGGTTGAAGAGCCGGCCGAGAGTAGCCTGCCCGACCGGGACCGTGATAGGGCTGCCGGTATCGGTGACTTCCATGCCCCGGGCAAGGCCGTCGGTCGAATCCATGGCCACCGCCCGCACCTTGTTGTCACCAAGGTGCTGCTGCACTTCGGCCACCAGGGAGACGCGCCCGCGGGCGGTCTCCACGTCGATCTCCAAAGCGTTGTAGATGGCGGGAAGCTCGTTCTCGGGGAACTCTACGCTGAGAACCACCCCGATGATCTCTACGATCCTACCTTTGCTCATCTTGTCCGTCTTCCTCCCTCTCAAGGGGAACGAGCCGCGCCCGACCCCGCTCCGTTGTCACGCCGGTCAGGACAGGGCGTCGGCTCCCGCGACCACTTCGAGGATCTCCTGCGTGATGGACGCTTGGCGCGCCCGGTTCATGGCTAGTGTAAGTGAGTCGATCATGTCGCCGGCGCTGTCGGATGCGTTGCGCATAGCGGTCATCCGAGCCCCATGTTCGCTGGCGGTACTCTCCAGCAAGGCCCGGTAGACGGCGATCTCGACATAACTGGGGAGCAGCTGGTTGAGAATCACCTCGGCCGGCGGCTCGAACTCGAAATCCAGATGCGGAGCCGCTTCCGAGACGGCATCCCTGCCCATCACTTCTTCCTGGATGGGCAGGATCACCTGCTCGGTGACCCGCTGCTCGATCGCCGACACGAAGTGGTTGAAGACGAGCACTACTCGGTCCACACGTCCGGCGGTATATAACTCGGTCAAGTGGTTGGCGATGGACTGAGCATCGAGGAACGACGGTCTATCGGTGATGCCAAGGTAAGAGTTGACCACCGCCTGGTGTTGGAAGCGAAAGGTGCCCGCACCCTTCTTGCCTACCACGACCAGATCGACCTCCACTCCCTCCGCTTGGTGGGACCGCATGATGTGCTGGGCCGTGCGCACGATGTTCGAGTTGAAGGCTCCGCACAGTCCCCGGTCGGCGGTGAGAGCGACAACGGCCGCACGACGCACCTCGTCGTGCTGGGCGAGGAGCGGGAACCCCGCTGTGTCCACCTCGACATGGCTTGCCATGTCGGCGATGAACTCGTTCATGCGTATCGCGTAGGGCCGCGTCGCCTCGATGCGCTGCGCAGCCCGACGAAGCCGGGCCGCAGCCACCATCTCCATGGCCTTGGTGATCTTCTTCGTGCTCTGGACGGAGCTGATCCGCCGCTTGATATCTCTCTGACTCGACATTCCAGTCCCTGGCTCTGAGCTTATGCGCCGGCCGCGACAGCGGCGCCCGCATCCGGGACTGCATAGTCCGCTTTGTACGTGCGGATGGCCTCGTGAAGCTTAGCGGCCGTCTCGTCGGAGAGATCTCTCTCGGCGCGGATGGCTTCTCCGATCGCCCCGTGCTCTGCACGCAGATAGTCGCGCATGCCGGCGTTGAAGTCGACGATCCTCTCGACCTCGACGTCGTCGAGGTATCCTTGCGTAGCAGCGAAGATGACGACTACCTGGTCTTCGACCGGCCAGGGGGAGTACTGAGGCTGGTTCAGTGTCTCGACGAGTCGCTCACCCCGGCTCAGCGTCTTCTGAGTCTCGGGATCGAGTTCGGAGCCGAACTTCGCGAAGGCTTCCAGCTCGCGGAACTGCGAGAGGTCCAGACGCAGGCGCCCTGCCACCTTCTTCATGGCCTTGATCTGGGCGTTACCTCCCACCCGGGAGACCGAGATGCCCACGTTGATGGCCGGCCGGATACCGGAGTAGAAGAGGTTCGACTCCAGGAAGATCTGCCCGTCGGTGATCGAGATCACGTTCGTCGGGATGTATGCAGAGACATCGCCGGCCTGAGTCTCGATGATGGGCAGGGCGGTTAGTGAGCCCCCACCCTCCTTCTCGGAGAGCTTGCAGGCCCGCTCGAGCAGGCGGCTGTGGAGGTAGAAGACGTCGCCCGGAAAGGCCTCGCGCCCCGGGGGGCGCCGCAGCAGCAGCGACATCTGCCGGTAGGCGTCGGCCTGCTTGGAGAGGTCGTCGTAGATACAGAGGGCGTGCTTGCCCTTGTAGGTGAAGTACTCGCCCATAGCGCACCCCGCGTAGGGCGCGATGTACCGCAGCGGAGCGGCTTCCGACGCGGGCGCCAGAATTACGATCGTGTAGTCCATGGCACCGTCCTCTTCCAGGCGCGCCACCACCTGCCGCACGGTGGATGCCTTCTGGCCGATCGCCACGTAGACACAGACGACGTCCTGACCCCTCTGGTTGATGATCGCGTCGACCGCGATGGCCGTCTTCCCCGTACCGCGGTCGCCGATGATGAGCTCCCGCTGCCCCCGGCCGATGGGGATCATGGAGTCGATAGCCTTGAGGCCCGTCTGCAAAGGCTCCTTTACCGGTTGCCGCCGGATAACGCCGGGGGCTTTGAACTCCACCGGACGGTACTCGGACGCTTGGATCTCGCCCTTCCCGTCGAGAGGCATTCCCAGCGGGTTGACCACGCGGCCGATGAGGGCCTCGCCGACCGGCACCTGCATGACCCGACCGGTGCGCTTGACCATGTCGCCCTCTTTGACGAGGTTGACATCCCCGAAAAGGACGGCCCCGATGCTGTCTTCCTCCAAGTTGAGGGCCAGGCCGGTCACCCCATTGGGCAGGTCGAGCATTTCAGAGGACACGGCATTATCCAACCCGTGGATGCGGGCGATCCCGTCGCCGACCATCACGACTGTGCCCACCTCCTGCAGGTCGACTTCAGCCTCATAGTCCCTTATCTGGGACTTGAGGACGGCGGTTATCTCCTCAGGACGCAGCTTCAACTGAACCCTCCAACCGTGCTGTGGGACTGACAAGACGGGCGCGCAGCTGCTCCAGTCGATGCCGGATGCTGGCGTCGGCGATCCGATCACCTACGCGAAGCTTCACTCCGCCGACGATATCGTCGTCCACCGTGACCGTGAGTTCTACTCGTTTCTCGAGGGCGGCCTCGAGGGCCTTGCGGACCTGTTCCTGCACCGGCTCGGGGACACTGACGGCAGTGGTCATCTCTACTTTGACCACTCCGGCCTCGGCCTCGACCCGCTGCACGAAGAGGCCGCAGGCCTCCTCGACGGCGGGCTCTCTATTCTTGTCGATCATCACTTTCAGGAAGTTGACGACGAGGGGGTCCGCCCCCTCAAGAAGTGCGACCACAACGGATTTCTTCTGCTCGACCTCTATCTCCTCGCTCAAGAACACGGCCCGCAGTTCGGCCGACGATGCGAGGGCGGAAACGAACGCGGTCAGACCGGCGTGAACCCCCTCGACGCTTCCGGCTTCCGCAGCCGCTTCATACAGCGCCCGTGCGTACACTTTGGCTATGCCCGTATCGCTCAAGAGTCTCCTAATTCTCGCTGACCTTGCTCAGGTCGATCTCGGCGATGGCTTCCTCGATCATACGCATGTGGTCGGCGTCGGAGAACGACCTTCTGCTGACTTTCTCAGCGGCGGCCATGGTAAGCGTGGCCACCTCCTGCTTGATCTGCTGAAGGGCCTGCTGGGTCTCCCGCTCGATCTGCTGTCGCGATTTCTCCAAACCACGCTCCGCCTGCAGTCGTGCCTCCTCCAGGATCTCGGCCTTGGTGGTCTCACCCACCTTGCGAGATCGCTCCAGGATCTCCTCGGCCTCGCGGCGCGCGAGGGCAAGCTGCTCCTTGTAATCAGCCAACATGGCGTGGGCTTCATCGCGCAGGCTCTCGGCTTCCACGATCGAGCCTCGGATCTCGTCCTGCCGCTTCTTCTGCATAGCCAACAGAGGCCCGAACGCAAACTTGTACAAGACCGCCATCAAGATGAGGAAGGTGACGACCGACCACACGAACAGTCCCGGCGATATCTCGAAGATCTTCATGCTCGACTCAAGCTCTCCTCCGTTGATGATCGCGCCGGGGGACCCGATGGGCCCCCCGGCGCGCCGGTAGCTTCTGCTAGCAGGCTGGTGAAGAATGACGCTTCGGCGCCCAGGCGCGATGGGCACGCGCGAGACAAGGACCAAAGGAAGCGCTCGTAGCGGCGCTACGAGCACGACCCAGGACGCCGTATCGCGCCGTCCAGTGCGTTCCGGGGGCCAAGGCTTCTATCTCCAATAACCTCCTAGCCCGCGATCGCCAGAAGGATGGCGATGACGAACGCGTAGAGGGCCAAGGCTTCAGCCAAGGCGACCCCGATGATCATGGCGGTCCGGATGTCGCCGGAAGCCTCGGGCTGCCGGGCGATGGCGTCGGCGGTCCGGCCGGTCATGTAGCCGATGCCGAGGCCGGGGCCCAGGGTCGCCAGGCCCATTCCCAGGCCGGCGGCGAGCTTTGCTGCTGTTTCTGCATCCACGGGTTGCTGCTCCTTTCTTTGAGGTACGCCTAGTGGCCCGCGTAGATCGCGGACTCTATGTAGATCACCGAGAGGAGCGAGAAGATGTACGCCTGGATAAAGGCTACAAAGATCTCAAACCCGTTCATAGCTACCACGAACGCGAGGGGGGGGAGTGCGATCAGGTAGCTCGAGAACTTCAGCACCAGGCCCAGCATCACGAGGATGACCAAGTGGCCGGCGATGGTGTTCCCGAAAAGCCGGATGGCTAACGACAGGGGTTTGAACAACTCGCCCATCAGGTGAACCAAGAAGAAGACGACGTTCAAAGGGATCGCCAGTGCCTTCGGCACCCCGGGCGGCGTAAGCCACGAGCCGAGATAGCCCCGCGCGCCGTGCCGTTTGAATCCCTGGAACTGCGTGACGCAGAACACGACGAAGGCCAGACCGAACGTCACGTTGATATTGGCGGTGGGAGTGATCGGCTTCATGAAGATGGGCTTCGGGATGAGGCCGACGATATTCATGGTGAAGATGTAGGTGAACAGGGTCAGAATGATGTAGTAGTACTTCTTCCCCTTCTCGCCGATCTGGCCGGTCAGATGGCCGGTAGCGAAGTTCATCAACGATTCCGCGGTCACCTGCAGACGGTCGGGCTCCCTCTTGAGGCGCCTGGCGACCACGAAAAAGAAGATGAAGACTATGGCCGCCGAGATCCACATATAGACGACCGTGTTCGTGATGGAGAAGTCAAACGGGCCGACGGTCGGAAGTGTAACGATGTTCTGAACACTCAGCTCATGTAGAGCCTCGGTGATCTTGTTCGCTTCGGCTTCAGCGGCCACGCGGCAATCCTCCTACGGCAGAAGATGAGGGGATGAAGCCGCCGGACGCCCCCCGGCGGCGAAGCGATACAGGGCGTATCCGCCCAGCAGTGTGAAGACGACCACGAACGTGATCGCTACCACCACGAGATCCAACGGCGTCCAGACGCGCACCACATAGAACACGGCGCCGACGGACATCAGGCGGGCGAGGAACGCGCCAACGGAGAGCAGCGCGAAACCGCGATCGAACCGTTTCGACATCCATGACTGCGATCGGGCCGAAGACATGTGGTAGACAACGGCCACAACGACGCCTACCAAGACCGATGCGATGGTTACGCCCAGAGTCACCCTCCGTTCAAACCTGATTGCCCCCCCCGTGATCGGGCGGCAGCTTCTTCTTCTCCCGTTCCGCTCGGTCGGCCGCAAGAAGCACGCGGATGAACATCCAGAAGCCGATGCCCGCTCCGACGAAGACGCCCCCCACCATGAACCAGGGGCCGGTGCCCAGCAGACGGTCGACCCCGTACCCGATGCCTGTGAACACAAGAACATAGGCGACGAGCGTGAACCCTGCGCCGCTCACCTGCGACAGGTCTCTCATCGGGTCCCTGCTCATGCAAGAGCCGCCCGTATGATAGCGGGTCCGTTTGGCCTTGGCAAGAACGTCACGAAGTCTCCTCGGGGTCCGATTCCCCCTCGCCGGCGTCGTCGGACCGCTCAGCGGTGACGGGCGCGGGCCAACGCCCCGTGAGCTTCCTCCAGCGCAGGATCTCGAGTTCGTATGCCAGCAGCGCCGAGACGACCACCGCGACCCCTGCAGCTACAGCTGTCAACCAGACAGGGGCAAAACGCATGCTGAGGGCGACAACGCTCATCAGAGCCGACCAGGAATAGAGGATGATGACGGTCTGCCGCTGCGAATAGCCCAGATTGGCAAAGCGGTGGTGCAGGTGCCCCCGGTCGGCGATATAGATCGGCTGACGGTTCTTGATGCGCCGAAGGATGGCGAACCCTGTATCGAAGATGGGGATGCCGAGCACCAGCAGCGGGATGACCAAAGCCACCGCTGCCACCCCTTTGAGGAAACCCTGCAGGGTGATGGCGGCCAGCAAGAAGCCCAGCAGCATGGAGCCCGAGTCGCCCATGAAGATGCTGGCCGGGTAGAAGTTGTGCCGGAGGAACCCCGTCGTCGCCCCGGCGGTGATGGCGGCCAACACTCCGACGTCGATGCGACCCAGTGAGATCGCGATGACGGAGAACGTCACCGCACTGATGGCGCACACGCCCGCGGCGAGACCATCCATGCCGTCGATGAAATTGACGATGTTCATGATCGCCACAACCCATATCAGACTGAACGGGACGCCGACCCAGCCGAGTACCACTATGCCCACGCCGGGAAGGGTGATGGTCTCCAACCGAACCCCATAGAGCACCAGGATGCCCGCGACCACGAACTGCAGGCCGAACTTGACGAACGGCCTCATGCCCCGCACGTCGTCGAGCACTCCGACCAGTGTGATGAGCGAGGCCCCCACCAAGATGCCCCGCATCGGGCCCTCCGACGAGATGAGCAGCAGGCTCGGAATGATCACCCCGAAGTAGATGGCTATGCCGCCCAACCGCGGCGTCGGCTGCGAGTGGATCTTGCGCGCCGAGGGAGCATCGAGGGCGCCCATGCGCCACGCAAGCTCGGCCACTACAGGGGTGAGCGCCCAGGTGATGACCATGGCGAGACCGAGACCGGCGAATGCGCGCCAGGTATCGGCGACAAACTCGGATAGAGACTTCACGTGTCCCCGGCCACACCCTCGAGCCGGGTGCCGGCCTCGGCGAACACTTCCTGAGCGAGGCCGTCCGGATACGGGCCGGCGAAGTGCACCACTTCGATGCCGGCGTTGACCAGCATCTTTGCGCACACCACGCAGGGTTGGTGGGTGCAGTAGACCTCAGCCCCCGCGATGGCGGCCCCGTGGTAGGCGGCTTGGATGATGGCGTTCTGCTCGGCGTGAAGGCCGCGACAGAGTTCGTGCCGTTCGCCGGAGGGCACGCCGAGCTCGTCCCTGAGACACCCCCGCTCCGCGCAGTGAGTGAGCCCCCGCGGAACCCCGTTGTAGCCGGTGGCGAGGATCTGCCGGTTCTTCACCAGCACCGCGCCCACATGGCGACGCACACACGTGGAGCGGGTAGACACCACCTGGGCTATCTCCATGAAGTAGCTCTCCCAACTGGGGCGCACGATACGTTCCCCCCAGCGGCCGAGAACTCAGCGCGCGCCGGACAGACGGTCGCCGGCGCCGCCCATGCCGGGGAGGATGTAGTTGTACAGGGGATACGACTCGGTCAGGGCCCTGGCCCGCGCACGGAGGCGGGCGATCCGTTCTTCGGTGGCCTCGTGCGTAAGGACTTCGGCGATAATACGTCCCACCTCGCGCGCTTCGTCCAGCCCGAAGCCTCGAGTCGTCATGGCGGGTGTGCCCACCCGCAGACCCGAGGTGACTGTGGGAGGCCGTCTGTCACCGGGCACCGCGTTCTTGTTAGCGGTGATGCCCACGTCGCGGAGCAGGTCTTCCGCCCGCATGCCCGTCATCTCGCTGCCGTTGAAGTCGATGAGCATCAAGTGGTTGTCCGTGCCGCCGGAGACCAGTTGCAGCCCGCCCGCCAGGAGTTCTTGGGCCATGGCCTGTGCGTTCGCAACCGTGCGGCGCTGCCTCTCCCGGAACTCCTCGGTGCCGGCCAGATAGAAACAGACCGCCTTGCCCGCGATAACGTGTTGCAGGGGTCCTCCTTGGAGCCCCGGGAACACGGCCTTGTCCAGACGGGCCGCGTCCTCAGAACGGCAGAACACCGTGCCGCCTCGTGGTCCGGCCAACGTCTTGTGGGTGGTGGAACTCACCCACTCGGCCAGTCCGAAGGGTGACTGGTGCACCCCGGCGGCGACGAGGCCCGCTATGTGGGCCATATCGACCATCAAGACGGCGCCAACCTCGTCAGCGATGGTTCGGAATGCGGCGAAATCGATCTCCCGAGGGTAGGCGCTCGCACCGGCAACGATCATCTTCGGCCGCACTTCGAGAGCCTTGTCTCGCACCTCGTCGTAGTCGATGCGGCCGGTATCCTCGCGCAGGCGGTAGTGATGGAAAGTGTATTCCCGTCCGGAGAAGTTCACCTTGAGCCCGTGTGTGAGATGGCCCCCATGTTCCAAACGCATGGAGAGCACCGAATCGCCATGCTCCAGCGCGGCGAAATACACGGCCTGGTTCGCCGATGACCCGGAGTGAGGCTGCACGTTGGCGTGCTCCGCCCCGAACAGGTCTTTGGCGCGCTCGACGGCAAGCGTCTCGACTGCGTCGACCACTTCGCAGCCGCCGTAGTAGCGCTTGGCCGGGTAGCCCTCCGAGTACTTGTTGGTGAGAACGCTCCCCACCGCCTCGAGCACCGCCCGGGGGGTGAAGTTCTCCGACGCTATCAACTCGATGTTGTCCTGCTGCCGCCGGAGTTCCCGTTCGATCAACCCAGAGATGGCCGGGTCGGTCTGCTCCAGTGGCTGCTCGTGGTAGCTCGCGGTCACGTCTGCTCCTCCGGCCGAGGTTCATCGCAGGTCCTCACGCCCGTCAGCATCTGGACCCGGCGCTGATGCCGGCCGCCTTCGAAGTCGGTCTCGAGCCACGCACGTAGTATGTCAACCGCGGCCCCGTAACCCAGGACCCGAGCGCCCAAACAAAGGACGTTCGCATCGTTGTGGGCCCGCGCCATGCGTGCGGAGAAGGCCTCGCTCACCGATACGGCACGGATGCCGTCGATCTTGTTGGCGGCGATGGCCATGCCGGTGCCCGTGCCGCAGATGAGCACACCCATGTCGGCCTCTCCCGCCACGATCGCACACCCGACCTTGAGCGCGAATGTAGGGTAGTCCACACTGGCAAAACCGTTGGTGCCCATATCGATGACCGTATGACCCCGAGCTCCGAGTGCCTCTACGATCGGCTCTTTCAGAGGGAATCCGGCGTGGTCGCAACCTATCGCGTAGCGCATAGCCCTTCCTTGCTTGATGGCATCGCCAAGAATAGCAGATGGGTCGCTCGGGCCGACCGCTGCCGTACTGAAGACGCCGATGCACGCATCTCACCCGAGTGTCATCGTGATCCGCTCCAGGATCACGCGGGCCGGCACCGCCCCCTCGCGCACGACGACCGCCTGTTTCCCGGAGCCAAGCGGCCGCAGGTCGACCACGGTGGAGGCCGCTGTAACCGAGGCGATCGCGGGCGACGCGGCGCCGCCGCCAACTTCCCCAGCCACACCTGAAGCTCCGCCCGCATCGACTGCGGCGATGCAATGAGTCAGCAGCACGGGATCGACTTCGTCCGCGGTGGCGGCGTCAGGGCCGCCGCTGAGATTGGCCGAAGTGGTCGCCAGAGGCAGGTCGAGCGCGGCGAGGAGGGACAACAGAGCCGCATCGGCCGGTACGCGCACGCCGAGAGAGGTCTCTGTCCCCACCAGACGGAGACGTTCGACGGCGGTCGAGACCACGAACGTATACGGTCCGGGCAAGAGATCCTCCAGCACCCGAACGGTCGGGGGGTCGAGGTCGGGAAGAGCCGCCTTCACCGCGACGACCGACGGAAAGATCACCGCCAAAGGCCGCTCCTCATCTCTGCCCTTCGCGTCGAACAGACGGCGAACACCGGTCGGACTGTTCCAGGCGGCGGCGAGTCCGTACACGGTGTCGGTCGGTACGCCCAGTATCGCTCCCGCGGCGAGGGATCCTGCCAGGGTGGCCACGGCGGCGGCGTCGAGATCGTCCACTCGGATGCGCAGCGTACCAGGCATGACCGCACTGATGATGCGCTCCTTGCCCGAGAGGTCCTTGGTCGTCGACGTTTGGGCGAAACCCGCCTCCTGCGCGAGACCGGCCACCGCCGACGCCTGGGTGTCGCCCACCTCGACGAAGAGAGCGCCGCCCGGCCCGAGCGCCGCGGCGGCCTGGGGCAGCAGGCGACGATAGCAGTCGAGCCCGTCCGGCCCTCCCCGCAGGGCGAGCGGCGGCTCGAAGTCGCGTATGTCGGGGCCCAGGTCTCCATACTCGGGCAGCGAGACATACGGAGGATTGCTCACCACTACCCTCAGGGAGCCCGGTTCGACTCCGGTGAGGAGATCGGTCTCGCGGAACTCGACCAGGTCGCCGAGGCCGAGGGCATCCCGGTTCCTCGCGGCGACCGCCAGCGCCGCCGGGGACACATCGGTGCCAAGCACGCGTACCTGCTCCTCCTGAGCGAGGCTCAGGGCGATGGCCCCACTGCCCGTGCCAACGTCGGCGACGCGCGGCACCCCGGCCGGCTCCGGCGGCACTAGGGGGCGTTCACGCAACCACGCACGCACGGCGTCGACAAGTTCCTCGGTCTCCGGCCGCGGGATCAGCACGTCGGGAGTGACTTCGAGCTTCAGATACCGAAAGTTCGCCCGGCCAAGGATGTACGCGACCGGCTCGTGACGCGCACGGCGGGCGATCAACGCTCGATACGCCCCCACCTCGGCATCATTCAGGGGCCGATCGAACTCGGTGAAGAGACGGATGCGCTCCAAACCGAGCGCTTCGCCAAGCAGGAGTTCGGCGTCGAGCCGCGGCGAGGACGAACCCCTCGTGGACAGGAACTCGGCGGAGACGGAGAGCAGGGAGGCGATTGTCCAGGCGGCCATCAGGCGTCTCCGTCGCCGGGCCGGCTCACGACCGACCTACAGTCGGGCCGCGTCGAATTGCTCCGCGCGATTCTGAGCCTGGAGGGCCTCGGTGAACTCCTCGAGTTCACCTTCAAGGACGGCCTCCATGCGATGCGAGGTCAGCCCGATGCGGTGGTCGGTGACGCGGCCCTGTGGGAAGTTGTACGTGCGCACTTTCTGGGCCCGGTCACCGGTGCCCACCTGACTGCGACGCAGACTCGCCTCCTTGGCGTCCTTCTCGGCCTGGGCGGCGTCGTAGAGACGGGCACGCAGGATCCGCAGCGCGCGCTCCTTGTTCTGCAACTGCGACTTCTCGTCCTGGCACGAGACCACCAGACCGGTAGGCAGGTGGGTGATACGCACCGCCGAATCGGTGGTATTCACCGACTGGCCCCCTGGTCCCGTGGAACGGTACACGTCGATGCGCAGCTCGTTGGGGTCGATGGTGATCTCGACCTCCTGCACCTCCGGCAGCACGGCGACCGTGACGGTGGATGTGTGGATGCGACCCGTCGACTCGGTCACGGGTACGCGTTGCACCCGGTGGACACCCGACTCGTACTTCAACACCCCGTAAGCCCCCCGGCCTTTCACCTCGAAGATGATCTCCTTCAGGCCGCCGAGGGGCGATTCGCTGGTGGTCAACACTTCCACCTTGTAGCGCAGGCGCTCGGCGTATTTTGTCAGCATGCGGGTAATCTCGGCCGCGAAGAGGGCGGCTTCGTCGCCCCCCGCGGCGGAACGCACTTCCACGATCGCGCTCTTCTCGTCTCGAGGATCCTTTTCGACCGTGGCGGCGCGCAGTTCGGCCTCCAGACGTTCTCTCGCCTCTCGGGCTGTGGCGCGTTCCTCCAGCAGGTAGTCGCGCATATCCGGGTCGAGGTCGGCCTCTTTCAGCATCGCGGCGGCATCGGCTTCGGCAGCCTGGGCGGCCAGGTACTCCGTTGCCATGCGATGGGGCTCCGACAGATCAGCGTGGGCTTTCGACACCTCGGCGTACCGGTTGGGGTCATCGAAGATCGTGGGGTCGGAGAGCTCCCGCGTGAGCGCTTGGTGTTTCTCCTCTATTTCGCCGACGAGCCGTTCGATCATCCGCCCGACTCCTGCGCCAACCGCCATGACGCCACGCCCTGCGGCACGGGCTCACCACCGGCTTCTACGCGCAGCACCTCCTGAAGCACGGCGATGGCCACCTCTACCTCGCCCGCGTCGGGTTCCCGCGTGGTGAGACGCTGGAGGGCCAAGCCCGGCCACGACACGATCCGCGCGAACGTGCCCTTCTGGTGACGCCCTGCGTACCGGATCACCTCGTAGGCCAACCCCGCCACCAGTGGGATGCCCACCAGCCGCGAAACGACCAGCCAGAGCAGGCTGGGTTTGCCCACCACCGAGAAGACCAAGATGGCCACAACCATCACCACGAGCAAGAAGGCCGTTCCGCAGCGCGGGTGACGGGTCGTGAACCGGCTCACGTGCTCGACGTCCAGAGGCTCTCCGTGCTCGTAGGCATGGATGGTCTTGTGTTCGGCCCCATGGTATTCGAAGACCCGGCGCAGGTCGGGCAAGAACGAGATGAGACCGACGTATGCCAAGAAGATGGCGATGCGGATGAGCCCTTCCACAAGATTGAACACGAACGGGTTGCTGAACGTGTCCTCGAAGTACTTGACCACCGCAAGGGGGATGACGATGAACAGCCCCACCGCGAACACGATCGCCACGCTGAAGGTGATCGCCAGCTCCTTCCAGCCGAGGGAGGACGGCTCCTCCACTCCCTCCGCCGACTCTCCGGTGCCGGAATCAGACGACGTCTGCCCCTCGAGGCTGTAGTCGGCTGACAGACGCAGCGCGCGGATGCCCAGCGTGAGCGACTCCACAAGCACCCCCACACCCCGCACCACCGGCGTCTTCAACGCCGGATACCGACGGGCAAGGGGAACCAGTGGGAACGAGTGGCAGGAGATGTCACCCGACGGTCTGCGCACCGCGAGACCCCACGAGTTCTTGCCCCGCATCATGACGCCCTCCAAGACGGCCTGGCCGCCGATGGGGTCGATGGCATCGTGGTGTCCGGAGCAGTCCGGCGTCTCGCACGGCTCGGGCTCCGACGTACCCGCGGCAAGCAGCCCCAAGGCCAGGCTGCGCCCGGCCGTAAGGGCCACGTCCCCGCTGCGCGACAGCGCCTTCGCCACCATGCCTCCGGCCGGGATCATGCGCGCTCGCCCTCCCACATGGACAGGTTATCGACCCGCCTCACCTCGTGACACCGGCGGCAGCGGGCCTGATACGACTCCATGGCCCCCACCTTGATCAGCGGATCGTGTTCGGAGGCCGGCCTGCCGTCGACCAGCCGTTGAGTGCGCGATGCCGGGGCGCCGCACACGGAACATATGGCCTGCAACTTGTCGACGAACTCCGCTACGGCGAGGACCGCCGCCATGGGGCCGAATGGCAGCCCGCGAAAATCCTGATCGAGCCCGGCCACGATCACCCGCTTGTCCCTGTCGGCGAGGAACTGGACCACCGGGAGCAGGTCGTCGTCCAGGAATTGAGCCTCGTCCACGGCCACGACGTCGGCTTCTTCGATTCCCGGCAGCACCAGTACCTCGTCGGCCCGCATGACGGAATATGCCTGCCACGAGCGACCGTCATGAGTGCTCACCCGGTCGAGTTCGTAGCGCACGTCCAAGGCCGGTTTCACCACGAGGACCGCCTGGCCGGCGATCTCCGCGCGCCGCAAGCGCCGCATGAGTTCTTCGCTCTTGCCACTGAACATGCTGCCGCATATGACTTCGACCCAGCCGTCTCGCTGGGAGATGCGACGCATCAAGCCACGCCGGCGCGGACAGGTTGCTCAAGATTGACGTCTTGCTGCCGGGGCGCGATGGGGGCCAAGGCTTCGATTTTCAGCAGCCTCCTAACCGGGATGGGAAGGCGAGAAGCCGCCGATCACCGCGACCGACGTGAGATCCATGGCGGCGATCTCGTCACCCGAATACTCCTGCCCACAGGTCATCTTGCCTTCGGGACACTCGTCGGTGATGCACCCTGGACCGGTGCCCTCGAACAGCACCGGAGCGATACCCAGAGCCAAGTGCCGCATCGCCCAGGCCAGCCGGTTGATCTCCCACTGGGCCCGCCGGCAACAACGCACACGGAAGAAGTGACGTAACTCCCGGGCGTTCATGGTCACTACGATCTTCGTCTCGGCCGCGTTGGGGAGCACGAATCGTGCGTCCTCCTGCACGGTCTCCTTCCCATACCCCTGGGCCAACCCGATCTCGACCAGCCGGTCATAGGCATCGCGGGCCTGCCCCATCGCACGCACGAACACCTCGCGGGCCTCCGGCACCTGTTCGATCTTGGGAGGGATGACGAAGTCGTCGCCCGAGCTGAAACGCACGTAGCGCTGCGACTGCTGATTATACGAAGCCAGCCGGTGCCGGACCAGCTGATGGGAACACGCTCGGCTTATCCCATCTACGGCAAACGTGAAGGAGGAGTGCTCCAACGCACTGTGATGACCTGAGCGCACAAGGATGCGCACCATACGGGCAACGTCGTCGGCCGTCATCTCCTCGGCCAGTCCGGCCGCACTCACGGGTGCGTAACAGAGACGTCCGGCGGCCGCCACCGTCCGGTCCGGCGTGGGGGTGTGCTGCAGGAGCGTGACCTTGAGGGCGCTGGGCACGGCGTCAGATTCTCGTAGGGGCATCACTCGACGCCGACGGCGGGAAGGAGTCCGAAGACCCCCGCGACGGGGCGGAGTCTCTGCCTGGCCCCTACTTCGTGGTGGATCGCCCGAATTTCTTGTTGAACCGCTCCACCCGCCCACCGACGTCGACCAACCGCTGCTTTCCTGTGTAGAAGGGATGGCAGACGGAGCAGATCTCCACCTTGATCTCCGGAAGAGTGGAACGAGTCACGAACGTCTCACCACACGAGCACGTGACCTTGCTCTCGACATACTCGGGATGAATATCAGGCTTCACAGGTCCTCCTATGAACGACCACCGAGGGGCGGCCATGCTGTACAAGGTGTGTACTCCACGGCGACACGGGTCGATCCCGCCGTGCCGGGAGGGCACAGTATGATAGCACGCCCGAAGGCGAAACGGGGCCCAGCCTACCCCTCATCCCCAGCCGCCGGCTCCGCGGCACGCAGCTGCTCGAGGGTCGATCTCGCGATCGCCAGCGCCTCCGCCCGGCCGGCGATCTCCCCCGATTCCCAGGCCAAGGCCACCTCACGCACGAGCCGACCCACCAATGGCCCGGGTGCGAGGCCCAACTCGGCCATCAGGTCGTCTCCGGTGACCGGCGGCCGGGGGATTCCGGCCAGTGTCCGTCCACGCCAGCCCTCCATCAATTCCCCGGCCACCGCCAGATGACGTGCCAGGTGGCGAGGTTCGGTGCGGGGTCCCCGGGTCGCCAGCCTGTCGGCTACGGACACCATGATCACCTCCGGTTCCCAGGGAGCCGCATCCCATAGATAGCGCACCACCGAACGAGGCGTCGGTGGATCCTCGTGCTGCAGAAAGCCGAGGGCGAGGTGTCGCTCGACCACGCGACGCACGAGGGACGTAGCAGCCACCGAGCAGCGCAGGCGGGCGCAGATGCCCTCGGCCACCGGCCCACCAAGCTCGGTATGGCCCCAGAACATCACCCGACCCTGGTCGTCGAGCGCCCTGGTCTGCGGCTTTGCCACGTCGTGCAGCAGAGCCCCCACGCGCAACGCGACCGGGCGCGGCATTACGCCGTCGACCGGCCGCGCCAGCCGTGCCGCCAGCAGTTCTCCGGATCGCTCGAAGTACGCGCCTGGTGCCTCGATCAGATCATCGAGCCGCTCCATCGTGTTCAGCGTGTGGCCGTAGACGTCCAGGTGATGGAACGGGCTCTGTCCGACCCCGTGCAGAGCCGTGACCTCGGGAAGAAAGACGTCGAGCAGGCCCAGATCCGCCCACCGTTCGACGGCGGTGGCGGAGCGCCCGGCAGACAGCGTCAACACCACCTCCGAGAGAACGCGCTCCGCCGCCGTCTCCCGCAGCCTCCGTGCCTCCGCCCGAGCCAACTCGCGTAGCGCCGGGTCGAGGGTGAGATCCAGTGTGTGGGCCAGCCGGACGGCCCGCAACAACCGCAGCGGGTCGTCGGCGAAGATGCGCGGGCTCACGGCGACCAACCGCCGCTGCTCCAGATGTCCGCGACCTCCGAACGGGTCGATCAATGCTCCGCCGGCCGCCGGGAGGGCCATTGCGTTGACCGTGAAGTCCCGCAGAGCCAGGTCGGCCGCCAAACTACCCCCCCGCATGGCCGCCACGTCCATGTGCCCGGGGGAACCGACCACTCGATAGGCGCCCCACTCACGCGAAAGCGCGAACCACGGGAGACCCGAGCGGGCGGCCACCGCAGCCGCGATGGCACGGGGATCGTCGTCGACCACCACGTCCACGTCGGTGCCGGGCCGCCCCATCTGCCGGTCGCGGACGGTGCCGCCGACCAGCCAGCCGGCGCCGCCTCGTTCCCGGAGCACGGCGCGGAGCGCCTCGAGCAGCACGACCGCCGCTACTTCTTGCCGCCCTGCTGTCGGCGCATTCGCCGGGAATAGAGGAAGTTCTCCCAAAAATAGACGAACCCCGTATACATGGCGAAGAACACCAAGACGTAGATAGCGGCCGCCCACCACACCGGAAGAGACGAACGGAAGAACACCCACATGACGACCACGTAGACCGCAGTCAAGACGGCACCCTGTATGAGAGCGCGCTTGAGGCTGGGGCGCGCGGGTCCAGATGTGCGTGTGCGTGATCGCTGCTGGGTCTGGCGCGCCGCCCGCCGTTGTTCCTTCTTGGCCATGAGCCTACTCTCCCGGTTGTGGTAGCACCCCCACGTACTCGCGCTTCACGCGGGCCGTAAGGGAACAGGTCACTTCGTAGTTGATCGTGCCGACGATTGCCCCGAGTTCCTCCGCCGTGACGCGTTCGTCTCCTTGACGCCCCAGCAACACGACCTGGTGGCCGAAGCCGACCGGGGCGTCGCGGCCCACCTCGACCAGGAATTGATCCATGCATACGTTTCCCACGCGAGGATACCGCCTGCCGCCTATCAGCACGTCGCCCTCGTCCGACAGCCGGCGGAAGAACCCATCTCCGTAGCCGATGGGCACCAGAGCCACCCGCGTGGGACGGGAGGCCCGCCACCCGGAGGGACGGGTCCAAGAGTAGCTCACGCCTTGGCCCGCCTCGATGTCCCGCAGAGCGGCCACATAGCTGGTGAGCGTCAGGGCCGGCGCCAGGCCGTCCACATCGGGGTCCCGCTGGAACGGCGACATGCCGTACAGCGCGAGGCCGCAGCGCACAGCATCGAAATGGGTGGCGGGATCGCGCAACGTGGCCGCCGAGTTGGCGGCGTGGACCACAAGGCCGGGGAAGCGCCTGCGCAGAGGCGCCGTGCTCTCCGCGAAGAGCGCCAGTTGCCGGTTGAGGAACTCGGGGTCGTCGTCGGCGGTCGCAAAGTGGGTCATCACGGCCGCCGGTTCGAGCCACGGATCGGCCGCGATCGTCTCGAGCAGGCCGGGCAGGGCATGCGGTTCCACACCCAGGCGATGCATTCCTGTGTCGACCTTGATGTGCAATCTCACCCGGCACTCCAAGCGCCGAGCGGCTTCCGAGACCGAGGGCACGAACTGCGTGGACCAGACGGCGCACTCGGCCCCGCTCGCGACCGCCTCCTCCAACTGATCGTCGAGCACCGGCCCCATGATCAGCACGCCCCGACCCAGTCCGGCATCTCGGAGTTCCCATGCTTCCTCTGTGGTCGTGACGGCAAGGCCCCGGGCACCGGCCTCCAGGGCGGCCCGGGCCACCTGCACGGCCCCGTGCCCGTACCCGTCGGCCTTCACGACGGCGATCAGTCTGGCGGGATCGGCCAACCGCGAGCAGAGCAGCGCCACATTGTGACGTATCGCCGCCAGGTCTATCGTCGCACGGGCTCGGTACACGGAGTCAGGCCTGAGCGGACGCTATGGCCTTCACCACATCTGCCCGGGTGATGATACCGACCAACCGGCCTTCGTCGAGTACAGGCACCCGGTTGACATCACTGTCGGCCATCAGGGTCGCGACGTCGTATACCGAGGCATCGGGCCCGACGCTTACGACCTCCGGACTCATTATGTCGGCCACCTTGGTGCCGAATGTCCGCCGGAACCGCTCCTCGAACTTCTTCATGCTCTCGAGATAGATGGTGCTGTCGAGGAACTGGATGTAGTGCGGGAAGTGGAGGCCGGCGTCCTGCAGCACGATGTCGCCCTCAGTGACCACCCCCACCACCGTCCCGGCTGCGTCGACTACCGGAACACCGCTGATCTTGCTGGTGGCCAACAGGTCGGCCAACTCCCTGACGGTGGCCTCCGGCCCTATGGTGACTACCTCGGGTTGCATGATGTCCCTGGCTGTCAGCTGGTCCATCCCGGTCTCCTCTCTTCCGTGTGCCCCGCCATGACGCGGGGGATAAGCGCTACGAGGTCTTGGGCAGCGAGACCTCCGGGGAACGCCGTCGCGCCCCACCGCCCGGCCTCGGCGTGCAACCACACGCCTGCCCTGGCTGCCTCGGACGGAGACATACCCTTCGCAAGCAATGCCCCCAGGCACCCACTCAACACATCACCGCTCCCGGCGGACGCCAGCTGGGGAGGGCCCTGCGTGACCACCCACGTAGCGCCCCCTGGTTCGGCGATCACGGTCGACGAGCCTTTCAAGACTACCACTTGACCCGTCGCCTCCGCCGCCCGCCGGGCGGCCGGCAGGGCCGCGCGGGTGATCTCTTCCACGGCGACGCCCAGCACAGCTGCGAGCTCCCCGGCGTGGGGAGTCAACACCAGCCCGGTTCGGCCCCGGAGTTCGGCCGCCGCTCCGGCGAACGCCCACAGGCCGTCGGCATCGAGCACGGCGGGTATCGAACTGCCGGCGAGGACGGCCCTCACCCCCGCCATAGTCTCCTCCCGCCGGCCCAATCCCGGCCCCACGACCACGGCGCCACTTCGCGCGTCGGCGATGGCCTCCGGGAACCCCGCCGGATCTGCCGGCCGCACGACGACCTCGGGCATTCGCCCACGCAGTGCCGCAGCCACGTCGGGAGGAGTCACCAGCCGGACGTAGCCGGCGCCGCTCCGCACCGCCGCCCACGCAGCCAGATGCGCCGCCCCCGGATACTCGATCGAGCCGGCCAGCACGGCCACGAACCCCGCTCGGTACTTATGATCGTCCACCCGCCGGCCGGGCAGGACGACATCGGCGGCCGTGACCACGCGCACATCGGCTTCGGGCTCCAGGAACCCGGGCAACCCGATATCCCACACCAACACCTCCCCGGCGGCTTCCGATCCGGGTGGGCAGAGGATCCCACTCTTGGGGGCGTGGAAGGTGACGGTGCAGGTGGCGGCAACCGTGCCGAAAGCGATCGACCCGGTGGCAGCGTCGACACCGGTGGGCACGTCGATCGCGACCACGGGCACGCCTCGGGCCGCGGCCCGGTCGATCTGCGATGCCCACCGGATCACGGGTTCCCTCAGTTCGCCGGTCGCCCCCGTGCCCAGCAGGCAATCGATCACCACCTCCGTCTCGTCCCACAGGTAACCGGGTACGTCACCCAGACGGACGTTCACTCCCACACCCTGCGCAGCGCGTAGATTCAGGGCCGCGTCGGGGGTGAGTTCCGCCGCCGACGAAGCTGCCACCACACAGGCCACCGGATGGCCGGCCACGTGTAGCTGCCGCGCAGCCGCCAGCCCGTCTCCGCCGTTGTTGCCCCGGCCACACACGATAAGCGTGTGGCCCCCGGGATACCTGTGCGCCACTAGTTCGGCCACCCCGAGGGCGGCCCGCTCCATGAGCACCGTCCCTGGGATGCCTGCGTCCTCCGTGGCCGCCCGGTCGAGTTCGCGCATTTGGGCGGGGCGCAGGCCGGCGGGTCGAGCCTCCACGGACCGATGGCAGAAGAGGCTCCGATCGGGAGTTGAAGTCGGCAGGCCGGGCACAGCCCCCTCTGGTGTGGGGGTTCGCCACTCGGCCACAGCGGTTCGCGCTTCGGCCACCGCCGTCGCGACGGCCGCCCCCCCGGTATGCGACACGGAGAGGGCGATGTCGTCGATGCCCAGAGTCGCCGCCCATGTGGCGGTGGACCCTCGTAGCCGCAGGCGCGGCGGACCTCCCGGCACTACCTCGATCTCCTGCCAGGAGAGTATGCCGGTCCCTAGGAGCTTCCCCACCGCCTCCTTCGCCGCCACCCGGGCGGCTATGGACGGCACCGGATCCGCCTTGCCCCGACAATACGCCAGCTCGGCCGGAACGAGCACCCGCTCGGCCAGGTTCGGACGACGTTCGAGCAGGGCGCGCAGGCGGGGAACCTCCACGAGGTCCACCCCCGTGCGCATCTGCCCTCCGGTCATGCCCGCTACTCCACCGTGACGGTCTTCGCGAGATTGCGGGGCTGATCCACCGTCTCCCCATTCGCTCGAGCGACGCAATAGGCGAAGAGCTGCAGGGGAACGACGGAGAGCAAGGGCGAGAGCATGTCATCGGAGCGCGGAACGTAGAACACCTCGTCGGCCATCTGCGTGATGTCTCGATTGCCTTCGGTGGCTACCGCGATCACCGCCGCCCCACGGGCCTTGACTTCCTGAAGGTTCGAGATCACCTTCTCATACACGTGGCCGTCGGTAGCCACGACGACCACGGGCGATCCCTCGTCGAGGAGGGCTATCGGGCCGTGCTTCATCTCGCCGGCCGCATACGACTCCGTGGGGATGTAGGAGATCTCCTTCAGCTTGAGCGCCCCTTCCAGACACACCGGCAGGCCTACGTTGCGTCCCAGGTAGAGGAAGAAGCGGTTCGTCCGGTAGGCCTTCGCCACCCGATCGATGACTTCGAGTGGTCCACTCTCCAGGTAGGAGTTGAGCAACGTGGGGATCCTGCGCAATTCCTGCGTCAGCCGGGACACCTCGCTCCCATCCAGGGTGCCGCGCGCATCGGCGAAGTACAGCGACAGGAGAAGCATGGCCAGGACTTGCGAGAGGAATGTCTTCGTCGCCGCCACCCCAACCTCGAGCCCCGCCCGAGTGAGAAGCACGCCCCCGGCCTCGCGGGTGGCCTGCGAGCCGACGATATTGGTGACGGCCACCACGTGGGCCCCGGCGTCTCGAGCCAGACGCATGGCCGCGAGCGTGTCGGCCGTCTCTCCCGATTGACTGATGGCAACGCAGAGCGTATTCGGGCCGATCACCGGGTCGCGATAGCGGAATTCCGAGGCTACGTCGATATCCACCGGCACCCGCGCCCAACGCTCAAGAGCGCATTTCCCTATCAGGCCGGCGTGGTACGACGTACCGCAGGCGACGATAACCACCTGTCGAAACCCACGGATCATATCGTCGGTCACGCCCAGACCGTCGAGCTGCACCCGACCCCGATGGTCTATGCGCTCGGTAAGGGTGTCGGAGAGGGCGTCGGGCTGCTCGTGAATCTCCTTGAGCATGAACGTCTCGTAGCCGCCCTTCTCGGCGGCGTCTTCGTCCCAGTCGACCTCCTCGGACACACGCGCGATCTCCGCCCCGTCGAGCGAGAACAGGCGCACACCCTGACGGTCCGCCAACACGACCTCTCCGTCGTCGGGGAAGATCACCTGACGTGTCTCGGAGAGGAACGCGGACACAGCCGAGGCCAGGAACGTCTCATCCTCACCGATACCCACTACCAGCGGGGTATCCTTGCGCACGGCCACGATCACGTCCGGCTCCTCGACCGTTATCGCGACTATGGTGAAATGCCCATCCATCTCCCGATAGGCATGGGCCACAGCTTCGCGCAACGACCCGTCATAGGCCCGCTCCAGCAGGTGGGCCACCACCTCGGCGTCGGTCTCGGACGTGAAGAGATGCCCCTCAGCCTGTAGCTCTTCGCGCAGACTGAGGTAGTTCTCCACGATGCCGTTCAAGACGATCGCGAAACGACCGGAGCAGTCTACGTGAGGATGGGCATTCTCGTTGGACGGCCGCCCGTGGGTCGCCCACCGCGTATGGGCCATCCCCATCGTGCTTTCGGTGCCTATCTGATGCAACACCGCTTCTAGGCGATCGAGGTTCCCGACCGAATGGAGCAGCCGAAACCGGCCATGGTCGATGACCGAGATACCCGCGGAGTCATACCCGCGGTACTCCAACCTCCGCAGGCCGCGGAACAGGATGTCCCGGCATGGTCGAGCGCCAACATACCCGACGATCCCGCACATGGTCCGCCCCCTTCCCAGGCGCGTTCGCGCCTCTAGCCGAGCGCCCGTTCCACCACCGCGACCAAGCGTCCGGCGATCTCGCGACAACGGACTTCGGTGGTCGCCTCCACCATCACGCGCACCAAGGGCTCCGTGCCCGATGGGCGCAGCACTATCCGCCCTTCATCGCCGAGGGCCGCTTCCTCCCGCCGCACGGCCTCCCAGATCTCGGCAGCATCCTCCAACCGGTCTTTCCGCGGGACGCGCACGTTCACCAGGAGTTGCGGGAACCGGCACATCATACGCGCAAGCTCTTCCAGAGGTCGACTCCAGTGACGCATCGCCTGGCACAGCAAAAGCCCGGTCTGTAGGCCGTCTCCGGTGGCACCGGCCGGCAGGTAGATCACATGCCCCGACTGTTCTCCACCCAACGCCGCGCCCACCTGCTCCATCCGCTCGAGCACGTAGCGGTCACCAACATCGGTGACTTCCACCCGCACGGCGCGCTCCCGCATGGCCCGGTGGAAACCCAGGTTGCTCATGCTGGTGACCACGACCGTATCACCCGGCAGACGGTTCTGTTCCAAGAGCCAGGCGGTCAACAGGGTCAGGATCTGATCGCCGTCCACGACGGTCCCCGTGCGATCGACCGCCATGACCCGGTCGGCGTCTCCGTCGAAGGCGAGTCCGAGGTCGAACTGCCCCTGCACGACCAGAGAGGCGAGGGCGCCGGGATGGGTCGAGCCGCACTCGGCGTTTATGTTGACCCCATCGGGACGGGCGAAGGCCGTCTCCACGTCGGCGCCGGCGGCGACGAACGCCAGCGGCGCGGCCTGGTACGCGGCCCCATGGGCGCAATCGAGCAAGACCCGCAGCCCAGTAAGGTCCACGTCGACCGCCGCCAGCAGATCGTCGACGTACCGCGAAACCGCCCCGGGGAACGCTTCGATGGTCCCCACTCGCTCGCCGGCCACGTCGGCGGCGTCGGAACCCGACAGAGTCCCACTATCAGCCAGCCGCGCCTCCACTTCGAGCTCGACTGCATCCGCGAGTTTCTTGCCGTCGGAGCCCAGCAGCTTGATGCCGTTGTCCGCGAACGGGTTGTGCGAAGCCGAGATGATGACGCCTCCATCGAAGCCTTCGGCGGACACTAGTCTGGAGACACCGGGCGTGGGTATCACCCCGGCCAGATGAGCCTTGCCGCCCGCCGACGCGATACCCGCGCTGACGGCAGCCTCCAACATAGGGCCCGATCGGCGGGTGTCGCGGCCCACCAACAGCCGAGCGGGCGATTCCCCGCCCAGCACGTGCGCTGCGGCTCTGCCGATGGCGATGGCCATCTCGGGCGTGAGGTCGACGTTCGCCGACCCTCGAATCCCGTCGGTTCCGAACCATGCTCTAGACAAAACGAACCTCCACGAACGGCGACGTCCACGCCGCCACCAAAGCAGTGTAGCTGGGCACCATATCGACATGGTCACCCGGACCCACGTCGGCCCCCCCCGCATCGATCCCTGCTACCAGATAGTCGCTCGACCGGCCCAGGTCGCGGATGCCGGGCTCAACGAACCGCAGCGCCCCCGACCCCACATCCTGCAGGCCGACTCCCAGCACCAACCGACGCGCGGTAGCGCCGGACGCGGGCTTAGTATACCCTTCGAGGACCTCCACCCGCAGCGTGCAGGCATCCTGTCGGCACCCCGGCAGAGGCTGATACAGCAGGGCGTCCTGACCCAACAGCAGGGCTTCGCCACAGCGCAGTTCGGTCACCTCGGGTGGCAGCCGCTCGCCCGCCCGCACGAGCGCCAACACACTCGAGTTGCCCGCCGACACAGAAGGAGTGTCCCAGCCACGCGCGCGCAGGCGCCTAGCGGCCGCCGCCACGGCCTCCACCGAATCCCTGATCCCATCCGCCCCCCCCTGGAAGCAGGCGTAGTTCGTAGCCACCCCCGCCAACTCGAGCCGGGGATCGCCGGTGACGGCGTGCGCCACCTGTTCCAGACCCTGCTCGATCATTCCTTCCCGATAGTCGCCGGTCTCGAGCATCAGTACCAGTCTGCGACGACCCCCCGCAGGCGCCCGCGCCGCCACAGCCCGAGCCCCCTCTAGCGACGAGATGTACGTCACATCACCCGATTCGAAGTCATCCGACAGTGGCGGAAGATAGATGCGGTGGAGTTCGACGCCGGGGAGCGCGGCGCGCAGGCGCCGCAGGTTGGCGTCGCGCGTGTCCGCGATGGCTGCGGCGCCGCCGTCGAGCATCGCCTGGGCCACGCGTCCGTCGCCCAGACAGCCCTTTGTTACAGCAACCAGCCGCAGGCCGCGCTCCCGCAGCGACGCGACCACGGCGGCCGTGTTCTGTCGGATACCGGCAAGATCCACCAGGAGTTCAGTCACTCGCGCATGCCCATCACACCCATGCCGGGCGTACCAATGACGAGGCGGGGGAGAATCCTCCCCCGCCTCGCAAGAATGCCCTCTGTGGTAGAACGATTACCGTTTCGAGAACTGCGGACGCTTGCGGGCTTTCTTGAGCCCGGCCTTCTTCCGTTCCACCATGCGTGCGTCGCGAGACAGGTGGCCGGCCTTCTTGACCTCGAGCCTCAGAGACGGGTCGGCCTCAACGAGCGCGCGCGCGATACCGTGCTTGAGCGCGCCTGCCTGACCAGACTTTCCACCACCGTGCAACAAGGCGACGACATCGTATCGTGCGTCGGCGCCCGTCTCGATCAGGGGAGCCGTGGCGGCGATGGTGAGCGCACGCCGACCGAAGTACTCAACCAGGCTCTGACCGTTGACCGTGACCGTACCCGTGCCGGGCATCATCCGTACCCGGGCGACGGAGGTCTTGCGCTTGCCGGTCGCGCTATACACTACTCCTGCCATGGCAACTCCTCAGGCATCTGCGCCGCATGAGGATGCGTGGGCGACGCGTAGATCTTCAGCTTCATCAACTGCCGTGCGGCCAGACGATTCTTCGGAAGCATGCCCCGCACGGCGATGCGCAACACCTCGTTGGGCTTCTGGTCGAGCATCTCGCCCAAGGAGCGGCTCTTGAGACCGCCCGGACGACCAGAATGCCGATAGTAGCGTTTGTCGGTCAACTTCTTGCCCGTCACCGCAACCTTTCCCGCGTTGACGACGACGACGAAATCGCCGGTATCGGCGTGCGGCGTATACTGCGGTTTGTCTTTGCCCCGAAGCACGACAGCGATACGCGTGGCGAGTCGGCCAAGGTTCTTGCCCTCGGCATCCACGACCCACCATCTGCGCTCGATCTCACCCGGCTTTGCCGAATAGGTCTTCACACTACCTCCCTTGAAAACGCAAGCGGTGATAATAGTGGAGCGACCGTGGGGTGTCAAGGCGCGGAGTTCCTGAAGGCAAAGCGTCACTCTTCAGAAGACTGCTCGTCCTCCGGTATCTGAGACATGTGCGCCTCTGCTCCGCGCGCGTATGACACCCGCCACAGAAAGAGTCCGTGGGGTGGAGCGGTCGGCCCCCCCTCCGTCCGTGGGGCACCCAGCAGGAGCCGCTCCATGTCCGGGACCCCGAGTCTGCCCCGGCCCACTTCGACCAACGTGCCGACTAGGGAACGCACCATGTGGCGCAGGAACGAGCCGGCCCGCACCTCCAGCCACAACAGGTCACCTCGAAGCCGCCACGAACAACGATCCACTACGCGCACGAAAGCGGTGTGCTCACTCTCGGTGGGCGTGAAGGCGGTGAAGTCATGCCGGCCCAGTACGGCCCGAGACGCCGCCGTCATCGCGGCCACATCCAGAGGATAGGCAACATGCCACGCGTAGGCACGCCGGAAAGGAGACTGGACCGGGCCTGTGGTCATGAAGTACCGATAACTGCGACCAACGGCGTCCCGTCGTGCGTCGAACCCCGGCGGGGCGACAGCCAAGGCGCGAACGGCCAGCCCGGGAGGCGTCAGATCGTTCAGCGAGCCCATCAGCTCGAACGGATCCAGAGGTCCGCGCCGAGTCGCGTGGGGCAGATCGAGACTCACGACCTGACGACGCGCGTGCACGCCGGTGTCGGTCCGCCCCGCCACGGAGAGTGTCGGGACCATCCCCAACACGGTGCCGAGGGCCGCTTCGAGCGCCCCCTGGACGGTCACCATCCCCGGCTGGCGGGCCCAGCCCAAGAAACCTTCGCCGTCGTACTGCAGGTCCATGCGATACCGAGTGGTCGCCACCCGCAGGTCAGGGCCCGAGAAGCTCACAGCTCCCACCATCGTCCGGCCGCCACGGCCGCGATCAACCAGGGACCGACGACGGCCACGGCCACGAGATCCGCACGCCCTATCTGCATCACTCGGTAGCGAGTGCGCCCCCACCCACCACGATAGCAGCGGCTCGTCATGGCGACCGCCAGATCGTCGGCCTTTCGAAAGCTGAGGACGAAGAGCGGCACCACGAGCGGGAGCAGCGCGCGACTCAACGTGCGGGGGTCGCGCGCGGAGAAGTCGACACCTCGGGCGCGCTGGGCCTTGATCAGGTCGTCGAGTTCGCGGAACAGGGTGGGGATGAACCGCAGTGCGATCGTCATCATCATCGCGATCTCGTGACTTGGCACGCCCACTCTGCGCGACGGTGCGAGCAGCCACTCGAAAGCATCGGTGAGTCCCACGGGAGGCGTGGTCAACGTGAGTACCATGCTCGAAAGCAGCAGGAGGCCCAAGCGGACGGTCAAGAAGCCGCCCCGCGTGAGCCCCTCTTCCGTCAGAGAGAACGGTCCGAGCTGCACCAGCGGCCGGCCGGGGAATCCGAAGGCCTGCAGCACGAACGTCAGGACCAAGATAATCAGCAGCGGCCGCAGCCCACGCCCCAAGTAGCCGGCGGGCACGCGGGCGGCGGCAAAGACCACGACGAGCCCCCCCGCCAGCACGGCCATACCCAGCCATCCCCGGACGGCGAACAGCGTCACCAAGAACGCAAACGTCGCCACCAGTTTCACCCGCGCGTCCAGGCGGTGCACGACCGAGGTGCCCGGAAGATACTGGCCGATCGGAAGCGTGAGCAGCGAACGGTTCACAACGACTCGTTCTCCGCCCCCGGAGACTCTCGATGGCGGAACGATGCGGCAAGCCACTCAGCCAGACGGGCCGGCGTCGCCGGCCGACGCGGGCCGGTCGACCCCAGCCGGCCCGCCACCCGTGCAGCCAGGGTCGCCCGTAGACCGACACGCTCCAAGAGCGCGACGTCGCCCAACACCTCCTCGGCGGGCGCATGCGCCTCGACACGCCCCTGGTGGAGCACCACCACGCGATCGGCATAGTCCGCCACCTCGTCGAGGTCGTGAGAGGTGAACACCAAAGTACGCACGCCCAGCGGCGCCGCGGGCGCGACACCCCCCCGCGCCCAGGTGACGAGATACTCCATCAATCTCCGCCGGGCGGTGGGGTCGAGCCCGGAACCAGGTTCGTCGAGCACCAGTATGGCGGGGTCCAACGAAAGGACGCCCGCGAGTGCCGCCCGCCTCTGTTCGCCGACAGACAATGAATACGGTCCACGCGGCCCGAACTCATCCGGAGCAAGACCTACGACGTCGAGTGCCCACTCGACGCGCGCGCGCAGCGCCTCGCCGCTCAGACCCCGAAGCCGGGGGGCGACCGCCACGTCGTCCCAGACGGTGCCACAATAGAGCTGCACCTCCGGACGCTGTAGTGCCATCCCGACGCTCCCCGCTCTGATCCGGGCGCCATCCGCGCCGGTCACCCGGCCTTCCGTCGGCCGCATCACGCCGGCCATCACCTGCAGCAGACTGCTCTTCCCGGACGCAGTGGCACCGACGACCGCGGTCACCGCACCCGCCGCGATATCGATGGTCACCTCGTGGAGCGCCTGGCGAGCGAAGGGGGTTCCTCGGTTGTAGGTCATCCGAACGCCCTCCAGCCGGACCGCAGGGCCGCCGTCGCCGACGGTGCCGGCCCCGGCCCCGCCCCCGCCGGCAGAAGGGCTGAAGTCCGCCGCCACCGTCTTCCCGGCGGCCAAAGCAGCAACCACGTCATCCTCGCTGACGACTGCCGTCAGTTCGCCGGAGGCGAGAACCACGCCTGCGACGTCCGCCCTGCTCGCCAGTTCGTGCCAGAGTTCCATTGCCGGGGGGCGGCCCAACGGAAACGCCTCGTACGCCCCGGACACGAAGAAGTCTCGGGGCGGCCCCGCCCATGCGATCCGGCCGGCCCGCAACGCGATCAACCGGTCCGCCGTCAGAGTCTCCTCCATGTGCTGGGTGATCATGACAACGACGACTCCGGTGGACGCCAGAGCACGGGCAGCCCGCATCACTTCGGTGCGCCCGGCCGGATCGAGCATGGATGTGGGCTCATCGAGCACCAGGACCGAGGGTTCCAGGACGAGCACTCCCGCCAACGCCAGTCTCTGCTTCTGACCTCCGGAGAGAAGGTGAGGCTCGGTGGCCTCTTCGCCATCAAGTCCGACCACAGACAGCACCCGCGCGACCCTGCCGAGCATGTCCTCCCGGCGAACGCCCACGTTCTCCAGCCCGAAAGCGACGTCGTCCTCGACGGTGGCCCCGACGATCTGATCTTCGGGATCCTGGAACAAAAGGCCCACCTGGGCGTGGATCTCCCAACGGTGGGCATGATCGGAGGTCGAGAGCCCTCCCACAGAGACCTCGCCACGTACAGGGGTGAGCAGACCATTGGCCAGCCGGGCAAGCGTGCTCTTTCCCGACCCGTTGCCGCCGACGAGCGCTACTACCTCACCAGGTCTCACCGCAAGATCGATATCGGAGAGCACGGCCGGCGCGTCGTCCGTGTACCCGAACGTGACGCCCCGAAAGCACAGCGCCGGGGCCACGAGGGCCCCGGCGCCGGCCTGCACCTGCTCTTCTTTCACACGGAGCGCCTAGCAGGCCGCTGGAACGTGAGGCTTCGCCGCCGGGGCGCGATCAAGCAGGCACCACACAAGGACATCAGGTCGCGCCGCCCGTTGCATTCTGAAAGCCAAGGCTTCGATCTTCAGCAGCCTCTCTAGACCAACTCCAGGAAGACCATCTCCGCCGCATCCCCCAACCGAGGCCCCAGCTTCAGGATGCGTGTGTAGCCTCCTGGACGATCGGCATACTTGGGTGCGATCTTATTGAACAGGTCGTACGAGACCTTCTTGTTGTGCAGCATGCTGATGACCTGGCGCCTCGAATGCAGGTCTCCGGCTTTGCCCATGGTGATCGCCTTCTCCACCAGGGGCCGCACTTCCTTTGCTTTTGATTCGGTAGTCCTGACACGCCCGTGCTCGAGCACCGAGCAGGCAAGGTTGGCCAGCATCTGCCGGCGATGGTCCGGCTGCATGCCGAACCGCCTCCCTTTTCTCTGATGCCTCACGCTATTCTCCTCTGAGCTTCAGATCCCGCTCGGCCAGGCGTTCGCGCACCTCTTCGATGCTCTTCCTGCCAAAGTTGGGGATGTTCAACAATTCGGCCTCGCTGCGCGCCACAAGATCGCCTACACTCTCGACGCCCTCGCGCTTGAGGCAATTATACGAACGAACACCGAGCTCGAGTTCCTCGATCAAGATGTCGTCCAGATGATCGTCCTTACCTTCTGTGTCCCGTTCGACCTCAGGCCAGAACCCGTCGCCGCTGTCTTTCTCTCGGAGCCTGTCCTCATCGGCGAAGATGGCCAACTGCTGGATCAGCAGGTCGGCCGCCTTGGTCATGCACTCACGAGGGTCGAGGGCGCCGTTCGTCTCCACCTCGAGCGTCAACTTGTCGTAGTCGGTGCGCTGTCCTACGCGGGCCGGTTCGACCTTGTAGGACACACGGCTCACCGGTGAGAAGATCGAGTCGATGGGTATGACGTCCAATACCGCATCCTCGCGACGGTTGTCGTCGGACGGTACATACCCCCGCCCGCGCCGCACCCACAAGGTCATACTCAGACTGCCTCGTTCTCCGAGAGTGGCCACATGGATTTCCGGATTCACGATCTCAAGGTTCGCGGGCGCGTCGATGTCGCCGGCGGTGACCTCCGCCGGGCCCTCCTTCGCCAACGTCACGTCGACCTCGTTCTCCTCGCCGTGCAGGACGAAGACGGCCTTCTTAAGGTTGAGGATAATGTCGGTCACGTCCTCTTTGACGTTCTCGATCGTCGAGAACTCGTGGGCCACCCCGTCGATCTTCACCGCGAAGATAGCCGCACCTTCAAGTGACGACAGGAGGACCCGCCGAAGCGAGTTCCCAAACGTATGCCCGAACCCTCGGTCGAGAGGTTCGACCACGAAGATGCCGTGGTTGTCGGTCACCTGCTCGAACGTGATCTTAGGGGTATAAAAGTCTAGCAATCACGCCTCCTACATCCACACGCGGCGGCTCGTCCGCCGCTGTGCGGTCGTAGCTCGTCAACCCTTACTTCGAGTACAACTCAACGATGAGCTGCTCCTGCACGGGAATGTCGATATCCTCCCGCTCCGGCAGTCGCAATACCTTGCCGATAAGGTTGTCGTGGTCGGCCTGCAGCCAGGCAGGAACCGACACGGTAAGATCTGTGGCCTCTTCGATGACTTCACGCAGCTTGCCGCCCGCCGGCGCGACCGCTGTGATCATGTCGTCGGCCCGGACCCGATACGACGGTATGTCCACCTTGCGCCCATTCACCCGGAAGTGCCCGTGACGAATGAGCTGCCGGGCTTGACGCCGCGAGGCCCCGAACCCTAGCCGGTAGACCACGTTGTCCAGCCGTAGTTCCAGCAAACGGAGAAGGTTAACACCTGTCATCCCCGTCTGCCGGGTAGCGATCTCGTAGTACGTGCGGAACTGCTTCTCGAGCAGACCATAGAAACGGCGGGCTTTCTGCTTCTCACGCAGCTGGACGAGGTATTCCGACTGCTTCCTTCGCCGCCCACGCCCATGGTCGCCGGGCGGATAACCGCGCCGGTCGATGCCGCACTTGTCGGTAACGCAACGCTCGCCCTTGAGGAACAGCTTTATCCCTTCGCGACGGCACTGCTTGCACTGTGCCGATGTATCTCGTGCCATACCCTATCCCTCTCCGCGCTAGACCCGGCGCCGCTTCTTGGGGCGGCAACCATTGTGGGGGATGGGCGTGCAGTCTTTCACGCTCATCACGTCGATCCCGGCCGCCTGCAGCGAGCGGATCGCCGTCTCGCGCCCGCTCCCGGGCCCTTTGACAAAGACGTCCACCTTCTGCAGTCCGTGCTCCATGCCGGCTCGGGCCGCCTTCTCAGCAGTCACCTGAGCGGCGAACGGAGTCGACTTGCGCGACCCCTTGAAACCCGCGGCGCCGGCACTGGCCCAGGATATGACGTTGCCATCTTTATCGGTCAGCGTCACCATCGTATTGTTGAACGAGGTCTTGATATACGCGTTGCCCACAGCGATGTTCTTGCGGACCTTGCGGCGCCGCGCCCGGGTCGCGCCCTTCTTCACCGGTTTGGCCATGAACCTTCCTTCTCCATACTTCGATACGTCAGATCGACCGCTCTTTCACAGAGGAAACCACGCGGCTTGGTGTGCCTAGGTACGAACCTTCTTCTTGACGCCCACGGTGGGCTTGTGGCCCTTGCGCACACGGGCGTTCGTCTTCGTACGCTGCCCGCGCACCGGCAGGCCGCGCCGGTGGCGGATGCCCCGGTAGCAGCCGATCTCCATGAGCCGCTTGATATTCTGGCTTCGCTCTCGGCGGAGGTCGCCCTCCACCACCACGTTGTCCTCGATGTAGCCGCGAAGACGGATCTCTTCGTCTTCGGTCAGATCTTTGACATGGGTGTCACGATCGATACCCACCGCCGAAAGGATCTGGTTGGACATGGAACGGCCGATGCCGTACACGTAGGTGAGCCCTACCTCGACCCGCTTATCGCGGGGGATGGTGACTCCTGCAATCCGAGCCATACGCTTCTCCCGACTAGCCCTGCCGCTGCTTGTGGCGCGGGTTCTGGCAGATAACCAAGACCGTGCCACGGCGGCGGATGACCTTGCATTTCTCACACATCGGCTTGACCGATGGTCTCACCTTCATAGTTCTCCCGACCTCTCGCTCTCGCCGGACATGCCTTGCGGCCGCCGGCTCCCGCCGTTCACTACACATCTACGTCCCCACGGACCTCTTTGGCAGCCGCGCCCCGAGGACTCCCCCGGCCGGCCCGCACGGGACCTCACTACAGCCCCCGGGCTATCGGGAGCCGATTGTCTCCAGTGGCTACTTGAACCGATACGTGATGCGACCACGCTTCAGGTCGTACGGGGACAACTCCACTTTCACGCGGTCACCCGGGAGGATACGGATGTAGTTCATCCGCATCTTGCCCGAGATATGCGCGAGCACCTCGTGGTCGTTCTCCAGTTTCACACGGAACATGGTGTTGGGCAGGGCCTCGACGACCTCACCCTCGAACTCTATGGCATCCTCTTTGGGCGTCACGCCTGGCGATACACCTCTCCCTCTCACAGACAACGACCGCTTATGTTAGCACACGCGGGCCGGCCGCCGTGACCGCCACGGTGTGCTCGAAATGAGCCGAAAGACTCCCGTCGGTGGTGTAGATGGCCCACCCATCGGCGCCGACGTACACCTCATGGCCACCCAGATTGATCATGGGTTCGATCGCCACCACCGTACCCTCGGTGAGGCGAGGGCCACGACCCGCAGGACCGAAGTTGGGCACCTGGGGGTCTTCGTGCATGTCCCGGCCGACGCCGTGACCGACGAGTGTGCGCACCACCGAATAGCCGCGGGCCTCCACATACGACTGCACCGCGTGGGAGATATCCCCGATCCGATTGCCGACCACGCACTGCTCGATGGCCCGACCCAGAGATGCCCTTGTGGCGTCCATCAAGGCCTGGGCTTCGGGCGATATCCGGCCGATACCCACCGTAAGAGCCGCATCGGCCACGAACTCGTCGAGAGTCACGCCCACATCGATACCCAGGATGTCGCCTTCGACCAGTCTGGTGCCGTCTGGGATGCCGTGTACCACCATGTCGTTGAGCGAGGCACATATCGACCCGGGGAAGCCGTGATACCCCTTGAAGGTGGGGATCCCACCGTGCCCGCGTATGTAGTCTTCAGCCAGTTGATCGAGCGCCTCGGTGGTCACGCCCGGCTTGGCCGCATCCGAGAGCATGCGCAGACAGCCCCGCACCACTTCGCCGGAGCGCGCCATGCGGTCGAGCTCCGCGGGTGACTTGCGAATGATCACAGTCCCACCTCAGCAAACCGACCGAGACCGTCGTATCGCGCCGGCCGGTGCGTTCTGGTGGCCAAGGCTTCGATCTCAACAGCCTCCTACGGCCGACCGATTGCTTCGCGAATGTCTCGATACACGGACTCGGGGTCCTTCTCGCCATCGATGCGCGCCAAGACCCCTTGTGCGTCGTAATAGGCGATCAGGGGCTCGGTCTGTTGGTTGTACACAGACAGGCGGTTGCGGACCGTAGCCTCGCTGTCGTCGTCGCGTTGATACAACTCTCCGCCGCACTTGTCGCACACCCCCTCCGTCTTCGGAGGGCTGAAGGCGACATGGAAGGGCGTCTGGCAGTCGCGGCAGATACGGCGGCCGGTAAGGCGCTTGATGAGTTCCTCTTCGTCCACCAAGATCGCCACGGCCTTCGACACGCCGCGGTGGATGCTCTCCAGGGTTGCATCGAGCGCCTCGGCCTGCGGGATAGTCCGCGGAAAGCCGTCCACGAGGAACCCGGCGGCAGTATCGGATTCTTGCAGCCGGTCCTTGACGATGCCGATGACCACCGAATCGGGCACCAACTCGCCGGCATCCATATACCGCTTGGCTTCGAGCCCCATGGACGTCTGGTTCTTGACCGCTCCGCGGAGGATGTCCCCCGTCGAGATGTGCGGGATGCCGTACTCCTGCACGATCCGGCCGGCCTGTGTACCCTTACCCGCGCCCGGAGGACCGAGCAGGATCAGATCGAACTGCGCCACACCTGGTCCCCTTTCACTGTCACTTCAAGAAGCCTTCGTAGTGCCGCATCAAGAGCTGGGATTCCATCTGCTTCATAGTGTCGAGAGCCACGCCTACCACGATCAGCAGCGAGGTTCCTCCGAAGGAGAACGGCACTCCGAACAGCCGGATGAGGATCTGCGGCAGCACGGCGACCGCGGCCAGGAAGAACGCTCCCGGCAAGGTGATGCGGGTGAGTACGCGGTCCAAGTACTGCGCCGTGGGCCGCCCGGGACGGATGCCCGGGATGAACCCCCCATATTTCTTCAGGTTCTCGGCTTGATCCAGCGGGTTGAACTGCACGGCCGTGTAGAAGTAGGTCATGACGATGATCAGGACCACCTCCAACAGCAGGAACCACCACGAAGCCGGGCCGAGGGTGTTCGCCAAGCTCTTGGACCAACTCCAGGGCGTCATCTGAGCGAGCGTCACGGGGAAGAGCAGCAGAGACGAAGCGAAGATAACCGGGATGACGCCCGCCATATTGACGCGCAGCGGCAGATACGTGCTCTGACCACCGTACATCTTTCGGCCGACTACGCGCTTCGCGTACTGGATGGGGATGCGCCGCTGTCCCTCTTGCATGAACACGATCGCGGCGATCACAGCCAGGGCCAGAGCGGCCATGAATATCCACACCAGCGGATTCTCGGTGGAGAACATCTTGTACAGTCCGCTGGGCAGCCTGGAGACGATGCTCGCGAAGATGATCAGAGAGATGCCGTTGCCGATGCCCCGTTGAGTTATGAGCTCGCCCAACCACATGATGAGGGCGGTGCCGACGGTCAGCGTGAGGATGATGATGTAGGCCTTCAGTGGCGTGAGCGGATTGTCGGGCGGGAAGGCACCCTGCGTCTTGAACAAGAACACATACCCCACCGACTGGATCAAGGCCAGCACGACCGTCAGGTAGCGCACGTACTGGTTGATCTTCTTCTGCCCCGACTCGCCTTCCTTCGCCAGAGCCTCGAGTTGCGGGACCACTACCGTCAGCAGCTGGAAGATGATCTGCGCGGTGATGTAGGGCATGATGCCCAAGGCAAACACCGCCACGCGTTCCAGCGCACCGCCCGCGAAGAGGTCGAGGAAGGCAAAGACTCCACCCCCGGCAACGAGTTCCTGGATGGCATTGAGATCGATGCCCGGGACGGGGACGAACGCCCCCAGCCGGTACATGGCGATGATGAACGCCGTGAAGATGAGACGCTTCCGGAGATCCGGGAGCTTCCAGGCGTTCAGTAGGGATTGCAGCATCGGGCGTTCTCCCGTGATGTAGCGGTGGAGACCGGCAGGACCTCGGCTTAGAGCACTTCCGCCGTGCCGCCGGCCGTCTCGATCTTAGCCCGAGCGGAGGCGCTGAAGCCGTGCGCTTGGATGGTGAGCGCCTGCGCGAGGTCGCCCCCCGCAAGGATCTTCACCCGCTCGTCGGCCTTCTTGATGATTCCCTTCTCGACCAGAGACTGCGGAGAGACCACGTCGCCCGCCGCGAACACCGCCAGCCGAGACAGATTCACCGGGGTCATGTAGGTGCGGAAGGGACCTACCGGCATGGAGGTCTTCGCAGTCGCCCCGCGCAACTTAGGCAGCCGCATGTGCAGGGGCATCTGTCCGCCCTCGTACGTCGGCGAGATGTTTCCGCCGGCGCGCGCCTTGGAGCCCTTGTGCCCGCGCCCGGAGGTCTTGCCCACTCCGGAGCCCTCGCCGCGGCCCACCCGCTTCCTCTTCTTGCGGGAACCTTCGGTGGGCCGCAGATCGTGTAGGAAGATGTCGGCCATGATCTAGTCCTCGCCCTTCACGTCGACTTCGGCTACCGCGAGCATGTAGGACACCTTGTGCACCATGCCGCGGATCACCGGATTGTCGTCCTGGTACACACTCTGACCCATGCGCGAGATGCCCAGGGCGCGGAGCGTGTCCTTGTGGTCCTGTTTGCGCCCGATGGCGCTCTTCACCTGGGTGATCTTCAACATGGTCCTACGCTCCTGCGGTCTCTGCACCCGCCACTGCGGGTTTCTCGACGCCCAGCACCTCGCGAACCGTCTTGCCCCTGAGCGCGGCGATCTCCTCAGGACGACGCAGACTGCGCAATCCCGCCTCGGCCGCCCGCACCATGTTGATGGGGTTGGTGGTACCTAAGCACTTGGTCAGCACATCATGCACGCCGCCCAACTCAAGGACGGCGCGGACGCCACCGCCGGCGATGACGCCCGTACCGGGGGACGCGGGGCGCAACAGCACCCGGCCCGCCCCAAACCGGCCCAGGATCTCGTGCGTGATCGTCGAGCCGTGCTTCGGCACCACGAACAGGTTCTTCTTTGCGTCTTCGATGGCCTTCTGGATGGCCAACGGTACTTCCTTGGCCTTTCCATATCCCACGCCGACGACATTCTCGCCATCACCGACCGCCACAAGAGCCGTGAAGGAGAAGCGCCGACCGCCTTTGACTACCTTAGCGACCCGGTTGATCTCAATCACGTTCTCCTGGAGGTTCAGTGCATCAGCCTTTATCTGTGCCACAGCCTACCCTCTTTTCCTAGAAGTCCAGGCCGCCCTCGCGGGCGCCGTCGGCCAGGGACTTGACCCGACCGTGGTAGAGATAGGAGCCGCGGTCGAACACGACCTTCTCGATGCCCGCGGCCTTGGCCCGTTCGGCCAGCAACGCGCCCACCTTGGCGGCTACATCTTTCTTCGCAACGCCTTGATGCTCTACGTGCACGACACCGGCGCTCGCCAGGGTGCGTCCGTTCAGATCGTCGACGATCTGAGCCCAGATGCCGCGATTGGACCGAAAGACCGAAAGCCGCGGCCGTTCCGGCGTGCCCCGCACTTTGCTTCGCACCCGCGTCGCACGACGCGCGGTGGCCCGCTTCCTCTTTGTCATGATGCTCATTGTGCTCGACTCACCTCTCTACTAGGCCACTAGGCCCGCTTGCCGACCTTGCGGCGGACGACCTCGCCCTGGTAGCGGATGCCCTTGCCCTTGTAGGGCTCGGGCTTCCGGATCGCACGGATATTCGCCGCGACCTGGCCTACCTGCTGTTTGTCGATGCCCTTCACCACGATCTGCGTGGGAACCGGCACTTCGAACTCGATGTTCTCGGGAGGAGAAACCGTCACAGCGTGAGAGAAGCCCGCCTGAATCTCCAGATCCCGGCCCTTCAAGGTCGCACGATAGCCGACGCCGACGATTTCCAGCCGCTTCTCGAACCCGGCGGTGACTCCGGTGACCATGTTGGCGACGAGGGTGCGGCTCAGCCCATGCAGAGCGCGATGACGGCCGGCATCGCTCGGACGCGAAACAGAGATCACGCCCTCGGCGAGAGAGATGATCATCTCAGGGTTGAGGGCGGTCGCGAGCTGACCCTTAGGTCCTTTCACGGCCACCACGTTGCCGTCGATAGTGATATCGACGCCGGATGGAACTGATATGGGTGCTTTTCCAATCCTAGACATAGCCCTACCAGACGAAGCAGACGACTTCGCCGCCAACACCCAGCCGCTGCGCCTGCCGAGCGGTCATCAGACCGCTGGAGGTGGAGATGACCGCCACGCCGAGGCCCCCGAGGACCTTGGGCAGCTTGTCTTTCTTGGCATAGATGCGACGACCCGGCTTGCTAATACGCTTCAGTTGAGTGATCACCCGACGTCGATCCTCCGTGTACTTCAAGTCGAGGACCAACGTGTCGAAATGGTCACCTTTCCGCAGCGCGTAGTCAGTGATGTAGCCCTCGTCTTTGAGGATCCGGGCCAGATCGGATTTCATGCTCGACGCAGGCATCTCCACATTGGAATGCAGCGCCTTGTTGGCGTTCCGTATGCGGGTCAGCATGTCGGCGATAGGATCAGTCTGTGCCATCGTGCCTCCCTACCAACTCGACTTGGTCACACCGGGAATGACACCCTGGTGCGCCAACTCGCGGAGACAGATGCGGCACAGACCGAACTTGCGAAAATACCCGCGCGGTCTACCGCACCTGTTGCAGCGATGGTATGCGCGGCTGGAGAACTTCACCGGCCGGCCTGCCTTTGCGATCATTGACTTCTTTGCCATACCCCCGAGCTCCCTTTCTAGCTCTCACGGAAGGGCATGCCGAGTTTCTTCAGCAAGACCCTCCCCTCATCGTCAGTTTCCGCGCTGGTGGTGATGGCGATGTCCAGTCCGCGGACCCGATCGATCTTGTCGTAGTCGATCTCCGGGAAGATGATCTGCTCCCGCAGACCCAAGTTGAAGTTGCCCTGCCCGTCGAAACCGCTGGCCGGGATACCGCGAAAGTCGCGGATGCGCGGCAGCGCGATGCTCAGCAGGCGATCGAGCATCTCCCACATGCGTTCTCCCCGAAGGGTCACCCGCAGGCCCACCGGCATCCCGGCTCTCAGCTTGAAGTTGGCGATGGACTTGCGCGCCCGTCGCACCTGCGGTTTCTGTCCGGTGATCTGGCCGAGCTGCTTGGAAGCCTCTTCAAGCGCCTTGGCATCCTGAGCAGCCTCACCCACGCCCATATTGACGGTCAACTTGGTGACCCGGGGCACCTGCATGATGTTCTTGTATCCGAACTCCTCCATGAGAGCCGGCACGATCTCTTTCTGGTACTTGTCTCGGAGCCTGATGGTCGCCATCACTAGTCCTTATCGACCTGGTTGTGGCACTTCTTGCAGAAGCGGATCCGACCGTCCGCCTCGACACGCACGCCCACGCGGGCGGCTTGGCCGCAGCTGGGACACACCAGCTTCACGTTCGAGACGTGGATGCCCGCCTCACGTTCAATCACCCCGCCCTGAGGGTTCTTCTGACTGGGTTTGACGTGACGCTTGATGAAATTGACCCGCTCGACGACCACACGGCGGTCTTCGGCGAGCACGCGAAGGACCTTCCCCCGCTTGCCACTCTCCTTGCCCTGGATAACCTGGACCGTATCACCCTTCTTCAGCTTGCCAACCCCGCCCCGTGGCTTCGGCGTCGCCATGATCACAGCACCTCCGGAGCCAGCGAGATGATCTTCGCGAAGTTCTTGTCACGAAGCTCCCGGCCTACGGGCCCGAAGATCCGGGTGCCCCGCGGGTTGTTCTGCTTGTCGATAAGGACGGCGGCATTCTCGTCGAAGCCGATATAGGTGCCGTCACCCCGGCGATACGCCTTTTTGACCCGTACCACCACCGCCTGCACCACATCGCCCTTCTTCACCGCACCTCCGGGAGTCGCCTCCTTGACCGCACCCACGATCAGGTCACCCACACCGGCATACCGGCGCCGAGACCCACCCTTGACGCGGATACACAGGAGCTCGCGGGCACCGGTGTTGTCGGCCACCTTGAGTCTCGTCTCTGTCTGGATCATTGCTCGCTACCTGCCTGTCTCTAGTGCCACCGCTACAGGGCCCGCTCGAGAATGCGGATCAGCCGCCAGCTCTTCGACTTCGACAAGGGGCGGCACTCGCGAACCAGGACCTTGTCGCCCGTCCGGGCCTCGTTCCGCTCGTCTTGAGCCTTGAGCTTTGTCGTGCGGCGCACGATCTTCTGGTACTGGGGATGCGGCTTCACGCTGGTGACCTCTACGACGATGGTCTTGTCCATCTTGTCGCTGACGACCACGCCCTGCCGTTCCCTCTGTCTACTCTGGCGCTCAGCCGTCATCCTAGGACTCCCTCTCATTCATCCGTATGCTCCGCACCGTGAGGATCCGCGCAATGTCGTGGCGCACTTGCTGCAGGCGCCCCGTATTCTCGAGCTGACCCGTCGCATGCTGGAAGCGGAGATTGAACAGCTCCTCGCGCGATTGCCTGAGGCGTTGCTCGAGCTCGTGATCGCCCAGCTCTACCAAGTCCTTACCCTTCACCGCCGTCCTCCCGGGCTACGAACTTGCACTTGATGGGGAGCTTGTGCGCGGCAAGCCGGATGGCTTCCTTTGCCAGCTCCTCAGGAACACCGGCCAACTCGAACATCACGCGACCGGGCTTGACAACGGCTACCCACGAATCGGGGGAGCCCTTACCCGAACCCATGCGGGTCTCGGCCGGCTTCTTGCTCACCGGCTTGTGGGGGAAGATGTTGATCCACACCTTGCCTCCCCGGCGCATTTTTCGCGTGATGGCCACACGAGCGGCCTCGATCTGCCGGTTGGTGATCCAGCCGGGTTCGAGGGCCTGCAGGCCGAACTCGCCGAACTGCACGGTGACCTGTCCCTTGGACTTCCCGGACATGCGGCCCCGCTGTTGCTTCCGGTGTTTTACTCTTTTAGGTAGTAGCATCGTTCCTCGTCTCGCTGAGGCTCGTGTCCACGGCCTCGGGCGTTGCCACGGGCGCGTGCAGGCGTCCGGTCACCCGTCTGCCGACCCTCTTACCAGCCGGACCCGTCTCTGCCGCCGCCACGCCCCCGACGTTCTTGGGGCACGCCCAGAGGCTCCGGGCGTCCGCCCTTCGAGCCCTGCGCGAAGCCTTCGGGCATGATCTCGCCTTTGTTGATCCACACCTTCACGCCGATCTTGCCGAACGTGGTGTTGGCTTCACTGAAACCATAATCGATATCCGCACGCAGGGTATGCAAGGGGACCCGCCCCTCACTGTATCCCTCAGTGCGCGCCATCTCAGCGCCGCCCAGTCGCCCCGCCGACCGCACCTTGATACCAGAGGCACCCGAGCGCATCGCAGAGGTGATGGCCCGCTTCATGGCCCGGCGGAAACTGACCCGGTTGGCAAGCTGCTCAGCGATGGACTGAGACACCAGGCCCGCGTCGAGTTCAGGGCGCTTTATCTCGGCGATGTTCACGTGCACGGCCTTGCCGGTCATGTCGTGTAGTTGTCGCCGCAGAGCGTCCACTTCGGCTCCCGACTTGCCGATCACGATACCCGGCCGCGCCGTGTGGATGTCGATGACGATCTTATTCGAGTCCTTGCGGATCACGACAGTCGACAGGCCGGCATGGCCCATCTTCTTCTGGATATGACGACGGATGGCAAGGTCTTCGTTGAGGAACCCGGCGTAATCCCGCTCGGTGAACCACTGCGCCTTCCAGTCATGGATGATGCCCAGTCGCATGCCACCTGGGTGCACCTTTTGGCCCACGAGTTAGAGCTCCTTCCTCTGATCAACAGAGATGGTGATGTGGCTGGTCCGCTTCCGAATCCTGCTGGCACGGCCCATTGCCCGCGGCTTGAAGCGCTTGAGAGTCGGCCCTTCGTCCACGTAGGCCCGGGCGACGTACAACTCGTCGGCCATCAGGTCGTCGTTGTTCTCGGCATTCGCCACAGCAGAGGCAAGGACCTTGCCCACAACCGGCGCCGCGCCCCGCGGGGTCAATATGAGGATAGCCCGTGCATCCTTCACCGACTTGCCTCGGATGAGCTCTACCACCTGGCGGGCCTTGCGCGGTGCTATCCGCACGTACTTCGCTGTTGCGCTGACCATCCGCCTACCTCCTCGTGCGGCGTTCTTTGCCGCCGCCGTGGCCGCGGTACGTGCGCGTGAGAGCGAACTCACCCAACTTATGGCCCACCATGCTCTCGGTGATGTAGATGGGCACGTGTTTCCGGCCGTCGTGTACGGCGATGGTATGTCCGACCATCTCCGGATAGATGGTCGACGCCCGCGACCACGTCTTGATCATCCGCTTCTCGCCGGTGTCGTTCATGCGCTCTATGCGGCCCATGAGCCTCAGCTCGACGAACGGCGGCTTCTTGCTCGATCGTGTCACAGCTCTTTCTACCTCCCTTTACCGCGCCGGCGGATAATGTACTTGTCCGACGGTTTGGTGCCCCGGGTCTTGTGACCCAGCGTCGGTACGCCCCACGGCGTCACAGGGTGACGGCCCGGGGTCGTGGAACCCTCGCCCCCGCCATGGGGGTGGTCGATAGGGTTCATGGTGGTTCCGCGAACGGTGGGCCGGATGCCCATCCAGCGGGTACGTCCCGCCTTGCCTCCGGAGAGGTTCTCGTGCTCGGCGTTGCCAATCTCGCCTATGGAGGCCCGGCAGCGCAGATGGATCATGCGCATCTCGCCGGAAGGCAGACGGAGGGTAGCATAGTCGCCTTCCTTGGCCATGATCTGCGCCGAGGTGCCGGCGGACCGGGCGATCTGACCTCCGCGGCCGATGTGCAGCTCGATATTGTGCACCACGGTGCCCACGGGGATGTTCTGCAGAGGCAGAGCGTTGCCCACCTTGATGTCCGCTTCGGGGCCGGCCTCGATCGTGTGCCCCACCTGCAGCTTGTTGGGCGCCAGAATGTAGCGCTTCTCGCCGTCCGCGTAGACCACCAGGGCGATGCGGCAGCTGCGGTTCGGATCGTACTCCACCGAAGCCACCCGTCCGGGGACAGCGTCCTTGTCCCGCTTAAAATCGATGATGCGGTACAGGCGCTTGTGTCCACCGCCCTGGTGCCGCGTGCAGATGCGGCCGTTGTTGTTCCGACCACCCTTGCGCTTGATAGGCGTGGTCAGCGACTTCTCGGGCTCAGTGCGCGTGATCTCCTCGAACGCCGGAGTCGTCGTGAATCTGCGGCCCGGCGAAGTCGGTTTGTAGCTCTTTATGGCCATTCGTAGTCTCCTGATCCGCCGGCTTAGGTTGCGCCGAAGAAGTCGATACGATTTCCGGGGGCCAGCTCGACCACGGCCTTCTTCCACCGTCGAGTAAGGCCCTTGTGCACTCCACGGCGCTTCGGCTTTGGCTTCATGTTCAGCGTGTTGACGCCGATGACCTTGACCTTGAAGATCTCCTCGACCGCAGCGGCCACATGCTGCTTGTTGGCCTTGGGGTGCACCTCGAAGGAGTACTTGTTGTGATCGATGGCCGCATAGCTCTTCTCCGAGACGACCGGCCGGATGATGATCTGCTGCGCCTCCATCAGGCCTCACCCCCCTGCAGAAGCACCAGCGCCGCCTCCGTGAAAAGCGCACTGCGGGCCCACACGTAGTCCTGCACCTCGACCTCGTTCACGGGGAGGACCCGCGTGTCCGCTAGGTTCCGAAAACTGAGCAGCGTGTTGATCTCCTTCGGTGAAGCCACCACCAGCGTAGGGCCCGCGAGCCCCGAACGGTCCAAGATGAAAGCGGCCCGTCGAGTGGACGGCTCCTCGAACTCGACCCCCGACAGCACGCGGACGGTGCCGTTCTCGACCAATGATCCGAGGGCCATGCGGAAAGCCTTGGAACGTACCTTCTTGTTCACCTTGAACGAATGGTCTCGCGGGACAGGCGGGAAAGTCACGCCGCCGCCCGTCCAATGCGGAACACGCGTCGAGCCGATACGCGCCCGTCCGGTGCCCTTCTGGCGCCACGGTTTCGCCCCTGAGCCCGCGACTTCGCCGCGGCGCTTGGCCTTTGCCGTGCCCTGGCGGCGGGCGGCCAGTTCGCCGCGCACCACCTCGTAGAGTAACCCCGTGTTGGCCTCCGGCTCCACCAGGTTGTCGGGCAGAGAATACTCTCCCGCCGTGGCGCCGGTGACATCTATCTTGGTTATCGCTGCCATGTCACCTACCCTCTGACTACCACGAGGGAGCCCGTGCTCCCCGGAACCGCGCCCTTCACGAGCAGCAGGTTGCGTTCGCTGTCTGTCGCCACCACCGTCAGGCCCACCTGCGTGATCTTCTTGTTGCCCATCTGCCCGGGCAGCCTCGTGCCCGGATAGACCCGGGCCGGATCGGCCGACGCACCGATGGAACCGGGCGCCCTGTGGAAGTGCGCACCGTGCGCGCCCGGGCCGCCCTTGAAGTTGTGTCGCTTCATCACGCCCTGGAAGCCTTTGCCCTTGCTGATGCCGCTCACTTTGATGGCATCGCCGGGCGAGAACATCTCCACGGTGACCTGGTCGCCGAGGGACACATCATGCTCGCCCGGGACTTCCACCAGGTGTTTCTTGGGAGATGCGGCCGACTTCTTCAGATGACCCAGCAGAGGTTGGTTGAGCTTGGTCGCCTTCACATCGCCGTAGGCGATCTGGGTGGCGGCGTAGCCGTCCGTGGTTACCGTCTTCTTCTGGGTCACGACACAAGGGCCGGCCTGGATGACGGTGACCGGGGTCACCGTGCCGTCCTCGGCGAACAACTGCGTCATGCCCACCTTTGTCCCCAGCAGCGTCTTCATCACAGCTTGATCTCGATATCCACGCCCGCAGGCAGATCCATACGCATCAGACTGTCCACCGTCTTGGGAGTCGGCTGGTGTATGTCGATGAGACGCTTGTGCGTCCGGATCTCGAAATGCTCCCGAGAGTCCTTGTCCTTGAACGGGCTGCGAATCACGCAATACACGTTCTTCTCCGTCGGCAGGGGCACGGGGCCGGAGATGGTCGCGCCGGTGCGTTCCGCCGTCTCGACGATGCTCCGCGCGCTCTTGTCGACGAGCTCGTGGTCATACGCTTTGAGTCGTATGCGTATCTTTTGTTGCGCCAAGGTGTCCTCGCCTCTCACTGGCCGGACGGCGGGGCCCCGACGGAGCCCCCTGCCGTGTGCTTGCTTCTACTACGCGATGATCTTGGTCACCACTCCGGCGCCGACGGTGCGGCCGCCTTCGCGGATGGCGAAGCGCAGACCCTCCTCCATGGCGATCGGCGTGATGAGCGTGACTTCGAAGTTGGCGTTGTCGCCCGGCATGATCATCTCGACGCCTTCGTCCATGCGCACGTCACCGGTAACGTCGGTGGTGCGGAAGTAGAACTGCGGACGATACCCCTGGAAGAACGGAGTGTGCCGGCCGCCTTCTTCCTTCGAAAGCACGTAGACCTGCGCGCGGAAGTTCGTGTGCGGGGTGATGCTGCCCGGCTTCGCGAGAACTTGGCCACGCTGCACCTCTTCGCGCTTGATGCCGCGCAGCAGCACGCCGATGTTGTCGCCGGCCCGACCTTCGTCGAGCAACTTGCGGAACATCTCCACACCGGTGCAGACCGTCTTCTTGATCTCGTCTGTCATGCCGATGATCTGGACCTCTTCGCTCACCTTGATGATGCCGCGATCGACCCGGCCGGTAACCACGGTGCCGCGACCTTGGATGGTGAACACGTCTTCGATCGGCATCAGGAAGGGCTTGTCCAGGTCCCGCTCCGGCTCCGGCAGGTAGCTGTCGACGGCGGCCATCAGCTCGAGGATGGGCTTGCAGGCTTCGCACTCGTCGCTGCCGCACGCGCACTCCAGAGCCTTGAGCGCCGATCCGGTGACCACGGGGATGTCGTCTCCGGGGAACTCGTACTCGGTGAGGAGCTCGCGCACCTCCATCTCGACCAACTCCAGGAGCTCGGGGTCGTCGACCATGTCGGCCTTGTTCAGGAAGACGATGATATAGGGCACGCCCACCTGACGGGCAAGCAGGATGTGCTCGCGAGTCTGAGGCATGGGGCCGTCGGCGGCCGAGACCACCAAGATCGCCCCGTCCATCTGGGCCGCGCCGGTGATCATGTTCTTGATGTAGTCGGCGTGACCGGGGCAGTCGACGTGGGCGTAGTGACGGTTGTCGGTCTCGTACTCCACGTGCGCCGTGGCGATCGTGATGCCGCGCTCGCGCTCCTCAGGAGCGTTGTCGATAGAGTCGAACGACCGGACGGTGATCTCCGGGTTGCGCGCCGCGAGACAGGCCGTGATCGCGGCCGTCAAGGTGGTCTTGCCGTGGTCTACGTGACCGATGGTACCCACGTTGACGTGGGGCTTGCTCCGGTCGAACTTCTTCTTGGCCATGTGCTCCTCCTTACGTTCCTATACATCGCTCAGGCATCCGCCGCCCGGCGGACACCGTGTCGCCTCGAGTCTGTGTGGTTACGAGCCGCCCCGTTGACGGGCGACGATCTCTGCGGCGATTGACGCCGGCACTTCCGCGTAGTGGCTGAACTGCATGGTATACGTGGCCCGCCCCTGCGTAGACGACCGCAGGTCGGTGGCGTAGCCGAACATCTCCGACAGGGGCACCTGAGCCCGGATCACCTGAGCACCACCACGGGGCTCCATGCCCATGATGTGCCCGCGCCGGGAGTTGAGGTCGCCCATCACGTCACCCATGTATTCCTCGGGAACCACCACCTCCACATCCTCCACCGGTTCGAGCAGTACGGGGGACGCCTTCTCGGCACCTGCTTTGAAGCCCATAGAACCCGCGATCTTGAATGCCATCTCCGATGAATCGACCTCATGAAACGAGCCGTCGTACAGCTCGATCTTGATGTCAACCATGGGGAAGCCCGCCAGGACGCCGCCTTCCATCGCCTCGACGATGCCGGCTTCGACAGGCGAGATATACTCCCTCGGTATCGTGCCTCCGACGATCTTGTTGTCGAACACGAACCCGCCGCCCTGCTCGTTCGGCATGATGCGCAGCACCACATGACCGTACTGGCCGCGACCACCGGTCTGGCGGACAAAACGACCCTCAGCCTTCTCGACCGTCTTGCGTATTGTCTCGCGGTACGCCACCTGGGGCCGGCCTACGTTCGCATCGACCTTGAACTCCCGCAGAAGCCGATCAACGATGATCTCCAGGTGCAACTCGCCCATGCCGGCGATGATGACCTGGTTCGTCTCGGTGTCGGTACTCACACGGAATGTGGGGTCTTCTTCGGCCAGCTTCATGAGGCTCTCGCCCAGTCGGTCCTGGTCGATCTTGGTCTTGGGCTCGATCGCCACCGATATCACCGGTTCGGGGAAGTCCATGGACTCCAGAACGATCTGGTGGTCGGGGCTGCTCAGCGTGTCGCCTGTGCTTGTGACCTTCAGACCCACGGCGGCGGCGATGTCGCCGGCATTGATCTCGGTCTGGTCTTCTCGGTGGTTGGCGTGCATCTGCAGGATGCGGCCGACTCGTTCCTTCTTGCCCTTGGTCGAGTTCATCACATAGGAACCCGCCTGCAACGTGCCCGAGTAGACCCGGAAATACGTGAGCTTGCCCACGAACGGATCGGACATGATCTTGAACGCCAGCGCGCTGAAGGGCTCGTCGTCGTCGGCAGGCCGGGTCAGCTCCAGACCGGTACGGGGGTCGATGCCGACCACCGGAGGGACGTCAGTGGGTGCGGGCAGGTAGTCGATGACGGCATCCAAGAGCATCTGCACACCCTTGTTCTTGAAGGCGCTGCCGCACAGCACGGGCGTGAGTTCGATCGAGAGCGTGGCCGCGCGGATGGCCTCTTTGAGGCGTTCCTCCGTGGGCGCAACGCCCTCCAGATATGCTTCCATCAGCTCTTCGTCGGTGTCGGCCAAGGCCTCGAGCAGGCGGTTGTGCGCGTCATTGGCGGCTTCGACGAACTCGTCCGGGATGGGACCCTCGGCCCAGTCGACCCCCATGTCGTCCTCGTACAGATAGGCGACCATACGGACGACGTCGATGATGCCCCGCAGGGCGTCCTCCTGCCCGATAGGCAACTGGATCACCAGCGGACGGGCGCCGAGTCGGTCGACCATCGTCTGCACGGCATGGACGAAATCAGCCCCGGTACGATCCATCTTGTTGATGAAGGCTATGCGGGGTACTTGGTACTTGTCCGCCTGCCGCCACACCGTCTCAGATTGAGGCTCCACGCCCGCGACCGAGTCGAACACCGCGATGGCTCCGTCCAAGACCCGAAGAGAACGCTCCACCTCCATAGTGAAGTCCACGTGCCCGGGCGTGTCTATGATGTTCACCCGATGCTGCTTCCACTCGCAGGTGGTAGCGGCGGCCGTGATGGTGATGCCGCGCTCCTGCTCCTGCTGCATCCAGTCCATCACCGCCGCGCCGTCGTGTACCTCACCCATCTTGTAGGTTCGGCCGGTGTAGTAGAGGATCCGCTCCGTCGTGGTGGTCTTGCCGGCATCGATATGAGCCATGATGCCGATGTTCCGCACTCGATCGAGTGGGAACATCCTCTTCTTGCCGCTATCGGCCTTGCTGGCCGTTGCTTGTGCCACTGTCTCTTCTCTTACTCTCTCTACTCGTTGCCCCCGAAGGGTTTCCGATACCCCTGAGGGGTGTGCCGCCCGCCGGTCTCTACCAGCGGTAGTGGGCGAAGGCCTTGTTGGCCTCAGCCATGCGCAGCAGATCTTCCTTCTTCTTCATGGTGACGCCCGTGCGGTGATAGGCGTCCAGAAGCTCGCCGGCCAACCGTTCGGCCATGCTGTGCTCCCGCCGGGCCCGGCTATGCGTGACCAACCACCTCACCGCCAGCGTGTACGAACGGCGAGTGGGCACCTCTATCGGAACCTGGTAGTTGGCGCCACCGACCCGCCGAGACTTGACCTCGAGGGCGGGGCGGACGTTCTCCACCCCTTCCTTGAGGATGGTCACCGGATCACTACCGGTACGCTCCCGGATGACATCCATAGCCCCGTATACGATGCGCTCTGACGTCGACTTCTTGCCGTCGAGCATGATGCGGTTGATCACCTGGGTGACCAGCCGGTTACGGTATACGGGATCAGGCTGTATATCGCGCTTAGGCGCCCGTGCTCTGCGTGCCATGGCTGTCTCGGCCTCCCTGCTTACTTACCGGCCTTGACGCCGTACTTGGAGCGGCTCTGCTTGCGATTCGCCACTCCAGATGCGTCGAGAGCCGCACGGATGATCTTGTAACGCACGCCGGGGAGGTCTTTGACTCGACCACCACGGATGAGCACAACGGAGTGCTCTTGAAGATTGTGACCGATGCCCGGGATGTAGGCGGTCACTTCCATCTGGTTGGTGAGCCGCACCCGTGCCACCTTGCGGAGGGCGGAGTTCGGCTTCTTGGGCGTCGTGGTGTACACGCGTGTGCACACGCCACGCTTCTGCGGCCCGCCCTTCAAGGCGGGAGTCCTGGTCTTCTTGACCATTTCCTCCCGGCCCTTCCTGATCAACTGATTAATCGTCGGCACGAACGCTCCTCGGTCACAAACCATTGTTTCTTGACGTACCTGCGACGCGGCCCTTACGAGCGCACCCGATCGGCGGGCCTTCTGAGCCGCGGCGGCGAAGTATAACAAAGCCGTCCAAGGCCTACAAGGACGACCGGCTTATCATCTATCCTTCGGGTACCTCCGCGGCCTCGCCGTCGTCGCCGCCTTCAACGATCTCTGCGGACTCTCCGGCACACTCTTCAGCCGCCTCGACGTAGTCCTCGTCGTCTGGGTAGCCCTCCGCGTAGTCTTCGGCCTCAAGGGTGTCTCCGCGGAGCGCCCAGCCACGGTCGGCCAAGTGTGCCCTCACGTCTTCCAGACTCTTCTGGCCGAAGCCCTGGATGGACAGCAGCTCATCCTGCGTGTGACTGAGCAGGGCGCCAACCGTCTCGATGTCCTCTCTCGAAAGCACTGAGCGCACGTACGTGGGTAGATCGAGGTCATCCAGAGCCATATCGTCGAGTTCATCCTCCGGACCGTAGCCTCCTCCCATGAGCTGCGCCCATGCCTCTTCGGGAGTCAGGGGTCCGTCACCGCCGTAGCTGCTGCTCTCGCTGGTGCCGAAGAGCGCGGCGACCGCTTCCTCCACGCGAACGCGGGTGGGATTGACTTCGATGGCACGGTACTGGCGGAGACCCGTCGCCGCGGGGATGAGCTTGCCGATGATGACATTCTCCTTGAGACCGCGCAGATAATCGGTCTTGCCCTCCAGGGCGGCATCGGTGAGCACCTTGGTGGTCTCCTGGAACGAGGCCGCCGACAGGAAGCTCTCCGTGGCAAGCGAGGCCTTGGTGATCCCGAGGATCAACTCCTCAGAGGTCGCGGCTTCGCCGTCGATCTCGTCCATCACGCGGTTCGCCCGCTCCAAAGCGATCCGATCGACCGTTTGTCCCGGCAACAAGTTGGTGTCGCCCGAAGAGGCGACCCGCACTTTCTTGGTCATCTGCCGGACGATGAGTTCAATGTGCTTGTCGTTGATGTCGACGCCCTGCGTCTTGTAGACCTTCTGCACCTCACCGACCATGTATTGCCCGGTGCCGAGAACTCCCCAGAAGCGGAGTTGCTCGTGCGGATTGAGCGGTCCTTCGTCAAGAGGATCACCTGCCTTGACTTCCTGGCCGTCCTTCACCTTGAGGCGCATGCGCCGGCTGACGGAGTACGATACGACCGTCTCGCCCAGATCGTCGACGATAGAGATCTTCTTGGGCGTTCCCGGCTCGTCGTAGTGCACCAGATAGGTGCGCTCAGGATCCAGGTCCTCGTCGATGATCTTGGCCTGACCCTTGGGCTTGCGCGCTTCGAACAGCTCGACGACCCGCGGCAGACCGTGGGTGATGTCGGCCCCGGCCACGCCGCCGGTGTGGAAGGTACGCATGGTCAGCTGGGTGCCCGGTTCACCGATAGACTGCGCGGCGATATGCCCTACGGCCTCACCGATGGCGGCCAGCTCGTTGGTGGCCAACGACCTGCCGTAGCACCGCTGGCAGACACCGAACTCACTCTCACACACCATGACAGAGCGCACCTTGATGCGCCTGTCGCGGTACGTCGCCAAGGGCAGTATCTCCTCGAGACGGCGGCGTGCCCGCACCGTTATCGGTTGATCTCGCTCGAACAGGACCTCTCCCGTGGCCGGGTCGGCGATGGCCTCGCCGAAGAGTCGGCCGAGCAGATTGTCGTTCAGGCGGTCCTCCTTGTACAGCGCGAGCTCTACCGAACGGTCGGTGCCACAGTCGAGTTCGCGGATGACGACATCTTGAGCCACGTCGACGAGCCGACGGGTGAGGTAGCCCGAGTCGGCGGTGCGCAGCGCCGTGTCCGCGAGACCCTTGCGGGCGCCGTGGGTGGAGATGAAGTACTCGAGCACCGAGAGGCCTTCCATGAAATTGGCCTTGATGGGCCGCTCGATGATCTCGCCCTTCGGATTTGCCATGAGACCCCGCATGCCCGCCAGCTGCCTGATCTGCTGGAACGAACCTCGGGCGCCTGAGTTAGCCATCATGAACACCGGGTTCAGGCGGCGGAAGTTCTCCCGCATGGCCTCGGTGACGTCGTTGGTGGCCGCGGTCCAGAGATCGGTGACCTTCTCGCGACGCTCGTCTTCAGTCATGGTACCGCGCCCGTACTCGCGCTGCACCGAATTGACCATCTCCTCGTAGCGCTGAAGGATCTCGGTCTTTTCCGGCGGCACGACGATGTCGTTCTTCGATATGGTGACGCCGGCTACGGTTGCGTAACGGAAGCCCATCTCCTTCAGCACGTCGAGAAGCTCGTGAGCCACCGCGGTGGCTCCGAACGTCTCCACGAGGTCGCTCACGAAGTCCGACATGACCTTCTTGGTGAACACGCGGTTCTGATAGCGGTATTCGGTCTTGCGCGGAGGCCGCCCCTCCTCGCCCGGTGCGTTCCACACCTCCTCACCGAAGTACCGCTCGAGCGCGGCCGCGACGGCCGAGTTGAACAACGCCCTGCCCGCCGTGGTGAGGATCCGCCTGTCGTCCCACCTGAGAAGGATGGGGTCTTGCAGACCGACGGTCATGTCGCTGTAGGCGCGCTCGAGTTCGTTCACCTCGCTGTAGGATCGCGGTTTCAACGCCCGCACGGCCTCGACGTCGGTGATATCGACGGCATCGAGGTCGGAACCCTCGTAGTACGTCATGTAGTAGACACCCAGGATCATGTCCTGGGAGGGGACTGCTATGGGCCGGCCGTGCGCCGGCGAGAGGATGTTGTTCGACGACAGCATGAGGATGCGTGCCTCGGCCTGCGCCTCCACTGAGAGCGGTAGATGGACGGCCATCTGGTCGCCGTCAAAGTCGGCGTTGAAGGCGGTACAGACCAACGGATGGAGCTGGATGGCTTTACCCTCGATCAGCACGGGCTCGAAGGCCTGGATGCCGAGACGGTGAAGGGTCGGGGCCCGATTCAGCATCACCGGGTGCTCTCTGATGACCTCTTCGAGGATGTCCCACACCTCGGGCGACTCGCTCTCGACAATCTTCTTGGCCGCCTTGATGTTCTGCACCTGCTTGCGCTCCACCAGGCGGCTCATGACGAACGGCTTGAAGAGCTCAAGCGCCATGGTCTTGGGGACGCCGGCCTGGTGCAGATGCAATTCGGGACCGGCCACGATGACCGAGCGGCCGGAGTAGTCGACCCGCTTGCCGAGCAGGTTCTGCCGGAAGCGTCCCTGCTTGCCCTTGAGCATGTCGGAGAGCGACTTCAGGGGCCGGTTGCCCGGGCCCGTGACCGCGCGACCGCGCCGACCGTTGTCGAAGAGGGCGTCGACCGCCTCTTGGAGCATCCGCTTCTCGTTGTTCACGATGATCTCGGGAGCCCCGAGGTCAAGGAGACGCTTGAGGCGATTGTTGCGATTGATCACCCGTCGATAGAGATCGTTGAGATCGCTGGTAGCGAAGCGGCCCCCATCGAGCTGCACCATGGGGCGCAGTTCCGGCGGGATGACCGGCACCGCTTCGAGCACCATCCAATCGGGACGGTTCTCACTGCGGACGAACCCCTCCACCACTTTCAGGCGTTTGACCGCGCGACTCTGACGCTGCCCTTTCGACGTCTTGATCGTCTCGCGCAGCGACGCGGCTTCCTCTTCGAGATCCACGGCGGCGAGCAGATCGCGGATGGCCTCTGCGCCCATGCCCCCCCGGAAGTAGACGCCATGGCCGAACGGGCTGCCGAACTTCTCTTTGAGGTCGCGGAAGAAGGTCTCGTCGGTGATGATCTCGGCCTTCTCCAGGTTGCGGAAACCGGCCCAGAGTTCCCTAAGATGTTCCGCCTGCTCCTCCGTGTAGCGCTCCAGCTCCTTCAACGAACTCTCGGTGTGTTCCCGCAGCTCCGCGATCTTCTTGTCGACCTCGGTCGGGCTCCACTCCTCCAAGGGGACCTCGTGGAAACCCAACAAGAACTCGTCGTCCTCGTCGGGGGTGGAGTTGCCCATGAGCACGCTGGTCCGCTTGTCGCGCTCGGCCATGAGCCTGACTTTGCGCTCGTCGCGGGAAACGAACAGGTTGTCGATGTCGGCCTGGATGAGTTCCTCGAGCTTCTCGCGATCCTCGTCGCGCTTCTTTTCGTCGACGAACGTGACGATGGACGCAGAGAAGTAGAGCACCCGTTCCAAGCGCTTCGGTGAGATATCCAACAGGTAGCCCATACGGCTGGGGACGCCCTTGAAATACCAGATGTGGCTGACGGGCGCGGCCAGATCGATGTGGCCCATGCGCTCCCTGCGGACTTTGGCGCGGGTGACCTCGACGCCGCACCGCTCACAGATGATGCCCTTATAGCGCACCCGCTTGTACTTGCCGCAGTAGCACTCCCAGTCCTTGGTCGGACCGAAGATCTTCTCGCAGAAGAGCCCGTCCTTCTCCGGCTTGAGCGTGCGGTAGTTGATGGTCTCCGGCTTGGTGACCTCGCCCGAGGACCAGGCCCGGATCTGCTCCGGAGAGGCCAGCCCGATCTTGATGGCGTCGAACTCGTTAATATCGATCAAGAAGACTCCTTCGTTTCGAGACGAGCCGTCATTCCTCATCCTCGGCGGTCAACCCGCCCAAGAGGTCATCATCGCCGGACGGGACCCGTAAACCCCCGAGATCTTCGCCGACAGCGAAGGGATCTGTCTCGGAGACTTCCAGGTCGGTCGGCAACTCGGCATCGGTCTCGAGGTCTTCGTCCTCGTCCTCGTCTTGGAACGGATCGAGGGCCCGGCTGCTCACCAATGCCGCCTGAGCCTCAGCAGCCCGTTCCTCGGCGCGGCGGCGCGCGGCCAGATCGATGCCCAGCTCCTCGGCCGCCCGCAAGAGGTCGTCTTCCTCTTCGGATACCTCGAGGGGTCCACCCTCCTCGCTGATCACGTTGACGTCGAGCGCAAGGGACTGCATCTCTTTGAGCAACACCTTGAACGATTCGGGGATGCCGGGCCGGGCGATGTTCTCGCCCTTGACGATGGCCTCGTATGCCTTGACCCGCCCGATGGTGTCGTCCGACTTGATGGTGAGCATCTCCTGAAGGGTGTAGGCCGCTCCATATGCCTCCAGGGCCCACACTTCCATCTCGCCGAAGCGCTGACCGCCGAACTGAGCCTTGCCGCCCAGAGGCTGCTGGGTGACCAGGCTGTAGGGGCCGGTGGAGCGGGCGTGGATCTTGTCGTCGACCAGGTGGTGGAGCTTCAAGATGTACATGTAGCCGACGGTGATGTCCTGATCGTAGGGCTCACCGGTGCGCCCGTTGTAGAGCTTCACCTTGCCGCTCACCCGCGTACCTTCGGGGTTCGCGAAGTTCACCCGCATCTTGATGGGGCTCTCCGGATGGGCCATGACCCATCCCATGAGGGCGTCGTCGACCTGCTCCCGGGTCGCTCCATCGAAGACCGGCGAGGCGACGGGGACGGGGCCGGCAGAGGTGGAGTCGTCGACCACGTCGTAGTACTTCTTGATGAGTTCGTGATCGTCCGCCGTAAGGTCTTCGTCCGCGCTCGGATCGACGCCCTTCTTCTTGTTGAGCCGGAAGAAGCCGCGGTGCGCCGCCCAGCCCAGGTGCGTCTCGAGCACCTGGCCGATGTTCATGCGCGAAGGAACGCCAAGCGGGTTCAGGATGATGTCTACCGGGTTGCCGTCCTCCATGAAGGGCATGTCCTCGTCGGGCACGATCTTGGAGATAACGCCCTTGTTGCCGTGGCGGCCCGCCAGCTTGTCGCCTTCGGCGATCTTACGCTTCTTGGCCACGTAGACCCGCACCAACCGGTTGACGCCCGGGGAGAGGTCGTCGCCGTTGTCTCGCGAGAACTCCTTGACATCGATGACTACGCCCCGCTCGCCGTGAGGCACTTTGAGGGAGGTGTCGCGCACCTCGCGGGCCTTCTCTTTAAAGATGGCGCGGATGAGCTTCTCCTCGGCGGTCAGCTCGGTCTCGCCTTTCGGCGTGATCTTGCCCACCAGGAGGTCGCCCGCGCTGACTTCGGCGCCGACGCGCACGATGCCGTCCTCGTTCAGGTTTGCCAGCGACTCCTCGCTGCGGTTGGGGATATCGCGGGTGATCTCTTCGTCGCCCAATTTGGTGGACCGGGCCTCGATCTCGTGCTCTTCAATATGCACCGAGGTGAGGATGTCGTCCTTCACCACCCTCTCGCTGATGATGATGGAGTCCTCGAAGTTGTAGCCCTCCCAGCACATGAACGCCACCAGCAGGTTGCGCCCCAGAGCGAGTTCACCGTCACTGGTGGAGGCTCCGTCGGCCATGACGTCGCCCACAGTCACACGCTGGTGGATGTCAACGACGGGCTTTTGGTGGATGAACGTGCCCTGGTTCGAACGCCGGAACTTCAGAAGGTCGTATCTCTCGAGTTCGCCGTCGTCGCTCTCGACCAGGATCCGCTCGGCGGACACGGCCTTCACCGTGCCGGTCTGCTTGGCCCGCACCACGTCGCCGGTGTCGACGGCCGCCCTGTATTCCATACCCGTGCCGATAAGCGGCGCTTCCGACACCAGGAGCGGGACAGCCTGGCGCTGCATGTTGGAGCCCATGAGTGCTCGGTTGGCGTCGTTGTGCTCCAGGAACGGGATCAGGGCGGTGGCGACCGACACCACCTGTTGAGGAGACACATCCATGAAATCGATGTCGCTCGGCGGCGCCAGGTCGTACTCGCCCCCGCCGGAGGAGCGCACCGAGACGGCGTCCTCGAGGAAGGCGCCTGTCTTCTCGTTGTAGGGAGCACTCGCCTGGGCGATGGTGAACCTGCCCTCTTCGTACGCGGTAAGCCACTCGATGTCGTCGGTGACCTTGCCGTTCTTGACCCGGCGATACGGGGTCTGAATGAACCCGTATTCGTTGATCTTGGCGAAGCTCGAGAGGGAGCCGATCAGGCCGATGTTCGGACCTTCCGGAGTCTCGATGGGGCACATGCGACCATAGTGGGTGGGGTGAACATCGCGCACCTCGATCGGCGCCCGCTCCCGGGTGAGACCGCCGGCGCCGAGCGCCGAGAGCCGCCGGCGGTGCGTAAGGCCCGCCAGCGAGTTGGTCTGATCCATGAATTGCGAGAGCTGAGAACTCCCGAAGAACTCCTTCATCGCCGCTACTACCGGACGGATGTTGACGATCGTCTGCGGCGTTATCGTGTCGACGTCTTCGGTGGTCATGCGTTCCTTGACTACGCGCTCCATGCGCGACAACCCGATGCGGAACGCCTCCTGCACCAGTTCACCTACAGTGCGCAGGCGCCGATTGCCGAAGTGCTCGTATTCGTCGAGGTGGCTGCCCACGTCATCCCAGTTCATGTTCGACGCCTCGAACGCCAGATCGGTGGCTTTCTCGAACGCGCCGTCCTTGTCGAGCAGGACCGGGACGGTCACCAGCTCCTTGACGAGAGCGACGATGTCGCCCTTGGTGAGGGTACGCACCGAGAGGTCGGTGTCAAGGCTCAGACGGGCGTTGACTTTGTGCCGTCCCACCTTGGTCAGATCGTAGCGCTTGGGGTCGAAGCAGGTGTTCCAGAGGAGCGACCGGCTGGCCTCCAGCGTCGGAGGTTCCCCAGGGCGTTGCTTCTTGAAAAGCTCGACCAGCGCCTCATCCACCGTGCGGATAGAGTCGCGCTCGAGGGTGGTGCGGATGAACATGTTGTCGTCGAAGAGGGCGAGGATCTCTTCGTCGGTGCCCGTCGCCATGAACCCCTGGGGATCACCCGTGGCCTCGTTCTTGATGCCGGCCAGCGCCCGTAGGAACACTGTCGCCGGCAGCTTGCGCTTGCGGTCGATGCGGACATTGACCAAGCCGCGCTTGTCGATCTCGAACTCGAGCCAACTGCCCCGCGAGGGCATCAGGTTGGCCACCAGGACCTGGGTCTGCTTGTTGGTGTCCTTGGGCTGCATGACATACGCGCCCGGGGACCTGACCAACTGGGTGACGATGACCCGCTCGGTGCCGTTGATGATGAAGGTGCCCTGCTCGGTCATCATGGGGAAATCGCCCATGAAGACGCTCTGCTCCCGGATCTCACCCGTCTCCCGGTTGACGAAGCGGACGGTGATGAAGAGTGGCGACGCGTAGGTCATGTCTTTGTCGCGACACTCGACCAGAGAGACGTTGGGATCCTTGAACTCGTAGTCGCCGAACTCGACGGCGTACTTGTTCGTGTAGTCCTCGATGGGGTTGATGTCGGCGATGGTCTCTTTGAGACCCTCGTCCCGGAACCACCGGAAGGAGTCGAGCTGAATAGAGATGAGGTCGGGAACGTCGAGAATCTGTGATAGTTTGGAGAAAGACGTGCGCGGTCTGGGAGTCGTCCTCTGGCTCAAACGGGCTCACTCCTCGCGTGGCTTGACGGGTTTGCACGGCCTGAATGCGCAATCTTGGATGTTATCATGCCATCCTCAGGGCCAGCAAGGACCCGCGCCACATCAACGCGTGACGACGGTACCATGCCTCCGGCGGCATCGACCGGATATGGTTCTCGGGACCCAGGCGAAGGCGCAGCCCACTCCCAGGTCCCGACGAGATGCAACTGACGCACCGCCGAGAGGCGGCTACTTCACCTCGACAACAGCGCCGGCTTCTTCGAGTTGCTTCTTGAGGTCTTGGGCCTCGTCCTTGGTGATGGCCTGCTTGACGGTGTTCGGCGCCCCATCGACCAAGTCCTTGGCTTCCTTTAGACCCAGACCAGTGACAGCCCGAACGACCTTGATCACTTGGATCTTCTTGTCGCCGACAGCGGATAGGATCACGTCGAACTCGGTCTTCTCTTCTTCTTCAGCCGCTGCGGCAGCAGGCGCGCCGGCGGCGGCGGCCACGGGGGCCGCGGCAGTGACGCCGAACTCCTCTTCGAGAGCCTTGACGACTTCGGAGAGTTCGAGCACGGTCATCTGCTTGATGGCTTCGATCAATTCCTGCGGAGTCATATCTACGACTCACCCCTTCCGTATGTGGACGCCCCGCCTCGCGGCGCGCCCGCTCTCACGACGAATACTATGCGGCTTTGGCTTTTTGCTCCCGGATCTGGTCGAGCGTGAACACGAACCCACGGATAGGTCCGGTGAGCACGTTGGCCAGGCCGTAGAGCGGTGCGGCAATACCACCCACCACCTTGGCGATGAGTTCCTCGCGGCTGGGAAGTGTGGCCAACTGCTCGACCTGTGCAGCTTGGAGTACCCGGCTCTGTAGATAGCCGCCCTTGATAGCCAGCTTCTTCTTCTCGCGAATGAACCCCTGCAGCACCTTTGCGGGCGCTACAACGTCACCCCGGCAGAACGCGATTGCAGTGGGCCCTTCCAGCAGAACATCGAGTCCTTCGACTCCCGCCTCGACGGCCGCCCTCTTGGCCAGGGTGTTCTTGACCACCGTGAGACCGGCATCGACCGTGCGCAGACGCCCGCGCAGATCGGTAGCCTCGGTCACCGTGATGCCCCGAAAGTCGACCAGATAGTACGCATCGGTCGCCTTCATGTTGGCCGTGATCTCTTCGACGATCGCGACCTTGTTCGGTCTTGGCATGAACTTCGCCTCCTTTCCCAAAAAAAATCGTCCACCTCTGAGACAAAGGTGGACGTCGCAAGACTTCTCGCACCAGAAGCCAACAAAGCTTCGATGCGGTCGTGCCTCTCATCCTGCCTCGGCTGGCGGGCCGGTTCTATGGAGTCCCCGCGGCCTTCATCTCGCGCCGCTCGAACCACCACGACCGCTTCTGTCGCCCGGTGACGACACCAGCTGTCTCTGGCTACAACAACAGTCAGTATAGCCGCGAGGCCCTACGCCCGACAACCCCGCGACCATACCCATATCTCGCTACGCGGCCCCGTCCTCTTCCATCAATCCCCGGACCTTCAGCGTGTCGATACCCAGGCCGGGACCCATAGTGCTGGTGATGGTGATACTGCGGAGATACTTGCCCTTGGCCGCTGCCGGCTTGGCCCGAATGATCTCGTCGATCAGCTCGCCGTAGTTCTCGACCAGACTGCGCTCGTCGAAGGATTTCTTGCCGATGATGAGGTGCACCACGCCCAGCTTGTCGGTGCGGTACTCGATCTTGCCGGCCTTCATCTCCCTGACGGCCCTGCCCACATCGAAAGTGACTGTGCCCGCCTTCGGGTTGGGCATGAGCCCCCTCGGCCCCAGGACGCGACCAAGCTTGCCCACCACCCCCATGAGGTCTGGGGTAGCCACTGCGGCGTCGAAGTCGAGCATGCCCGCCTCAACCTGAGCGGCCAAGTCTTCGGCCCCCACGATGTCGGCTCCGGCTTCCTGCGCTTCAGTCGCCTTATCGCCCTTCGCGAAGACCGCCACCCGCATGGTCTTGCCGGTGCCGTGAGGTAGCATCATGGTGCCCCGCACCTGCTGCTCGGCATGGCGCGGATTGATGCCCAGCTTCATGTGGACTTCCACGGTCTCGTCAAAGTTGGCCGTCGTGATGCCTTTCAAGAGCCGGACGGCCTCGAGGGGCGAGTAGAGGCGCGTGGGATCGACCGCCCGCCTGGCCTCTTTGGAACGCTTTGAATCCTTGCTCATCTGTGTGCCTCCTCGTGGTGCATGCGGGCCACACGGCCCTCCCACATCCAGTGTCCGCCCCGGTGCGGACTTTCAGTGCCGGGAAAGAACATCCGCGGACCGACCGCAGCGACTCGGCCGAGTCGCGCTATTCCACTACCACACCCATGCTACGGGCGGTTCCGGCCAGGATGCTCATCGCCGCGTTGATGTCGTTGGCGTTCAGATCGGGCATCTTGACCTCAGCGATCTGCCGAAGCTGGTCGTTCGTGATCGTACCCACCTTCTCCTTGCGCGGGTTGCCCGAGCCTTTGGCCAAGCCTGCCGCCTGCCTGATGAGAACCGCCGCGGGCGGTGTCTTGAGCACGAAGGTAAAGGAACGATCCTCGAAGACCGTGATCTCGACGGGGATGACCGTGCCCGCTTTGTCCTGGGTCTGCGCGTTGTAGGCCTTACAAAACTCCATGATGTTCACGCCGTGCTGGCCCAATGCAGGGCCCACCGGCGGAGCGGGATTGGCCGCGCCGGCTTTGATCTGCAACTTGATGATCGCCCGTACTTTCTTCGCCACTGTGGGTACTCTCCGTCTTCTCGCCTGGACCCGTGCGCACCATCGGCACGCACTCGGCCCGCTGTACCAGCTAGACCTTCTTGACCTGCTCGAAACCCAGCTCCGTGGGCGTGTCGCGCCCGAAGATAGACACCAACACCTTGAGCTTGCTCTGCTCCGCGTTGACTTCGGCCACCTCCCCCGTGAAATCGGTGAGCGGCCCGTTCGACACACGCACCTGGTCACCCACCGAGAACTCGGCTTTCGCCTTGGGCTTCTCCACCGTCGTCGTATGCAGGATACGGTCGACCTCGCCGGGGCTCAACGGGGTGGGCTTGTTGTCGGAGCCCACGAAACCCGTCACCCCGGGCGTATTCTTGACCAAGGACCACGAGTCGTCGGTAAGAATCATCTTCACCAAGATATATCCGGGGAAGATGCGCTTCTCGACCTGCACCTTCTCGCCGCCCTTGGTCTCTATGACCTGTTCGGTCGGCACCACGATATCTTCAAAGAAGGGGACCTGGTTCATCGACTGGATGCGGTGCTCCAGGTTGGCCCGGGCCTTGTTCTCATGCCCGGAGTACGTATTTATGACATACCATTTGGCCGGCATAGCGCGCTCCCCGTATCTCTCGGACCGCGCGGGCTAACTGAGCCGGGCGAGGTTGACAAGGCTCGACCATACAAGATCGAGCAGGCCGATGTAAGCGGCGGCGATGGTGACGGCCACGATGACCACGCTGGTGGCCTGGATCAACTCCGGCCGCGGCGGCCAAGTGACCTTGCCCATCTCGATGCGCACTTCGCGGAGGAACCGGAACAGCCGGTTCTCACTCGGGCCGGCTGAAACGCGGGCACCTTTGGCCGGTGCGCTCTTGCTGGAAGTACCTTTGGCTGCGGCGCCCCGCGGCTTGACCCGGTCGAAGAGACTGGGCTTGCCGGGCGCCTTGCTCGCGGTCTTCGTAGTCGTCGTTTTCGCCATAGTGCCTGATGCGCCTTTCATGAAAAGGGCTGGCAGGGCAGGAGGGATTCGAACCCCCAACATCCGGTTTTGGAGACCGGCGCTCTACCGTTGGAGCTACTGCCCTGCGTCTCTCCCGGATAGGGACACGGCCACGCGTAGGCGGCCCATCGTCCTGTACCTACTTCGTCTCTTTATGCAGGGTGTGGGTGTCGCACCATTTGCAGAACTTCCGGAGTTCGATCCGTTCGGGATCGTTCCGCTTGTTCTTCATGGTGGTGTAGTTGCGACGCTTACAATCTTGGCACGCCATCGTGACCCGAACCCGCATTACTTCACCAATCCCTACTCAGAGTAATCGTGCATGCTACCACAGCCCATACTGAAACCCAAGGCGGCGGCCGATAGGCCCAGCCCTGGGTCCAGTGGTCTGGTAGCGGCGGGAGGACTCGAACCTCCGACACGCGGATTATGATTCCGCTGCTCTGACCAACTGAGCTACGCCGCCACGCTATGGAGCCTCCAATCGGATTCGAACCGATGACCCCTTCCTTACCATGGAAGTGCTCTGCCAGCTGAGCTATGGAGGCCCACTACCAACGGGCTTGCGACCCGTCATCCGCTTGGAGAAGGTAGGTGGTGGGGGGGGGAGGATTTGAACCTCCGTAGGCAGCGCCGACAGATTTACAGTCTGCTCCCTTTGACCACTCGGGCACCCCCCCACGAGCTACTCGCTCGGAGGCGAATGCGCATGATACCGAAGGCGATGACCCATTACAAGAAAGCGGCGGCGCGGCGCGTCAGAACAATCGAGACCCCGGTGCTGCCACACCGGGGTCTCTGCCTGGAGAGGGAGGAGGGAGGGACTCCAGGACGCCTCGTATCGATCTCTGTGCGACTCGTATTTGAGCCGCGTCAACATCTTACTACTGCTTGTAGTAGTTGCACAGAGGGGCGGCCGGGGGATTTACCGGAGCTTCATGGAGGACCACGGTGCCGGGAAGAGCGGGCCTACGCCGGCTCCAGGTGCATGCCCCGGACGTGGATATCGCGGCGACGAAGTTCCTCCCGCGCGCGGTCGGCATCCGACTCGTCCAGCCGCAAGGCGAGACCACAGTCGGCAGCGATCCAAGCAGGCAGCGGGATAACCTGCAGAGCGATCGCCGCCTCGCGCAGTGCATCCTCGGCAGCCATGGCCGCGTGGGTGGACGCGAAGACAAGCACCACCCTGGACACCGGCCTACACCGTTATGACTTTGTCTGCGGCGACCATCAGTTCCTGCACCAGCGGCATGGTCCCGACCTCGCCCACGACCAGACGGTCCTTGACCTGGTAGAAATCCAGGCACGTCCCGCAGGAGAGGAGGCGTGAACCCCGGGATTCGAGGATGCGTAGGGCCTCAAGGACGGGCGAGTCGTCCAGGGTGAGGAACACACCGCGGTTGAGAAAGGCGAACGTAGTGGGATCATTGAGTCTCTCCGGCAGATTGTTCCAGAAGATCTGCATCAGCCGCGTGCCGATGGACTCGTCCACTCCCAGGCTATCGGAATTGACGTACCATAGCGTCGTGTACACAGGGTCACTCCTTTGGCGGTCGATTGCCGTTCCGCAGGCGCCCACGGAGGGTCGCCCGGGTGCGTCGAAGCAGAAGGCGCCGATAGCCCCGGCACCCGGCCCGACCGTGATCTGAGAAGCAGAAGGTCTACAGAGACGGAGAGACGATGTCCCGAGCGGCGCTCACGGTGGCAGGAACGCATCCCGTGCGTTCCGCCTCGCGGCCTCAGGTCTTGCGGCCGGCGCTCACTCGATCACCTCCTCCGAGGGTGGCGACAGGCGGGTGGTGTCTGTCTCATGATTGGGCAGGCCCCAAATCTACTAGACCCTCTGCATGGGAGTCAAGGGCGACACAGGGGTGCTCGGTTCTGCCCTTGTCGAGCGCACCCGGGCCGAGGGCCCCGGACGGGGCCCTCGGCATCGGTCACTTCGCGCCATCGGCATTCACCGCGCGATCAGACTCATAGTCCCGCCACGGTGACGGTCACCGTATAGACAACATCGATCTTGCCGGTCTCGCTGACGGTGAGCGTGAAGACCTTGCTGCCCCCCGCCGCCGCGACGGAGGAGGTGTCTATCGTGTAGATAGGAGCCGTACCTGTCCCGGTTGCTATGACGGCTGCGGCATCCGCTCCGCCGATCACCACAGCCTGACCCGCCAGCTTGGTTCCCGTGAGCACTACTGAGGCCGTGGCATTGACGACGTTCACAGCCACTGTCCTGGTCCCACCGCTTCCGGTGACGTTGATGGTGTTGTTGGCGTCGGCCGCCGGCGTCGTGAGCGCGAGCAATATGTCGGCCGTGAACGGAGCGGCCACGGTGACGGTCACCGTGTAGACGACGTCGGCCTTGCCGGTCTCGCTGACGGTGAGCGTGAACACCTTGCTGCCCCCCGCCGCCGCGACCGAAGTGGTGTTCACGGTGTAGGTCGGCAAGGTCGTCGACCCCCCGGCAGTCACGTTCGCGGCATTGGCTCCGCCGATCGCCACGGTCTGCGAGGCCAGCTTAGTCCCGGTCAGTACCACTGAGGCCGTGGCATTGACGACGTCGACGGCAACAGTCCGGGTGCCTCCGCTGCCGGTGACGTTGATGGTGTTGTCGACGTCGGCCGCCGGCGTCGTGAGCGCGAGCCCTATGTCATCCGTTAACGGAGGCGCCACGGTGACGGTCACCGTATAGACGATGTTGGCCTTACCGGTCTCGCTGACGGTGAGCGTGAACACCCTGCTGCCCCCGGCTACCGCGACGGAGGAGGTGTCGACGGCATAGGTGGGCGCGGTGGGCGTTCCCCCGGCGGTCACGTTCGCGGCATTGGTTCCGCCGACCGCCACGGTCTGCGAGGCCAGCTTGGTCCCCGTCAGTACCACTGAGGCCGTGGTATTGACGACGTTGACGGCCACTGTCCTGACCGCACCGCCACCGGTGATGCTGTTGCCGCCGCCGGGCGCCGGAGTCGTGAGGGCCAAAGCCATGTCCGCCGTGGCGCCCGCCACAGTCACGGTCACCGTGTAGACGACGTCGGCTTTGCCGGTCTCGCTGACGGTGAGCGTGAACACCTTGCTGCCCCCCGCCACCGCGACCGAGGTGGTGTTCACAGTGTAGGTCGGGAAGGTCACCGACCCCCCGGCAGTCACGTTCGCGGCATTGGTTCCGCCGATCGCCACGGTCTGCGAGGCCAGCTTAGTCCCCGTCAGTACCACCGAGGCCGTGGCATTGACGACATCGACGGCAACAGTCCGGGTGCCTCCGCTGCCGGTGACGTCGATGGTGTTGTTGGCGTCGGCCGCCGGCGTCGTGAGTGCGAGCACCATGTCGGCCGTGAACGGAGGCGCCACCGTGACGGTCACCGTATAGACGATGGCGGCCTTACCGGTCTCGTTGACCGTGAGCGTGAACACCTTACTGCCCCCGGCTACTGCAACGGAGGAGGTGTTTATCGTAAAGACAGGTGCTGTACCTGTCCCGGTCGCTATGACGGCAGCGTGATCCGCCCCGCCGATCACCACTGCCTGGCCGGTCAGTTTTGTCCCCGTCAACACCACTGAGGTTGTAGCATTGACGACCTTGACTTCCACGGTCCTCACTGCACCGCCGCCGGTGATGCTATTGCCGCCGCCGGGCGCCGGACTCGTGAGGGCGAACGCAACATCGGCCGTGTTGAGCAGGTAGGTGTAGTCGTTGCCCGTGCCCGCCGCCGCGCTCGTACCCGCCGGAGTAGTGACCGTGACGTCAACCACTCCCACCTCGTGCGGGGGAGACAGGCAGGTGATCGTGGTCGCGTTGACCACGATGACGTCCGTCGCCGGGTTGCCGGAGCCAAACGAAACCGTCGCGCCTTCCACGAAGCTCGTACCGGTGATGGTTACGAGGGTCCCCCCCAACGTAGTGCCCGTATCAGGGTCGAGCGCAGTGACCGTGGGTACACCGTACGCGTAGTCGTTGTCGCTGCCCGAAGTCGCACTCGTGCCCGCGGGCGTCGTCACCGTCACGTCCACGGTGGTGCCGGCTGTGCCGGCAGGAGCCACCGCAGTGATCTGAGTGGGCGAATTCACGACGTAGCTGGTGGCGGCCACCAAACCGAACTTGACCGCAGTGACGCCGGTAAAACCGGTGCCCGTGATGACCACGCTGTTGCCACCCTCCGCGGCTCCCGCCACCGGGTTGAGGAGTGTCACTGTGGGAACTCCGTAGCTGTACTTGCCGGCGGTGCTCACGGCGCTGCTACCGGCGGGAGTCGTCACTCTGACGTCCACCGTGGTGCCGGCGGTGCCGGCCGGAGCCACCGCGGTAATCTGAGTGGGCGAATTCACGACGTAGCTGGTGGCATTGTGAGCGCCGAAGGTGACCGCGTCGGCGCCGGACAGGCCGCCGAAGCCGGTACCCGTGATGACCACGCTGTTGCCGCCTCCGGCCGGCCCCGCCGCCGGATCCACCTCAGTGACGGTGGGCGGTTCCGCCTCAAACTCCACGTCTCTGGTCCGCACGATCATGGCGACGGCCTGCACCCGCGAGAGTTCACTGAGAGGACCGAGATAGGTGGCTCCACCCGAAGGAGAACCCAGCACCACGCCGCGCATGACCAGATACGCGGTTCCCGGGCGGTGCACGGGAGAAATCTGCGCCCGGTCGGCGAAGCCGGCCAGTACATCTTCTCCCTCGGCCGTGTACCAGGCCGCGAGTGTGTCATAGAAGCCGTCGGCGCCTTGGATGCCGCCGATCGCGTCCGTCTCTTCCTGTGACAGCCACTTACCCAAGATGGAGTTCGTCTGCTGCCTGACGATGTTGTTGTTCGGACGGTACGTGCCATCCGGATACCCGGAGATCACACCAAAATCGACGGCACCCTCGATGTACTCGTAGAAGATGTGGTCGGTGGGGACATCCGAGAAACTGGGGACGGCGGGATCGTACAGGGGAATACCGAGGCCGTCCGCGACCATCTTGGCGAACTGCCCCCGCGTCACCGACTGGTTCGGCCGGAAGGTGCCGTCCGGGTAGCCGTCGGCGACGGTAGCGGCATCGGTGGCACTCACATGATAGACGTTCTGCCAGGTGGCGTCAGAGATGTCCGACCATACGTCGGCAAAGGCGAGGCCCGACATGGCCAGCAAGAAGACAACCGCGAGGGCCGCCAGGTAGATGAGTCTACACACCGCCTTCGAAACTCGAATTCTCCGTGTGTGCGAACGATCCATCCGAAGCCTCCCTGAAGTGAAGTTTCACCAGCGCGTCAGACTCACGACGAGTGGCACGTGCGAATCCCGGCCCGAGACCCTCCCATCCGAAGGAAGCACTGGCAAAGAGGCCGGTGCTTTGCACACTATAGCGTTGACGAAAAGCTGTCAACCAATGCGCAACAGCACCCACGCGTGATCGGCCGCCGGAGCCTCCTCGTGCGCGGCGTCTCCCCGACGCGAGAACGTCCGGCCAGATCGCTGTCCTACGGAACCACCAAGGTCACAGTGCTCCCCCGCGGGCTCGGTTGCACTTCCAGGCGACAGTCGATACGTTCACGCAACTCGGGTACATGCGAGATGACCCCCACCAGGCGCCCGTGCTCACGCAGGCCCAGCAAGGTCTCGATGGCCGCATCCAGAGCTTCCGGGTCGAGGCTCCCGAACCCCTCGTCGATGAACACCGTGTCCAGACGGATGCCGCCGGAGAAACTCTGCACCACTTCGGCCAGCCCCAGAGCAAGCGCCAGGCTGGCCAGGAAGCCCTCGCCGCCCGACAGGGTGCTCGCAGGCCGATCGAGCCCTGTGAACTCGTCGAACACCTCGACGTCAAGCCCGCCCGCCCGACGACCGTCAAGGGGGCCGGCCGCCGCATGGAGGCGATACCGCCCATGGCTCATCTCCAGGAGACGGCGGGTGGCGGCGACCAAGACCTCGTCGAGGAACACGCCGAGCACCCAACGCTGGAAGGTCATGCCTCGGCCCGAGGCGGTCTCCGACAGCAGCGCGATCACCCCGTAGTCGGCCTCCAGGGCCTCGTAGTCGGCTCGGAGCTCTTCCACACGCCCGAGGCTCTTCTCGAGCACGTCGTAGTATTGTTTCGCGCTGTTGGCTTCGCGAAGGACACCCTCCCACGCGACTTCGGCCTCCGCGGCGGTGCGCTCCAGCCTGGGTAGGTCGGGCGCCTCGATCCCTTCCACCAGCTTCTCAGCGTCCCCGGCGCACTTAGCCTCCCTGATGGCGATACCCTGCACCGCGGCGAGCGTATGGGCGGCGACGCGACCGGCCTCTTCGGCACGATCGAGGGCTCGATCCGCCTCGAGCGATCTGGCCCGCACGCCGACGAGAGCAGCATCGAGAGACCCCGGGACTCGATACTCCTCCGGCACATCCTCCATCCGTGCCTTCAGTTCGCCCTCACGCGTCTGGACGATCTCTTGCGCGGTCTTCAGGAGGGATTCTCCCCGTCCCTTCTCGAGCGTCGCCTCGTCCACCGAGTGCCGTGCCGCCTCCTCGAGCTGGTCCTGGTCGGCCGGAAGCGTTGCCACCCCCACAAGCTCGTCGACCCGCCGGCGGTCGGCCTGCACGATCTCCTCGAGCTCATGGATCTTCCCGGGAAGAGCACCTGCCTCGACGACCCCGTCTTCTCCGAGCGCGCGAACAGAGTCGGCGCGCCTGGCCTCAAGAGCAGCAACGGCGGATTGCGCAGCGGAAAACGCCTTTTGGCAGGCTGCCTCCTTCGCACGGAGACCCTCGACGCTCTCCTTCGCGAGTTCCAGCTGCTCGGCACCGGGGATCGCGGCCGCCGCGTGCGCGGGCGCAGGGTGGTCTTCGGAGCCGCAGACGGGGCACGGTTCGCCCTCGACCAGGGCGGCCGCCAGGACCGCAGCCTGCCCACTCCGCCACTCGGCCTCGATCACGTTCAAAGAAGCGACTGAAGTCTTCAGATCGCGCTGCGCGGCGTCGAGGGCGCCGCGGGCCGCGGCCTCGACGCCTCCGGCCTCCCTCATCTGCCCGCAGATGCCCTCGAGATTCCTGAGGTTGGCGAGGCGGTCGTCTGCCAGGCTGAGCGCCACGCGTGCGGCTTCCAGTTGCAGTGCCGCACGCTCCGCCGCAGTCCTGCGACCGCCAAGTATCTCCAGAGCCTCGGCCGCCCTTTGGAGCTGCTCGACCGAAAGGCGAACGGTTTCTTCCGACGAGTCTCGTGCCTTCTTCGCCTGTTCGAGACCGGCGCTCAGCTGCGCGAGCGCGTCCGCCCTCTCGGCGAGTGCCTCCAAGTGCGTGATCTGCGCGCGCAGGGCGAGGCGTTCGGTGTCCCGGCCGTGTTCCTCCAGCAGAGCCGCCGCAGCCGTCTCCGCGTCTGCCCGCGACTGCCTCAGCTTCTCTTCTGCCGCCTCGCAGTCGGACCGGGCCTTCTCGGCGGCCTGGATCAGAGCTGAGATGCTCTTTCCGTCATCTAGTGCCTTTGCGGCCAGGTCCTTCGTTGATCTGCTCGTCTGGACGACCACCGCAGCCGCCTCCCGCGCAGCGGACGCCGTTTCGATCAGGTCCAGGAGACCCTCCCTGGTCTCAACTCCGTGGCCCCGAAGCGCTTCGTTCATGCGGTTCGCACGCTCGAGAAGCTGCCCCTGAGCGGTCCGCTTCTTGCCTTTGAGGAAGTCCTCGAAGTCACCGTAGAGCTGGGCCCCGAACAGTTCCTCGAGGACCTGTTGTCGGTCAGAAGAATTCGCCGAGAGCAGCTCTCGGAATCTGCCCTGCGGCAACATCACGACCTGGCGGAACTGGACGACCGAGAAACCAAGCAGTTCTTCGATCCGCTCCGTGACCGCCCGAGTGCCCGTAGCAAGCACATCGGCATTCTGGTCTTCATATGCGAGACCCATCCGTCGCCAGAGGGTGGCGGTAGGTTGCACCGTGACCATCCCGCCAGGGCCGCGCGACGCCTGCTTCTCCTGCCGGGGCCTGCGTTCGACCCGATACGCCTCCCCGGCGACGGCAAAGTCGAAGGTGAGCACCGTAGCCGTGTCCGGAGCGGCGAACTGGCTGCGCATCTGCTCGGCCGTGCGTTCGCTCCCTGTGGTCTGCCCATAGAGCGCAACGCAGATCGCGTCGAGGATCGAGGTCTTGCCCGCCCCGGTAGGACCGTGGATGAGAAAGAAGGTCGCGTCCCCCAGCGTCCGGAAGTCGACAATCTGGGTGCCCGCGTAGGGACCGAATGCCTCCATGCTCAGGTAGAGGGGCTTCATTCTTACGCCGACCTCCGTCCGCGCTCGAACTCCCTGACCAGATCGGCGAAGACCCCGTGTTGGGCGGGCGAGAGGGCTTCACCCACCGAGTCGGCGAAGAACCGCTCGAACAACTCGGCCATCCCCAGACGAACGACGTCTCCGGCCACCAGGCCGGACAGCCGGGTCTGCGGTGCGGTCGCCCCGACCCGGGCTGCGTACATGACGTTGGGATAGACCACTCTCAACCGCTCGAGCGGATTCGCGACCGGCAGTTCATCGAGGAGGTCGACCCAGAGGTAGTCATCGCGTCCGGCGGCGGATGGTTCCGCAAGGACATCGCGCAGGCAGCCGGCGATCTTGCGGACGTCCCGGCGAAACGGCAGCTCGTACTCCTGGATCTCGATCGTGCCACCGTCATCTATTTCGATCAGCGTCACCGACTTGTGGTGGTCATGCTCGTCGAACGAGTACTTGAGCAGGGATCCCGAGTAGCGGATCTTCGACCCGGCAAGAGACTGCGGACGATGAAGATGCCCCAGCGCTACATAGTCGAAGCCGCTGAAGAGGGACGAGCCGACCTGGGCCGTCCCCCCCACGCTCAGAGGTCGCTCGGACTCGCTCGGCGTCCCTCCGGCCACGAAGGCGTGGGCCACCACGACCTGGCGCTCACCGGTAACCATCGCCGCCCGGATGCGCGCGAGCACGGCCGCCATCGCGGCTTCGTGACCGCGCACGCACTCGTCATCAAGCACACAAGCAACCTCCGAAGGATCGGCGTGCGGCACCGCCCAGATCCGGGCCGGACCGGCCGACGTCGACACGGCCACACTCACCGGATCTGCCTGCAGAGGACCCACGACGTGCAACCCGCCGCGCGCGAGCAGACGACTGCCGAACGCCAGACGCTCGGGGCTATCGTGATTGCCGGCGACTACCACCACGGGTACGCCGACGTCGGTGACCAACCTGGTGAGGGTCTCGTCGAGGAGGTCTACGGCTTCGGCCGGGGGAACCGACCGATCGTAGACATCACCGGCGACGACGATCGCGTCGGGACGGAGATCGAGCGCCAGGGCGCAGAAACCCTCGAGGGCGACTGCCTGGTCCTCGATCAACGAGGCGCCATAGAAGATCCGCCCGAGATGCCAGTCGGCGGTGTGAAGCAGACGCATTCGATCTCCTAGCTCGAGTGGAGCGTGCCGTAGAGCTTGACCACCATACTACGATGCCGCTCGGACGGAACGAGGTGCGCCTCAGGCTTTGCCGGACCGGGGCGGTCGCAGCCCGAAGCGACGGCTACAGCAGTCCGCTTCTCCATCGACGGAAAGAAGGCGGCGCGGTGCAAGACGACCATCTCCGTGGCCGCGAAGAAAGGGTTGCACCGCCTGCACCAGACGTCGTGCTAGACTGCGGCCATCGTGACGAGGAGGAAGTGTGGCCAACCGAGCTCAAGATTGGCTTAAGCAGGCCGAGCGAGAC